>Ga0070673_100000846_pt1 | contig 17141 bp, 14 predicted proteins | sample KBSM23metaG_FD_65342 | JGI IMG/M metagenome (GOLD analysis project Ga0070673, IMG submission 65342) | Miscanthus rhizosphere microbial communities from Kellogg Biological Station, Michigan, USA - KBS M2-3 metaG | ecosystem: Host-associated > Plants > Roots > Rhizosphere > Soil ... | reverse complement strand
TCACGTTCACCATCTACACGCAGGCGACGGGCACCTCCAGCGAGGTCAACAACGCCTCGATCGCGTTCGTCGACGAGGACGGCTCGGCGCTGTCCAAGGAGCTGTTCAACGCGTTCTACCCGCCGCGCTTCAAGTTCCCGCGCCTGATCGGCGCCGGCGAATCGCAGGCCGAGATGGACCGCGGCAACTTGATGTTCGTGGTGGTCGTGCCGCCGATGTTCGAGCACGACCTGCGCGCGGGCCGCAACCCCGCCCTCCAGGTCAACATCGACGCGACCGCCATGCAGCAGGCGGGCATCGGCGCGGGCTACATCCGCAACATCATCAACGATCGCGTGTCGTCTTTTCTGAGGCGCACCGACGTGACGGGCGGCAAGCCGATCGCCCTGGTGATCCGCAAGCTGTTCAACCCGAACTCGATCTCGGCGTGGTTCAAGAGCGTCGTCGCCATCATCAATCAGATCAGCCTGCTCACGGTGGTGCTGACGGGCGCGGCCGTCATCCGCGAACGCGAGCACGGCACGCTGGAGCACCTGCTGGTCATGCCGCTGACCGCGTTCGAGATCGCGATGGCCAAGGTGTGGGCCAACGCCCTGGTGATCCTGGTGGCGACCGGCGCCTCGCTGTTCCTGATCGTGCAGATGGTGCTGAAGGTGCCGTTCGCGGGCTCGGTCTTCCTGTGGTTCTTCGGCGTACTCTTGTATCTGTTCTTCGCGACCGCGCTGGGGATCTTCCTGGGGACGATCTCGCGATCGATGGCGCAGTTCGCGCTGCTGATCATCCTGGTCATCGTGGTGCTGATGCTGCTGTCGGGCGGCAGCACGCCCGTCGAGAGCCAGCCGAAGTGGCTGCAGTACGTGACCTTCCTGCTGCCGGCGCGCCACTTCGTCAGCTTCTCGCAGGTCATCATCTATCGCGGCGGCGGCCTGCGCGCGGTCTGGCTGCAGTTCCTGATGGTGAGCGCGGTCGGGCTCGCCTTCTTCGTCTACAGCCTGTCGGCGTTCCGCAAGTCGATCGCAGTGAGCAAATGACCGACGCGATCCTGGTGCTGAACGCCGGATCGTCGAGCATCAAGTTCTCGCTTTTCGCGCCGCGCGACCGCGACATGGCGCTGGTCGCCCGGGGCCAGATCGGGGGCCTCTTCACCGCGCCGGCATTCGTCGCGACGGACGCAGCCGGCCAGACCGTGGGCGAGCAGCGCTGGGACGCGGGCGGCGGGTTCAACCACGAGACCGCCCTCGCCCACATCATCGACTGGATCCGGGGACGGTACGCGGCCGACCACCGCCTGGCCGCGGTCGGTCACCGGGTCACCCACGGCGGCAGCAACTACGCCGCGCCCATCCGGATCGACACCGCCGTCGTCGCGGCGCTGGAGAAGCTGACCCCGCTGTCGCCCCTGCACCTGCCCCACAACCTGGCGCCGATCCGGACGTTGCTCGCGCGCGCGCCGGAGACACCGCAGGTCGCCTGCTTCGATACGGCGATGCACCGCACGAACCCGCTGCTGGAACGGATGTTCGCGCTGCCCCGCGAGCTGGACGAAGCGGGCGTGCGGCGCTACGGGTTCCACGGTCTGTCGTACGAGTACGTCGCGGGCGTGTTGCCGCAGTTCGATGCGCGCGCGGCCAGCGGCAAGACCGTGGTCCTGCACCTGGGCAACGGCGCGAGCATGTGCGCGCTGGCGGGCGGGCGCAGCGTCGCGACCACCATGGGCTTCACGCCGCTCGACGGCTTGCCGATGGGCACGCGCTGCGGGGCGCTGGATCCGGGCGTGCTTCTCTACCTGATGGATCAGCGGGGGATGGACGCGCGCGCGATCGAGTCGCTCGTCTACGAGCGGTCCGGGCTGCTGGGCGTGTCGGGCGTGTCCAGCGACATGCGCGCGCTGCACGCGTCCGGCGAGCCGCGCGCGGCGCTGGCCGTCGACCTGTTCGTTCACCGCATCGGGCGCGAGCTCGGCTCGCTGGCCGCCGCGCTGGGCGGTCTGGACGCGATCGTGTTCACGGCGGGTATCGGCGAGCGCGATGCGATCGTGCGCGCGCGCGTCTGCCGGCACGCCGCCTGGCTGGGCATCGAGCTGGACGAGCACGCGAACGACCGGCACGGCCCGCGCATCAGCACCGCCGCAAGCCGCACCGCCGCGTGGGTAATCCCGACCAACGAAGAGCTGGTGATCGCGCGGCATACGCGGAGCCTCCTCGCGCGCGGTTGAAGGGGCCGCGTGGGCGCCTGGTTGGCCGCCGTTCGTCTCGGTGCGCGCCGGCCCGCCGATTCGCCTATCATCGGCGGCGATGGCTGATGAGAAGAAGCGTCTGGGGAGCTTGGCGCGTGGCATTCAAGGACTGCGCCGTCAGTCACGCGATCTGCGCGCCGAGGTCGACTTCCTGGACCGTTTTTCGACCAGCCTTCCGGCGGCGGCGTGTGCTGCGGCCCGCTCGTACCTGGCGATCATCGAGCACGCGGCCGAAATGACGCTGGCACAGGTCGAAGTGTTGCGCGCCGAAATCGCGAAGCAACAGGCCGACCGTCAGGTGAAACGCCTGGCCGAAAAGCTGCGCTGATCCTCACCGTGTCGGCGTGGCGATACGGCGGCCGGCCGCTCCGCGCCGCGCGGTCAAGCTGATGCAGAGGCCTCCATTGATGGCCAGGAGGCAACCAGAGACAGCTGACGCCGAAAAGGATGCCGACCTCTGCCGATGCGGCGGCGACCCGGGACGCGCAGGCGCATTGACTTTAAATCAACTGTTGGTTCATAGTCGATGTCAGCACTCACAGAGCCGCTGCGGCAGTCGGAAGCCCGAAAGCTCTTGCGGGCCATCCTTGCCGGCGGCGAGGTCGTCTTCACCAGCCACGCGCTCGAAGAGATGGAACAGGACGGAATCAGCCAGGCGGACGCGATCGGCGTCCTTCGCAGCGGCGTCGTCGAACCCGCGGAGTTCGAACGCGGCTCGTGGCGGTATCGCGTCCGTGCACGACGAATGTACGTCGTCGCCGCGTTTCGGTCCGAGCGTGCGGCGGTCGTGGTCACCGCTTGGAGGCTGGCCCGATGACCAGGGCGCGGGCTGTGCGGGCTCCACGAAAGACCCCGACCGGGGCTGGGTGCCTCGACTGCGGCACGGCTTTGCGGGTGACGCGGGAGCCACACAAGTACTCGTTGCACCCCCAGTGGTCGGTCACTATCGCGGACGCCGAGGTGCGGCGCTGCCCGAAGTGCGGCCACTTCGAGGTCGTGATTCCGAAGCCGGACGCGCTCCACCGGACAATCGCCGCCGAGGTGATCCGCAAGCCGGCGAAACTGTCCGGCCCCGAGCTCGTGTTCTTGCGTTCGGAGCTGGGGATGTCGGCACGAAAGCTCGCGAAAGCGATCGGCGTCGTTCACGAGTCGATCTCGCGGTGGGAAAATGACTTCCTCCCCGTGTCGCCCCCGGTCGATCGCCTGATGCGAACGATGGTCGCCCTGACCATCGCGGGTGAGAAGTTCCCCCTCGAGACGCTATCGCACATCGAAGGCGACGCGGGCCCGTTGAAATTGGTCGTGACCGTCGATCCGAAAGGATCGTGGCGGCGCGCCGCCTAGGATGGCGGATTTCATGCTTCCAGCAGCGCGAGTTGCCGCGGCGGTCAGGTCTGCTGCGCGACAGATATGCGAGCCGTTTTTCGCAGAGCCAGATCCAGGCTTCGCCCGACGCCATTTTGCCTTGGCGGCCGCCGGGTATGGGGTACTCTCCCTCCATGCTGCGCTCCCCCCGCGCGGGTGTTCATTCGCGGGTTTCGCTGGCCGCTGGACTGCTGGCCGGGCTCGCCACCGCCGCGTTCGCAGCGCCCGCCCACGCCCGCCGCGGGGCGAAGGCGCAGGGAAAAGCCAAGGCGACCCACGCGCACAAGGCGCCACGAGGTCCGAAGATCACGGCGAACCAGGAGGGGAAGATCGCCCTCTTCCCGGTTCGCTACGAGGACGACAACGGGTTCTCCCCGCTGCTGGAACGCGTGCTGCGCGCGCACGGCCTGGACGTGAAGACCGACGTCCGCCGGGTCGACACCGCCGAGCAGTTTCGCGAGCTGTCCACGGCGCTGGGCTTCGCCGCCTACGTCGACAGCGAATTCACAGACGGCCCGGTGCGCTCGAAGCTGACCATCGTGGTGCGCAGCGGCTACACGGGCAAGAAGGTGGCGGTGACGACTTTCCGGGAGACCAAGCTCCACATGCGCACCGAGGTGGAGGACAACCTGTGGGCGAAGATCGGCCCCGCGATAGCGCGCGCCTGCAACGACGCCTCGAAGCCGCGCAGGCGCGACCGCGATCCGTTGATGATCGAAGCCGGCACCCCGCTGGCCAACCAGTAGCCCGCAGCACCCACCGGTGAACGGCGGTGCGGCTCGCGCTGAAGATCGCTGGCGTCGCGGCATTGACGATCGGCTTCGCCGCGCTGGTCCGGTGGCTGGCCCACGCCTGCGGGCCGCGGTCCGTCGTCTTCGCGTTCCTGCTCGTCTGGACGATCATGTGCTGGGTGACGGTGGTCCTGCGGGCGTTCCCGGTGCGATTCCCGGACCGCTATTACCACCTGAGGCCGGCCGAGCGCGACGGGCGACTCTACGAGATGCTGGGCGTGCGGGTCGCGAAAGGTCTCCTGCGGCGCGGGCCGCTGCGGATCTTCAACCCGAAGCTCCGCCTGCCGCCGGTCAGCGACGCGCAAAGCCTGGCGAAGCTCGACGCCGCCATGCGCAACGCCGAGACCAACCACGTGATCATGTTCGTCATCGTCTTACCGGTGATCGTGCATGCGGTGCTTAGCGGGTGGTGGGACGCAGCGGCGTGGACGCTGCTGTTCAACGTCCTCATCAATGCGTACCCGGTGATGTTGCAGCGCTACAACCGCGGCCGCCTCGCCGCCCGCTACGGCGGCTAGGCGGGGGCCCCTCTCCCTGACCCTCTCCCCGCTTCGCGGGGCGAGGGCAATCGGTTGCAGATGTGAGCTAGATGTTCGCGGGGATGGTCGGCAGCGACCAGTCGCGGCGCTGCGACACCGCGTCGATGATCTGCGCGGTCATGATCAGCGCCAGGTGCGAGAACGCCTGAGGAAAGTTGCCGATCTGGCGCCGCAGCTTCCAGTCGTATTCCTCCGCCAGCAGCCCCAGCGGGTTGCGCAGCGCCAGCAAGCGCTCGAACGTCTCCTCCGCCTCGGACATCCGTCCCGCGAACGCGTAATTGTCCGCCAGCCAGAAGCTGCACGCGAGGAACGCCCCCTCCGATCCGGGCAGCCCGTCGGCGCCCGCGTCCGTGCTGTAGCGGAGCACGAAGCCGTCGCGCACCAGCTTCCTTTCGATCGCCGCGATCGTCCCCTGCACGCGCGGATCGCTGCCGGGCAGGAACCCGACGTGCGGAATGATCAGCACGCTCGCGTCCAGCTCGGTGCCGCCGTACGACTGCGTGAACGCGCCGACGGCCGGGTTGAAGCCCCGCTCGCACACCTCTTCGTGAATCCGCTCCGCCAGCGCCGCCAGGTGGGGGAGCATGCGGCGCCCCTCGTCGCCGCCCACGCCGAAGTCGCTGATCGATCGCGCCACCCGATCGACGGCCACCCACGCCATCACCTTCGAATGCGTGAAGTGCCGCCGGCCGCCGCGCACCTCCCAGATGCCGTCGTCGGGCCGCTGCCACGCGTCCTCGAAGAACGCCATCAGCTCGGTCGTTGCCTTCCAGCCCGTCGCCGTCGGCGGCATGCCCAGCTTGTGCGCCCCGTAGATGCACGACAGCACCTCGCCGTAGACGTCCAGCTGGAACTGGCCCGACGCGGCGTTGCCGACACGCACCGGCTTCGAGCCTTCGTAGCCGGGCAGCCAGGGCAGATCCAGCTCGGTCAGGCGCCGGAAGCCGTCGATGCCGTACATGATCCTGACGTCAGCCGGATCGCCGGCCGTGGTGCGCAGCAACCAGTCGCGAAACGCGCGCGCCTCGTCGACGTAGCCCCCGAGCATGAACGCGTCCAGCGTCAGGCTCGCGTCGCGCAGCCAGCAGTAGCGATAATCCCAGTTGCGAACGCCGCCGATCTCCTCGGGCAGCGAGGTCGTCGGCGCCGCGACGATGCCGCCGGTGGGCGCGTAGGTCAGCGCCTTCAACGTCAGCAGCGAGCGCAGCACGGCGTCGCGCCAGCGTCCCTGGTAGGTGCAGCGCGCGGCCCAGTCCCGCCAGAATGCGTCGGTCGCCGCCAGCGCCTGCTCGACGTCCACCCCGGCCGGCGGCTTCTCGTGCGAGGGAAACCAGGTCAGCTGCATCGGGATGCGGTCGCCCTTCTTCACCTGCAGCCGCGCGGAGACGCGGCGCCCCTCCTGCGCGAGCGCCAGCGGTCCGCGCAAGATCAGCGCGTCCGGTCCGGCCGCGAACATCGTCCCGTCCCGCGTCAACTCGATCAGCGGCCAGTCCGCCCCGTAACCGAAGCGAACGTTCAGCAGCATCTCGATGGGCACTTCACCGTCGACGCCCTCGACGATGCGAACGATCTCGCAGCCATTGCCGTCGACGGGCATGAAGTCGACGATGCGAACGACGCCGCCGTCGCAGGTCAGCTCGGTCTCCAGCACCATGCTGTCGTCGCGGTAACGCTGGCGCGCCTCTCGCACCCGGACCGCCGGGCGCAGCGCCCACCGGCCGTGCTCGTCGTACCCGACCAGCGCCGCGAAGCACGCGTCCGAGTCGAAGCGCGGCGCGCACATCCAGTCGATCGATCCCGCACGCGAGACCAGCGCGCAGGTGCGCGTGTTTCCGATCATTCCGTAGTCCTCGATTCTCGACGCCATCGATCAAGCTCCTTCCGCGCCGGCCCTCACCTCGGGCTGCTCCGGCGCGAGCAGCACGGCCAGATCCGAAACCACGACGTCCGCCCCGTGGCGGCGAAGCTCGGCGGCGCGCCCCAGACGGTCGACGCCCACGATGTACCCGAGGTGCCCGGCGCGCCCCGCATCGATGCCGGCCGGCCCGTCGTCGAACACGGCGGCGTCCTCGGCGTCGACGCCGACCGCGTGCGCCGCGGCGAGATACAGATCGAACAGCTGCGCGCTGCCGCCGTCCGCCGCACCGTCGAGCGGACTGTCGATGAACGCGTCGAACAGGTCCTCGATGCCGGCCGCCGCCGCGATGGCCTGGCAATGCCGGCCCGCCGAGACGACCGCGGTGCGCAGGCCGGCGGCGCGCACCGCCCGCACGTAGCGCAGCGATCCCTCGTAGGTCTCCACCTGCTCGTCCGCGAGCAGCTCGTACAGGATCTCGCCCTTGCGCTCGACGAGGGCCTTGATGGTCTTCGGCGGCAGCTCGATGCCGCGCGCGACCAGGAACGACTTCACCTCGTCCGCGGGCATCCCGCCCGCGAAGTGGGCGGCGTACTCGTGTACCGGATCGAACGGGATGAACGGATCGTCGGAGGCGCGCGCCCGCTGCAACAGGTAGTGGTCGAACAGGCGCTTCCACGCCTCGGCGTGCAACCGCGACGCCTGGGTCAGCACGCCCTCCAGTCCGAACAGACAGGCGCCCGTGCGTGGCGGCAGTCCCAGCGGCGTGCGCACGATGGGCGGCTCACCCAGGATGAAGGAGTCGACCGCGTACGCGAAGCCCTCGTCCTCGTTGCTGCGCGTGACGTGACGGGCGATCGCCTGCACCTCGGGGCCGGCGTTGCCCATCGCGATGCCCAGGCCCGCGATGCCGAGCATCGGCACGTCGTTCAGCATGTCCCCGATGGTCGCGATCTGCTCCAGCGGCATGTGCAGCAGGCGCGCCGCCTCGCGCACGACCATTCCCTTGTTGGCCTCGGGGTGCGTGACGTCGAGGTACGACGGCGTCGAGCGCGCCGCGGTCACGTCCGTTCCCAGCCGCGCGCTCAGCTCCGCTTCGCAGCGCGTGACCAGCGCGTGGTCCTCGCTGACGCCGACGATCTTGATGGGCGCTTCGAGCACGCGGTCGTAGAGGTCGGCGATCACGACCGGGTCGAACCCGACGTTGCTGCGCTCGCGCGCGACGCGCGCGCCTTCGGGGTTGGTGATGAACCAGTCGACGCCCTGGTACACCCAGACGTCCAGTCCCGCGGCGCGCAGGTAGTCCACCGCGGCGCGGGCGACCGCCGGCGCGATCGTCCGCTGCGCCAGCACGGTCTTGAGATCCGACTTCACGTACATGCCGCCGTTGAAGGCGGCCACCGGCGCCGTCAGCTTGAGCGGCTCGATCAGCTTCGCCATCCCGCGCGGCGGCCGCCCGCTGGTGATGGTGAACTGGATGCCGGCGCTGCGCAGCCGGTCGACGGCCTCGCACGTGGCCGGGGTGAGCGTCTTGTTCTTGGTGACCAGCGTGCCGTCGACGTCGGCGATCAGGAGCTTGATCTTCACAGCGCCGCCGCCTCCGCCATCACGAAGCCCTACCGAATAACAACCTGTATGCAACCCAGCGGCGCCGCGTGTACGGCTCTTTCGTATTCCGCGCCTCTGCCTTCGCGACCGAGCGGGACCGGCGGCGCTGTCAATTGCGCGCCTTACGTTCGTCGATCAGGGAGGGAACCATGCAGTCGCCGACCCTCGCAGACACCGCGCGCGCGATCGTCGCCGGCGGCAAGGGCATCCTCGCCGCGGACGAGACGCCGCGCACGCTGACGGCGCGCTTCGAAGCGCTCTCGATCGCATCGACCGCGGACAGCCGCCGCGATTACCGCGAGATGCTGTTCAGCGCGCCCGCGGCGGCCGCCTTCATCGGCGGCGTCATCATGCAGGACGAGACCATCCGGCAACAAAGCGCGTCGGGAAAGTCGCTGGTCCAGCTGGTGATCGCGCAGGGGATGATCCCGGGCATCAAGGTGGACGACGGCGCGCGGCCGATGGCGGGCGCGCCGGGCGAGCGCATCACCGAGGGGCTGGACGGCCTGCGCGGGCGCCTGGACGAGTATCGCCAGCTCGGCGCGCGCTTCGCCAAGTGGCGCGCCGTGTTCATCATCAGCAGCGACGGGCTGCCGTCCCCGCGCTGCATCCACGCGAACGCGGACGCGCTGGCGCGGTACGCGGCGCTCTGCCAGGAGCAGGGGCTGGTCCCGATCGTCGAGCCCGAGGTGCTGATGAACGGCTCGCACACCATCGAACGCTGCGAGGCAGTGACCGAGCAGGTGCTGCAGACGGTGTTCGATGCGCTGTTCGAGCAGAACGTCGCGCTGGAAGGGATGCTGCTGAAGCCGAACATGGTGATCGCGGGTGAGGACTGTCCCCAGCAGGCTTCGGTGCCCGACGTCGCGGCGGCCACGGTGCGCACGCTGGCGCGCCACGTGCCTCCCGCCGTCCCGGCGATCGTCTTCCTGTCGGGCGGTCAGGATCAGGTGCTGGCGACCGAGCACCTCAGCACGATGAACCGGCTGGGCGGGGCGAAACCGTGGACGCTGAGCTTCTCGTACGGCCGCGCGCTGCAGGACGAGGCGCTCGCGATCTGGAAGGGCAAGCGCGAGAACGTCGCCGCCGCGCAGCGCGCTTACCACCACCGCGCGAAGTGCGACTGGGCCGCCGCGCTGGGCAAGTACAGCGGTGAGATGGAGAGCGAAGCCGGCGAAGCCGTCCGGGGCTGACGCGCGAGGAGAACCATGGAAAAGCGAACCAGCAGCAACAGCAACAACGGGAGACATGCCGTGGCACATCCGGCGACGAGCCGGGGAACGCCGCTGTCGGCCAAGGAGCACGGCCACGGACGCGGCGCTGCGTCGGCGCCGGCCGCCAAGGAACGTCCCGGCGGCGGTCCGCTGAGCGCGCGCGAGCTGGAGGGAATGAATGCCTACTGGCGGGCGTGCAATTACCTGTCGGTCGGGATGATCTATCTCAAGGACAACCCGCTGCTGCGCCGGCCGCTGCAGATCGACGACATCAAGCACCGGCTGCTCGGACACTGGGGCGCCAGCCCGGCGCTGTCGTTCGCGTGGGTCCACCTGAACCGGCTGATCGTGAAGAACGATCTGGACGTCATCTTCGTCGCCGGACCGGGCCACGGCGCGCCCGGCGTGCTCGGCCCGGTGTACCTCGAAGGCACCTACTCCGAGATCTATCCGGACAAGACCGAGGACGAGGAGGGGATGCGGAAGTTCTTCAAGCAGTTCTCCTTCCCCGGCCACATCGGCAGCCACGTGACGCCCGAGACGCCCGGATCGATCCACGAGGGCGGCGAGCTGGGCTACAGCCTGTCGCACGCGTACGGGATGGCGTTCGACAATCCGGATCTGATCGTCGCCTGCGTGGTGGGCGACGGCGAGGCGGAGACCGGCCCGCTGGCGACGGCGTGGCACTCGAACAAGTTCATCAACCCGGTGCGCGACGGCGCGGTGGTGCCGATCTTGAACCTGAACGGCTACAAGATCGCGAACCCGACCATCCTCGCCCGCGTCAGCAAGGAGGAGCTGGAGGCGCTGTTCGTCGGCTACGGCTACAAGCCGTTCTTCGTCGAGGGCAGCGACCCGACCGAGATGCACCAGAAGATGGCCGCGACCCTGGACCGCGTGCTGGAGGATATCCACGAGGTCCAGTGGGAGGCGCGGCGGACCAACACGCCGACGCGGCCGCGCTGGCCGATGATCGTGATGCGCACGCCCAAGGGCTGGACGGGGCCGAAGGAGCTGGAGGGGCACAAGCTTGAGGGCTTCTGGCGATCGCACCAGGTCCCGTTCGCGGACGTGCGGACGAACCCCTCGCACCTCAAGGTGCTCGAGGAGTGGATGAAGAGCTACCGGCCCGACGAGCTGTTCGACAAGAGCGGCCGGCTGATGCCGGAGATCAAGGCGCTGTCGCCCAGGGGGACGCGTCGCATGGGCGCCAACCCGCACGCCAACGGCGGCCTGCTGCGCGAGGAGCTGAAGCTCCCCGACTTCCGCAATTACGCGGTGACGGTGACGTCGCGCGGGACCACGCTGCACGAGAACACCAAGCCGATGGGCGAGTTCCTGCGCGACGTCATGAAGAACAACATGACGCGCTTCCGCGTCTTCGGACCGGACGAGACCGCGTCCAACCGCCTGCAGTCGATCTACGAGGTGAGCAAGAAGACCTGGATGGCGGACATGCTGCCCGAGGACGCCGACGGCGGCGAGCTGGCGCGCGACGGGCGCGTCATGGAGATGCTGTCGGAGCACACGCTGCTCGGGTGGCTGGAGGGCTACACGCTGACCGGGCGCCACGGCCTGTTTCACACCTACGAAGCGTTCGCGCACGTGATCGATTCGATGTTCAACCAGCACGCGAAGTGGCTGGACATCGCCAAGAACCACGTGAAGTGGCGCGCGCCGGTCCCGTCCGAGAACATCCTGCTGTCGTCGACGGTGTGGCGGCAGGATCACAACGGGTTCTCCCACCAGGACCCGGGGTTCATCGACCTGGTGACCAACAAGTCCGCTTCGGTGACGCGCATCTACCTGCCGCCGGACGCGAACACGCTGCTGTCGGTGACCGACCACTGCCTGCGCAGCACCAACTGCATCAACGTGATCGTGGCGGACAAGCAGAAGCACCTGCAGTTCACCACCATCGACGAGGCGATCATCCACTGCACCAAGGGCCTGGGGATCTGGCGGCGGGCCAGCACCGACGAGGGCGAGGAGCCGGACGTCGTGCTCGCGTCGTGCGGCGACGTCGCCACCCAGGAGGCGCTGGCGGCGGCCTCGATCCTGCGCCAGCGCGTGCCGGACCTGAAGCTGCGCTTCGTCAACGTCGTCGACCTGTTCAGGCTGCAGCCCGCGTCCGTTCACCCGCACGGGTCGTCGGAGAGCGAGCTGGACGGTCTGTTCACAGCGGACAAGCCGATCATCTTCAACTTCCACGGCTACCCGTGGCTGATTCACCGGCTGGCGTACAAGTTCTCGAACCACGCGAACCTGCACGTGCACGGCTACCGCGAGAAGGGGAACATCAACACCCCGTTCGAGCTGGCGATCCTGAACGAGACGTCGCGCTTCCACCTGGTGATCGACGTGATCGATCGGGTACCGCGGCTGCGATCGCGGGCCGCGCACCTCAAGGACGAGATGCGCAACCTGATCATCGACAACCTGAACTACGCGCACGAGCAGGGGACGGATCGCTCCGAGATCAGCGACTGGACCTGGCCGGATTGAGGTGACGTCATGAGCCGCGAAGCCCGCGCGAAGCAGATCAACCGCATGACCTATCACCTGCCCGAGCCGATCGCGGCGAAGGTGAAGGACTCGCTGGCTGACTGGCAGGCGAACGGCAAGACGCAGCGGCTGTGGCAGCGGGATCCGTCGCTGTGGAGCGGCCGCGACGAGGCGCGCTGGCTGGGGTGGCTGGGCATCACGAACGGCGAGCTCGCCGACGCGCAGCGGTTCACGCGCATCGCGGAGGTGGCGCGCAGCGGCGCGTTCTCGCACGTGCTGCTGCTGGGCATGGGCGGCTCCAGCCTGGGCCCCGAGGTGATGCGCGAGACGTTCGGAATCGTGCCGGGCTTCCCTGAGCTGCACGTGCTGGATTCCACCGATCCGGCGCAGGTGAAGGCGCTGGAGAACAGCGTCGACCTGGCGCGTACGCTGTTCATCGTCTCGAGCAAGTCGGGATCGACGCTGGAGCCGAACATCTTCGAGCAGTACTTCTTCGAGCGGGTCGCGCAGGCGGTGGGCGAGAAGGAGGCGGGCAAGCGGTTCGTCGCCATCACCGATCCGAACTCGAAGATGCAGGACGTCGCCGCGGGCGACGGGTTTCGCCGGGTGTTCTTCGGCTGGCCGAACATCGGCGGGCGCTATTCCGTGCTGTCAGACTTCGGGCTGGTGCCGGCGGCGGCGATGGGCGTCGACGTCCCCGACTTCCTCGATCGCACCGACGCGATGGTGCGCGCGTGCATGCCGACGGTGCCGGTCAAGGACAACCCGGGCGTCGTGCTGGGCAACGTCCTGGGCGTCGCCGGCAAGCAGTTCGGGCGCGACAAGTTGACCATCCTCGCGTCGCCGGGGATCGCCAGCCTGGGCGCATGGCTGGAACAGCTGGTCGCCGAGTCGACCGGCAAGGAGGGCCAGGGCCTGATCCCGATCGACCGCGAGGCGACGAACGGCCTCGGCGTCTACGGCCGCGATCGGATCTTCGTCTACGTGAAGCTGCAATCGGATGCCGACGCAGCGCACGGCGAGCTGGCGCGCGCGCTGGAACAGGCGGGCCATCCCGTCATCCGCGTGACGCTGCAGGACCGCATCGATCTCGGGCAGGAGCTGTTCCGCTGGGAGATCGCCACCGCCGTGGCCGGTTCGATCCTGGGGATTCATCCCTTCGACCAGCCCGACGTCGAGGCGAGCAAGACGGCGACGCGCAAGCTGACCGCGGCGTACGAGGAGACCGGCGCGCTGCCGGACGAGACGCCGTTCTTCACCGCCGGTGGCATCAGCCTGTTCACGGACGAGGCGAACCAGGCGGCGCTGGCGCGGGCGATCAAGGGACCGCCCACGCTGGCGGCGTACCTGGGCGCGCACCTGGAACGGCTGCGACCGAACGATTACTTCGCGCTGCTGGCGTACCTTGAGATGAACGAGGCGCACGCGCGCCCGCTGGCGCAGATTCGCGAGCGGGTGCTGAGCGCCAAGCACGTGGCGACGTGCCTGGAGTTCGGCCCGCGCTTCCTGCACTCGACCGGCCAGGCGTACAAGGGCGGCCCGAACACGGGCGTGTTCGTGCAGATCACCTGCGACGACGCCGCCGATCTCCCGGTGCCCGGGCAGAAGTACACCTTCGGCGTCGTGAAGGCGGCCCAGGCGCGCGGCGACTTCGACGTGCTCGCGCAGCGCGGGCGGCGGGTGCTGCGCGCGCACCTGAGCGGCGATCTGGAGGCGGGCCTGGAGACGCTGCGGACGGCGACGATCCAGGCGCTCGCGTCGGCGGCGCCGGTCAAGGCCGGCTGAGGCACAGGGCGGGTCAATCCTTCTTCATGAAGTAGAGGCTCAAGGCCAGCACCAGGATCGCCGCCGGGATCACCAGGACCATCCAGTTCAGGTTGCCGAAAAGGCCGGCCACCAGACCGGGGAGGCTTGCGATGAGAAGCGTGGTCAGGACCGTCTCCCACAGCAGCACCTTCAGCTCGCTGATGCTGTGAAGCCGCAGCCAGGTCGGCAACCCGCTCTCGTCCACGTTCGGGCCGAGGAGGAACAGCTTCGCGATCCCCAGCGCCAGCACCATCAGCACCAGAGAGACGAACAGAAAGTCGAGCGAGTGCAACAGCTCCAGCCCCGGCCGCGGCTCCGTGGACGCCGCGCTCCGCAGGACGTGCGCGTATGCCTGGATCGCGACCTTCGTTCCAAGCACGAGAAACGCGATCGCGTGCAGCACCGCGAGGATCACGATGACGATCGCGATATAGCGAACCTTGAGGAGCTGCTCGAACATCGTCGTTTGGAACCCTTCGGGGTTCCCCTCTGAATTGAATGGCCGCGCAGGCGTGCTCAACCGCCCGGCGGACGAATGCGGAGATGGCCTACAGTCGGCCGCCTACGCGCTGTTCGGCTGGTGCCGCCGCGAGCGGGCGTGGACGCCGTTGTCTCGACGGTGAGATACTGCCCACAACAAAATGAGACACGCCGTCGCCGTCGTCGTGATGTGGCTGTTCGCGGGTGCCGGAACGAGCGCGCGCGCCGCCGAGTATTCCGAAGAGCAGACCGAACGATGCTCGTCGCAGATCGCCAACCTGAAGACTGAGCGTTCGCGTGCGGACCTTGCGCCCGCAGCGAAAGCAGAAGCGGTCAGCCGGGCGGAAGCGGCGTTGAAGACGTGCTTCGACATCGTCGCCGCCAGTCCGGAACCGGATTACATGAAGAAGGCACGGCGCAAGTGCCCCTGCAAGGAAGGCGACCTGGAGTGGTCCGACGACGAGTCGCGCGCCTGTCGCGTGCCGATCACCTCGTTCTACCGGGTGATGGCGACACATGCGCGCGTGAATCCCGCCGTGGATCAATCGCTCGCCTCCGATCGCAATGGTTATCTCGCGCCGATTCGAACCTGTCTGCTCCGCCAGCGTGCGGCCGGTGAAGAGAAGGGCATGGTCGATGACCTCGATCGCCGAGCGCAACAGGCGGTCGAGGCGCACAAGGTCGATCCGTGTCTGATGAAACGGATGGGGGAACGCATGGCGGGCATCTACGCGGTCAACGGTCGCGAAGCGCCGAAGACCTTCACGGCCGTAGAGAAGTCACACTGGAGGGACGTGGTACGGGTCGCGGACGAGTGTGCGGAAAACCGCGTCAACAACGCCGAACTGGAGGCTCGCATGGCCAACCGCGACTTCGTTCGCAAGTGGCTCTCCTATCGAATCTGCTACGTCCAGCAAGAACGGAAGCGTACCGAGGGGATCCTCAAGTCGGAGCGCCAATCGGCGAAGACCGGCCTCGGCGTGATCAACAAGAGAGTGGCGTACAGGTGGCAGGGGGAGATCGTCATCGACAAGAAGAATGAAGCGGACGCGCGCAACGAGCTGAAGCGACGAAAGCTGACGCCGTCAGCGTGCGACGCCCGCGAGATGCCCGAGTTCTCGACGTGCATCGGCGACAGCCGCACCGAGGTGTCGTTCTCCGACGATCCCGAGACCGAATACACCGAAGCTTCGACAGAGATCTCCAACCTGGCGCAGAGCTGCACGCCGTGGCCCGCAACGCAGGCAGCCGACAATCGCGGGGGCGGCGCCCAGGAATGAGCTAAGCCGCGCGGCGGACGCGGGCGCGGGGGCGCGGGGCGGCGTCGTGGGCGGCGAAGAAGTCGCGGAGCTGCGGGTAGACGACGTCGCGCCAGCGGCGGCCGCTGAAGATGCCGTAGTGGCCGGCGCCCTTGACCGTGAGGTGGTGTTTGCGGTCGGAGGGGATGCCGGTGCAGAGATCGTGCGCCGCCTTCGTCTGGCCCAGCCCTGAGATGTCGTCCAGCTCGCCCTCGACGGTCATCAGCGCCGTGCCCGTGATCGCCGCCGGCGCGACGCGTTCGCCGTGCACCCGCCACATCCCGCGCGGCAGCAGGAACTCCTGGAAGACGACGCGCACGCAGTCCAGGTAGTACTCGGCCGGCATGTCGAGGACCGCGTTGTACTCGTCGTAGAAACGGCGGTGATCGTCGGCGCGCGCGTCGTCGCCTTCGGCCAGATCGTGGAAGAAATCCAGGTGCGACGACATGTGCCGGATCGGATTCATGGCGATGAAGCTGGCGTGCTGGAGAAATCCTGGATACACGCGCCGGCCCCGCCCGGGATAGCCGGGCGGAACCTCGTGCAGGAGATGGGTCTCGAACCAGCGCAGCGGCTTGCTGGTCGCGAGCCGGTTGACCTGCGTCGGGTTGCGGCGTGCGTCGATGGGACCGCCCATCAACGTCACGCTGCGCGGCTGCGGCTCGCCCGCCGCGGCGTCGAGCGCCACCGCCGCCAGCACGGGGACGGCCGGCTGGCAGACCGCCAGCACGTGCAGCCGTTCGGCGCCGATGTGCCTGACGAACTCGCGGACGTAGCCGACGTAGTCGTCCAGCGAGAAGCTGCCCTCGTCGGCCGGTACCAGACGCGCGTCGATCCAGTCGGTGACGTAGACGTCATGGCACGTCAGCAACGAGGCGACCGCCTCGCGCAGCAACGTCGCGTGGTGGCCCGACAGCGGCGCGACCACCAGCATCGGCGCATCGTCACCCAGCCGCGCGACGGCCTTGGCGTCGTCGCTCATGCGCGTGAACCGTTGCAGCCGGCAGAACGGCCGCGAGAGGACGGTCTCCTCGATCACCGCGACGCGCGCGCCGCGCACGTCGACGGTCTCGATCCCGAAGCGCGGCTTTTCGTAATGCTTCCCGAGCCGGTAAAGCAGCTCGTACCCGGCGGCGACGCGGGCCGCACCGGGAAGCTGTGACAGCCAGCTGCCCGGCCACGAGAACAGGCGCGCCGTGAGCTGGGCCCACTGTGTAGCGGGACTGAACAGCGACCGATGGTAATCGTGGAGGTGGTACAGCACGTCGTGGAACGAGTCCACGCCACTATATCGGTTCGGGATTCACCCCGATAGAAAGATCCTGTTTCCAGGACGCGCGCACGCACGACACGCGCCTACACGCTCCACGCTCGAGCTCCGCTGCGGACGATCTACATCGCTACATCGCTACATCGCTACATCGCTACATCGCTACATCGCTAC
>Ga0070673_100000841_pt1 | contig 17230 bp, 13 predicted proteins | sample KBSM23metaG_FD_65342 | JGI IMG/M metagenome (GOLD analysis project Ga0070673, IMG submission 65342) | Miscanthus rhizosphere microbial communities from Kellogg Biological Station, Michigan, USA - KBS M2-3 metaG | ecosystem: Host-associated > Plants > Roots > Rhizosphere > Soil ... | reverse complement strand
TTCAGCGGCGGCGACACGACCAGGTCCGCGGTGTAGAGGTCATCCTCGTTCAGATCGGTCTCGAATTGCGCGCGCGGAAGATTCCACATCATCATCAGCGCCGTCCCCAGATCGGCGGCTGGATTCAGGGGGCGGCCGCGGAAGTCCTTGGTCAACCGGCCCCAGTCGAACGTCAGGTTCGTCATCGGCGCGACGGTGACGGGTGGCAGCGTGATGGTGCTGGTGAAGGTGTAGTCGTTGGTTTCGTTCGCGACCACGTTCGCGCCGAAGCACGCCATGGGCTGCGGCGCCACGCTGCCGCCGCAGCCGGCGAGCTGAAGCATGAGCGCGACCGGCAAGCCGACACCAGGTGCAAGAATGGTTCGCAGAGTCCGCATCCACTGTCAGTTGCACCCAGCGGCGGTATTCTGTCAAACGATCTGTGCGCGGCTCGAAGGCCGCGTTACCTCACTGCACCCAGTCGCTGTTCGCTGTCGCGGCCAGCCACGTCTTCGTCAGCGTGCCGAAGTCGGTCAGCTGCGTCAGCGCGGTGTCCGTGAACATGTTCGGCGTCCAGGCGTTGTCGGTCACCCAGGCGATCCAGCTGGCGCCGTCGCCGTCGACGAGCGATCGCAAGCTGGTTCCCCAGGTGGTCGAACTGGTGTTGGGCACGCCGGTCTGGTTCGAGATGATGTAGCCCCACTCGGTGATGAACACGGGCGCGCGCGCGACCGCGGCGGCGACCTGGTTCTGGAACGTCGCGTTCCAGTTGCCGGGATAGATGTGCGCCGTGTACATGAGGTTCGTTCCCGTCGGTGGACTGGCCGTCGCGTCGCCGGGCTTCTGGCACCACGACATCGACGGCACGATGATGACGTTGTTCGGGGCCTTCGCGCGGATGGTGTTGATCCAACCCTGGGCGATCGGCTTGAACGTCGCCCACGACGCGGCGGTGTCGATCGGCTCGTTGAACGGTTCGTAGAGAACGTTCGTGTAGCTGGCGAACTGCGCGGCGACGTCGGTCCAGAACGTGGTCGCGTCGGCGGCGGACGTCCCGCTGACGGCGTTGTCGATCTGATGGTAGTCGATGATCACGTACAGGTTCTTGCCGCGCGCGTAGTCGACCGCGGGGCGCAGCACGCGCGTGACGTAGTCGGCGGCGGAGAGCGGCGTCGTCGGCGTGCAGTTCGCGGTCGGGCCCGTGCCGACCGGATACGGGACCGGCGCGCAGTACGCGGATCCGCCGTTGTACGAGATCTTCGGGTAGACCGGCAGTCGTACGACGTGTCCCTGCACGCCGGCGGCGGCGATCTTGTCCATGCGGGCGGTGATGCCGGCGGCGCTGTTCCCGTTGTAGGCGTACAGCGCGCCGATGTCGATCAGCGACGAGCCGCGCAGGACGATCGTCTTGCCGTTCGGGTCCTGCAGCTTGCTGCCGTTCACGGTGAGCTGAGGCAACCCGGCGCCCGATCCGCCGCTGCCGGTCGTGCCACCGCGCCCGCCCCCGCCCGTCGTCCCGCCGCGGCCCGTCGTCCCCGCGACGCCGGTCGTTCCGGCGACGCCCGTCGTCCCGGCGCCGCCCGTCGTCCCGGCGGTGCCCGTCGTGCCCGCCGCACCGGTCGTCCCGGCGGAACCGCCATCGTCGGGCGCGGAATCGTTCGAGCCGCACGCGGGCACGACGGCGGCGAACAAGGCGAGGCCAAACGAAGCGAGTAACTTCTTCATCGCAGACGGTTGAGTCTCCATGGCCGACGCGCAGTCCACAAGCGTCTGATCAGCGACGAGATCTGCGATGTCGCGGGACGGATATGAGACGTCGTGTTTCAGCTGTTCGAAAGTTGAGCGGCGTGTGCGATGAACAGACTCCCATGCCGGCAGAGATGTCACGCGCTGCGCGCTGTTCGATCGCCGCCATCGCCTCGTTGCTGGCGTTCGCGTGCGCGAAGGATCCCGACTACAAGCACACGAGCGGCACCGCGGGCAGCGGCGCCGGCGGGAGCGGCGGCAGCAGTGGCGGCGCGGGCGGCGCGCCGCCGCCGGTCGACTCCGGATTGCCGACGTCGTTCAAGTGGACGTCGCCGGGACCGCTGATCAGCGCCAAGCAGGACGCGACGCACCCGATCGTGTCGCTGAAGGATCCGTCGGTCGTGTTCGTCGACGGCCGCTGGCACGTGTTCGCGACCACCGCCAGCACCGACACCACCTGGAGCATCGTCTATCTCACCTTCACGGACTGGGCGCAGGCCAACGCCGCGCCGCTCTTCTATCTGGACAACAACCCGCCCGGCCTGCGCGGCTATCACGCGGCCCCGCAGGTCTTCTATTTCGCGCCGCAGTCGAAGTGGTACCTCGTCTTCCAGTCGGGCCAGCCGCAGTACTCGACCAACGACGACATCACGAAGCCCACGGCGTGGACCTGGCCCGTCGACTTCTTTCCGGGCGGCGAGCCGCCGGGCGTGACCGCGAACAAGGGTCAGGGCGGCTGGCTGGACTTCTTCGTCATCTGCGACGACGTCAACTGCCACCTGTTCTTCACCGACGACGACGGCGAGATGTTCCGCAGCCAGACCAAGCTCACCGACTTCCCCGCCGGCTTCGGCGACGCGGTCGTCGCGATCCAGGGCGTGAAGGAGACCGTGTTCGAGGGCGGCATGACCTATCACATCAAGGGCAAGGACGCGTACCTGACGCTGGTCGAGGCGTTCGGTCCGTCGGGCAACCGCTTCTATCGATCGTACGTGTCGTCCAGCCTCGACGGCGTGTGGGCGCCGCTGGCGGCGGACTGGGCGAACCCGTTCGCCGGCAAGACGAACGTCACGTTCACGGGCGGCAGCGCGTGGACGGCGGACATCAGCCACGGCGAGCTGATCCGTAACGGCTACGACCAGAAGCTGGAGATCGATCCGGCCAACCTGCAGCTCCTGTATCAGGGCGCGGATCCGGCGACGACCAGCGTCGAGTACTCGCAAATCCCCTGGAAGATCTCGTTGCTGACACAGACGCCATGATGAAAAACTCGAGAATGCCCTTCGTGCTTCGCTTCAACCCCATTGATGCTCGTCATTTCGCGCTCGCCCTGCTTGTCGTGGGCTGCGCCGCGGACCCCGGGTACAAGAACGACGGCGGCACCGCCGGCAACGGCAGCGCCGGCTCGGGCGGCAGCAGCGGCGGCGACAGCGGCGGCGGCACCGGGGGCAGCAGCGGCGGCAGCGGTGGTACCGGCAATGTCGCGCCGGGACCCGGCCTGCCCGTTCCGCCCGGGCCCGACAACGTGCCGCCGCCCTCGGGCACACCCGGCAACCTGAAGGTGCTCAACTGGGCGGGCTTCAAGTCCGCGGTCACGTACACGTTCGACGACGCGCAGCCGTCGCAGGTCGAGCACTACGCCGATCTGCAGGGCACCGGCGTTCGCCACACCTTCTACATCACGAGCAACAGCAGCAACATCGACGCGACGTTCAGTCAGGCGGTGCGCGACGGCCACGAGATGGGAAATCACACCGTCCACCATTGCCAGGCCAATCTCACGAACTGCACCAACCCGCTGCCCACCGTCGACGCCGAGCTGGACGACTGCAACAGCTACATCAAGAGCCACCTCGGCCAGGGCGACGTCTGGACGGCCGCCAGCCCCTACGGCGACACCGGCTGGGACGCGCCCGACATGAGCCGCTTCTTCATCAACCGCGGCGTCCAGAGCGGCACCATCGCGCCCAACGACAGCACCGACCCGTTCAACCTGCCCTGTCACGCCGCCGTCGAAGGTGAAACCGTCGCGATGTTCAACACGGCGATCGACGGCGCCGATTCGGCGGGCCGCTGGCTGATCTTCCTGATCCACACCATCGCGCCGACGTCGCAGATCTGGTACGCGCCGATCGACGTCTCTGTGATCACCGGCAGCATCGCGCACGCGAAGACGCTGGGCGACATGTGGATCGATTCCGCGGTGAACGTCGGCGCTTACTGGCGCGGCCAGAAGATCGTGTCGACGGCGGCGCCCACGACGGCGGGCGGCGCGCAGACCTGGACCTGGACGCTGCCCGGGCACTTTCCGCCGGGCCGCTCCCTGCGCGTCACCGTCGACGGCGGCACGCTGTCGCAGAACGGCGCGCCGCTGACCTGGGATCCCCACGGCTACTACGAGATCGCGCTCGACGCGAAAACCCTGACGCTGTCACCTTAAATGCGAAACCCCATGCTGCGAACAATCATGATGTCGGCCGCGATCGCCGTTGCCGCCGGCTGCGCCTCCGATCCGAACTACCTCCCGCTCGACGCCACCCCGCCCGACAGCGGCGACGATACGGTCGCGCCGGACAGCGGCGCTCCCGAGACGATCGTCAACAACCCGGTGCCGCCGCCCGCGCCCGTCGTCGCGGCGGGCGTGCGCTGGGTCGGCCGCGTCGACACGACGAACGCCGCCCAGCCCCGCTTCTCGTGGTCGGGCAGCGGGTTCGTGGCGCGCTTCTCCGGCACGTCGCTGTCGGCCGACCTGCAGATCACGGGCACGTCGGCGATCTTCAAGACGGTCATCGACGACGCGCCGCAAGCGCCCTTCACCGCGACCGGCGGCACGGCGACGTACATGCTCGCCGCGAACCTGCCCGCCGGCGTGCACACCGTCGAGGTGTACCGGCAGACGGAAGGACCTCAGGGCGAAGCGCGGCTGATGGGTCTCACCGTCGGCGGCGGCGGCGCGCTCATGGATCCGCCGATGGGTCTGAACCGCCTGATCGAGGTGATCGGCGATTCGATCAGCTGCGGCTACGGCAACCTGGGCAAGAACGGCGACGCCGACTGCTTCCCGACCGAGAGCCACTGGGACACCTACGGCGCGATCGCGGCGCGCGCGCTCGGCGCAGAGGTGAGCACCATCGCGGCGTCGGGCCGCGGCGTCATCCGCAACTACGGCGGCGACACGCTGGGCACCATGCCGATGGTCTACACGCGCGCGGTGGCGAACGCGACGACGCCCGTGTGGGATTTCCACGTCGAGCCGCAAGCGGTCGTCATCAACCTGGGGACGAACGACATCAGCAACAGCAAGGGCGACCCCGGCATGCCGTTCCGCGACACCTACCGGACGCTGCTCGAGACCGTGCGCGCCTACTACCCGCACACGTACATCGTCTGCATCATCGCGCCGCTGCTCAGCAGCGGCGAGGCGGCCGCCATCGGCGCGCACATCAAGGCCGCGGTCGACGCGCGCGCGGCCGCCGGCGACACGAACGTCGAGTTCTTCAACCAGATCCCGCCGCAGACCTCGGACAAGGCCGCCTGCCAGTACCACCCGAACGTCGCCGAGAACATGCTGATGGCCGACCTGCTCGTGACCGAGTTGAAGGCCAAGCTCGGCTGGTAGCGGGGCGCGGCCGCCGCGCGTGATACGCTGCGCGGGACGAGAACCATGCCGCGCCTGCAACGCCGGAGCTTCACGGAACCCGAGGAGACGCGCCGCTTTCCCCACGGCGCCCTGCGCACCATCGCGCTCGACGAAACTGTCCTGGGCGAGTACCGGCTGGAACCGGGCTGGAAGTGGTCGACGGCCGTCAAGCCGATCGTCGGAACGCCGTTCTGCCAGCACCACCACATCGGCTACGCCATCCGCGGTCACCTCCGCGCCGTAACGAAAGACGGAACCACGATCGACATCCGCGCGGGCGACGCGTACGAGATCCCGCCCGGCCACGACGCGTGGGTGATCGGCGACGACGAGTACCTCGGGATCGAGTTCAGCGGCTCGCGCACGTTCGCCGTCGCGCCCGGCAATCTCGGCGACGGCGTCATCGCGACGCTCGTGTTCACGGACATCGTCGGCTCCACAGCGGTGCTCGCGCGCGTCGGGGACGCGGCCTGGCGCGAGGTGCTGCTGGACCACAACGCCGCCATGCGCTTCGAGCTGGACCGGCACCGCGGGCGCGAGCTGAAGACGACCGGCGACGGCTTTCTGTTCGCGTTCGACAGCGCCTCGCGGGCGATCCGCTGCGGGCAAGCGATGGCGACCGCGTCCCGGGCGCGCGGGCTCGACATCCGCGTCGGCTGCCACACCGGCGAGGTGGAGCTGGTGCAGAACGACGCGCGCGGCGTGGCGGTACACGCCGCCGCGCGCGTGATGGCGCTGGCGGGCGCCGGCGAGGTGTTCGTGTCGTGGACGACGCGCGATCTGCTGGCGGGCTCCGGCATCTCCGTCGAGACCACCGGCCGCCACGACCTCAAGGGCTTCGACGAGCCCCGCGAAATCTTCCGCGTCCTCTAGCGCTTGGCGCCGTGGAGGAGCGCGAGCAGGCGGTCGATGTCGGGCGTGGGGGCGTCGGGGGGCCCGGTCAGGAGATCGCGCAGGTGCTGCGTGATGTTGGCGAGCACCTCGGTGAACGCCGCGAGCAGGATGAACCGCAGCTGCGCGCCCGCCGGGCCGGGGTCGGCCAGCACCTCGCGCGCGATCGCCGCCGGCAGCGTGACGACCAGCGACGGCGCGCCGGCCAGGCACGACGACGAACGGCGCACCCCCTCGACCGCGGCCAGCCCGCCCGCCACCGCGGGCGCGAACCACGAGCCGATCTGACGATCGTTGCCCGTCGGATCCTTCTTGAGCACGGCCACGCGCCCCTCGAGGAGGAAGCTGATGTCGCCGCCGTCCTCGCCCTCATGGAACAGCGGATGCCCCGTGGCGATGCGGCGTTCGCTGCAGCGCGCGAGCAAGGCGGCGAGCGGCGCCGGATCGGCGTCGCCGAGCGCGTGCGCGGCCAGCAAGCGTTGCGCGTGTCGGGTCAGGTCCGGAGTGCTCACGACGTCCTCCCGAGCAGGTCCAGCAGGCCGGCGCGGGCGGACGTTCCACCGCCCGCCGACTCCGCCCGCCACACCTCGAGGATCTGGGCATCCGTGCGCGCGATGCGGCGGGCCAGGCCGGTCATGATGTGCGACTCCAGCGCGACCAGCGCCGGGTTCGGCGTCCCGGAAAGGAACAGCTCCCGCCGCAGCACCAGCGCCGCCGACGGTTCCAGCGCGGTCAGCGTCGCCACCCGCCGCCCGCCCGTCAGGAACAGGGCCGACTCGCCCGTGACCTCGCCCGCCGGGATCTCGTTGACCGTGCGATCGCTCTGCGCCCCGCCGCCACCCAGCGCCACCGACGCGCGCAGCCGGCCGGCGACCAGGAAGAACGCCCGGTCGGCCGGCTCGCCCTCGCGCGCCAGCACCGCGCCGGCCGCGATCTCGATGGGGGGCGCGGCGGCGAGCAGCGCGTCGATGTCGGCGTCGGCGAGCGCGCGCCGTCCCCACCCTGTCGGTCCCAGGGCGGCGATGGTTCGGCGGGCGGCGGCGACGGGGTCCTCGGTCATGGCCGCCGCACTCTATCAAACTCTGCCTCATTGACCATCGGCCGCGCGGCGCGGTATCCGATCATTCGCAGCATGTTGAGCCTCGCGTGACCGAAACGGGCGAGTCGCCGAAAGTCGCGGCGGCGGGCGGGCGCAAGCCCGTCATCCTGGCCGTGGACGACGAACCACAGGTGCTGAACGCCGTCGCGCTGGATCTGCGCCGGCGGTTCCGCGGCGATTACCGGATCATGACCGCCGCCTCGGGCACCGAGGCGCTGGACGCGGTCCGCAAGCTGCGCCAGCGCGGCGATCTGGTGGCGCTGTTCCTGGTCGATCAGCGCATGCCGGTGATGACCGGAACCGAATTCCTGACCGAGGCACGCAAGATCCACCCGGACGCGAAGAAGGTCCTGCTCACGGCCTACGCCGACACCGAGGCCGCCATCGCCAGCATCAACCAGGTCGCGCTCGACCATTACCTGATGAAGCCCTGGCATCCGCCCGAGCAGAAGCTGTACCCGGTGATCGACGAGCTGCTCGACGCCTGGTCCCGCGCCGTGCGCGTGGCCTGGGACGGCATCCGCGTGGTCGGAACGCTGTGGTCGTCGGGCAGCCACGAGGCCAAGGACTTCCTGGCGCGCAACCGGATCCCGTACCGCTGGCTGGACCTGGATCGCGACGCGGAGGCGCGCGCGCTCGCCGAGAGCGTCCCCGCCGAGTCGCGCAAGCTTCCGTTGCTGTTCTTTCCCGACGGCGCCGTCCTGTCAGCGCCGCTGCGGCGGGACATCGCCGAGAAGGTCGGCCTGCGCACGCAGGCGGCGCAGAAGTTCTACGACCTGGTGGTCATCGGCGGCGGTCCGGCCGGCCTCGCCGCCGCGGTCTACGGCGCGTCCGAGGGCCTCAACACCGTGCTCATCGAGCGCGAGGCGACGGGCGGCCAGGCCGGCACCAGCTCGCGCATCGAAAACTACCTGGGCTTCCCCAGCGGGCTGTCGGGCGCGGATCTCGCCGAGCGCGCGACGGCGCAGGCGCGCCGCTTCGGCGCCGAGCTGCTGGCCGCGCAAGAGGTGACCACCGTGCGCGTCGCCGATCCGTATCGGACCGTCGTGCTTGGCGACGGCAGCGAGCTCGACTGCTACGCCGTCGTCGTCGCCCCCGGCGTCTCGGTGCGCAAGCTGGAGGTGCCAGGCGCCGAGCAGGTCACGGGCGCGGGCCTTTATTACGGCGCGGCGCTGACCGAGGCGGCGCACTACCGCGATCGCGACGTGATCGTCGTGGGCGGCGCGAACTCGGCCGGCCAGGGCGCGGTGTTCTTCGCCCACTACGCCCGCACCGTGACGATCCTGGTGCGCGGCAAGTCGCTGGGCGAATCGATGTCGCAGTACCTCGTCGATCAGATCGCGGCGATCCCCAACGTCACGGTCGTCCCCGAGACCGAGGTGCTGGAGGTCAAGGGCGGCGACCGCCTGGAGAGCGTCGTCGTTCGCACGGGCGCCGGCGGCGCGCCGCGCGAGATCGCCGCGGCGGCGGTGTTCGTGTTCATCGGCGCGCGGCCGCGCACCGAGTTCTGCGAAGGCTTGCTGGAGCGCGATCCGGGCGGCTACATCCTCACCGGCCTGGACCTGGTGCGCGACGGAAAATCGCCGGCCGGGTGGCCGCCCGGGCGCCTGCCCGCGCTGCTGGAGACCAGCGTCCCCGGAATCTTCGCGGCCGGCGACGTGCGCCACGGTTCGTCCAAGCGCGTGGCAGCCGCCGTCGGCGAGGGCGCGGTCGCCGTGCAGCTGATTCACCAGTACCTGAAGATGGTCTAGGTGTAGCGCATGGGGTACGCCGACTTCCTCCGCAAGGTGCCGCTGTTCGCGGAGCTGCCCGACGCGGATCTGAAGCGCCTGTGCTCGATGATCAAGGAGGTGAACCTCGCCCCGGGCGAGACGCTGTTCGCCGAGGGGGATCCGGGCGAAGAGGCGTACGTCATCGCCGAAGGCGAGATCGAGATCGTGAAGATCTCGTCGGGACGCGACGTGCTGCTGGCGGTGCGCGCGTCGGGCGACGTGATCGGCGAGGCCGCGCTGCTGGAGATGGCGCCGCGTAGCGCCACCGCCCGGGCGCGCGGCGCCTGCAAGCTGCTCGCGATCCACAAGACGCAGCTCGACGAGCTGGTGCGCGGCAGCGCGTCCGCCGCGCAGGTCATGTTCAACACCGTGCTGGCGCGATGGCGCGCGACCGGCGTGATGCTGCGGCAGTCCGAGAAGATGGCGCAGCTCGGTACGCTGACCGCCGGCGTCGCGCACGAGCTGAACAACCCGGCCGCCGCCGTCCAGCGCGGCGCGGGCCAGCTGGCCGACGCGCTCGAGGATCTGCTGGCCGCCGAGCGCGCCCTCGCCCAGCCGCTGGCCACGCCGTCGTTCGCGAGCACGATCGAAGCGCTGCGCGCCGAGGTTCGCGCGCGCGCCACCGCTCCCGCGGATCTGGACGCCATCACGCGCGGCGATCGCGAGGAAGAGGTCGAGGCCTGGCTGGATGCGCGCGCGGTGCCCGACGCGGGCGGACTGGCGCCGACGCTGGCCACGCTGGGGTACGACGCCGGGAAGCTCGAGACGCTCGCGGCCGGCGTCGGTGCCGCCAACCTACCGGCCGTCGCGCGCTGGCTGGGCGCGACGCACCTGGTGTTGAACCGCCTCTTCGAGGTCACCCAGGGCGCCGGCCGCATCTCCGAGATCGTGAAGGCGCTGAAGGGATACTCGTACCTCGATCAGGCGCCCGTGCAGGAGGTGGACGTTCACGAGGGCATCGACAGCACGCTGGTGATCCTTCGCCACAAGCTGAAGGCGGGCATCCGCGTGGTCCGCGAGTTCGCGCCCGATCTGCCCCGCATCTCCGCGTGGGGCAGCGAGCTGAATCAGGTGTGGACCAACATCCTCGACAACGCGGCGGACGCGCTCGCCGATCGCACCAAGGACGGCAGCGCGGAGATCACCATCCGCACGCGCTGCGAAGGCGAGTTCGTGGTCGTCGAGATCCGCGACAACGGCCCCGGCATCCCGCCCGAGATCCGCGACCGGATCTTCGACGCCTTCTTCACGACCAAGCCGCCCGGCAAGGGAACGGGGCTGGGGCTGGACATCAGCTACCGGATCGTCGTGCAGCGCCACCGCGGCGACATCCGGGTCAGCTCGCGGCCGGGCGAGACGACCTTCACCGTCAAGCTGCCCATCAACCCCGCCGCCAATCCCGCCGGTCGCGCGCCGGCGGTCAGCGGCGCGCCGCCGCCCAGCGACACCGCGCTGAAGAACATCCTGACCGGCGTCCACACCATCGCCGTGGTGGGCCTGTCCGGCAAGCCCGACCGCCCGGCGCACCAGGTCCCCGCCTTCCTGAAGAAGCACGGCTACCGCATCATCCCGGTCAACCCCACCCTCACCGACGCGCTGGGCGAGAAGGCGTATCCCGAGCTGCGCGCCGTCCCCGACGCCGTCGAAGCGGTGCTCGTGTTCGTCAACGCCGAGGCCGTCCCGCCCATCGTCGACCAGGCCATCGAGATCGGCGCGCGCACCGTCTGGATGCAGGAAGGCATCATCAACGAGGAGGCCGCCGAGCGGGCCCGCGCCGCCGGGCTGACCGTGGTGATGGACCGCTGCATGCGCGCCACCTGGCTCCGGCTGCTCGCAACGGGGTAGAGTCCCGGCACTTCACTTGAACGACGACGCCAAGCGGATCGTCCGCACCTATCTGACGCTGACCGGGCTGTTCAACGGCGCGCTCGCGCTGATCTGGGGCGTCAACACGTTGTTCCTGCTGAACGCCGGCATGGACATCTTCCACGTCATGCTGGTGAACGCGGCGTTCAGCTTCGCCGAGTTCGTGTTCGAGGTGCCGACCGGCGTGGTCGCCGATACGCTGGGGCGGCGCGTCTCGCTGCTGTTCTGCCTGATCACGCTGCTCGGCTCGACGCTGGCCTACGTCGCCCTGCCGGCCTTCCACCTCGGTTTCTGGTCGTTCGTGCTCGTCTCGCTCGCGCTGGGTCTGGGGTTCACCTTCTGGAGCGGCGCCGCCGAGGCGTGGCTGGTCGACGCGCTCAAACACGTCGGCTACACCGGGCCGATCGAGGGGGTGTTCGCGAAGTCGCAGGTCGCGTTCGGCATCGCGATGCTGGTCGGGACGACAGCAGGCGGATTGCTCGGGCAGCTGGATCTGCGCGTCCCTTACGTGGTGCGCGCGGTGCTGCTGGTCCCGATCATCGTGATCGCCTGGACGCGGATCCAGGACCTGGGCTACGAACGGCGGCCCCTGCAGCTCGCGACGCTGCCCAAGGAGATGAAGACCATCTTCGTCGCGGGCGTGCGCCATGGCTTGCGCCATCCCGTCGTCCGGCCGCTGATCTTCGCGGCCGCGGTGGCCAACACCTTCATGATGTTCGGCTTCTACAGCTGGCAGCGTTACTTCCTGGACCTGCTGGGCAAGGAGCTGGTGTGGGTCAACGGCCTCGTCGCCGCGCTGGTGGGCGCCGCCGGGATCGCCGGCAACCTGGTGATGTCGCGCGTGACGGCGGTGATCAGGACGCGCACCGGCGTCCTGATCGCGTCCGTCGCCGTCCGCACCGTGACGATCATGCTGGCCGGAATGGCGACCAGCTTCACCGCCGCGGTCGGCTTCTACCTGGTGAGTAACTTCGTCAGCGGGATCGCGTCACCGATCCGCCAGGGTCTGATCAACCACCACATCCCGTCGTCGCAGCGCGCGACAATCCTCTCCGTCGATTCGCTGTTCTCGGAGCTGGGCTCGGGGGCCGGGCAGTCGGGGTGGGGATACCTGGCGCGGCGGCGGAGCATCGGCACGGCGTGGGTGGCGGCGGGCGCGTTCCTCGTGCTCGGCATCCCGCTGCTGGCGCTCGCGCGCCGCGCAGATCCCGAGAGCGACCGTTTCGGCACGCCCCTTCCGGCGACGCCCGCGGTGGACGCATGAGCGCCGCGGGGACGCCGCCGCTCCCGGCCGGCACGCTGACCTTCGTGTTCACGGACATCGAAGGTTCGACGAAGCTGGTGCAGGCGCTGGGCGAGGCGCGCTTCAACGCCGTCCTGGAGGACCACGCCCGCCTGGTCGCCGGCGCGTTCGACGCCGAGGGCGGGCACCGCGTGCGCATGGAAGGCGACAGCTTCTTCTACGTGTTCCAGCGCGCCACCGCGGCGGTCGGGGCGGTCGCGGCGGCGCAGCGCGCGCTGGCGGCGCACGTGTTCCCGGAGCAGGCCGTCATCCGCGTGCGGATGGGGCTGCACACCGGCGAGGCCAGCCTGGGGTCGGCGGCCACCGGCGCCGATTACGTCGGCTACGACGTGCATCGCGCCGCACGGATCGCCAGCGCCGGCCACGGCGGTCAGGTGCTGCTGTCCGAGCAGGCGAGCGGCTTCGTGCGCGACGCGCTTCCGGCGGGCGTGTCGCTCCGCGATCTCGGCGAGCATCGCTTCAAGGACCTCGGCCGCCCGGAGCGTGTGCTGCAGCTGCTCATCGACGGCTTGCCCGCCGACTTCCCGCCCATCCGCAGTTTGAACGAGATCCCCAACAACCTGCCCACGCAGGTCACCAGCTTCGTCGGGCGCGAGCACGAGATCGCCGAGGGCGTGAAGCTGTTCCAGCAGGCGCGCGTGCTGACGCTGACCGGTCCGGGCGGAACCGGCAAGACGCGCCTGTCGCTGCAGATCGCCGCGCAGGTGGCGGACGCCTTCCCGGGCGGCGTCACCTTCGTCGCGCTGGCGCCCGTCGTCGATCCCGATCTGGTGGCGCCCGCGATCGTGGACGCTCTGCACCTGGAGACCGGCCAGAGCGCGCCGCGGGACCGGCTGGTGCAGCACCTGCGCGATCGGAAGGCGCTGCTGGTGATGGACAACTTCGAGCAGGTGCTGGCCGCCGCGACGCTGGTGGCCGATCTGATCCGCGCCTGCCCGGACCTGAAGGTGATCGCGTCGTCGCGCGGGGCGCTGCGCATCTCGGGCGAGCAGGAGATGCCGGTGCCGCCGCTGGCGCTGCCCGATCCGGGCGCGTCCGCTGCGCGCGTGTCGCAGTACGAGGCGGTGCGGCTGTTCATCGAGCGCGCCGTCGCGGTCAAGCCGGGGTTCGAGGTCAACAACGACAACGCGCCGGCCGTCGCCGAGATCTGCGCGCGCCTGGACGGGTTGCCGCTGGCGATCGAGCTGGCGGCGGCGCGGATCCGGCTGCTGCCGCCCGCGGCGATCCTGACGCGCCTGCAGAGTCGGCTGGGCCTGCTGCAGTCGAGCCAGCGCGATCTGCCCGACCGGCAGAAGACGTTGCGGGGCGCGATCGCGTGGAGCCACGACCTGCTGGACGAACCGGGACGCCGGCTGTTCGCCCGGCTGGCGGTGTTCGCGGGCGGCGGCGAGCTGGAAGACGTCGATGCGATCTGCTGCAGCGAGGACCTGGGCATGGACGTGCTGGACGGGCTGGAGGCGCTGGTCGAGCAGAGCCTGGTGCGGCAGGAGCAGCACGGCACGGGCGCGCGCGCCATCATGCTCGAGACGATCCGCGAGTTCGCGCTGGAGCAGCTCGCCGCCAGCCCCGACGCGGACGCGATCCGCAACCGCCACGCGCTGCGCTTCCTGGCGCTGGCCGAGGAGGCGGCGCCTCACCTGCTGCGCACCGAGCGGCGCGCCTGGCTCGCGCGGCTGGACCGCGAGCACGACAACCTGCGCGCGGCGTTCGACTTCTGCGCCGGCTCGGGCCGCATCGTCGAGGCGCTGCGCCTGGCCGGGGCGCTCTGGCGCTTCTGGCAGTTCCACGGCCACCTGCGCGAGGGGTTGCAGCGGATCCGGCGCGTGCTCGACGATCCGGCGTCGCGCGGGGACCCCGCGGGGCGCGAGGCGGCGCTCGAAGCCGCGGGCGGCCTCTCCTACTGGCTGGGCGACATGACGACGACCATGGCCAGCTACGAGGAGGCTCTGGTGCTCGCGCGTTCGACCGGCGATCCGCGGCGCATCTCCAACGCGCTCTACAACCTGTCCTTCATCTGGGTATGGGCGAACGTCGACAAGAGCGACGAAGAGCGCGCGGCGAAAGGCAAGGCCGAGATCGAAGAAGCGCTGGCGCTCGCCCGCCAGGTGGGCGACCGCGGCGCCATCGCCCGCTGCCTGTGGGGGAAGGCGAACATCACGAACTACCTGAGCAATGACGCCGCCTCCGCGGCGCAGTCGCTTACCGAGGCGATTCCAATCTTCCGCGAGCTGGGCGACCACTTCAGCCTCGCCTGGGCGCTGCACAGCCAAGGGCTCATGCACTTGAAGAACCGCGACCTCCCGGCGGCGCGCGCCGCTTTCGACGAGCAGACGGGATTGCTGGGCGAAGCGCGCGATCCCAGCGGCCTGGCGATCGCGCTCGGCAACATGGCGCAGCTCGCGCACGCCGAGGGGGACCGGCTACGCGCCGTCCGCCTGGCGGGTGCCAGCGCAGCCCTCCGCCACCTGACCGGGGCCGAGCTGGCGTCGAAGATCGACGCCATCGAGGGGCGGGTGGTCGAGGCGACGCCCGAGAACCAGGTCGCCTGGAACGAAGGCGTCGCGATGAACCTCGACCAGGCCCTCGCCTACGCCCTCCGCCGCTGATCCGGTCCCCTCTCCCGCTTGCGGGAGAGGGGACCGGATCTATGCCTTGCGGCGGCCGGACTGAGCGGCGTCGTCATAGGATTCGATGGCGAAGGTGGCGATGGGTTCGGTCTTGCCTTTGACGGCGACGGGCGGCATCGCGCGCGTGACGAAGCGCGGGTCCAGCGTCTTCATCACCTCCTCGGTGACCAGAATGTCGACCTGGTGCACGCGGGTCAGCGCCTCGACGCGCGCGGCGATGTTGACGGGATCGCCGATGACCGTGAACTCCATGAAGCGATCGCTTCCCATCACGCCCGCGACGACGTCGCCGGTGTGGATCCCGACGCCGAACTCCAGCTTCGCCAGGCCCCGCCGCTCGATGTCGCGGTTGTAGCTCGCGAGCGCCTCCCGCATCGCGAGCGCGGCCTTGACCGCGTCCGCCGTCTGCCACGGGTTGTGCTCGAGCGCGCCGAACAGCGCCATCAGGCCGTCGCCCATCAGGCGCGACAGGTGGCCGTGGTGCGCGACCAGCGCCTTGTTCATCGCGCGAAAGTATCCGTTCAGCATGTCGACCATCGCGGCGGGCGCGATGCGCTCGGACAGCGGCGTGAATCCCTTGAGATCGGCGAACATGATCGTGACCTTGCGGTGGGTCGGCTCCGCGGCGCTCGCCCCCTGGGCGAACTGCTCGACGACGTCCATCGGCGCGAAGCGCTGGAACGACTGTTCCAGGTGTTCCAGGCGTTCGACCGAACGGGCCAGCGCGACGCGGTGGCGTCCGACCTCGACTCGGAGCCGCCTTGCATAAAAAGCAAACGCCGCCAGCGCGACGACCCCGCCCGCGAGCGCGATCGCAAGCGCGACGGTCATACCTGCAGCATCGTCAGCCGCACGCAGCCGTTGGCGAGCGCCGCGGTGCCGACCGCCTCGACCAGAACCTCCGGGCCCAGCGCGTCGAGCAGCGGGCGCGTGCGTGCCTGGATACGGGCGGGCTGCTCGGGCATCCACACCGTATCGCGCGCCCACGGGATGAGCAGCGCCTCCATCTCGGTGAGCCGCGGCGATGCCAGCGTCTCCAGCACCTCGGCGAGATCGCTGCGCGAGAATCCCTCGACCTCCAGCATCGCGCCCGCGTCCCGCTCGCAGGTCTGACATTCCAGCGTGTGGGCGATGACCGCGAAGATCAGGTTCATGGTCCGGCGCGGCAGCTTCTCGGACGCAAACGCGCTGTTCAACGTCGCCTCCAGCACCGCGGCGGTCGGCGATTCCTCGAGCGCGCGCACCACGCTGGCGTACGGGCCCTTGAAGGTCGGCGCCGGAAAGTCGACGGGCGGAAGGCTGAGGCCCTGCTTCTTGCCCGGCAGCCAGGCTGACATCTTGTTCCAGAGCCCTTTCACCTTCTTCCCCTCCCCTTCCATGTCGAGCTGGGGCGGGACCGCCAGCAAGGTGGACGTGCGGTTGCAGAAACCGACCGCGGCGACGACGTAGGCCAGCTCCGCGGTCTCGAGGGCGCTGAAGCCCACCTTCTGCATCTGCTCGCGCGCTTGCCGGCTGGGGCGCGGCTTCGATCGGGCGAGGTTGCGGCAGAACTGCACCAGCTCGCGCTCGCGCGGCTCGGCCTCGACCAGCTGCACGTTGCGCTCGATGCGGTCGACCATCTCGTCGGTGAACCCCATCATCTTCATGCGCACGCGCGCCGACCCGTAACAATAACGGCACGCATTTTCCTGCGACGTCACCAGGCCCGCCAGCTCGGTCTCCGCGCGGCCCAGCGCCCCGAACTGCGTGCGCATGCAATTGAGGTATGCACGGCGGACCCAGGCGCTGGAGGCGACCCGGGTGAGGCTGTTGGGCATCATGCCCCCGAGCATGCCGCGGATCTCCGCCTCCCATGCCGGATCGGCGAACTCGGGCGTCAGCGGCTGATCCCACTGCAACTGGTCGACGAGCAAAGGCATCGACGGTCACTATACCGTTACGCGTGCGCGTGCGATCGCGGTTCGCGTCGCGTCAGCGCTTCGCGCGTCACTTCTTCGTGGGCCTGGGCTGGCGGGCGAGGACCTTCTCCATCTCGTCCATGGTGGCGTTCATCTCGGCGATCGCCGCGTCGAACGGCGCCGACGTCGTCATGTCCACGCCCGCGTCCTTCAACAGATCGATCGCGTACTTCGAGCTGCCCGACGACAGCATCTTCAGATACGCGTCGCGGCGCGCCGTCTTGCCCGTCTTCAGCTCTTCCCGCACCGCCCGCGCCAGCGACGTCGACGCGACCATGCTGGTGGCGTACTGGTAGACGTAGAAGTTGTAATAGAAGTGCGGCACGTAGGCCCACTCGATCGCCAGCAG
>Ga0070673_100000836_pt1 | contig 17266 bp, 13 predicted proteins | sample KBSM23metaG_FD_65342 | JGI IMG/M metagenome (GOLD analysis project Ga0070673, IMG submission 65342) | Miscanthus rhizosphere microbial communities from Kellogg Biological Station, Michigan, USA - KBS M2-3 metaG | ecosystem: Host-associated > Plants > Roots > Rhizosphere > Soil ... | reverse complement strand
TCCCTGCACTTGCCCAAACATTACGCGCGGCCAGTACGAGAGGGCCCCCGCGGTCAGCAGTGAACCGTGGACGAATGTGCGGCGATCGAAGGGTTGGGCCATGGTGTTGTCGCTGGGAGAGGGACTGTCCCGAAGCATAATTGGCAACGCTGTACATGGACAGCACGGCGGGGCTGTCGCAGCATCGCCTGCATACCCGCCCCCGCGAAGCTCACGAGGAACGACCATGTCGACCACGCCCGCAGACTTTGCCGCCAAATACTCGACCCACTTGAACATCCTGCACGCCGCCGGCCAGACGATCGACGTCAACGCGCTGGTCGCCGCCAACAAGCATCCCTGGTGGAACCAGACGTTGTGTCAGGTCAACGAGTCCGTCGTGCGCCTCGGCGTGGTCCAGGGCGAATATCACTGGCACAAGCACGACAACGAAGACGAGTTCTTCTACGTCGTGAGCGGCCGCTTCCTCATCGAGATGGAGGACCAGACCGTCGATCTGCGTCCCGGCCAGGCGTTCGTCGTGCCGAAGGGCGCGATGCACCGGCCGCGCGCCCCCGAAAAGACAGTCATCCTGATGGTCGAGACTGCTGGTATCGTGCCGACTGGCGACAGCTGAACAATAGCTACAACCGCGGAGCTGCCGATGAAAACGAGTCTACGCGTCCTCTGCGCGAGCCTGGCCGTGCTCGCGCTTTGCCCGGCGGTCCATGCGCAAGCGTCCAAGGACGGCATCTGGTTTCCGACGGCGACGACGCAGACCGAGACCGACGAATACACGCGTTACGAGCTGCTCGCGCCCGGCAGCGCCAAGTTCAAGATCACGTACGAGGTGACCGCGACGACTGCGGGCGCGAAGTATTACTACAACCCGATTCGCAAAGGCAGCACTGCGACCGAAGAGAGCGTGCTCGATGTGATGACGGGCAAGTCGCTCAAGTTCGAGGTCGTGAGCGGGGCCGACGCGCGCAAAGACGCGCTGATGAGCGACGCTGATCTCGACACGAACTACATCAAGGTCACGTTGGCCCGGCCTGTGCCGACAAACGGCCGCGGACGCATCCTGATCATCAAGACGTACGAGGATGCGAAGAGCTACTTCGTCGACGGCAAGACGATCGTGTTCGATCGGCCGCTCGGCGTTCGACGCAACAAGGTCGTACTGCCGCCGGGATACGAAGTCGTCGGCCTCACCGTGCCCTCGCAGTTGCTCACCGAAAGCGATGGCCGGATCTCGATCAGCTTCATGAACAACAATGGGGGCCCGGCACCGTTGATCATCCGCGCGACGAAAACTGCGCAGACTGCCGCGCCGAAAGCGGCAACCAAGCAGCGCAGCTGGGAATCGCCATTCGAAGGCGAGACGGAAGAAGACCGCTTGTCCGAGCGCGCACATCAGGATCGCGACATCGTCTACTTCCTGCAGCAGCCCGAGACGCACGCGTTCGCGCTCTATCACGACTACACCGAATCGCGCCCCGGCGTGAACGGCTACGCGAACGTCGTTCGCAAAGGCAGCACCGCGAGCAATCCCTCGGCGAGCATTCTCGACACCGGCGAGCAACTGCAGGCGAAGCAGATGAGCGGCGCCGAGATGGTTGCGTCGAAGATCAACGCGGGCGACGAGAAGGTCGAACCTGACGCGCGCGTCGTCGTGATTCCGTTTCCGGCGGTGCAAGCCGGCCAATCGTTGCGCTTGCGAATCGCCGAGACCTACACGGCGCCCGTGAGCTACAAGCTCGACGGAGACGAATTCGTGTTCGATCGCAGTCTCGGCCGACCGCGCAACGCTGTCGTGCTGCCCTCGGGTTGGTACTGCACGTTCAGCTCGATTCCAGCGACCGTGACGCAACTGCCCGATGGCCGCGTGCGCCTCGACTACTGGAACGGCCGGCCGGACGGTGTGGACGTGCTGCTGAAAGGGCGCCGTCGCGTCGGCCAATAGGGGTGGCGACGGCGGTTGTGGGGGCGGTTGCGGCGGCGACTGAGCTCAGTTCAGGGACTGATTCATCGACCACAGCACGCCGAACGGATCGCGCAGCTGGCCATACCTGGCACCCCAGAACATCTCCTGCACCGGCATGACGACGGTTGCGCCGGCCGCGACAGCGCGCGACCACCATGCATCGATGTCATCGACCTGCAAGGTGAGATTGAACGCTTGCGGCGCCTGCAACGGATGACCGTATTCCGGATAAGCGTCGCCGAGCATCAGCGAGCTGCCGTTGACGTAGAGATGCACGTGCATCGTGCGGCCCTTCTCGTCGAGCGGGTGGCGAGCGGCTTCGGTGGCGCCGAACGCACGCTGATAGAAATCGGACGCTTTGGCCGCGCCATCGACCTGCAGGTACGCGGTCAGGCCGCCGCGCACTTCCGCTTGCAGGCCCTGCTGTTTCACTTCGGCATTCATGAGCTTTCTCCGGCAAATGGGCCGACCTTCGGCCCTTGTAGCCCAAGGACGCTCGAGCTCAGCGGCTGCCGACAGTCAACTGCAGGACGATCGCACCAATCGCAATCGCTGCGATCAGCACGAACAGGAGGCCGGAGATCCATTGCCCGCGACGGGGCTTGTTTTCGTTCATGGCCGGATCATAACGGATCGCCGTCGGGGCGCCGCGCGAGGATCGCTTCCCAGTTCAGCAGCGCGTTCCATAGCAGCCGCTGATCGCCGCGGTTCAGATCCCGATGCAACGGATTGAAGTTGAACGAGACCACGCGCCCGTGGCCGACCGCCATGTCGAGAATTGCCGGACGGCCGATCAGATTCGATTCGCCCCAGACCTGGCCGCTGATCAGAAAGGGCTGATCGCTGTCGGTGTCGCCCCATTGCATGACCACGCCACCGGGATCGGACGGCCCGTCGAGACAGGTCGTGCAGAACGCCATGCGCAGCCAGCGGCGCGGAACGGCGTACAGCGGGTAGTTCTGCCGGAACACATATGTGTGGGCCGGATAGCCATACGCGATCGGGTGATCGGGCTGCGCGAACGAAACGCGCACGTGCGCTCCTGGCGTACGAGTCGCGGATTCCACCGCGGCTTGCGCAGACTCCGCACCGCCGCTACCGGCGCTACGTGGCACGCCGCCGGAGTCGCGTCGCACGCCGCGCACGAGGCCGCCTTCGAGTGCGAGCATCGAACCGCTGCCGAGTGTGACCAGCACGCCGCCGCTCTCGACGAACTTCTGAATCTGCGCGAGGCCTTCCCAGCCGATGCCGCCGGTGATGTCGTCGGACGACGCCGGTGTGCCGTGGCTCGGCGTCTGCTTGGTCTTCTTGAACGGCATCGGGCCCCATGCCTTCGGCAGCCCGTGAATCTGTTCGGCGAGTTCGAGATCGACGTGTCCGTACAGGAGCACGTCGTACTTCGCGTGCAGGTTGCCGGCGCGAATGTCTTCGTCACGTACATATGAATACGGAACGTTGCGCGCGTCGAGCGTGTGACGCAGCCAGCCGATGCTGTCCGTGTCCGCCCACGGCACCCAGACGCCGAGCCTTGGAGCCTTCGCCGCGTGCCGCGCGACTTCGGGAGTCGACGCGATCGAATCGAAATCGAGTGCGAGATGCGTGGTCAGATCCTGCAACGCTGCGCCGAGTCCGGACTGTGCGGGCAGCAGCCACGAACCGGCGGGATACTCGGTCTCGCCGACTTGGAACGCATGCTCTGCGATTTCGATCTTGAACTTCGCGAGGCGATAGCGAGCTTCGAGCAAGCCTTCCTGTCCGCTGTCCTTGAGCACGAACGTCGGACCGTTGCCGGTAACCTTGCCGCGCGGCTGTGGCGGCTCGGCGAGAGGAGTCACGCCGACGCTCTTGATCGCGGGATCGGCAATCGCGACTGCATCGACGTGATAGTGCGCGGGTAGTTCCCACGACACGTCGTCGTACGGCTCGCCGCCGTTCTTCGGAAAATCCTGCGGCGAGAGCAGATCGACCGCGTAGTTGCGATACGGCTGATCGAGCCGCACCAGGTACGTGCCGCTACCGAACGCGCCTTCCTTCACCGTGAACGCCGCGTTCGCGCGATGCACTTCGATGTGCTGCGACTGCAGTCGCGCGATGAGTTGCGCCACGCGCATCGGATCCCCTTGATCCTCGGCAATCGCGAACGCGTACGGCGGCTCGTCGACGCCTTTGCGCCACGAGTTGAAGCCTTTGCGATAGAAGCTGCGCAACAGCATCTTCGATTGCGTTGCAGCCAGGTCGAGCGCGGCGAGCGCGCCCGTTTCGTTGTAGTTGACGTTATCGCGCGCTGACCAGCGGAAGGGCGTCGACGGCGGCGGCTGCACGCGATACCACTCGCGCGACGTCTGGTCTGGTGACAGTTGCCACTGCAGCGTCTCGGCAGTGCCGTTGCCGAACGTCTCGTAGCCGCGGCCGATCGAGTTGTGATTCATCGCCACCGAGTCGAGATACAGATGCGCGAACGCTTCGCCGAAATTCCAGGTCGAGACGCCGGGCATGCCGAACGACGTCAGCGTCTGTACTTCGTGGAAGCTCAGCGCCTGGAATTCGGTGAAGGTGATCGGATCGATGTTGGGGTTGTACGGGCCGGAGCCGTTCCACGACATCAGCAGTGCGACGCTCTCGTGCAGATCGTGCACGACGGTGGGATGCCAGTCGAAGAACATGCGCGACACGGCGCGCGTGGATTCGTGCACCAGCTGATGCGCATCGCGATTGATGTCCACGAACGCGTACTTCGACCAGTACGGCGGCGACATGCGCGGCAAGGTACTGCGATCGGTCTTGCCCTTCAGGTAGCGATAGAACCACTCGACCATCTTGTCGCGCCCGTCCGGATTCGAGACCGGGTTGATCAGCACGACCAGGTTCTGGCGGATGCGCTGGATCATCGGCTGCTCGGACACGGCGAGGCGGTACGCGAGCTCGAGTACCGATTCGGTCGAGCCGGTTTCGTCCGAGTGCAGCGCTGCGTTGAAGTAGTAGATCGGGCGCGCACGCGCGACGATCTGTTCGGCTGCGGCGGAATCGGTCGTGCGCGGATCGGCGAGCGCCGCCGTGTCCTTCTTCAGCTGCGCGAGCGACTGGATGCCGGCCTCATCCGCAATCGCGAGCAGCACGATGTCGCGACCTTCTTCCGATCGGCCGATCGTGAACACTTCGACGCGCGGCGAAGCGGCGGCGAGCGCGCGCGCATAACCGTATGCAGTTGCCGAGTCGACCAGCTCGCCGGCCGCTCCCGGAATGCGCTTGAGAAATGCCCGCGGCGAAGGCACCGAGGCGGAGGCGGGGATCGACGCGACCCAGGGCGAGAGGAACTGCGGCTCGGTGGTGGCTCGCGAAATCTCTTCGGCCGAGCCCGGTTCCGGCGTGTCCTGGGCGAAAACCGCTGCGGTGCAAAGCGTAAGAACGAGAAGCGAAAGCCGACCGTTAGCGCGCACCTGACCACCTCCGCGGAATCGAGTGCGCGGAGTCTATCAAGGCCTTCAGTGCATTCAGGGAATCCCTCAATTCAGATTCGCTGCCCCGGGCCGTCACAGTCACAGTGACAGTGCGAGTTTCAGCCGCGAGTGCCCGGCCTCTCGCTGCAAGGATCATGGTCCTTGCGGGCGTGGGCGTTGGCGTGCTGTTTCTATTTGCCTTGACGCGCAAGGACGAGGCGACCGCACATCTTTTCGATCTGATGCATTGGACTCTGGCCTACATCGCGGCGGCGGTCGTCGCATGGCTCGGGGTCCGGGATGCGACGGGCGTGGATCGTGTGGTGCGCCGCTGGTTCGCGATCGGCCTGACGCTCACGGTCGTAGGCGATCTGCTCTACGACTTCTACGAGCTCACCGGTCGCATTCTGCTGCCGCAGCTCAACGACACGTTGTTCCTGTCGCTGGGCCCCTGCTTCGTCATCGGTCTGGCAGTCGTGCTGCGCAAGGATCGGCGCCTGCAGTTGCGCACGTTCCTGCTGGATGTCGTTGCGCTCGCGCTGGTGCTGCTGACGCTGACGCTCGATCTGTATCTGCCGCGTGCCGGCTCGATGGCCACGATCGATCTCGGCGTGCTGATCATCTATCCGATCTGCCTGCTTACGCCGGTCTGCGTGGCCATCGTGATGGCACCGACGATGCGCATGCGTCCGGATCCGCGGCGGATGCTGCTGTTCGCCGCGCTGCTCGGCAACGGCATCGTCTGGATGATCTGGAATGCGGACGTCGACATCCGCACGCCGACGTCAGGGACGTGGCTCAATCTCGGCTTCTCGGTGTTCACACTCGCGATCGGTTACGGCGCGTCGGTGTGGCAGACGAAGGTAAACCTGGACCCGGCGTGGGATCGATTCTGCGAGGCGTCGCTGCGCTTGATCCCACTGATCTCGATTGCGGCGGCCGTCGTCACGGTCGCGATCGTCTGGGCGACGCCCGACGTTCTGCGCCTGGTGCAGCTCGCGACTGTCGTCGGCGCCGTGGTCGTCATCGCACTTGCCGTCATTCGTCAGAACATGTCGCTGCTCGAACACGATCGCCTGGTTGCGGCCGAGCGCGATCTGCGCGAGCGCACGCGTGAGCTGCGTACCAGCAACGAGCAGTTGCATCGTCTCGCGGAGATGGCGCAGGTCGCGAACCAGGCGAAGAGCGAGTTCCTGGCGAACATGAGTCACGAGATCCGCACGCCGATGAACGGCGTCATCGGCATGACCGACATCCTGCTCGATACAAAGCTCGACCAGAGTCAGCGTGAGACTGCAGAGACCATCCGCAGCAGCGCGCAAGCATTGCTGACCGTCATCAACGACATTCTGGATTTCTCGAAGATCGAAGCGGGCAAGCTCGATCTCGAGGCGATCGAGTTCGCGCCGCGCGAGCTGCTCGATCAAGTCGTGCGGATGATGCGCGTGTCGGCCGAGGCCAAAGGACTGGAGCTGACCGGCTGGGTCGCCGAGTCGGTGCCTGCGGTCGTGCGAGGCGATGCGGGACGGCTGCGACAGATTCTCGTGAACTTGTGCGGCAACGCCGTCAAGTTCACCGAGCGCGGCAGCGTGACCGTGTCAGTCGACGCGGCGCAGGTCGAGAGTTGCCGCACGAAGCTGCGGCTCGAGGTGCGCGACACCGGTGTGGGAATTCCTGCCGATCGTGTGCACGCGTTGTTCAAGCCGTTCTCGCAGGTCGACGCGTCGACGACGCGCCGCTACGGCGGCACCGGCCTGGGACTCTCCATCGTGCGCCGACTCGCGGAGTTGATGGGCGGCGAAGCAGGCGTCGAGAGCAGCGCAGGCGTGGGCTCGACGTTCTGGTTCACAGCGTGCTTCGAAGTTGCGAGCGAGCAGAGCGCGAACGTTGTCGACACAGTTTCAGTGCCCACCGTCCTGTCCGCAAAGGCGGGCAAGCGCATCCTGCTCGCGGAAGACAACGTCGTGAACGAGAAAGTCGCGACGCGCTTTCTGGAGAGACTGGGCTACGTCGTTCACGCCGTGCCCAACGGACGCGAAGCAGTCGACGCGTGGGCACGCGGTGGCTACGACCTCGTGCTCATGGACTGTCAGATGCCGGTGCTCGACGGTTACGCCGCGACACGCGAGATCCGCGCGCGCGAGAACGGCGGGGCTCGCATCCCGATCGTCGCCCTCACGGCCAATGCCATGAAGAAGGACGAGCTCGAATGCCGGCAGGCCGGCATGGACGATCACCTCGCCAAACCCCTCAACCGCGAAGCCCTGGCCCGCTGCCTCGCCCAGCATCTCGACGTGAAACTCAGCACCGCAGCAGACGGCTAAGTGCCACTTGCCGGGCTCGCCGCCGCAAAGGTTGCTGGTCGCGATGGACGCGCACGAGTTGCGCGAAGGGTTCCCTTCGACGGCGCGCTCTCGCACAATCCCGGCCCGGAATTGCCACCTCCAGGGGATGTCGACCCATGCGAACGCTCATCACGGCATTTCTTCTCGTTCTCTGCGGCGCCGCGCAGGCGGAAAAACTCAGCGCCGATACCCCGAAGACCACGACGCTAGGCAACACTTTTATTGCACCCGCCGGCTGGAGCGTCGCGGTGCGCGGCCCGGCGACCATCGTCGAAGCGCCCGAAGGCGATTCGCGCATCGTGATCGTCGACGTGCGCGCGAAGGACGCCGATGCCGCGCTCGCCGCCGGCTGGGCAGCGTATCAACCGCCGAAGTGGCCGCTGAAAGTCACGAACGACGTGCCGGACAAGGACGGCTGGTCGAAGCAGCGCAACTACACCTATCAGACATCTCCCAACGAGCGCCGCGATGTCGGCGCCGGCGTGTCGTTCGCGAATGACGTCTGGACCGTCGTGATCTACGACATGGCGCAGGCCGTCGGCGAAAAGCGCGGCGCGCAGGTCGCGCTGATCTTCGACAAGCTGCTGCCGAAGGGTTACTCGCGCGAGACGTTCGCCGGGAAGAAAGCCCAGCGGCTCGATGCAGCGCGCATCGCCAAGCTCACCAAATTCCTCGAGGACGGTGCGAAGGCGACTGGAGTGCCCGGCGTATCGCTAGGACTGATCCAGGACGGCAAGGTCGTGTTCTCCGGCGGCGTCGGCGTGCGCGAGCTCGGCGGCAGCACCAAGGTCGACGGCGATACGCTGTACATGATCGCCTCGAACACGAAGGGCCTCACGACGCTGCTGCTTGCGAAGCTGGTCGACGCCGGCAAGATCACCTGGAAGACGCCCGTGACGCAGCTCCTGCCCGAGTTCAAGCTCGGCAACGCGGACACCACGCAACGTGTGCTCGTCGAGCATCTGATCTGCGCGTGCACTGGCTTGCCGCGCCAGGACATGGAATGGCTGTTCCAGTTCAAGGGAGTCACGCCGGAAGGCGCGCTCGCAACGCTCGCCACGGTGCAACCCACCAGCAGGTTCGGCGAGATGTTCCAGTACTCGAATCTGCTCGCGGGCGCCGCAGGATTCACCGCCGGTCACGTGTTGTACCCGCAACTGGAGATCGGCGCGGCCTACGACAAGGCGATGCAGACCGAGGTCTTCGATCCGCTCGGCATGAAGGCGACGACGTTCGACTATGCACGCGCGCTGTCGGGCAATCATTCGAACGCGCATGCACCCGACGTCGACGGCAAGCCGGCGCGCGCCGTATTCGAGCTGAACTATTCCATCATCCCACTTCGTCCTGCCGGCGCTGCCTGGAGCAGCGTGAACGACATGCTCAAGTACGTGTCGATGGAGCTGGCGAACGGCGCGCTGCCGGACGGTAGTCGCTACATATCAAAGGGGCCCTTGCTGGAGCGCCGCGAAGCCAAGGTGCCGGTCGGCAAGGACGCGGTGTATGGCATGGGCCTCATGGTCGACTCCACGTACGCAGTGCCGGTCGTGCATCACGGCGGCGACATGGTCGGCTTTCACAGCGACATGCTGTGGCTGCCGGAGCAGCAGGTCGGAGCTGTCGTGCTCACGAACGGCGATCCAGGCTGGCTGATTCGCGGTCATTTTCGCCGCAAGCTCCAGGAAGTTCTATTCGACGGCCGGCCGGAGGCCGATGCCGATCTCGCCGCCAACGCGAAGAGCTTCTTCGCGCAGATCGCGGCCGATCGGAAGACGCTCGTAGTGCCAGCCAATGCGCAGGAGGCCGCCAAGCTCGGCGCGCACTACAAGAATGCAGCGCTCGGCGACCTTGCCGTGCAGCGCTCCGGTCCGAAGACCCTGTTCGATTTCGGCGAGTGGCGCAGCGAAGTCGCTTCGCGTCGTAACCCGGATGGCACGACGTCGTTCATCACGATTTCGCCCGGCGTCAGCGGCTTCGAGTTCGTGGTGGGCGGCGGCGCCAAGCAGACGCTCACTCTGCGCGATGCGCAGCACGAGTACCTGTTCGAGTCCGGCTGAAGCTCGACGTGCGGACGCCTGGCCGCGCGTGCTATGCGCTGCCACGGCGATTGGCTAGCCTCGCTGCCTCATGCGAGTTCCGGCTCTGGCAGTTATGCTCCTTGCGTGCGGCGCGGTGCAATCGAGCACGTCGGTCGACTATGCGGCCGCGGTCGCGGCGCCCGGTCGACCCGCCGACATGATCAAGTTCGACGCCGCCTGGAAGCCCGCCGCGGTGCTCGAATTCCTGCAGCTCGAGCCGCGCATGCACGTGCTCGACATTCCGGCCGACGCCGGCTACTACAGCGAGATCATGGCTCGCGTCGTCGGTCCCGAGGGCCACGTGATCGCACTCGTCTATGACGAGAAAGCTCGCGCCGATTTTGCGCCGCTGCGCGCGCGCAATCCGAACATCTCGTTCCAGCCGTTGCAGCTGCACGCGATCCGACCCGACTCGCTCACACCCGACCACTTCGACTTCGTGCTGCTGCACCTGATGTATCACGACGTCTACTGGGAGGACGAGAAGGCCGGCGCGCCGCACGTCGATCCCGCGAACGTGCTGGCCGCGCTGTATCGTGCCGTGAAGCCCGGCGGCATCGTCGGCATTATCGATTTCGTCGGCAAGCCGGGCGATCCGCGCGTCATCGTCAATCAGCTGCATCGCATCGACCCGGCTCGCGTCCGCGCGGACTTCGAGGGCGCCGGATTCGTGTTCGAAGCTCGAAGCGACTTGCTGCACGTCGCGAACGACGATCACACGATCCTGGTGTTCGACCCCACCATTCGCGGCAAGACGGACGAGTTCGTCAGCAGGTTCAGGAAGCCACGTACGCAATGAGCGGCGCGAACGCCGCATCGACTCGCTGCAGCTGTTGAGTCGTCACCTTGCTCGACAACGCCCGCTCGAATCGCTCGATGCGCGCACCTGACACCAGATACTGCAGCCGATACGCCTTGAGCAGGCACGCCTTCACGGCATTGCATCGCTCACGGTCGAAATAAGCGCCGGAGCTGCTGCAGAAGTACTCGCCATCGGCCGCGGCCTGCGCCTGCAGAATCCCGTCGACCATGCGCAGCAGCTCGATGAAGTCGTCGACGCCCGTGTCGATCGCTTCCGGTTTCAGCCCATCGTGCACGCGCTGCCACTCCAGTTCGTCCAGCGTCGCGTGCTGCACTTCCTCGATCCAGTGATAGTAGAAGACATCCTTGAACAGCGGCGACAGGTCATCGTCATCGCGAATGCTGTGCAGGTAATGCACCTGCGTGAAGATCTCGACGAAGCAGGTCAGCGCGAGCACCGCCCAGCTCGACTTGCGAAGCATCGCGGCCGCGGCGGCGTCCGGATCCGTCGTCATGCGATAGCCTGCAGGCAGCACCAGGTCGGCGAGCTTTTCGACGCGGCGAAACAACTCCTGGTGCTTCAGCTCCTCCTGCACGAACTTCAGCAGCGCGGCGACCGCGATCTGATCGCTCAGACAATGCGCGCGGCCCATCTCCAGCACCTTGGCGTTGATGCAGCGTTCGATCAGGCCGAACAGATAGGCATACGTGCGCCCCTGAATCTGGCTGAGCAGCCGCTGCTGCGACGGGTTGAGGAAAGGCAGCTGCGCCACCAGCGACAGCGAATCCGGGAGGAATTTGCTGGCGGTGTCGAGCTGCCGGAAACGGATCACGTCGGCATCGATGTCCCACGTGACCTTCTGCGAATTGTGCAGACACTTGCGGTAACGGGCGGAGTCGATCTCGGTGTTCATGGAGCGCACGATGACGCATGGATCGCTCGCCCGCATGAGGCGGGAGACCCAATCTTGCAAGGGCCGGGTTGGGACAGATGTCCCAAGGCGCTCCTACAATCCCGCTTCCTTCGCCATGACGATCGCCTGTGCCCGCGACGACACCCCGAGCTTGTCGAAGATACTCGTGATGTGATTGCGCACGGTCTTCTCGCTGATGAACAGTCCCGCGGCGATCTCGCGATTGTTCAGGCCCTTGGCGATCTCGGCGAGAATGTCTTGCTCGCGCTTCGAGAGCTGCCCGATTTTCCCGCTCGCGGCAGGATCGCGACGCGCCGGCGTGGCGCTGCCCGGCACGTGCCGCGTGAACACGTTCTTGAACTCCTGCCAGCCGGGCTCGTCTTCGAGCAGGATGTGATTGCTGCTCTCGATGCTCACGAACTCACTGCCGGGAATCTCGCCGGCGATGCCAGGCGCGCTGCGCGGATCGACGACCTGATCGTGCGCGATCTGGATGACCAGCGTCGGAACGCGGATCTCCTTCAGGCGCTTGAACATGCTCAGCTCGGCGAGCACCTTCATGAAGCGACTGGCGACTTCCTTCGACGCCATCTTCCGTTGCAGCTCTGCGTACCACTGTCGCGTCTCCGGCGGCGACTGCGGCACGAACAGGTGCGCGAACATCGAGGGGAACGCCATGTTGTCCTCACCCCAGCCTGTGACAACCAGCTGCTCCATCAATTGCCACTGCTGCGCGCCCGGGCTGGGGCGGTTGCGCCAGCCGGTCACCAGCGGCGCATATAAAGTGAGATGGGACACGCGCTGCGGATGCCGCACGGCGTATTCCACGGCGACCGCGGCGCCCTGTGACATGCCGAACAGCGGGAACGACTGCAGCTCGAGCCGATCGACCACGGCTTCGAGATCGGCGACCCAGTCATCGAAAGTAAACGAGCCGACATCGGTCTGCGACAGGCCACACCCACGCGGGTCATAGCGCACCAGCGTGTGCCGCTCCGACATGAAGCGCAGCCAGTGACCGAGGAAGGGACTGTCCCAATCGTGATGGACGTGCGTCAGCCACGTGCCCGCACGCACCAGCGGCGGACCTTCGCCCGACAATGCATACGCGATGGTGGTTTTGTCCTTCGCGCGGGCGAAGGCGATACGCTGATCCACGGCTGACTCCGAAACGTCAGCCGATGGTGCAGGCTCGGGTGACGGGGGTCAACGCCGGGATTGCGTCGTTGGCGCGCGATATCGGGAAAGGCCGAGCAGCACGGCCAGCGCGAGCAGCCACAGCGGCTGCGTTCCGCCGCCGCCGCTCTTGCGGCTTGGGTTCAGTGTCGGCGGCGGCGGTGGGTTCGTGACGACTACCGCTGCGACGAGATCGCGCACCGTGACGGTTACTGGCAACACGCTGGCGGAGGCACCGGCGACTGTTTCCAGCGCTGCGTTGGTCGCGTTGAAGATTTCCATCTGGAACGTGCCGCTCTGTCCCGCGGTCAGCGCCGCTGGATTCAAGGCGACGGTGATCGTCTTCGAGCTGACGTCGCCGTCTCCCCAGACGAGATCGCCTTGCGTGGCCGTTGCGCCCGTGTAAGTTCCACCCGCGATTGTTCGATAGCTCGCGCGCGCTTCGCCGCTCGCTGAGCCGCGTCGCACGAGGGTGACGTAGGCCTTGGCGCGTGCTTCGTCCACTACGGGCGCCGTATCGAGCAGCCGCAGCCGCGTCGTCTTGCCACTGTCGGCGATCGTCACTTGCGCGGTGTCGGGATAGCCGATGTTGGCGCCGCCGTGCGGGTCGACGAGCCGGACCATCAGCAGCTCGAGGTCTTCGTCCTGCGAGTCCGACGCGACATTCAGCACCGCGCTTTTCGGTTGCGCGTCGCCGTCTGCCCAGTTGAGCGTAGTGGAGGAGAGTGTCGCGTCTGCGGCACTGGCTGTCGCGTAGAGAAGATCGAGTCGCACCGACGCTGCGCCGCTGCCGGCGCTGCGGTGTACGCTGATCGTGACTGCCTGGCCTTCGGTGGCCGAGACCTTGGGTGCGGCGATCGAGAACGTGCCGGCAGGCGTGGACAGCGTTTCGTCGCGCACCAGGTAAAGGCCGCTGTTGATGTCGCTGATCGCAATCGTGCCGCTGGCGAAGAACGGATACGTTCCCCACGCACCGACGAAGCCTGTCTCGCTCGTGGCGGGCCACGTATCGAAGTAGCCGACACGCGTCGGTGCGATGGGATTCGTGATGTCGAGGACCGTCAGGCCTTCGCTGTAGTTCGAGAAGTAGTAACGATTGCCGCGCACATAGCCGTTGTGGTCGATCGCCCGCGTCGGACCGACCCACGAGCCCGCCAGCGCCGGCGCGCGCAGGTCGGACATGTCGAAGACGCGCACCGTGGTGTTGAGGCCGAGATCGCGCTCGTCGAGCTCGTCATGCAGGAACAGATAGCGGCCGTCTTCGGTCCACCAGCCCGAGTGCGTGAAGCCCCGGTTCGGATAAGCCTGGCTCACCAGCAGCTGGCGCGACGCCGGATCGGTGACGTCCCAGATGTCCACCGTGTTCTCGTTGAAATCTGCGAGCACCTGGCACGCCGGACGAGTTGCCGCGTTCACGCACTGAGTATTCTTGCGTGCGTCCTTGATCGGGAACGAAGTGAGGTCGTGCGCATAACCGGAGTTCGAGACGCTGATCAACGCCGGTGCCAGCGGATTCGCGAGCGAGTAGAGCCGATGATTACCGGTGGCGAGATTGGAGCCTGCGATCGCAAGCACTGGCGTCTCGCTCGACTGCGCGATGCCGTACGTGAAATCGCTGTTGAGCATGTAGTCGGTGTGCGCCGAGCGATGATCCGAAGTGAAGTTCACTCGCTCGACGCCGTTCGGCAGGTTGCTGAGGTCGAGGAGCATCAGCGTGTCCTGAACTGCATCCGCCGTGATGTACGCGTAGGCGCGCCAGCGCTGCGCGCTCTCGTCGAACTTCTGATAGATCTCGATATCGCGCCACGTAGTGCTGCTGCCGGTCGGTGCGCCGACTTGCTCGGGAGCAGTCGGGTCGGTGATGTCGAGAATCGCCACACCGTTCTCGACGCCGATGAACGCGTACTCGCGACCGGTGTTGAGATCCGTATAGCCCCAGATGTCGTTCGCTCGCGCGGAGGTGGGCTGCAGTACGTCGAATGCGAGATGCGAGAGCAGGCTCACCGATTGACACGGGAAATTACCCGACCGGTTGGCGACGCACGGCACTGCTGCGAGTTGGCTCTTCTCGGTCTGTCTCACCTGCGCCGTCAGCTTGCGCATGCGCAGCGTCTCTTCGCTGCTCGCCAGCCCTTTGGTGTCGGCGATCACGGTGAAGCCGGCGGCCTCGAAGCGATCGCGAAATTCCGGCGGCACACCGATGAGCAGGGTCGAGCCGCTCGCGTTGCGCTCGGAGTAACCGCTGACCTTGCTGAATCCCGCCTGCACACGTCCGGTTGCCGACAGCAAATCGAACAACTGCGCGGACTGCGTGATGGAGTAAGTGCCTTCGGCGACCTGGATCGAATCGCCTTTGCCGGACTGCGTGATCGCATAGCTGAGCGTGCGACACGGGCGGAAGCGGTTGAGGCAGTCGCCCTGGTCGTGGCCGGAGCCGGAGATGTAACGCGGTTTGCCGTCGTCCGCCGCTGCTGGGAAGATGCAGCAGCAAAGCAACGCTGCGACGAGCAGCGATGGAAATCGCATCGAGAGGTTGCGCATGCTCAGGTGTCCCCCGCGAATCAGCACCGGCACGCTGCTCATCTTACTGCCGGCGCTCGCGCTCGGCACTGCTCTTTTGTCGTCGTGTGGCTCCGGCGCGACGCCTGCACAGATTCGTTTTGGCATCGACGGCGATGTCGCGAACGCGAAGGTGCTGCAGTTTTATGTTCATGCGATCGAGCTCATCGATGAGCACGGAAAGCCACATCCGTTCAGGTTTGCAGTGGAAGCGCCATGGCAGAACGAGCGCGTCGCGCTGCTCGACCTTGCTGGTGACGCGTCAACGCCGAGACGTCTCGCAGTCAGCGGAACAGTTGCAGGCGAGGGCGACGCGTATTCGGGAATTCGCCTCACCGTCGGCGTGCCGTTCGAGTTGAATCATTCGAACCCGCTTGCAGCCGCCGCGCCACTGGATCGCGGCGAAATGTTCTGGAACTGGCAGTCCGGTCACAAGTTTCTGCGCGCGGACCTCGCCGTTGCGGGTCGTGAATGGTCGTTCCATGTCGGCAGCACGGGTTGCAGCTCTGCGTCGGCACTGCGTCCACCGGCACAGCCGTGCGCGCTGCCGAATGAGATGCGCATCGAGCTCAAGGGAAATCCGCTGCGCGATGTCGTGCGTCTGCGGCTGGAGCCGCTGATCGCTGCAGCACAGACGGCCAACTATGTCGTGTGTACCGGCGACTATGAGCACGACCCGGCGTGCAAGGATGCGTATGCAGCAACCGGGCTGCAGCCGGGTGTTTCCCAGAGTCTCTGGGTGTTGAAGTGACTCGGATGCGCGCAATTCTGCTGGTCGCGCTCGCGTGCATGAGCGGCTGCGCGCGCGAAACTCCCTATCAATGGCACTTGCCGCCCGGGTTTCCGCAGCCGCGAATTCCCGCAGACAACGCGCTCACGGTCGAGAAGGTCGAGCTCGGCCGACACTTGTTCTACGACAAACGACTGTCGGCGAACGGCACGCAGTCGTGTGCGAGCTGTCACAAGCAAGCGCACGCCTTTGCCGAAGAGGCCGCGATAGCGACGGGCTCGACCGGGCAGAAGCATCATCGCAATTCGATGGCGCTCGTGAACGTTGCGTATGGCTCGACGTTTACGTGGGCGCACTCCGGCATCAACACGATCGAGCAGCACGTGCTGCTGCCGTTGTTCGGCGACCAGCCGGTGGAGATGGGAGCGGCAGGCCACGAGCAAGAAATCCTCGCGCGATTCAGCGACGACCCTGCTTACCGCGACCTGTTCGCCCGCGCGTTTCCTCATTCGAACGAGCAAGTGACGTTCGACCACGTTGCCAAAGCGATCGCGAGCTTCGTGCGAACGTTGCTCTCGTTCGACTCGCCGTTCGACCGCTACGCGTACTACGGCGATGACGCGGCGCTCAGCGAAGCGCAGGTGCGTGGCATGAACCTGTTCATGTCCGAGCGACTGGAATGCGCGCATTGCCACGCGGGTTTCAACTTCAGTCAGTTCGTGACTCATCAGAGCACGGCGGTCGTCGAGCGCGCGTTTCACGTCACGGGGCTTTATCCGTACAGCGAGACCTTCATCAGCGGTGCCGACTATGGCTTGTATGCAGTCACCGGCAACGTCGCTGACAAAGATCGATTCAAAGCGCCGACGTTGCGCAACATCGCGCACAGCGCGCCGTACATGCACGACGGCAGTCTCGCGACGCTCGATGATGTCATCGACTTCTACGCAGCCGGCGGTCGTGTGCTGACGGATGGAGCGCGGCCCGGCGATGGCCGCGCGCATCCGGGCAAGAATCCCTTCATCAAGGGCTTCACCTTGACTGCGCAGGAGCGACAGGATCTGCTCGATTTTCTCTCGAGCCTCAGCGACACGAGGTTCTTGAGCAACCCCGCACTGGCTGCTCCCAACGCCCAGAAATAGCGGCGCGGGCGGCTCGCGACTGTCATTCCATTGACAGAACAATAGCGCGCAACTCTTCATCCTTCATGCACCGGGACCCGTTTCAGGTGAGGTGCATATGGACAGTCCGGGGATCGTTGGA
>Ga0070673_100000828_pt1 | contig 17314 bp, 16 predicted proteins | sample KBSM23metaG_FD_65342 | JGI IMG/M metagenome (GOLD analysis project Ga0070673, IMG submission 65342) | Miscanthus rhizosphere microbial communities from Kellogg Biological Station, Michigan, USA - KBS M2-3 metaG | ecosystem: Host-associated > Plants > Roots > Rhizosphere > Soil ... | reverse complement strand
GCGCTGGAGAACCTCTCCTACCGCGAGCGGCGCGTGCTCGAGCTGCGCTACGGGCTCGGCGGCGAGCACCCGCGTACGCTGGACGAGGTGGGGCGGACCTTCAACGTCACCCGCGAGCGGATCCGCCAGATCGAGAACCAGTCGCTGAAGAAGCTGCAGCAGCTGGGCGAAGCCCAGAAGCTTCGCGAGGTCACCTGACCCAAGGCTAATGAGTGCGGGCATCCCGGCCGATAGGGGTCGGGATGTTCGACATCGACAGAGCGCTCCAGCAGCTGATCGAGCGGGAAGGCTCCGACCTCCACATCAAGGTCAGCCAGCGGCCGACGATCCGCCAGCATGGCGAGCTTGTCCAGCTCGAGGGCTACGAGCCGCTGACCGAGCAGGACACCGAGAAGGCCTTCCATGACATGGCCGAAGCCCGCTCGCTGACCGAGTTCGAGGAAGCCGGCGAGGCCGACTTCTCCTACTCCCTGCCCGGCCTCTCGCGCTTCCGCGTCAACGTCTTCAGGCAGCGCGGCTCGACTTCGATCGTCTGCCGCGCGATCCCCTTCGACATCCGCTCGGTCGAGGAGCTCGGCCTGCCGGAGGTCGTCACCAAGCTGGCCGAGGAGGAGCGCGGCATCATCCTCGTCACCGGCACCACCGGCTCGGGCAAGAGCACGACGCTGGCGGCGATGATCGACCACATCAACCGCACCCGGCCGCATCACATCATCACGCTCGAGGATCCGATCGAGTACCTGCACGAGGACAAGCAGTCGATCATCAACCAGCGCGAAGTCGGCTCGGACACCGAAAGCTTCGCCCGCGCGATGCGCCGCGTCCTGCGCCAGGACCCCGACGTGATCCTGATCGGCGAGATGCGCGACGAGGAGACGGTCCACACGGCGCTCTCCGCCGCCGAGACCGGCCACCTCGTCCTCTCCACGGTCCACACCCTCGACGCGACCGAGACGATCAACCGCATCGTCGACTTCTTCCCGCCCCACCTCCAGCACCAGGCGCGGGTGATGCTGGCGGCGACGCTGAAGGGCGCGATCGCCCAGCGTCTCGTCCCCGACATCACCGGCGAAGGCCGCGTGCCCGCCTCCGAGGTGATGGTCGTCACCGGCCGCGTCCAGGACCTGATCATGAACCCGGAGGAGACCGGCAAGATCACCGAGGTGATCGCCGAGGGCGAGTACTACGGCATGCGCACCTTCGACCAGTCGCTGCTCACCTACGTGATGGAGGGCAAGCTGTCCGAGGACGTGGCGCTGCGCTACGCCTCCAGCCCGCACGACTTCAAGCTGATGCTCGCCGCCGGCGGCCAGCGCGCCAGCGGCATCGAGCAGCTGCAGGCCGAGCCGGCCAGCTGAGCGACGACTGCCTAGAACGCGCGTCCAGAAGCAAGGCAGGGTCTCATGTGCGGCTCAAGCCCGTCCCCGCGCGGGTCGATCAACTCCCGATGCCAGTCATCGGCCGAGCTCGCGCGCGACTTCGCCTCCTGCTCAGGAACGAGAGCGGCATGGCGCTGCCGACGGCGCTCTTCGCGATGATCGCGAGCATGGCGCTGGCCAGCGTCGCGGTGCTCTCCTCGGTCGACGTGCAGCAGGGATCGGGTCGCGACCACGATTCCAAGGAAGCGATCGCCGCAGCTGACGCCGGCGCCAGCATCGCCCTTTGGCGCCTCAACCGCTTCCAGGGCAGCCTCTCGGCGGCGACACCCTGCGTCGGCCCGGCCGGGGAAACGCTGGTCGCGACGTCGGGCTGGTGTCCCTCGACGACGCCGGAAAGCGTAGGAGGCGCAAGCTACGCCTACCGGGTCAGCGCCTACAGCATCAGTGGCGTCTACGAGGTGGTCGCGGTCGGCACGTCGGGCACGGTCAGCCGCAGGGTCGACGTCGGCCTCGTCACCTACAACGGCAAAAACGTCTTCGCCAACGAGAAGATGATCGGGCAGGACAACATCGAACTCAAAGGCGGGATCACCGTCAAAAGCGACGTCGGCACCAACGGGAACATCTCGCTGAACAGCGAAAACGGGAAAGCCCCGACCCTCTGCGGCAGCCTTCGCCACGGAATCGGGAAAGAAGCGCCGACCCCGAAATGCAACGGGACTGTCAGCGAAGATGAAAAGAACCTGCCGGAAATCACGCCGCCCTCGAACCTCTCGACGAGCAACTCGAACTGCCGTCTCTCCGCCACCTGCACGAACAAATCCACAGTCGACCCCTTCGTCGTCATCAAAGGCAAAAAAGAAGAAGTCGGGAAACGCACCGAAAAAGAACCGTGGGAATCGACAACCAAAACGATCATGCTCTCGAACAACTCACGGCTCACCATGGGCGGGAGCGACTACTTCATCTGCAAGCTGGTCGTCAAAGGCGAACTCATCATGGCCGCCGGCTCCGAAATCAGGATCTTTGTCGACACCCCAGAAAACTGCAAACTGAAAGCCGGTGAAACTCAGGTCGAAGTCGTCGCCGGCGGCAGCATCGTCTCGACCGGTTACAACGCACAGAACGGCTACAAAATCCCGGGCATCTACCTGCTGGGCGAATCGAAGGTCAAGTTGAGCGGCAACTCGATCACCAACGAGGTGATGATCTACGGGCCAAAAAGCGAAATCGAGGTCGAAGGCGACGCCACCTGGAAGGGAATGATGGCTGCCAAAAAATTGAACCTGCACGGCAACGCCACCTTCGAATCGGACCCGAACATCAAAGTGCCCGACATCACCTTCGCCAGCCTGCTGGAGCGCACGCGCTACGTCGAGTGCACCGGGGCCACCGCGACCCCGCCGAACGCATACTGCTGAGCGGAACTCAAGGTTCGGGCTTCCGCTGACGACCTGGTAAGCGGACGTATGAGAGAGAAGCTCAACGACAATCCGCTCGCCCAGGCCGCCCTCGTCGGCGTGCTGCTGATCTTCGCCGTCGTCTTCCTCATGGGGGGCATGGGTGGCAAAGGGGGCGAAGAAGAAGAAGGCTCCGCCGAAGGAGGGGGAGCGCCCGCGGTCAGCGTCGCCTCGACCGAAGCCGGCAGCTCGACCGACCTGCCGGCGCCCAGCACCGGCGTCGGCGCGCCGCCGCCGCTGCCGAGCGCCGTGACCTCGGCGTATGAGGCCGGCGACACGCTCGTCCTGCTCTTCGTGCGCGACGGCGGCATCGACGACCGCCGGGTCACCGGCGCCGTCGACGGCCTCGACTCGATGTCCCGCGTCGCGACCTTCGTCGTCCCGGCCAGCAAGATCGCCCGCTACGCGGCGATCTCACAGGGCGCCGACGTCAACCGGGTTCCGGCGCTCGTCGTGGTCAGCCCGAAGAGCGTCGACGGGGGGACCCCGAAGGCCTCGGTGCACTACGGCTACCAGAGCTTCCAGAGCGTCGAGCAGGCGGTGATCGACGCCGGCTACAAGGGCAAGACGCTTCCCTACCACCCGTGACCTGCTGATGGAGAGCAGGGACTACCCAGGTCACCTGCGCCCGGTTCCCGAATCCGGCGATTCGACCGCGCCCGTGCTGGAGCCGAACGCCGGCGGGCCGTTGGGTCTGACGCCGCCGGTCGCCCGCGGCCGCTCCAGCGGCTTCGTCACCGACGTTCTCGTCGACCTCGGCTACGTGCCCGAAGACCGGGCCCGTGCCGCGATCGAAGAGGCGCGCACCGCGGCGCAGCCGCCCGAGGAGCTGCTCCTCCAGCAGGGCGCGATCACGCCCGACCAGCTCTCCCGCGCCGTCGCCGAGCGCTACGGCCTCGACCACGTCGACCTCGGCCTCTACCAGGTCGACATGGCCGCGGCGAACCTGATCCCGGTCAACACTGCCCGCCGCTACCTGGCGCTGCCGGTCGGCTTCGTCGACAAGCAGACCCTGCTCGTCGCGATGTCGGACCCGACCAACGTGCTCGCGGTCGACGACATCCAGATCGCCACCGGCCTCGACTGCCGCGTGGCGGTCGCCGCGGAGGAAGACATCGAAGCGCTGATCGGCCGCCTCAACACGCTACAGAGCGCGGTCAGCGAGGCGGTCACAGAGGAGGAGGAGGCTCAGGACGAGCTCGCCGAGGTCAGCGACATGCAGGTCAGCGCCGAGGACGCGCCGGTGATCAAGCTCGTCTACAGCATCCTCGGCCAGGCGGTGGGCGAGGGGGCCTCCGACATCCACTTCGAATCCGGCGAAGACGAGATGCGGGTCCGCTTTCGCGTCGACGGGGTGCTCAGGGAGGCGGCGCACGTGCCGAAGCGGATGATCGGCGCGGTCGTTTCGCGGATCAAGATCATGAGCGACCTCAACATCGCCGAGAAACGCGTCCCCCAGGACGGCCGCGTCAGCGTCACCGTCGAGGATCGCCGCGTCGACCTCCGTATCACCACCCTGCCGACCCAGCGCGGGGAGGGGGCGACGATCCGCGTCCTCGACAAAGACAACGCGCAGCGCTCGCTCGACGACCTCGGCATGGACGGGACCGGTCGCGAGCGCTTCGAGGAGGCCTTCCGCCAGGCCTACGGCGCGGTGCTCGTCACCGGACCGACCGGCTCGGGAAAGTCGACGACCCTCTACGCGGCGCTGCAGGCGCTGAACCAGGTCGAGAAGAACATCATCACGATCGAGGACCCGGTCGAGTACCAGCTCGGCGGCATCAACCAGATCAACGTCAACCGGCCCGCGGGCCTCGATTTCGCCACCGGGCTGCGCTCGATCCTGCGCGCCGACCCCGACATCGTCATGGTCGGCGAGATCCGCGACGGCGAGACGGCGCGGATCGCGATCGAGGCGGCGCTGACCGGGCACATGATGCTGAGCACCCTCCACACCAACGACGCCCCCGGCGCCGTCACCAGGCTGAGCAAGATGGGGATCGAGGCCTTCCTCACCGCCTCCGCCGTCGACTGCGTCGTCGCCCAGCGGCTGGCGCGCAAGCTCTGCACGCACTGCAAGCAGCGGGCGGTGATCCCGCCCGAGGCGCTCGCCGACGCCGGGCTTCGGGTCGGCGGCGAGATCGAGGCCTACGAGCCGGTCGGCTGCTCGCGCTGCAACCAGAGCGGCTACCGCTCCCGGATCGGCCTCTACTCGGTGATGCGCTTGAGCGAGCGGATCAAAGAGCTGGTCGTCTCGGGGGGGGCCGAGGCCGAAATCGGCGAGGTGGCCCGCGAGGAAGGCATGCTCGAGCTGCGCGAGGACGGATTGCTCAAGGTGCGCAGCGGCATGACCAGCCTGGAGGAGATCCTGCGTGTCACCGCATAGCGCGCAACCCTCAAGGATCCTGGCCGAAAGGTCGATCTAGGCGTCATGGACTTCGACTTCTCAGAGGTTCTGCGACGCATGGTCGAGGCGAAAGCCTCCGATGTCCACCTCACGGCGGGCTTCCCGCCCGCGATCCGCGACAAGGGCAAGATCACCCCGATGGACGGCTTTCCGGTCCTCACCGGCCAGGAGACGCGGGAGGTCGTCTACAGCATCCTCAACGACGACCAGCGCAAGCGCTTCGAGAACCACAAACAGCTCGACTTCGCCTACGCGATCCCAGGCGTGGCCCGCTTCCGCGTCAACTGCTTCTTCCAGCGCGGCGCGGTTTCCGCCGCCTTCCGCCTCGTGCCGCAGGACATCCCGACGCTCGAGTCGCTCGCGGTGCCCGAGGTGCTGCGCGAGTTCACCCGCAAACCGCGCGGCTTCGTCCTCGTCACCGGACCGACCGGCTCGGGCAAGAGCACGACCCTGGCGGCGATGATCGACGCGATCAACGCCGAGCGTCAGGACCACATCCTCACGATCGAGGATCCGATCGAGTTCCTGCACAACCACAAGCGTTCGATCGTCAACCAGCGCGAGGTCGGGGCCGACGCCGAGGACTTCGCCCTCGGCCTTCGCGCCGCCCTGCGAGAGGACCCCGACGTGATCCTGGTCGGCGAGATGCGCGACCTGGAGACGATCTCCACCGCGCTGACCGCGGCCGAGACCGGCCACCTCGTCTTCGCCACCCTGCACACCCAGTCGACGGCGCAGACCGTCGACCGGATGATCGACGTCTTCCCGCCCCAGCAGCAGGGTCAGGTGCGCACGCAGCTCTCGATCGCCCTGCAGGGGATCGTCACCCAGCAGCTGCTGCCGACGGCGGACGGCATGGGCCGCGTCGTCGCCTGCGAGGTGCTGGTGCCGACGCCGGCGATCCGCAACCTGATCCGCGAGGGCAAGACGCACCAGATCTACGCCGCCGTGCAGACCTCGGGCGCCGTCGGCATGCAGACGATGGACGCCGACCTGGCGCGGCTGGTGCGGCTGGGCAAGATCACCAGCTCGCTCGCCGAACAGCGCGCCTCGGTGCCGGAGGAGCTCAAGCGCCTGCTCGGCGGCGCGACGGCGCCGATGCCCGAGGCGCCGGCCGTTGCCGCCCCGAACGGCGCTCCCGCGCCGCCGCCCGTCGCGACCGCGGGGTCGACCGCGCCGCCCGCCTACACGCAGGGGGGCTAGTCCGGTGGCCGGGGCGACCACCTTCAGCTTCCGCGCGCTCGACGTCGCCGGCGCCGCCTCGGCGGGCGAAGTCGAGGCCGAGTCCAAGGCCCAGGTCGGCGAGCTGCTGCGCCAGCGCGGCCTGATCGTCCTCGACGTCAGCGAGAAAAAATCGGCAGCCAACATCGAGGACTTCTTCAAGCGCTGGCAGAGCGTCGACATGCGCGAGCTGGCCGTCTTCTCGCGCCAGTTCGCGACTCTGGTCGCCTCGGGCATGCCGATGCTGCGCACGCTGCACACGCTCGAGGAGCAGACGCAGGACGACGCGATCCGCGAGGCGGTCGCCGGCGTGCGCGCCGACGTCGAAGCGGGAAGCACGCTCGAGCAGGCGATGGAGCGCCACCCGAAGGTCTTCGACAAGCTCTTCCGGGCGATGGTTCGCTCCGGCGAGCAGTCGGGTCGCCTCGAGGAAGCGCTCGACCGCGTCGCCTTCCAGGTCGAGAAGACCGACGCGCTGAGGCGCCAGGTCAAATCGGCGATGATGTACCCGGCGCTGGTCTTCGGCTTCGCGATCGTCGTCCTCGTCGCGATCGTGATGTTCGTGATCCCCGTCTTCGCCAACATCTTCAAGGAAATGGCCGAAGAACATCCGGAGGAAGGCGGAGGCCTGCCGGCGCCCACGGCGCTCTGCGTCGGCCTATCGAACATGCTGACCCATTACTGGTTCCTGATAATCCCCGGTCTCGCGATCTCCTTCTTCCTTTTCTTCAGGTGGAAGCAGACGGAAAAAGGCAGGGAAGTCTGGCAGCGCTTCATCCTGCGCCTGCCGTTCAAGATCGGCGACGTGATCCAGAAGGTGGCGCTGGCGCGCTGGTCGCGGACCTTCTCCGGCTCGGTCTCCTCCGGCGTGCCGATGCTGCAGTCGATCAAACTGACCGGGGAGACGGCCGGCAACATCGTCGTCGAGCAGGCGATGGAGGACGTCTACGCCTCGGTCAAACGCGGCGGCTCGCTCGCTGGACCGATCCAGCAGAACGACATCTTCCCGCCGATGGTCGGCCACATGGTCGCGGTCGGCGAGGAGACCGGCCAGCTCGAAAACATGCTCGCCAAGATCGCCGACTTCTACGAGGCCGAGGTCGACGCCAAGGTCAAGGCCCTGACGGCCCTGATCGAGCCGATCATGATCTGCTTCGTCGGTGGCATGGTCGGCTTCATCGTGATCTCGATGTACCTGCCGCTGTTCAGCATCTACGAAAAGATCCGCTGAGCCCAGCCCAGGTGCTACCCTGACGCACATGGACAGCGTGGGCGTGCGGGAGTTGCGACAGAACCTTTCGCGTTACCTGGTCAAGGTCAAGGAGGGCGAGAGCTTCGCTGTCACCGAGCGGGGAAGGGAGGTGGCACGGCTAATGCCTTCGGGCCCGACGGATTCGCCGATCGCGCGGTTGGTTGCCGAGCGTGGCGCCACGATGCCACGAGGTGACTTGCTGGATCGCGTAGGTGCGTTCGATCGGCCTCCCGCGGGGCCACCGTTCAGCGACGAAATCCTGGACGAGCTGCGAGAGGAGCGGCTGTAGCCCAGCGACTTGCATACCTGGACACTTCGGCATACGTGAAGCTCGCGCTGCGCGAGCCAGAGGAGAAGGCGTTGCGGGCAGAGATGGCCGAATGGGAGGGTTACGTGTCGAGTGCGCTGCTTGGCCCCGAGGCGATCCGTGCTTGCTCCCGCCATCGAGGCGAGTACGCGCGCGATGCCCGCGACTGGCTCTTGGGCGTCGCCCTGCTGCCACTCGACAATGCGGTCCTCCACAGCGCGACCGAGCTCGGCCCCATCGCACTGCGCAGCCTCGATGCTCTTCACCTGGCCACCGCCTTGAGCGTCCGCGACGACATCGGCGTCATGCTCACCTATGACCGTCGCCTTGCCGAGGCGGCTCAGGACCAGGGGCTTCGGGTGGCCGCGCCGCGGATCTGACGATCGGCGGCCTTTGGCCCAGCGCTGGCCGAACGGACTAGTCCATGCTGGGAACCCCCGCCGTGAATTCCCGGCAGAGCCGCGATTTTTGGGGAGAAGAAGCCCTAGTTTCAGGGATCAAGCTGGCGTCGGCGACGGCCGATGACGGGGCTGTGATGAATCTGCCAGTGCTTCGGTGCCAATGGCAAACCCGTCGTGAGGCGGGGGCGCAAAGCCAACAGGGCTCCCTTCGGAGAGCCGGCTGGGCTTCCACCGGGGTCGACAGACACCACGTGGCTGAGATGCGACGGGGCTCTGGCGCAAATGAGATGACCATAGGAGGTCACTGATGTTTGTCCAGAATCTCCGGGCCAAGGTTGGCGCCCGGCTCAACGGCGACAGCGAGGCCGGCTTCACGCTGATCGAGCTCCTCGTCGTCATGCTCATCCTCGGCATCCTTGCCGCGATCGCTCTGCCCGCCTTCTTCAACCAGAAGGAAAAGGCCGGCGACGCTAAGGCCAAGGAGACCGCCCACTCGCTCCAGGTCGCGATGGAGACCTGCGGCACCGACAACAACGGCGTCTACAGTGAAGAAAACTGCCTTCAGGCGGATCTGAACAACATCGAGGCCACGATCCCTGCCGAAAACGAAGAAGGCGCGGCCCAGATCCTCTCCGTGGAACCGGAAGGCAACGGGTACACGCTCGAGGTCGAAAACACCCTGAGCGAAAACACGTTCTCGATCATCAACACCGCGGGTGTGATGACATACCCGTGCACAACCGGTGGTAACGGCGGTTGTCCTTCTGAAGAAGAATGGGACAAGTAGTTCCAGCCGCATCGTCTTGGCTTAGCCAAGCGTGAAGTGCCGAGGGGCGGGCCCGAAGGGCCCGCCCCTCGCGCTTTTGGCTAAAGGCCGGGAGATCGCTAAACGAATGGCCAGCCGCAGCCGATACCTGCAGACGATGGTTTCCTCGTCGACACGTGCCCTGGCGGTCGCGCTCTTCGCCGCGGCGGTCTGGGCGGCGCCGGCTCACGCCCTGCCGGCGGCCTACGACGGCATTGCCGCCGACGGCCACATCGCGCTCTTCAACACCGCCGAGAAGATGGTCCCCGGCGACACAGACAACGAACAGGACGTCTACGTTCGCGCCAAGGACCCGACCCTCGAAGAATGGGTGACGAGGGAGGTCTCGATCGGGCCGCTCGGCGGCAACGACGCCTACCCGGTCTTCTACGACGGGGTCTCGGCCGACGGCGCCGTCGTCTTCTTCTCGACCAAAGAGCCGCTGGTCGCCGCCGACGGCGACAAACGGGAGGACGTGTACAGGCGCGACCTGGTCGCCAACACGACCACGCTCGTCACACAGGGCGACGCCTCCTGTCCGGTCGAAGGTTGCGGCAACGGCGCCGCCGACGCCAGCTTCGTCCCCGGCGGCGTCGTCCCCTCTGGCGAAAGGGTGTTCTTCGCGACGACCGAAGCGCTGGGCGCCGGCGACGGCGACAGCTCGCTCGACGTCTACGTGCGCGACCTCGCTGGCGGCAAAACGATCCTCGTCTCCCGGGGCGACTCGTCCTGTGCCGGCTCGAACTGCGGCAACGGGGCGCCGTCGGCGGTCTTCGAACAGGCCTCCGAGGCCGGGGGAAAGGTCTTCTTCACCAGCACCGAGGGGCTCGTCGCCGGCGACGAAGACGGCAAGGTCGACATCTACGAGCGCGACCTCGGCACCGCGGCGACGAAGCTCGTCTCCGTCGCCGGAACCTGCCCGGCGTCGCTGCCCGTGGGCCAGAACTGCAACCCCACCTTCGGCGGCATCGCCAGCGACGGCTCGCACGTCTTCTTCGAGAGCAACGAACAGATCTCCGGCGCCGACGAAGACAGTTCCCAGGACGTCTACGACTGGTCGGGATCGGGCTTGGCGACGCTCGCCTCGACCGGGCCGAGCGGCGGCAACGGCACGCCCAACGCGACCTACTCGGGTACCTCGGGCGCGACGGGAGTCGTCTACTTCAAGACCGACGAAGCACTCGACCCGGCTGCCGACGAAGACGGCTCACAGGACGTCTACGTGCGGGCGGAAGGGACAACGAAACTTGTCTCGACCGGCCCGGAAGCCCGCAACGGCCCCGCTCCCGCCTCGTTCCAGTGGGCATCCCCCGACGGCTCGAGCGCGGCGGCGATCTTCAGCACGAGTGAGGCGCTGGTGCCCGCGGACACCGATACGGCATCCGACGTCTACGAGCGCAGCGGCGGTACGACGACGCTTGTCTCGACCGGCCCGGAAGGCGGCAACGGCGCCTTCAGCGCGGCCTTTGCCCAGGCCTCCGACGACGGCTCGCATGTCTTCTTCGTCACCAGCGAGCCCCTGGTGGAAGAAGACGAAGACGAAAGCTCCGACATCTACCTGCGCTCGGGGGGCGAGACCACCCTCGTCTCGACCGGCCCGATCGGCGGCAACGGCTCCTTCTCCGCGGGCCTGCACGGGGTGTCGAGCGACGGCTCGAAGGCTTTCTTCGTCACCCGCGAACGGCTGGCGGTCGACGACGACTTCGCCGCCGAGGACGACGTCTACTCCTGGTCGCTTGGCAGCTCCCCCGGCTCGCCGCCGACGACGCTGCTCGTCTCGGTCAAGAACTCCTCCGAACTCCCCCTCGGCCCGCCGCCGCCTTTCCTCGAAGGGACGAATCCGGCCAGTCCGGGGGAAACGACGGAACCGTCGATCTTCGGCCAGGCCGAAGCCGGCGCCACGATCACCGTCTACACGAGCTCGAGCTGCTCGGGGGAATCGGTGCCGCCCGGGGGCAGCGCCGAAGAGCTCGCCGAAGGCGGGATCCCGGTGACCGTCCCGGCGGGGACGAAAAAGACCTTCTACGCGACGGCGGAGGTGGAAGGGATCGTCTCGCCCTGCTCAAACGGTGTTTCGTACACCCAGCAGGCCGCGCAGCCGCCGCCCAAAGAAGAAGAACCCGCCCCCGGCGGGGGCGGGAGCGGCGGTGGCGGTTCGGGCGGCGGCGGCCTGGGCAGCCCGGGCGGCAACGGTCCCAGCGGTCCCGCCTTCGTCACGCCGGAGACGACGATCACCTTCGGACCCGCCGCCAAGACCAGGAAGCACAAGGTCGTCTTCCGCTTCAACGATGCGACCGAACAGCCGGGCTCCAGCTTCGTCTGCAAGCTCGACCGCCGCCGCTGGCATGCGTGCAGCTCGCCGAAGCGGCTGAGGAAGCTCTCTTTCGGCCGCCACACCTTCGCCGTCAAGGCCGTCAATCACATCGGCGTCTGGGACGACCGCCCGGCGAAGCGGGGATTCAAGGTGGTTCGATGAGGCGCCTGCGGAGTCAGGCTGGCTACACCCTGATCGAGCTGCTCGTCTCGATGACGATGGGGGTGATCGTGCTCGGCGCGGTCGGCTCACTCGTCGTCAGCGCGATGAGGCATCAGCCGCAGATCAGCAAACGGGCGCAGGACGTCACGACCGCCCGCTGGGTGCTGGAGCGGCTCACGCGCGAGATCCGCAACGGGATCAGGGTCGACAAAGCGACTGCCTCCTCGGTTTCCTTCGAAACCTACGTCCGCCACGCGACCTGCGGCGGCACGACCTTCCTTGCCGCGAGTTCGGCCTCGATCAAATGCGAGGTGACCTACACCTGCACGACGACCTATTGCAGCCGGGTAGAGGCCGCCCCAGGCGTCTACACCGGCAAAGCGACGCGGATCTTCGAAGGCATCGACAGCAGCAGTGTTTTCGCCTACACCCCCAACGCCGAAGACGCGACCTTCATCGAGGTAACTCTGCACATGCCAAATGCCGGTGGTCACGTACCGCTGACGGTCTCCGACGGCGCCAGCCTGCGCAACGCGACCCTGACCTACTGATGAGGCGCGCGAGCGACAGAGAGGCGGGCTTCACCCAGATCGAGGTGCTGGTCGCGATCGTGATCCTGGTGACGGGGGCGCTGACCACGTTCAGCCTGCTCAGCGCCGCCAACCGCAACACCGATCGTGCCAAGGCCTCGCAGGTGGCGCTCGACCTCGCCCAGCAAGAGCTCGAGGCGCTGCGCAGCCTCAGCAACGAAGAACTGGCGCTGACCTCCAGCCCGCCGCACTCGAGCGATCCGCTCGATCCGAACTACCGTGTCAATTCCAGCGGCAAATTCGCGATCGTGCGCGAACCGCTCGGCTCTTACCGCAAACTTGTTGTCAAAGGCGGCGAAATCGAAGGCGAATCGGGGAAAGTCGTCGAAGGCGGCGTCGTCCAGCCGTCGGAAAGCTTCGAAAGCGGCGACGTCACGGGCACGATCCACCGCTACGTCGTCTGGCGCAACGACGAAGCATGCGGCGCCGAATGCCCGACCTCGCAGGACTACAAGCAGATCGTCGTCACGGTCAAGCTGAACACACCGGGGACGCAGACAGGCGAGCGGGGCTACGTCGAAGCGCAGTCGAACTTCGTCGACCCGACCGACAGCTCCGAAAACGACCCGGCGGCGAACTCGAAAGGCGAACTCGTCACCGCCCAGCAGTTCTTCCTCAGCGACACGCCCTGCTCGGCGACAGGGGGCACCGAACGGGGCGAAATCACCGCCGACCATCTGCTGCACAACACGCTGGGCACCTGCGCCAGCGGGCTGCAGACGGGGACCACGCTGGGCGCGCCCGACGCGCTGCTGCTGGGCGGCCCGCCCGACCCGGCGCCCGAAGACGCCAGCGACCCGGCGCTCTACGACTACTCCGACGACACCTACCTCGAGCCCACCCCCGACACCGACAAGGGCGTGCAGATCCGCAAGGACGACACCAGCGACTGCCACTACGTGCCGACCGGGACGACCAACCCGGAGTCCCAGGTCCACCGCTGGGTCACGGATCCGATGGCTGTCGAATTCAAGATGACCGAAAAAGCGACGCTCGAGTTCTACACGCGCACGCTCAACGACGCGCTCTACAAAGGCAAGCTCTGCGTCTACCTCTACAAACGCCATGAAGAAGGGTCGCCCCCCAAAGCGACGGACACCCTGCTGACGAACTCCAAAGGCGGCACCGGCTACTGGACCTATACGCCGGAAGGAAATGAATACTGGCCGCGGTATTCCTGGACCAAGGTGCGCCTGACGATGGCCTTCAACGAAGCCCCGTACAAAATCTCGGCGAAAGACCGGCTCGGGGTGGCGATCAGCGTCGAACGCAACGGCACCTCGTCCGGGGCCGACGCGATCCCGATCATGTACGACCACCCCACCTACCCGACCCGGATCGAGGTCGACACCAGCACCCCGATCGAAGGGGAATAGCGTGGGCGCCGCCGTGGCGATCGCCTTCCTCGGAGGGCTCATCGGGGGCAGCTTCCTCACGGTGGTCGGGCACCGCGTGCCCCGCGGCGAGTCGATCGTCGGGCCGCGCTCGCGCTGCGCGACGTGCGGCGCTCAGATCGCCGCCTACGACAACGTCCCGGTGGTCTCCTGGGTGCTGCTGCGCGGTCGCAGCCGCTGCTGCGGCGAGCCGATCTCGGCCCGGTACCCGCTCACCGAGCTCGGCCTCGGCGGGCTCTACGCGGCGACGGTCGCGGTCCTCTGGGGCGACGGCGGCGAGATCGCCCTCGGCCTCGTCTTCGTCACGATGCTCGTCGCGGTCACGCTCACCGACCTCGAGCGGCGGATCATCCCCAACAGGATCCTGCTCATCTCCGCGATCGCCGGCGCCGCCATCGCCGCGGCTGCCGACCCCGGCAGCCTGCCGGAACGGGCGATCGCGGCGATCGGGGCGGGGGGGCTGCTCTTCCTCGCGGCGCTCGCCTATCCCCGGGGGATGGGCCTCGGCGACGTCAAGCTCGCCGCAACGATGGGACTCTTCCTCGGCCGCAACGTCGCTCCGGCGCTCCTCGTCGCGCTCCTCGCCGGCTCCCTGGTCGGCCTGGCGATGATCGTGCGGGACGGCGCCGCGGCGCGCAAGAAGGCGATCCCCTTCGGGCCCTTCCTCGCTCTCGGCGGCGTCGTCGGCCTGCTCGCGGGGGACCAGCTCGTCGACTGGTACCTGGGCACCTTCTAGGACACCTGTCCAAGTTCTCCTAGAAATGAGTAGTTGCAGGGCGAAAGGTCTGCGCCCTTTCTGTCGATTGAGGGATGGCGGGTCGCGACCCGACCGCCCGTCTCCAACGATGCAATTCCAGCTCACGAGAAATAAGAAGCTCTCCGCCGTCGTCGGCCTAGACATCGAGGCCGGCAGCGTCGCCGCGGCCGAGGTCAGGCAGAACGGCAATGCCCCGGTCTCCACAGCGGCGGTCGAGCCCCTCGCCCCCGGCGTCTTCCACGAGGGCGAGGTGGTCGACCCCGGTCGCCTCGCCGAGGCGCTGAAGGACCTCTTCGGCAAGAACAAGCTCGCCAAGGACGTGCGGCTCGGCATCGGCAACCAGCGGGTGATCGTGCGCACGCTGCGCCTCCCCGCGATCGAGGACCCGAAGGAGATGGAGGCCGCCGTCCGCTTCCAGGCGCAGGAGCAGATCCCGATGCCGCTCGACCAGGCCGTGCTCGAGCACCAGGTCGTCGGCGGCGTCCCCGCCGAGGAGGGCGCCCAACCCCAGCTCGACGTCGTCGTCGTCGCCGCCCGCCAGGACATGGTCCGCTCGTTTCTCGAGCCGATCCGGAGCGCCGGCTTGCAGCCGGTCGGCGTCGACCTCTCGGCCTTCGGGATGATCAGGGCGCTGACCGAGAACGGCGATGGAGCCGGCGACGACGCCGTCCTCTACTGCAACGTCGGCGACGTGATCAACCTCGCCGTGGCGCGCCGCCGCGCCTGCCTCTTCACCCGCGTCTCCAGCGTCGGCATCGAGGGGATCGCCGCCCGCCTCGGCGCCGAGGCGCAGCTCAGCGCCGAGCACGCGAACCAGTGGCTGCGCCACGTCGGCCTCGAGCCGGCGGTCGAGGAGATCGAGGGCGATCCCGCCCTCGTCGCGGCGGTTCGCCGCATCCTCGAAGAGGGCGTCGGCGGCCTCGTCGACGAGCTGCGTCTCTCGCTCGACTACTACGGGGCGCAGGAGAGCGTCGTCCCGGTCGGGCGCGTGGTCCTGAGCGGCGAGGGCAGCGCGATCCCGGGCCTCGCGGCCCGGGTCGAAGAGCTTCTGGGGCGTCCGGTGTCGGTCTTGCGCCCACCGGCGCTCGCCGAGTTCGACGAGGGCGCCGCGGCCCGTCTCACCCTTCCCTACGGCATCGCCCTGGAGCACTGAGCGATGCGCCCCGTCAACCTGATCCCTCTAGAGGACCGGCACGGCGAGAGCAAGCCGCTGCGCACCGGTCCCGTCGCCTACATCGTGCTTGGCGCTCTCGTCCTCGCTCTCGTCGGCGTGACGATGCTCGTCCTCGTCGACAACAAGATCTCCGATCGCAAGAGCGAGCTGACGCAGGTGCAGAGCGAAGACGCCGCCGCCAAGGCGCGCGCCGAAAGCCTCGCCTCCTACACCCAGTTCGCTGCTCTCCACGAAGCACGCGTGCAGACGATCGCCAGCCTCGCCGACAGCCGCTTCGACTGGGAACGCGTGATGCGCGAACTGACGCTGATCCTCCCTCACACCGTCTGGCTGACCACCCTCGATGCCTCCGCAGGCGGAGGAGGCGGCGGTGGGGGCTCTGGCGGAGGGAGCCTGAGCAGCTCGATTACGGGCCCGTCGCTCTCGATCTCCGGATGCGCCGTCGGTCAGGACTCGGTTGCCGGCTTCGTCACGGCGCTCAAGGACATCGACGGGGTGACGCGCGTCGGCGTCGAATCCTCCGAACTCGCGGGGGCGAGTGAAGGAGCAGGAACCTCTGGGGGTTCCGAAGGCGGCGCCTCCCAAGATTGCCGTACGCGCAAGTTCATCGCCGAATTCCATCTCGTCGTTGCCTTCGACGCGGCGCCGGTGCCGTTGAGCGACGAAGAAGCGGCGCCGGTCACGCCGACGGAAAAGTCAGAGGCCGCGGCGGAAGAAACGTCGGGCGAAAAAGAAGAAGCGGAAGGCGGCTGAGATGGGCTCCGCGAACAACAAGCTGATCGTCGCGATGGTCGCCGTCGCCGCCCTAGCGGGCGCCTTCTGGATGCTGCTCCTCAGCCCCAAGCGCGAGGAATCGAAAGAACTTGCGAGCCAGGTGACGCAGGCGCGCGAATCGCTCTCGCGGCACCGTGCCGAAGTGGCGATCGCCGTGCAGGCTCGCCGCGACTTCCCGGTCGCCTACCAGCAGCTCGTCGTCCTCGGCAAGGCCGTGCCCGGAGATGACGACATTCCCTCGCTGCTCGTCCAGCTCAACCGGATCGCGCACGACGCGAAAGTGCGCTTCCAGACGCTCGAGCTGAGCTCCAGCGGCAATGGGGAAGAACCGCCCCCTGCGGTTGAAGCGTCAGAAACACCGGTCCCGCCGACCGAGATGGCGGCCTCGACCCTGCCTTTGGGGGCGACGATCGGCCCGGCCGGGCTTGGCGTGATGCCGTACTCGCTCACCTTCAAGGGCGACTTCTTCCACCTCGCCGACTTCATCAAGGGGCTCGACAAGCTGGTCGAGACCGAAAACGCGAAGGTCAACGTCTACGGCCGCCTGATCACGATCGACGGCTTCTCGCTCGCGGCCGATTCGGAATCCAACTTCCCCAGGCTGGAAGCCAAGTTCGAAATCACCGCCTACGTGACGCCGCCGAGCGAAGAAGGCGTCACGGGTGGGGCGACGCCCGGAGGGCCCGAACCGGCCACGGCGACGCCGGCCGCGACAACGACAGGAGGGACGCCATGAAGCGCCTGAAGGGACCTGAGCTGAAGCTGTCGGAGCTGAAGGTCCCGCCCTTCCTGAGCGACCTCTACTGGGACCTGCGTGACCGTCGCCTGCTGCCCCTGGTGGCCCTCGTCCTCCTCGCGATCGTCGCCGTCCCGTTCCTGCTCGGCGGCGGGTCGGAAGAAGGCGAGCCCTCGACCTC
>Ga0070673_100000825_pt1 | contig 17345 bp, 12 predicted proteins | sample KBSM23metaG_FD_65342 | JGI IMG/M metagenome (GOLD analysis project Ga0070673, IMG submission 65342) | Miscanthus rhizosphere microbial communities from Kellogg Biological Station, Michigan, USA - KBS M2-3 metaG | ecosystem: Host-associated > Plants > Roots > Rhizosphere > Soil ... | reverse complement strand
ATGCCTTGAAAGGGCATTGTCCTGGGCCGGGCTAGACGATGGGGTCTGACCGGAAAGGTCGCCAGTCTAGGGATCGGGAGGCAAAGAGCAAGCGGTTAAGCTGCGTTTCCTGACGCTGACCGCTGCTCGTCCCGCGCGGTCGCCAGGGCGCCGGGGAGGACCAGCATCGAATCGCCGAGCTCGTGGGTCAGGAAGCCGGCGCGCTCGGCGTGGGCCGCGGCGGCGGCCAGCAGGTCGGGGCCGGCGAAGGCGGCGAGCAGCGAGAAGTGGCTCTCGTGGGCGGCGTGGGCGCCTGACAGGATGCCGTCGACGACGCGCGGGCGGAAGGTGGGCGTGATGACGAGATCCGTTTCGCCGGGGCCGCCGCGCAGGCCGCCGTCCTTTAGAGCCGCGCCTTCCAGCGCACGGACGACGGTCGTGCCGACGGCGACGACGCGGCCGCCGCGGGCGCGCGTGTCGGTCACGGCGCGAACGGTCGCGGCCGGGATCTCGTAACGCTCGGCGAGCGGCAGCGCGGCGTCGATCGCGGGATCGCCGCTCGAGCTGAGGCCGGCGGCGTGCGTCAGCGACGCCCAGCGCACGCCCTTGCGGCGCAGCGCCAGCAGGATCTCCCAGGACAGCGGCCGACCGGCCGACGGCATCTCGAATGCCCACGGGCGTGCGGCGTACACGGTCTGCACGGCCCACAGCGGCAGATCGTGGGCGAGGTAGGAATACTGGACGGGGCGTCCCTCGCGATACAGCGCGGCCCACAGCGCGTCGCCACCGGCGGCGAAGCGCAGCTCCACCAAGCGGGGCGACGCGGGCGCGCGCGCGACGATCTCGGCGGCGAGCGTGCCGAATCGCAGGCGCGCGCCGACCGGCAGCGCGGCGGGCGGCGCGCGATCCTCCGTGCGCTGGTGCCAGTCGCCCGCGCCGAACAGCACGGCCACGAAGCGGTCGGCGCCACGGTCGTCGCCGCGCGCGGCGATCAGGCGCGCTTCGATCTCGTTTCCGGCGGCGTCGTGACCACGCAGCGATGCCGGCACGGTGGCCGCGTCGTTGACGACCAGGAGATCGCCGGCGGCCAGGAAGTCGGGCAGGGCAGGGGTGCGCGTCTCGTGCAGCGCCGCATCCGAAGGTGCGCGCGTCGGATCGATCACGAGCAACCGCACGTCGTCGCGCCGCTCGGGATATGTCGTCGCGGGTTTCATGTTGACGCCTCCGCTCCCGATGGGCCGGTGTGGATCGCGACGCGCGCGCCGGGCGCGGGTCCCGGCTCGGCCTGCAGCAGCGCGACGATCTCGGCGGCGACGCGCGCCGGATCGGCCAGCTGGGCGCGGTTGGCGTCGGGGATCGCGTCGGCGTGCATGCGCGTGTCCATCTCGCCGGGATCGACGTTGACGATGCGCACGCCGGTGCCCGCCAGCTCCGCGGCCCACACGCGCCCGAGCTGCTCCAGCGCCGCCTTCGACGCGCCGTAGGCGCCCCACCGTTCGTACGGCTCGGTCGCGGCGTCGGACGTCACGTTCACGATCATCCCGCCGCCGCGCAGGACCATCGGTCCGGCGACCGCCTTCGTCAGCCGGAAGGGCCCGACCAGGTTCACGGCCAGCGCGCGGTCGAGATCCTCGCAGTCGGTGTCCAGCAGGAGCCGGAGCGGCACCGGGCCCAGCGTGCTCGCGTTGTTGACCAGTACGTCGATCGGTCCGACGGCCGCCGCGGCCTGGCCGGCGATCGCGTGGGCGGCGTCGCGGTCGGCCACGTCGGCGACGATCGCGTGCGCCTCGCCGCCCGCGGCGCGGATCTCCGCCACCACTTCGGCCAACTCGTCGGCGTGGCGCGCCACCAGCACGACGCGCGCGCCGGCGCGCCCCAGCGTCAGCCCGAGCGCGCGGCCCAGCCCGCGGCTGCCTCCCGTCACCAGGATGCTCTTGCCTGCGATGTGGTTGCTCATGGTCACGTCTCCTTTTCCTTGGTTCCTGAACAGGAGACGCCGGCCCGGACAATTAATCGACCGGATTGACAATATATTGTCAGGCGGCCATGGTGTTGGCGATGCCAGCCCAGGCGAACAGCGGGACGGCGGCTCATCTGGGGCGCAACATCGCGACCCTGCGCGAGGCGCGTGGCCGCACGCAGCAGCAGATCGCGCGCGTCGCCGGCATCCCGCGCGCGACCTGGGCGAACCTGGAATCAGGCACCGCCAATCCGACGCTGGCGGTGTTGATCAAGGTCGCGCAGGCGCTGCAGGTGCGGCTGGAAGAGCTGATCGAACCGCCGCGCCGCACCGGCCGCCAGTACCGCGCCGCCGAGCTGTCGTGGCGCGAGAAGAACACGGTCGTCGTGCGCAAGCTGCTGCCCGAAACCATCCCGGGCCTGGAGATCGAACGGATGGAGCTGCCCCCGCGCGCCGCGATGGGCGGCGTCCCGCACAAGCTGGGCACGCGGGAATACCTGACCTGCGAGCGCGGCCAGATCGAGCTGTCGGCGGGCGGCGAAAGCTTCACCCTCGACCCCGGCGACGTCGTCGTCTTCCGCGGCGACCAGCGCCACGGCTATCGGAACACCGCGGCGGGCACGACGATCGCCTACAGCGTCATCGCCTTCGCCCCCGTGGGCAGCTAAGCGCCGCGCCGCCGCGCTTGAAATGGTGGCGCCCGTGCGTATACTGAACACAGGTACAGGTAGACCGCGATGGCCCCGAAACCCCTTCCTTTATTGGCGCACCTGGCGCGGCTGGAGGCCGACGGGGTCACGCACCGGCGCGACTGCGAGTGCGTGCGCTGCGACGCCGGCTTCCGCCCGACCGAGCACGATCGCACCGTCGCGCGCGAGCGCTGGCGGCTGGCGAAGTCGCAGCAGGCGGCCGCTAAGGCGCTGGACCGGCGGCGCGAGAAGGTGCGCGCCAAGAAGTTCGCGCTGGTGATGGAGCTGGACGCGGAGTCGAAGGCGACCGACCAGCACATCACCGCGCTGCGCGCCGCGCGCAACCGGGCCGATGGCGACGAGCGGCTGGCGCTGCTCCAGCGCCTCCGTGAATCGGGGATGTCGCTGGCGGAGGCGCTGGAGAAGGTCGATCGGGTGGGCCCAGCAGGGTTCGAACCTGCGGCCTACGGATTAAAAGTCCGCAGCTCTACCAGCTGAGCTATGGGCCCCAATGTGGAAGGTCGAAGTCGGGGGTGAGATTAAGGACAGCTCCAGCCCTCGTCAACGCTTGCGCCGGAGCATGTGCAACCGGCCGCGGGTTGGGGGCCGGTGCAGAGGCACTCCTGCTGGGGAACGCTTCCGGCGGGACAGCTCCACTGCGCGTCGTTGCAGACGGCGTTTTGTGCGACGTCCGCGCAGTGCCCGTCTCCGAGAGAGTTGATGCACAAGGGACGCGCCGCCGGATCGCACGTCTTGTCGTCATTGCAGGCCGTGCCGAGAAACGCGGCCAGCAAGAGAGCCCCCAGAGTCCGCATGACTAGATGATGCCGCCGCCGGACCCGGGGACGCAAGGCGTCCGCGCGGGTGTTTGTGGACTGGCGGTCGACTCGGCTTCGACGGCCAGTCCACACCGCGGGTGCTGACGGCGAAAGGCTCCGGTTTTCCGCCGTGAGTGACGAGGCATGCGCCTTGCTGAAGTGCCGCGCGACGACGTCGCGCCGATCGCCCCCAGCGCGTCGCAAATCCCACCGACGGAGGAGAACCGTGAAAAATCACCTGGCAGCGACGAGCGCGCGGAGCATCAGCGCCGTGATGATGATGGTCCTGGGGCTCGGGGCCTGCGCGTCCCCCAAGAACGAAGAGGACGCAATCGAGCAGCGGCAGTCGGCGCTGACCTACCCGCTTCCGAACGCGACCGGCGATCCGCAGTTCTTCGGCTTCGGCTACCCGCAGCTCGCGATCATGGACGGGACGAACCTGCAGGTGCTGGCGTCGCCGGTGCGGGTGCAGGACGCGCCCTGGACGACGCGCTGGCTGTCGCCGCTGGCCGCGGCGCCGCCGGTGATCGTGGCGGGCGACTTCTGGCACACCGGCGACGGCAAGGCGCGCCTCCTGGCGATCAAGAACGGCGCGGTCACGGTTCAAGACCCGCCCGAGGTCCCGTCCTCCGCGACCTGGGCAGCCGTCGGGACGGCGCAGACGCTGCCGAACTTGCCGTCGACGACCATCATCGACGCCGCGGCGGGCGACTTCCTGGGCCGCAACAAGGATCAGCTCGTCGTGATGACGTCGGCCCGCCTGGTCATCTACGAGCCGCCGACATCGCCGGGCGGCGCCTGGGTGCGCTTCGCCGACGTCGCGCTGCCCACGGCTGCGACCAGCATGGCGGCGGGTGAGTTCTGGTCGGGCATCAGCGACGACGAGGAGATGCGCTACCGCAGCGGCTACAAGAAGACGGTCGACGAGAACGGGCTGTTCGCGCAGGGGATCGGCCACGGCCCGCACGGGATGGACAAGCTGTGCCTGCTGCGCAGCGACGGCCGGCTGGCCTTCTACTCCTGGAGCGCGGGCGCCTGGACGCTTTACCGGACCAGCAGCAACACCGTCAGCGGCAAGCTGGCGGCCGGCGATTTCCTGCGCCACGCGCGCGAGAACATCGCCGTGGTGTCGACCGGGACGACCAAGACGATCAGCGTCTACGACGCGCCGCTGGCCGACAACGGCCCGGCGGCGCTGGTGATGTCGGCGAACATCACCGACCGCGTGCCGTCGACGATCACCGACGTGACGGCCGATCGGCTGTTCGGCTACGTCGACCAGACGGTCAGCGTGGGCGCGCGCCGCGGCACCATCCCGACCAGCGGCAGCGACGTCGAGATCGCCTTCATGGAGCGCACGCCGGTCTACAAGAAGGACCACAACACGGACAACTACGGCTGGCCGTCGCTCAACGAGCCGGTGACGTACACCGTGTACCTCAAGAACAACGGGACCACGCCCATCCCCGCCGGCACCGCGAACGTGAAGTTCTGGCTCAATCGCACGGCGCGCAACGCGGACATCCTGGCGTCGACGGCGTTCGACGACACCAAGTCGAACGCGGTCGCCATCCCGCCGTTCAATCCGAACGCGACGTTCGCGCAGAACTACGTGCCCGTCGTCGCCAAGACCTTTCCCTGGCCCTACAGCCTGATCGACGACGGCGCGCCCGGGAACTGGAAGAAGCTGAACCTGGACACGGTCGGCGAGCGCTGGACGATCGCCAGCGTCACCGCCAGCAACGACCTGACCGTCCGCAACAACCGCCGCGAGATGGCGCTGCACGCCTGGCTGCTTCACCCCGTCTACCAGACGCCCGCGACGCTGGCCGATCGCCAGCCGACGATCAGCAAGGATCCCGCGTCGATCGAGTACCTGACCGCCAAGCTGGGCGACTTCATCGGCGTCGCCTGGGCGCGCAGCCACGCCGGCGACAAGACCGGCGCCGCCATCCGGGTCGCGTTCGACGGCTACTCGATGCGCTCGGAGTATCCCACCGACAAGGACGCGCGCGAGGCCCTCGAGGAGGAAGGGTGGCAGACCTGGGAGAGCCGGCGCGACCTCACGACCTGGTTCGGCAGCGCCTGGGAGATCGGCAAGTACTGCAGCTGGGAATCGGACGAGATGCACGAGACCGGCCACCATTTCCACGAGCTCGGCGATCTCTACCAGTACTTCTCGGAGCCGACGCAGATCGGCGCGCTCAAGCTGGCCGACGGCCGCGTGCCGCAGTTCCGCAGCTGGGTGTGGTCGCACCAGGAGCACGCCGACAACTGCAACGTCTTCTCCGAGAACGACGTGCTCATGCACAAGCACGTGGTCGGCATGCGCAACCTCGCCCGCGAGCCCGAGTCCACGCACGTCGGCTGGGATCGCATCGCGCCCAAGAAGATCTTCATCAAGGTCCTCGACCGGAACGGCAACCCGATCCCGAACGCGCGCGTCGCCGTCTGGCGCCAGCGCGACCTGGCCGAGTTCCACTTCGGCAACACCGACGCCGCGGGCGTCTGGGACACCGGGCATCCCTACGGCGAGGTGCCGGTCCTGATGGGATCGTCCGCGGAGCCGCACTACCCCAGCGCCACCGCGCTGATGGGCCAGGGCACGGTCATCTATGTGACGATCGACGTGAACGGCTACCGCGACGCCGCCGTGATGGGCGCCGACGGCCACCGGGCGCTCGGCCTCTACACGCTGGCGGCGGCGTGGCACCTCAACCCGGACACCTACACCTGGACGTGGAAGACCAACTACCTGCCCGCTGCCGCGCCGTTCACGGCGCCGGTGACGGCGGCGGTGTCGGGCGGCAACCTCGCCATCAACGTCGGCGCGACGGGCACCTACCGTCTGTACCGTCTGCTGCCGCCGACATATGACCGCATCCGGCTGGGCGCGGACTTCGCGGGCGGGACGACGGTGACCGACAACCTGATGACGGTGGACGGGATCGTCAACGCGTTCGGAACGCCGGCGCGCGCGACGTACGAGATCACGTCGATCTCCGGCGGGGCCGAGTCGCTGCCGACGCAGCTGACGCTGCACCAGACGACGCAGCTGAACGGCGTCACCGACATGGAGAACGGGAAGCTGCTGGTCGGCAACAAGCTGCTCCGGAACGCGGCCGACCAGGGACTCTTCGTCACGTCGACGGTGCTGTCGGTCTTCAAGGGGACGACGCCCGAGCGCGAGTACCTCTACCATCCGTGGTGGGACCGCGTGGCGATGAAGGCCGCGATGTCGGCGACGCCCGACAAGGTCTACGTCGCGCTGGACGACAAGGACGACGCCGCCTGGTTCACCGACCACCTGGTCGAGGTCAACCAGCCGATGCCCGGCGACTTCCAGGGCCTGGGGCCGTGGAGCCTGACCCTGGTGCCGTTCGTCAGCATGGTGGCCGACTCCAAGACCGCGCACACGATCACGAAGAGCGGCGTCGACTTCGTCGCGCTGGGTGTCAACCCCGGCGACCGCCTCACCAACCAGGGCGTGGACGCCCAGATCACCGGCGTCACCGCCACGCAGATCACCATGGCGTCGCACACGCTGCCGACCGACCCCACGGTCGAGGGCTACACGACGGCGTTCGCGGTTTACCAGAACGCGGGCCAGCGCGGCACCAACGTGACCTGGCGGCAGCTGCAGAGCGTGCGTGGCATCGCGTCGTTCAGGGACGCCGCCAACAAGGAGTACGTCGCGATCGCGGATCCCGTCGGGCAGAAGGTGGTGTTCTGGGACGACAAGACGAAGTACGTGAACCAGTACGCGCCGGGCGGCCTCAATCCCACCGGGATCGCAAAGCACCCGCTGAAGACCGGCGTCGTGTTCGTGCTCGATCGCAGCGCCACCACCCGCATCGTCCAGCTGAAGCTGTCGGCGGGCGCGGTCACGGTGGACGGCACGAGCACGCTACCGACGGCGCTGCCGGCGGCGGTCGATCGCGAGATCGGGCTGGCGGCGACTGCGTCCGGCACGGACGTGTTGCTGGCGGTCGTCAACAACACGGGGAACAGCATCGTCGAGTACAAGCTGACCGCGGCCGGCGGGCTCACCCAGCAGGCGGTGTACACGAACGCGAGCACGCTGGCGCCCTTCATCGGCAGCGCCGCGCTGTCCAAGCCGCGCGACGTCGCCTACAGCGTCTCGGGCACCACGCGCGGGCTGTACGCGTCGGACGGCGACGGACAGCGCCTGGTGCTGGTGGCGTCGGCCTCGACCGGCGGGACCGGCGGGACCGGCGGCGCCGGTGGGAGCGGCGGGACCGGTGGCGCCGGAGGCACCGGTGGCCGCGGCGGTAGCGGTGGCGCGGGTGGTGGCGGTGGTGGTGGCGGCGCCGGCGGTGCGGGCGGCAGCGCCGGAGCTGGCGGCAGGGGCGGCACCGGTGGCACCGGCGGAGCCAGCGGCGCGGGCGGTTCGGCCGGGTCGGCCGGGTCATCCGGTCTCAAGATCCAGTACCGGACCGCGGACACGCTCACCAACGACAACCAGATCAAGCCCGTCTTGCAGGTCGTGAACACCGGGACGCTGGCCGTCCCGATGTCCGAGCTCAAGATCCGCTACTGGTACACGAACGAGGCCGGCATCGCCCAGACCGCGAACTGCGACTGGGCGGCCGTCAACTGCACCAACGTCACGCGCGCGTTCGTGGCCGTCTCTCCGGTGCGCCCGCTCGCCGACACCTATCTGGAGGTCGGCTTCAGCGCGGGCGCGGGCAGCGTCGCCGCCGGGGCCAACAGCGGCGAGATCCAGCTGCGCACCAACAAGAACGACTGGAGCAACTACAACGAAGCGAACGACCACTCTTACGACGTGACGAAGACCGTCTTCGCCGACTGGAACCGCGTGACGCTGTACCGGAACGGCGCTCTGGTGTGGGGAACGGAGCCCTAATCAAACGCGAAAACCGCCAGTCGCGGCCTTCACGGACGCGGCTGGCGGGGCCTCGCGACGGTGACCGCGAGGGGAGCGGACTAGAGCGAGTCGACCGCGAACAGGTCCCAGTCGGTGTCGGCGGCGCCGCTGTAGCTCGTGGTGACGCTGATCGCTGAGGCTGCGTTCGAGTCCATCGCGCGGAGGTACGCGTTCGTCGCCTTGTTCCGGATGATGAAGTGACCGTTGTGGTCGTCGATGGCCCAGTTGTCGGTGGACGTCCCGTTGTAGCTGTTGGTCATCACGTTCGCCGAGGAGCCGTAGCGGTCGGTGACGACCTTCCCCGACGACACCGAGATGATCTTCCACTGGCTGGTGGCGACCTGGATGATCCGCCAGTGCTGGTTCGACCCGTTGTTGTCGTACCACTGGATGATCGACCCGTTCTCGCCGGTGTAGCCCCCGCTGACGTCGAGCACCATCTTCGACTTCACGTTGACCAGCTTGTAGATGTAGTCGTCGTCGAAGGCCGGGTTGTAGCTCGCCTGCCGCCAGACGGTGACCGGGTTGCTCACGCCGTTGCACGAGGTGTAGCCGTCGCTGCCGTACTTCGTGCAGTGGTCGTCGCACAGGGCGCCGCTGCCCCAGGGGTTCACGAAGAAGTTGTTGGCACCGGTCGCGCCCAGACGGCCCGGCACGAGCCCCTTCTTGTAGTCGCGCCCTTCGCAGTACCAGGCGTGGAGGTTGCCGTCGGAGGCCGGGCGCGTGAGGCTGCCGAAGTACGCGCCTTCCTGGACGGGGTACGAGCTGTTCTGGCCCCAGCCGATGCCCGGGGCGGCGGAATCGATCCAGATCGGGACGTGCATGCCCGCGCTGTTCATGCGAGCCAACATGCACGCGGAGACGTTGATCTCGTCCTGCGCGCTCGGCGGGCCGTTGAGCCAACCCGGCGCGAGGCCCATGGACCCTGAGAACTGGTGACTCCTGCCGGTTTGATCCGCCTTGGTCAGCGTCTGCCCGGAGCCGAGGGCGCACGAGGCCAGGTAGGAGACGGAGCGACGGCCCATGGGGGTCGTCATGAGCCCGCTCGTCGATGACAGGCCGGTGCTCGTTCCGAGGCCAGCGAGCGTCGAAAGGCCGTGCGCGTTGGCGGTCCCATTGAAGGCGGCGAGGCCGTTGAACGCAAAGCCGTTGAACGCGAAGCCGTTGAACGCAAAGCCATTGAACGAGAAGCCGTTCGTCGTCTCGTAGGCGGCGCTCTCGTCGACCGACTCGGCGGCGTCCATGTCCGCGCAGCCTGCGACTAGAGTCGCGAGGCTGAAGGACGCCGTGATCCAACCAAGATGCCTCAACGTTTGTTTGTCCATTGTGTCGTCGCTGTTCCGCTCGGGTCCGGTGACGATCCGGCGATCGCCGAATCGATATCAATGGCTCAAAGCAGTAATGATGCCAACTAATTCTACGCAGGGAGATGCGTCTTTCCGCCTGTGGAACCGCGGGCAAGTTGCCTGTCGCGCAACACCTGCTGTACGGCGAGCAACGGGGATACCGGTGTATACGATGAGGCATGCAAGCCGCGTCCGTCATGCGCTGGCCCCTGCTGCCAATCGCCGCGGCGTTCCTGGTCACGGGTTGCGCGACCGCGCGCACGCAATGTCCAAACGGCACGTCGCTGGCGCGCCAGATCTATTCCGGCGGCGCGGAGTCCGAGTATTGCCACCGCGCCGACGGCATCCGGCAAGGCCCGGAGACGCGCTACTACGAGAGCGGCGCCGAGCACGTGTCGGGCGAGTACCTCGACGGCGCGCAGAGCGGCGTTTGGCGGTTTCGTTTCAGCGACGGGCGGAACTGGCGCGCCGAACGCTGGGATGACGGCGCGCTGGTGGCGAAGACCGTCGATCCCGCGGTGGCCGGCATGTCGCGCGAGCAGATCGAGGCGCTGGGGCCGACGTCGTCGAACATCATCAAGCTGGCGTCGCGCGATCCGCGCGTGTTTCGCGAGTCGCGCGAGCGCGGCGGCGGCACCTTCAGCGTGCGCTGGGACAACGGCCAGCCGCGCGTCTCGGGCGACTACGACGCCGACGGCTTGCGCGTGGGCGTGTGGCGGTTCTGGAACGAGGACGGCAAGCCGGCGCGTGAGGTCGAATACCTGGCCGGCATCCGCGAGCGCGCGGCGCGCGAGTGGCACGCGAACGGCACGCTGGCGGTGGAGGGCTTCTACGTCGCGGGCGAGCGCGAGGGGCAGTGGCGGTGGTGGGACGCGAACGGGCGGATCACGCGCGAGACCGCCTACTCGGGCGGCGCGCCCGTCTTACCGACGTCGCCGACGTCGCCGACGTCGCCGACGTCGCCGAGGTCGCCGACCGCGCCGTCGCCGCCGTCAGCGCCGGCCGCGAACTAGGTATAGACTGCGCTCGATGAAGCGCTCGGTGACGGTGCAGATCGCAGGCGTCAAGTACGCCCTCAAGACGGACGAAGATGATCGCTGGGTCAAGGCGGTGGCGGCGTTCGTCGACGCCAAGTTCAGGGATACGCAGAAGCACACGCGGACCGTCGACACGCAAGCGGTCGCGGTGTTGACGGCGCTGCAGATCGCCGAGGAGCTGTTCAGCGAGCGCCAGCAATCGAGCGAGCTGCGCAAGAAGATCCGCGAGAAGAGCCAGTCGCTGCTCGAGGTGTTGGCGCGCGAAGCGCGGGTATGACCGCCGACCTGGCGGAGGAGAAACGCGCCCTCCGCCGGGCGATGCGTTCGCAGCGCGAGGCGCTGGACACCGATCAGCGGGTCGCGCTGACGGTCGCGGCCGTCGAGCGGCTGCTGGATCTGCCGGTGTTTGCCGCGATCGACGGGCGGCTGGTCGCGGGTTACGTGGCCGCGCGCGGTGAGCTGAGCCCGGCCGGCGCGCTTGCGTTCGTGCGCGACCAGGGCGGCACCGTCGCGTTGCCGCGCGTGAGCGATGCGCCGCCCCGACTGCGCTTCCACGTGGTGGCCACCGACAAGGATCTGCGCCCGGGGCGCTTCGGCCTGTCGGAGCCCGCGGAGACGACGCCCGAGATCGCGCCCCGCGATCTGGCGGCGATGATCGTCCCCGGACTGGCGTTCGACGCCACCGGGCGGCGCGTCGGCTTCGGCGGCGGCTACTACGACGGCGTGATCGACGAGGCGCGGGCGGGCGGGGCGGTCGTCGTCGGTTTCGCGTACGACTTCCAGGTCGTCGATCGCTGCCCGGCGGGGGCGGACGATCGCGCGGTGGACGTCGTCGTCACCGACGCGCGCGTCATCCACGCGGCCTAGAGCGTCTCGAGGAACCGCACCAGGTCCTGCTTCTCGGCGGGGCTGAGCGCGGTGCCGAACTCGTGGCCCTGGTTGCCGTTGCCGGGGATGCGCGTGTCCAGAACGAAGCCGGCCTTGCCCAGCGGAAACTTCGCGGGTCGGCGCGCGGCCGGCTCCAGCAGCGCGCCCAGCGTCGGCACGGAGCCGTTGTGCAGGTAGGGCGCGCTCGCGCGCAGCGCGACCAGCGGCGAGGCGCGCACCCAGCTGGCGCCGATGCGGGCGGTGCCGACGCGGCCGGGCCGCACCGGGTCGCTGATCGTCGCGACGTCGATGGTGAACGGCCGCTGCGTGACGGGCACGTCGAACGCCAGCAGCGGCTCGGTCCCGATGCCGCCCGCGCGCCGATCGGCCGCCGGGTTCCCCTGCGCGTCGCCGTCGCCGTCGGCGTCGAACGGGAACAGCCGGCTCGACGAGTAGACCAGCGGCCCGTAGTCGCGGTGGGTGCCGTGACATTCGAAGCAGAACTTCACCTCGGACGCGGGCTCCTTGCCGAACTTCGGCGCCAGCGACGCGAGCGAGACGATCGCGTTCGACTCCGGCCGCTTGGTCTGGCGAGGATTGTCCCATTCCTCGAGCGAGACGTGGCTGAGGTGACAGTGCGAGCAGCGTCCGAGCGGCGGCGGGTTCTCGGCGAATGGCCGCGTCGTCTCGAGCGGCACGCCGGCGTGACAGTCGGCGCAGCGAACGGGCAGCTTCGCGTCGAGCGGCTGCGTCGCATCGATGGGCGCCAGCACCGGACCGTCGATCTTCGCGGCCGCGTAGACGCGCGGGGCGCGCTTCAGGACCTGACGGTTGACGATCGTTCCGACGATCCGTTCGGTGAACAGCGCGCGGCCGCGACGGATACTGTCTGCCTGTGCGGCGCTGACGGGACGCGAAGACAGCGCCCGCCAGCGGTCGATCTCCGCCGCCAGCGTTCGGCGCACGGGCGCGGCCGCATACATCGACGGGATGGCGGCCGTCTCGGCGGGCGACAGCTGAGCGTGCCCGTAGATTGCGTCGGACCAGACCAGCCCCGGGAACGAATCCTGCTGCAAGCCGAGCGTGCCGAGGTTGCGAAGGTCGAACAGCAGCGCGCGCCGCGCGGCGCCCCGGTCGCCCGCGGGCAGACCGAACGCCGCGCGCACCTCGGCGTCCGGGCGCCCCGCCAGCGCGATCAGCCGTTCCAGCCACGGCGCCGCCGCATCTTCCGATCCGGACCAGTTCTCCAGCGCCAGCCCGGGCGACGCGAGGATCCCGGGGACGCTGATGGGATTGACGATGCCACGCGTTCCTTGCCGCACGCGCGCGGTCCCCGGGTAGCTCGCCGAAGCGTAGTGCGGCACCGTCACGTCGAGACCGAACTCGCCGGTCAGATCCTGGCGCCCCGGACCCGCGAGCAGCAGGCGCGCGCGCACCGTGCGGCCCCGTGGAAAACCGTGAGCGCGCCGCCATTCCGCGTGGGCGCTGTCGTTCTCGTCGAGGGCGCGCGCGGTGGCGAGCAGCAGGCCGTAGTCGAACGACTTCGCCGGCAAGCCCAGCGACACAGCACTGTCGCTCGCGCCGCCGTGGCAAAGCCAGCAGGTCATCCCGTACTCGTGCGTGGGCGCGCCGCTCGGGTCCAGCGCTTCGCGCACGCCGAGGACGCCCGTCGACGCCGAGATGTAGCCCCCGCGGCCCCGCGGATCGTCGGGCGTTCGCGTGAGGCCGAACAGCTCGGGATTCGCGAGGATCCCGCCCTTGGCGTGGATGTGGCGCGTGAAGGTCGTGTCCGCACGGCCGTCGCCGTCGAGATCGACGGGTTCGCGATCGAAGTCGATGTCGACGTCGCGCGTCCACGCGAGGTCGACCAGGCGGGTCCAGTAGTAAGCGTTCGTATTGCGCGGCGGCGTGGTGGGTCCCCTTTCGTAGGGACCGATGTCTTCGATCGCGCGCGCGCGGTCGTCGGCGGTCTTCACGCGCGGCCAGTTCCAGGGATTGTCGACGTCCGTGAGCGGGCCTGCCGACAGCAGCAGGGGCGTATCCAGCTCGGGCATTCGGCGGGGCGCCGAAGCCGCCTTGCGGCAAGCGCCGGGGACGAGCGCGAACATCAGGACAGCGACGAGAGCGGTGCTATTCTCGCGGACCGTCATGCGCATCGGAGATGTCCAGCTTAACCCCGGCGCCCTCCTGGCGCCGATGGAGGCGGTCACCGATCTGCCTTTTCGCACGGTGTGCGAGGAGCTGGGCGCGATCCTGACGTTCACCGAGTTTCTTTCGGCCGAGGCGCTGACGCGCGGGGCGGCCAAGGCGATCGGCCGGATGTGGCCCAGCTTGGACGGACGGCGGTTCGCCGTGCAGATCTTCGGGCGCGAGCCGGATGCGCTGGCGCGCGCCGCCGGGATGGCGGCCGACGTGGGCGCCGCGGTCGTCGACATCAACATGGGCTGCCCGGCGAAGAAGGTCACCGCGGGCGCGTGCGGCTCGGCGCTGATGCGCGAGCCGGCGCTCGCGGCCGAGCTGGTCGCGGCTGTCCGCCGCGCGGTGCCCGCGCGTATACCGGTGACCGTGAAGCACCGGGCGGGTTGGGACGAGAGCTCGCTGAACGCGGCCGCGTTCGCGCGCGCGCTGGTCGACGCGGGCGCGGCGATGATCACTGTCCACGGGCGGACGCGCGCGCAGGGGTTCTCGGGATCGGCGCGCATGGAGCCGATCGCGGCCGTGCGCGCCGCGCTGCCGCGCGAGATTCCGGTCATCGGCAACGGTGACGTCAAGGACGTGGCCGCCTACCAGCGCATGAAGCGCGAGACCGCCTGCGACGCGGTCATGATCGGCCGCGGCGCGATGGGGAACCCGTGGCTGTTCCGGACGCTGGCGGCGCTGGAGCAGGGCCAGCCCGATCCCGGGCCGCCGTCGCTGGCTGAACGCCACACCGTGTGGCGGCGCCACGCCGCGCTGGTCGTCGAGCACAGCCCGGAGAAGATGCGGAAGCACGAGCTGCGCAAGACGCTGGCCTGGTACTCGCGCGGCCTGTACGCGGGGGCGGCGCTGCGCCAGCGCGCCTCGACCGTCGGCGATCCGACCGCGCTGGTGGAGATGGGCGAGGCGTTCTTCGCCGAGCTGGAAGGGCGGGGCGGAACGGCGCTCGCCACGACGCCCGCCGACCCCGTCGCGAAGTCGGTGGCGCGAAACGGCCGACGCGACGGCCGCCGCGTCGAAGCCGAGGAACCATGCTCCGCTACCTCGTGATCCTTCTCCTCGTCGGCGCCGCCGCGTGCGAGGAGGTCTCCCACCGCGACATCGGCGACGAGATCAACATCCTGATCCGCCTCGACGACCAGATGGTGGCGGCCGCGACAGACCGCCTGGCCCGCTACCGCCGCTCCGCGATCCCGCAGATCGAGACCGCGATGCACACGGCGGCGCCCAAGGGCCGTCTTCATCTGATCGCCGCGCTCGACAAGATCGGCGACCCCGAGGCCGTCCCGGTCCTGCGCCACATCGCCGTCTTCGACATCACGGCCGAGGTGCGCGACGCCGCCGAGGGTCTGCTGTCGCGCTGGTCCGCGACGCCCGACAAGAAGGGCCGCGCCGCCCGCGCCCAGGCCGCGCTGGCCGAGATCGCGCGGCGCCGCGCCGCCGGCATCGGACCGCTGCAGTTCGGCGACGGCGGGATGCCCGGCGTACCGTCGACGGTCGGGGCGCCCGAGCCGGTCGGACCCGACCAGAAGCCATAGTGAGGTCGCGCGCCGTCAGACGCGTCATGGTTGTTAACTAACTGTGGCCCCGCGGGGCCGATTCGGTGTAACTCCTAGGCGCTTTGAAGTCGTTCCATCGCTTTCTGTTCGCCACCTATCTTGCCGCCGGCCTGGCCGGCGTCGCGTTCGGCTCCGGCTGCGTGGAGAGGCGCCGCCATCTCGACCAGACCGGCACGGGCGGCGGCACGGGCGGCACGGGACCGGCGTGCCCCGACGATCCCGCCTACGGGCTGGGGCCCGGGATCGGTGGCGCCGGCAACGAGGTCGTCATCTCCGGCGCCGCGGGAGCGGGCGGCGGCGGCACGGGCACGGGCGGCGGCGCGGGCGGTAGCGGCGGATCCAGCAGCGGCACGAAGATGGCGTGCGCCAGCGCGACCGCCGATCCGCTGCCTTACACCCGCGGCTACACGCCCGATCCGACCATCCACGACGACGCGATGTCGATCGCCGCCAGCATGTCCGAGTCCGAGAAGCAGCAGCAGATGAGCGGGCTGCCCCAGTCGGGCACCGGCAACTTCAACGTCTTCGAGCAGGAGGACAACCAAGACCGCAACATCCGCGGATTCCGGTTCCGCGACGGGCCGCGCGGCGTGAACCTGCACGCCAACGGCGACGGCAAGCACGACTACTCGACGTCGTTCCCGGTCGCCATGGCACGCGGCGCCGCGTTCGACGACGACCTCGAGTTCCACATCGGCCAGGCCATCGGCGACGAGATGCTCGCCTCGAACAACACGATGATGCTGGCACCCACCATCAACATCCTGCGCCACCCGGCCTGGGGCCGCGCCCAGGAGACCTACGGCGAGGATCCGTTCCTGCTCGGGCGCCTGGGCAGCGCGTTCGTCACCGGCGTGCAGCGCTACGTCGGCGCCTGCCCCAAGCACTACGCGGCCAACAACATCGAGAACGGCCGCCAGAGCGCGAACGCGACGATGGACGAGCAGACGCTGCGCGAGATCTACGCGCGTCACTTCGAGATGGTGGTCCAGGAGGGCGGGGCGTCCTCCATCATGGCGGCGTACAACCTGGTCAACGGGACCAAGTCGACGCAGAACCGGCACCTGCTGACCGACCTGCTGCGCGACGACTTCGGCTTCAAGGGCTTCGTCCTCAGCGACTGGTGGGCGGCGCCCAACGGCGCCAACCTGGCGACGATGCCCAGCGTGCTGGAGGCGACCGCCATCGAGGCGGTCCACGCCGGCCTCGATATGGAGCTGCCCTGGCGTTACAACTACTCGACGCTGACGACGGCGGTGGCCGACGGGTCGCTGATGTCGTCCGACCTGACGACGTCGGCGGCGCGCATCATCGAGCAGAAGAAGCGCTTCCGCGCCGATTCGCTGACCGAGACGCTCGGGTGCCGGGCGCCGTTCACCAAGTACGACCCGAACAACGCCGAGATCACCAAGAACGAAGAGGTCAACCCGGCGATCGGCAAGAGCCACCTCGATCTGGCCGAGCTGGCGGCGCTGGAATCGATGGTGCTGGTGAAGAACCAGAACAACACGCTGCCGATCAACCGCGCCACGGTCCGGAAGATCGCCGTGCTTGGCGCGCGCGTGACCTACTCGCTGCAGTCGACGCAGGATCAGAACGGCTGCACGAGCAATTGCTCGCTCGATTTCTCGACCAACGTCCGCACGGGCGACCTCGGCTCCAGCCGCGTGTTTCACGACCCGGCGAAGGCGAGGGGGCCGTCCGACGGCATCGCCGAGGTGGCCGGCGCCGGCATCGCCGTGACGAGCGGGAACACGGCGACGGCCGCGGCCGACGCCGACTTCGTCGTCGTGGTCGCGGGGCTGACCGCCGAAGACGAGGGCGAGGAGTACACCCTGGCGGGTGATCGACAGAGCCTCGCGCTCGACGCGAAGCAAGACGGCAAGTACCGGACGATCCAGAACGACCTCATCGCTGCGCTCGCCGCGACCGGTAAGCCGATGGCGGTCATTCTCGAGGGCGGCAGCGTCATCGAGCTGCCCTGG
>Ga0070673_100000823_pt1 | contig 17363 bp, 14 predicted proteins | sample KBSM23metaG_FD_65342 | JGI IMG/M metagenome (GOLD analysis project Ga0070673, IMG submission 65342) | Miscanthus rhizosphere microbial communities from Kellogg Biological Station, Michigan, USA - KBS M2-3 metaG | ecosystem: Host-associated > Plants > Roots > Rhizosphere > Soil ... | reverse complement strand
CGGCGTTGACCCGAGTACGTGGACGCGACGCGTGTGCAGTTCGATGACAAACAGCGTGTAATAGGTGACCAGGCCACGGACCGTCCAGACCTCGGTCGTGAAGAAGTCGGCGGCCAGGAGCGCGCGCCAGTGTGCTCGTAGAAACGTGCGCCACTGCATCGGGCGCTCGCGGCTGGGCGGTATCCCCTGCTGCTTCAGGATTCTGGCGACGGTCGCTCGCGCAACGCGATAACCAAGGTTCTTGAGCGCTCCTTGGATCCGCGTGTACCCCCAACTGGGATTGTCGATCGCCATCTGGACCACGAGCTGCCGGATTTCTGCCTGCACTCCCGGGCGTCCGTGGCGCTGTGCTCCATATGTCCATTTGCGCGCGATCAGCTCGCGGTGCCACCGCCGTATCGTCTCCGGCGTGACCAACGACGTCACCTCCGCGAGCACGCGACGTCCCAAGCGCTCACCGAGCACGGCGAGACGCCGCCGTTCATCGTCACACAGCTGCAGCCGTCGACCGTGCAGCTGTCGCTTGAGAACCCGGTTCTCCTCCCGTAGGAATTCGATCACGTTCCGCTGTTCCCGTTCGAGCCACCCGAACAGCGCCGCGATCAGGAGATGCAACGAAACCACGGCGCCAGTCTACGTCACTGCTTGTCGATCCAGTTTTGAGACATTACGGGTTCGCCGACTTGAAAGGCCTCCGTCATCCCACGCTGGTCGTGCAGGGCTTCCATGACGAGATGATTCCGGTGCGCAACTCGTACTGTCTGGCCGAGAACCTGCCGAACGCAGCCTTGCTGGTGTACCCAGACGCGGCCCACGGCTCTCTGTTCCAGTATCCGGAGTCCTTCACGAGACACGCGGCGGCATTCCTGTCCTCCGACTCCGAGTCGGCCGTGTTTTGAGCGCGAACCCGTAATGTCCCACGCTCGGACGATCGCTACGCGACCGAGCGGTAGTAGTAACTGAGCACGCCGCCGATTCTCTGACGTCGGCGAATCGGGCCAACCGTCGGTTGGCCGGGTGGCCACTCAACGAGTTCGTTCCCAATACCTTGGTGGTTCCGTTCGGCGTGATAGTGTTCCACGAAGTCGCGAACCAGTTGCCGGAGATGCCGTTCGCCCAACGGCACGACGCGATCGAGGCACTCCGTCTTGATTGATCGGATGAAGCGCTCCGCGTGGGCGTTGCAGTTCGGCGCGGACGCGGGGCGTGCGAACCACGCGAACGCCGACCGCCCGCAGTAGCTCCTCCATCGCGCTGCTCCACTTTGGATCCCGATCACAAATGAGAAATCGACCGGCGCGAAGGACATTCCTATCGTTTGCCAGTCCTCGGAACGCTTGCACCACAAAGGCGTCGTCTGGATGCGGTGTCGAGCCGATCATGTGAACGCGTCGCGAGTCGAGTTCGATCACGAACGCCGTGTAGTACGTCAGGAGCCCGCAGTGGGTCCACACTTCTGTTGTGAAGAAATCCGCCGCAAGAAGCGCCGGCCAATGCGCTCGCATGAATGTCCGCCAGGTCATTGAACGTTCGCGGCTGGGCGGGATGCCGGCTGCCTGCAAGATGCGCGCAATCGTCGAGCGACCGACCCGGTGCCCCAGATTCTTCAAGGCACCTTGGATTCGCGTGTAGCCCCAAGTCGGATTGTCGGTGGCCATCCGGATGACCAGTGCTCGGATGCGGGCCTGCCGCCCTTGAGGCCGGCCGCGTCCGCCGCCGTACGTCCTGTAGGGTGCGTTAATTGGATTTGCGTAAAATGGCGGACTTTTCGTAGGGAGAAGCCGTGCTCCTGTCCGTCGTTTCGGTTGGCCTGCAACGGATCCTGCAGCTTGTCTCCCTTCTGTTCCGATCGGCAAACTCCAAAGAGCTTGAGATCGTCGTGCTCCGCCACCAGGTGGCGATCTTGCGTCGTCACGTCCGTCGACCGACGTTTCGCCCGGCCGACCGATGGTTCTTAGCAGCGGCCAGTCAACTGTTGCCGCGCGTGGATTGGCGGGTGTTTCTGGTCACGCCGGCAACACTGCTGCGTTGGCACCGCTGGATGGTGGCCAAGCACTGGACCTACGCGCGGCGGCCTGGTCGTCCGGCGATTGCCAAAGAACGTCGAGCGCTGATCCTTCGCTTGGCACGGGAAAATCCGCGCTGGGGCTATCAGCGCATTGTTGGCGAGCTGAAAGGTCTTGGCATTGTCGTGTCGGCAACCACGGTGAAGAAGATCCTGCGCGAGACACAGCTCGGGCCCGCTGGCAAGCGCAAGGGCCCTCATGGCGTGAGTTCGTACGCGCGCAGGCGAGGAGCATCATCGCCGTGGATTTCTTCACGGTCGACACCGTCTGGCTTCAGCGGTTGTACGTGCTGTTCTTCATTGAGGTCGCCAGCCGTCGCGTTTATCTTGCCGGATGCACGGCTCACCCCGACGCCGAATGGGTCATGCAACAGGCGCGGCAAGTGGCCTGGACGTTCGCCGAACGTGAGGAACCGATTCGTTTTCTGATCCGCGATCACGATCGTAAGTTCACGCACGGCTTTGATGGCGTCTTCGAGGCCGAACACATCCGAATAGTCCGGACGCCGATTCAGGCACCCGAGGCCAACGGGATCGCTGAGCGGTTCGTCCGGACCGCTCGATCAGAATGCCTGGATTGGCTCTTGATCCTGAGCGCACGGCACCTGGAGCAGGCACTCACCGTGTTCATTGATCATTACAACGGGTGGCGGCCGCATCGCAGCTTGGGCCTGGCGCCGCCGAATGGTCGGACATCAGCGGCGCGATGGGCGGGCATACGAGCGATAACGGTGAAACGTCGCGACCGTCTTGGCGGACTCTTGCACGAGTACGAACGCGCGGCATGAGCAAAACGAGTAAACGCACCGTACACCCTGGCCGCCGATCTTCGTCGTGCCGACGGTCACGTTCCGACTGCTCTTCGTTCTTGTCATTCTCGCGCACGACCGTCGACGAATCGTTCACGTGGCGGTCACCGACCATCCCACCGCGGCCTGGACGGCACAACAGCTTCGCAATGCCTTTTCGGAGCAAGAAGCGCCGCGATTTCTACTTCACGATCGCGATTCGGTCTTTGCCGACGTGGCGACTACCCTCGCTGGCATGAACGTTCAGACAGTTCGAACGGCACCAAGGACGCGCCGATCTCGCGTCCGGTCATGCCGTCGTCGGGCGGGAGGATCGCCTTAACGCCGCAGGTCGGCGGGCTCCACCACCGCTACGACCGCATCGCCGCATAGCTGTCGCACGACGTCGGCCCAGCGACCGTCAAGTTCCAATCACTGCAGCGTTGAACACTTCTGCGTGGCGATGAGGTGCTACGGACATTCGCATTCGCGAACGCATCGTGCGCGTGCGCAGCGAGGAATCACAGGTCTCTGGATGGGCCTTGATCTGAGGTTGTATCGACTTCTCGATAGCCACACCCTAAAACGAGGTAGTTTTTCAATGGTTGCCAACTCGCACGCGGGAACCCGGAGGCATCTCGATGGCCCGACTACTCTCCGTCAGCGTTGGTCTTCCACGCGACATCGAGTGGCGTGGAAGGACCGTGCACACTGGCATTTGGAAGGAGCCCATAGAAGGCCGTCGGCGCGTCACGCGGCTGAACGTCGAAGGCGACGGCCAGGGCGATCTCGACGGCCACGGGGGCGAGCAACGAGCAGTTTTCGTCTACCAGATCGAGTCGTATCGTTACTGGGAGGAACGGCTGGACCGCCGCGATTCCACTCACGGGCAGTTCGGCGAGAACTTCACCATCGAGGGATTGCCGGATGACGCGGTCTGCATCGGCGACCACTATCGGATCGGGACTGCTCTGTTCGAGGTGACCCAGCCTCGCACCACCTGCTACCGCGTCGGGATTCGCATGAACGAGCCGCAAATGGCTGCGCTCCTGACCTCCAGCGGACGGCCGGGCTTCTATCTGCGCGTCCTTGAGGAAGGCGAGGTCGGCGCCGGCGACCCCATGCTCTTGATCGCTCGCGGACCGGAGCGCATGACCGTTGCCGAGGTCAATGCATTGCTGTACTCGCGTCATCATCCCCGCGATCAGCTCGAGCGGGCGCTGCGAATCCCTGCGCTGTCCCCGGGCTGGCGGTGGTCCTTCGAGGCGCTGGTACGAAGCCAGGATGCCCACCCAAGCGCGACGGGCAACGCGGGTCTTGTGCCGGCAGCGGCTGCGCGGACGGCAACACCCGGGTTTCAGCCGCTGCGAGTGTCGCGGATCGATCGTGAGTGCGTCGATGTGATCTCGTTGTCGCTCGAGCCGATGGATGGAAGGCGGCTCACGACGCCACTCGCCGGTCAATTCGTCGTGCTGCGTTTGCGCCCGAAGCCCGATGGTCCCCTGCTCTTCCGAAGCTATTCACTCTCCGGACCTCTCTCTGACGAGCACTATCGCGTCAGCGTCAAGGTCGAGCCAAATGGCGCCGCGGGAAATTACTTGCATAGCCGCGTTCGAGCCGGCGACGTCCTCGATGTCAGCCAACCGAGAGGCAACTTCACCTTGCAGTCGGGCGACCGGCCGGTGGTGCTTCTCAGCGCGGGAATCGGCGCAACGCCGCTGCTGGCCATGCTGCACGCTCTGGCTGCAATCGCGTCGCCTCGTGAGGTCTGGTGGCTGCACGGCGCACGCAATCGCAAATCACATTCCTTCGCAACAGAGGTGCGGCAACTTCTCGGAACGCTTGCGCGCGCGCAAAGCCACACCTGGTACAGCCGACCGGATGCGGACGATCGGGTGGGGCAGGACTACGACGCGACGGGTCGTCTGGGGATGCAGGTCCTCGAAGACCTGCGCGTCCCGCGAGATGGCGACTTCTATCTCTGCGGGCCATCGAGCTTCCTCGGCGATCTGATGATGGGCCTGCCCGCCTGGGGCGTGCCTGCGGACCGGATTCATTCCGAGGTCTTTTCTGGCGGCCCTTCGCTGATGCCTGGCGTCGTCTCCAGCCCCGTGCGCGCACCGCATCAGCCGGCAGGCACTCCCGCCGCAGGGCCAGTGGTGTCCTTCGCACGCAGCGGCATCACCGTTCGCTGGCGGCAGGAGGACCAGAGCCTTCTCGAGTTGGCGGAAGCGTGTGACGTGCCCGTCCGGTGGTCGTGCCGCACGGGCGTCTGCCACAACTGCGAGAGCGGACTGATCTCCGGGTCCGTTGCCTATCAGCCTGATCCGCTCGACCTACCGGCAGAAGGAAATGTCCTGATCTGCTGCTCCCGGCCGCAGAGTGACGTGGTCATCGACATTTGAGGGTCGTCGCGCCGCAGCCGTTGCGAAACCGTGAGCGCTAGGGGCGGCGGGGCCGGCGCCTCGCTTGAGTATCTCGTCGGGGTCCAGGCCTCGGTCGATTCCGTGCTGCGTGACGCTCTGACCTGGCTCGAGGGCGAGTTTCTTGTCGTCGAGGAAGACCTGGACCTCGTCCGGCTCGAAGGAGACGAGGTTGGAGATGCGTGCGACATCGGGCCACGCCTGCGGGTAGTACCTGGCCGCCCGTTTGTGATCACCGATGTCGTAGTAGCTGGCCAGCCCGTACTGTCCGATAACTCTGTCGTAGTCATTTGGATGCCTACGCGGCGCGGTAGTAATAGTTCAGCAAGCCACCAATTCGTTGCCGGCTGCGAACACGTCCTTGGCCGGCTTGCTCGAGCGGCTGAATCAACTCATTACCGATGCCTTGAAGATTCCGCTCCGTATGGTAGTGAGCGACGAACTCGGCAATCGTGCGTCGAAGATGTCGCTCCCCGAACAGGATCACACGCTCGAGGCACTCCTCTTTGATCGACCGCACGAATCGCTCCGCGTATGCCGTTGCAGTTGGGTGCGCGAAACGGTGTCCGAATGATTCGCACTCCCTCGTGTTCAAGGATTCCAGTACGCCACGGCTCCACTTCCGATCGCGATCGCAGATCAATATGCATCCGTCCGCCAGGACGCCATCAATCGCATTCGCCCGGTCGCGCAGGACCTGAACGACGAAGGCTTCATCCGGGTACGGGGTGGAGCCCGTCACATGGATGCGCCGCGACTGCAACTCGAGCACGAACAGGGTGTAGAACGTCACCAATCCGCGAGGGGTCCAGACCTCAGTGGTGAAAAAGTCGGCCGCCACGAGGGCGGGCCAATGCGCGCGGAGAAACGTGCGCCAGGTGGTCGCCCGCGCGCCACTGGGTGGGATGCCTTCTGCCTTCAGGATGCCCGCAATCGTGGATCGAGCCACGCGATGGCCCACGTTCTTCAGCGCCCCTTGAATCCTTCTGTAACCCTAACTCGGATTCTCTGTGGCCATCCGCACCATCAGGCGCCGAATCTCTGCGAGCACGCCTTGTCGCCCCGGTCTCCGCCGAATATAGGTCCATTTCCGCGCAATCAGTTCACGATGCCATCGAAGAACCGTATCGGGCGTCACGAGCGTGGCCACCTCTCTCAGTGCGGCGCGTCCGAGCCCGAGCACCGCGAGACGCCGCCGTTGCCCATCGTTCAAGTGCAGACGGCGTCCGCCAATTGGGCTTTCAGCACCCGATTCTCCTCCCGAAGAAAAACGATCACATCGCGTTCCTCGCGCTCGAGCCATCCCAGCAGCGCGGTGAGGAGCAACTGGAGCGGAAGCACGCGGTGAGTCTACGCCAAGGTGTCGCTCGAGTTTTCGGACATTACGGGTTCTGCTCGTGCCGAAGCCAACCGCACAACGCCGTGACTAACAATTCCAACGGAAACACGTCCGAGGTCTACGTCAGCGGCGCTCGATCTAGTTTTGGGGCGGTAAGCCTCTAATCGTTCTCATCGTCTATACCGTACATCGATATAGATGCCGAATCGATGTGCGACTCACTCTCGATCTGACAGCACCAGAATCGATCGCCCGCCGATCGGCACGCGACTGCCGCCAGTCAGCGGCGGACGCCGCCGCTTGCGCGACGGCGACTTGGTATCCACCTTGACGAACCATTGATGGTCGCCGCCGACGGCGCCGATCCTGAACTCGAGCGCTTCGGCGTGGGCGTTGAACATCAGTAGAAAGCTGTCGTCCTCGATTCGCGCGCCGCGCGGTCCGCGGCCGGCGATCGCTTTGCCGTTGAGGAACACCATCAGACTCTTGGCAAATCCAACCGCCCAGTCCTGATCCGTCATCAACACACCTTTCGGCGTGAGCCAGGCAATGTCCTGCACGTCCGCGTCGTGCAGTGGACGTCCCTGGAGCCACCCCCGTCGCATGAACGTCGGGTGGGCCTTCCTGAGCGCAATCAGCTGGCGGGTGAACGCGAGCAGCGCCTCGTTCTGATGCTCCCAGTCGAACCATGTCAGCTCGGAGTCGTGGCAGTACGCGTTGTTGTTCCCCTGCTGCGTCCGCCCACGCTCGTCGCCGGCAAGCAGCATCGGTACACCCTGTGACAGCAGCAGTGTCGTCATGAAGTTGCGCATCTGACGACCCCGTCGAGCCAGGATGACGGTGTCATCGGTCGTTCCTTCGACGCCGCAGTTCCACGATCGGTTGTGCCATTCGCCGTCGCGGTTCTGATCGCCGTTGGCCTCGTTGTGTTTGTCGTTGTAGGAGACGAGATCGTGCAGGGTGACACCGTCGTGCGCGGTGACGAAATTGATGCTCGCGTACGGACGACGACCGTTGTGTGCGTAGAGGTCGGAGCTGCCGGAGAGGCGCGACGCGAACTCGGCGAGTGTGCCATCGGCGCCGCGCCAGAAGTCGCGGATCGAATCGCGATACTTGCCGTTCCATTCGCTCCACAACGGCGGGAAGTTGCCGACCTGATACCCACCCTCGCCGACATCCCATGGCTCGGCGATCAGCTTGACGCGGCTCAGCACCGAATCCTGCTGAATGAGATCGAAGAACGCCGATAGACGATCGACGTCGTGGAGCTCGCGCGCGAGTGTGGCCGCCAGGTCGAAGCGGAAGCCGTCGATATGCATCTCGAGCACCCAGTAGCGCAGCGAGTCCATGATCAGCTGCAACACGTGCGGGTTCCGCATGTTTAGGCTGTTGCCGGTGCCCGTGTAGTCCATGTAGTACGCCGGCCGCTCGTGAATCAAACGGTAATACGCGCGGTTGTCGATGCCCCGGAACGCCAGCGTCGGTCCGCGTTCGTTGCCTTCCGCGGTGTGGTTGTACACCACGTCGAGGATCACTTCGAGGCCGGCCCTGTGCAGCGCTTTCACCATCTCGCGGAACTCGCGAATCTGGCCGCCGGCGGTTGGTTGACTCGCGTACTCCGCGTGCGGTGCGAAGTAACCGATCGAGTTGTATCCCCAGTAGTTCCTCAGTCCGCGCGCCAGCAGAAATCCGTCGTGCACGAACTGGTGAATCGGCATCAATTCGACCGCGGTGATGCCGAGCTGCTGCAGGTGTTCGATCGCCTTCGGATGCGCAAGACCCGCGTAGGTGCCACGAATGTCCGGCGGCAGCGACGTGAGTCGCTTCGTGAATCCCTTGAGGTGCATTTCGTAGATGATCGTCTCGTGCAGCGGGCGTTTGAGGAGAGTATCGCCTTCCCAGTCGAACGAGGAATCGGTCACGACGCTGCGCGGCACGAACGGCGCACTGTCTTCGATGTTGGCGGTATCGGTCGCCGAGCCGTCAGGTCCAATCACGTGGCCGAACACTGCGGGCTCATAGACCACGTCGCCCTCGATCGCGCGTGCGTACGGATCGAGCAGCAGCTTCGAGTGATTGCAGCGCAGCCCGTGCTCCGGCTCCCATGGGCCCGACACGCGAAATCCATAGCGCTGCCCCGGCCCGAGCCCGGGAACGTACCCGTGCCAGCAGAACGCGGTCGTCTCTGGCAGGCGCAGCCGCGTCTCCCGGTTCTCCCCGTCAAACAGGCAGAGATCGACGCTCTCGGCGACTTCCGAAAAGATCGAGAAGTTGACGCCGTGGCCATCGCAGGTCGCGCCGAGCGGAAACGGCTCGCCGGGCCATACGTCGTACGTCGGAGCGGCGTCGTCGAGGGGACGCTTCGCAGGAGCCACACGCACCGTTGTTGACGCTACGATTGTCCGTCACCAAACGACTCCGCGATGCCATAACCGCCGTAGGCGACATGATTGTCGCATCGGAGCACCGGCCACATCCGCCCGTCAGGGACGGGCAGACACCTCCAATAGTCCCGGTGCCCAAGCTGGCGGACTGATCGAGCCGGATCCTGTGTCTACTGAGAACTCTGTAGATATTGCGTCAGTTGAGGTTGCAGGCGTTCTCCGATAGCCTGCAGTCGTGGCGTCCGTCGTCGTCTCGCTCCTTCACTCCCTTCGCTTCCTGATCCAATCGCGCGCCTTGCTGGACCTGGAAATCATCGCGCTCCGACACCTGTCCGTCGCCAATATTGCGTCCGGGCAAACTATTGACGTTGGTATAGTCGGTGGCCGTGCCAGGCGCGATGCAGCGCCTCATTCGGGCTCTCGCCGCGATCCGATTCGCGTGGTCGACGCGTCGAGACCTCCTGGAAATCCTTGCCCTGCGTCACCAATTGGCCGTCCGCGCACGTCCGAATCGGCGCTTACACGCGTCTGACCGTCTGCTGTGGCTGACCTTGCGACGGGTGTGGCCACGGTGGCGCGACGCGCTGGTGCTGGTTCAACCGGCCACCGTCGATCGGTGGAAGCGCGCTCGGTTCGTTCGCCGCTGGTGGCGCCGTTCGCGACGTCCGGGGCGACCGCGCATCGATTCGACGTGCCGCGATCTGATTGCGCGCCTAGCTGACGAAAATCGGCTTTGGGGCGCGCCGCGCATTCACGGCGAACTGCTTAAGCTCGGCGTCGTCGTCTCCGAGCGCACGGTGTCGAGGTACCTGCGAGAACGGCCGAACAGACCGTCACAGACCTGGCGCACATTTATTGCGAATCACCTTGGCCAGTTCGAGTGCAATACGCAACTGCTGTCACCAGAGGTGTCGGATGATGACCTCATCGACGCGTTTCCCAGTACGTGTCGCTCACTTTCGGCCGACCGGTTGCCTGCGTCGAAGCAATGCGCGCCGCTAGATGGACGCGTCTCGGTCCGCCGCGCAGGGCTTGGTTTGCCCTGCACTCAGGATCACCTTTGCGACCCGACGGGCATGCGAAGGAATGCCGGCCGGGCTCCGCCTAGAATCGGATTCTTTGCAGTGGACGCACGGCGGCGCGAGGGACTACCCGCGGTGACGGTCGAACAGTTCCGCCCGACGGCGCGAACAGCAACCGTGACGCGGGTGAGACCTTGCGTGTCACCGACCGCGATCGGTACGAGCATCATCGGAACGGTAGCCATCTGCGCTTCGTATGCGTGGGAGCGTCTGCTGGATGAATCGCGTGGGCGGACGGTCGGAATATTGGCGAAGCACAGGGCTGTTGAAGACGACGTTCTCTGCGAGCAGTCGCTCACTTGGGTGTCGGTGGCGAATTCTCAAGTCGTGTTGCAGACACAGGCGAAAAACGTAGTCGCGTTTCTGGATTCGATCGACGGCACGTCGCCGCACAGGCTCATTCACCCCGTTCCGGGACACCGCCCACATTGAACAAGGTGCGGGGATTCGAGAGGCCATGCCGGCCGTCGGTCACGCCGCTATCGGCGTGTGATACAGCCCGCGACAGTGCTTCTGCCAGCCATACGAACAGACGTTCGGACTTCGATGCCGCGCGTATGACGGCATGCCTGAAGATGGTTGCCGAGACGCGCGGCCCGAGCCGCTGCTCGAGTCTGGGGTACGTCCACCGAGCCCGGCACGTACGCACCTTGCCCTGGAGAAGGACGCGCCGATCTCGCGTCCGGTCAGGACGGCGTCGGCGGGGCGGATTGTCGTGACGCCGCACGTCGGCGGGCTCCAGCACCGCTACGATCGCGCGGCCGCGTAGCTGTCGCACGACGTCTGTCCCACTATCGCCAACTCGCAGTCACTGGTGCGTTGAACACTTCTGCGTTGCGGTGAGGTGCAGCGGACGTTCGCATTCGCGAACGCACCACCTGCGCGCGGGGAGGAGTCACAGTTCTCTGGATAGCCCTTGATCTGAGGCCGTTCGACTTCTCGATAGCCACAGGTGGAGGCGGAAGAACTACTCAAGCGCCGAAGAGCTCGATCGAGCGTCATCTCGACGACTACTTCATCTTCGAGATCGACAAGAATCCCCGTGGCCTGCGTGGCGCTTCATGTCTATCGCGAAGAGAACCAGGGCGAGCGCTGGCCTGCTTGTACGTGAGCCCATCCCACGACGAGAATTAGCGAATCGGGCCCAAGCTGATTCAGTTCGTGGAAACCGCGAGCGTGAGCTGGGTTTGCGCGAGTTGCTGGCGCTGTCCACCCAGGCGTTCACCTATCCGGCTCACTGCCGTAGTGGGCGATGAGGCTCGCCATCTAGTCGTACGACAGATGCACACCGTCTGCGCGTTCGTCCACCAGGATCGTGATCGGCGCGTAGGATGCTGCGTCGGGGACTGTCTTCGCCATCTCCTTCATGATGACCGGATTCCCACCGACGAGGCGAAGGATCTTTGGAGTTTGTCCGCCTCGTTCCTTCCGCAAAACTTCGCCGGCGTCGAAGCGGATGAACTCCATCAGATCTGACGAACCGATCGCCCCGTGAACCACGTTTTCAGGTCGGCGACGGTAGCTGCTGCGACAGCCGCCTTGTGGAACGCGTTCATATCTGGATGGCCTATCGTCGCCGTGAGCCTGCGGACGATCTCCTCAACGGCCTCGACGAGACAACGCTGAATCTTCAGCTGGACCTCTATCGTTGGCATTTCTCTCGCTCCGACTTCTCTGGTGTTTCCGGGTCCTCCGGTTGCGGAGCGATCAGCTCTACGCCACGGTGTGCAAGTTCGGCATTCAGTCTGTCCGACTCCTCGGTGGACACTCAAAACCGGCTTCGCGGGTTAACGCTTGGGTTGCGGTCATCGTAGAGGCGACACGTCAAGAAGCCCAGGATCGACATGCGCCCTATAGAGTCGCCGAACACATCCAGACTTGCGTGAACATCCATGGGCCGCGGCCAGGGGCGGTTGGCAAGAACCATGGACATGCTGGAGAGTGAGCAAATGACCGCATTCGGAGGAGCGGACTTTGTCAAAGTGCTCTTGGATCGCGAGAAGGCGGAACATCAGGGACAGCGCAAATCGCGCACGCCAACCGGCCCATCGAGGACCAAGAGCACCTCGATCAAACCGCTACGATGGATCCTGGATCCTACTCCTTCTCGTCCTTGTCACTGATCTCATCGATCATGTCAGAGGCGTGCTCGAGTGTTTTGTGGAGGTCGTCCAGCTTTTCGTCGGCGTCGGCGTCGTGATCAACCTGGAGCTCTTCCACAGCCGTAGAAGCGTCGTCGATGTCGGTGGCGAGTTCGTCGAATTTAGGGTCCGCCATGAGCGACTCCTCGGGTCCGGGCGCGTCAATGTGCGAATGGGTTGTCGATCGTAAGTCAGCGAGCGCCCTAAGGGAAGATACGAAGACGTCAAATTCGCGGCTGAGTTCCTTTAATCGCGCCTACGGGAAATCGCAAATTCGCAACAGCTGACCTTCGAGGTCCAGGGTGACTTCTATTCGCGCTGGAGGTGCTCCCGCCTGCAGCGCTTTCAAAGCTTTCGCTTGTTCTGGAGAAAGAACTTTCAGCTCGGTCTGGAGACCCGTGGCGCATGAGATAAGGCGGCAGCATTTCGCGCGACCAGTCTCCATCGAATCGCGTCTGACAGCGCGGCTCGCAAGACTGCCCTCACGCCCCTGATCGTTCGGGGTGCCAGCTTCTCAACTGAAGCCCCGCCAACATCGATTGCACTTGCTGGGGATTGAGCGCATGCAGTCGCAGATGCCCGAGTGCCGGGACGATATGCACATCCACGTGCTGCTTGTAGCCGGTGTAAGTTCGAGGACGCAGTCGTGGCTTGCCAGCGCTTTCGACCCATGTTCGGGGAACTGCTTCACCGTCTGCTTGGCGGGAGGTGCCTCAGGGTTCGAGCAGTTGACATGGGTGTGCGCTCCACGTTCGTCACATCCTCCTTCTCCACCATGTGTCGTTATATGGCGTCGATGGCTTCGCCGCAAAATAGCGCAGGCAATCGTGCGATGCGATTTAGAGCACTCGTCGGCGGGTCGCAGAATTGCCGCCGGGCGCCTACGGCTGCGCGGCGAGGACGGCGTCGATGAGGACATCGGCACCGTGGTTCACGAACGGGAGACTGATCACCAGGAGGAAAACGGCGGGTGTGCCCAGCCCCGCGAAGAATGTGACACGGTGCGGCCTACGAATCGTAACGAGATCGTAGATTCCGAGTGTGACCAACATAATGACGGGATCAAATTCGTCACGCAGGTAGACCGGCGACACGTCGGCGTCGGAATCGACAACCATCGGCGGTCCACATTCGCGGTGGGCCATGGCACACTGGGGAAGGAGCGAGCCCCACGGCAGGACCACGGACGGTCTCTTCGGCAGCAAGGAGGAACGCCCGATGGAAACAGGGAGACACGCACAGCAACCGGCCGGCCCGCAGCCACTTTCCGTGTCCTCGCTGGCGGGGCTGTCGGCGCGACTACGGGTCGACGTCGGCGGCCAGCCGGCGTGGATGCTGGAGATCCACGACGGAACCTTCTTAAGCAGGCCGGCGGCCGGTGCCGAGGACGCGGATGCGGTCCTCCAGTGTGACAGCGAGGAAACGGTGGCGGCGTTCAAACGCGGGGAGCTCAACCCGATCGTGGCGATGCTCCAGGGGCGCATGCACCCCGAGGGCGACGCCGCCCTGGCCATCAGGGTGATTCAGGGACTGCAGGCGGTGTTCCATCCTCCACCGGCCTCCGCGCGCGCTCTGCAGGTCGAGGACGGTGCACGAAAGGAACGCTAAGCCATGCGCGTGGACACCGTGAGCATCATGGATGGCAACGAGTTCGTGGTCAGCGATGCTCGGGGTGACATCGAGGACTCGCCCACCGACACGCTGGGTCTGTTCCGCGATGACACCCGGTTTCTGTCACGCTGGGTCCTGACCATCAACAACCTGCGCCCCAAGCTGCTGTCCACCGACGACCTGGCGTACTACCGCGTCAACTTCTTCCTGGCGTTGGCGACAGGGACCATCTACTTGGACTCTCGTCTATCGGTGCAGCGGCAGCGCTCGGTCGGCGACGGCTTTCACGAAGAGCTGACCCTGGTCAACCATGACAAACAGCCGGTGGAGCTGATCGTACGCCTCGAGGCGGCGGCGGACTTCGCCGACCTGTTCGAGGTAAAGGACGACGACCTGAACAAGAAGGGTCAGCTCTATCGGCGTGTGGAGGGCGGCAGCCTGATCCTGGGCTACCGGCGCGGCACGTTTCAGCGTAAGACCGTCATCACCAGCAGCAGCCCCGCCCAAGTGAGTGAGGATGACCTCGTCTACCAGATCGCGATCCCGCCGAACGGCCGGTGGTGTACGTGCCTTGACGTCACGGCGATCTCCAACATCGCGCAGCGTCGGAACGGAGTCGAGAGAGAGGCAAAGCACGATCACGGCGTCACCAAGCCACGGCCCGAGCTGGAAGCGAACCTCAAGGAGTGGATCTCCGCCGCGCCCAAGCTGGTGTCCGCGCGGATGTCACTCGAGCGCACGTACCAGCGCAGCCTGGTGGACCTCGCGGCGTTGCGCTTCCACGCAGGAGTCATCCCCGGGGCCCTGCCGGCAGCCGGGCTGCCATGGTTCATGGCCATCTTCGGGCGCGACAGCCTGATCACCAGCCTTCAGGCGCTCCCCTTCGTGCCCGGGCTGGCGTCGACCACCTTGCGGACGCTCGCCCTCGTCCAAGCGCGCGTCTTCGACCCGTTCCGCGACGAGGAACCAGGCAAGATCCTCCACGAGCTCCGTTTGGGCGAGCTGACCGCGTTCGAGGAGCGCCCGCACTCGCCGTACTACGGGTCCGCCGACAGCACCATGCTGTTCCTGATCCTGCTCGACGAGTACGAGCGCTGGTCAGGCGACCGCGCGCTGGTCGCCTCGCTCGAGCGCGAGGCGCGCGCCGCCATCGACTGGATTGATCGCTGGGGCGACCGCGACGGTGACGGATTCGTGGAGTATGAACGGCGCAACTCAGAAACCGGGCTGGAGAACCAGGGCTGGAAGGACTCGTGGGACTCAATCGCCTTTGCGGACGGCACGGTCGCATCCACGCCGCGGGCCACTTGCGAGCTTCAGGGCTACGTCTATGACGCCAAGGTCCGGACGGCACGCCTAGCGCGCTTGGTTTGGGGAGACCCTGCCTGGGCCGATCGCCTTGAGCGGGACGCCGAGGAGCTCAAGGAACACTTCAACGACGCCTTCTGGATCCCAGAGCGCGGGTTTTTCGCCCTGGCCCTCGATGGCGACAAACGCAAAGTGGACTCGCTGACCTCCAACATCGGCCACCTGCTATGGAGCGGAATCGCCGATCGGGACAAGGCCCAAAGCTGCGTGCGCCACCTGATGAGCGAGGCCCTGTTCTCGGGTTGGGGGGTGCGCACAATGGCAGTGGGGGAGGGATCCTTCAACCCACTCGGCTATCACGTGGGTACGGTTTGGCCCCACGACACGTCGATCGTGGCGTGGGGCCTGTGGCGCTACGGGTACCGGCAGGAGGCGGCGCGGCTCGCCGTGGGAATCCTGGAGGCCGCCGAGCTGTTCCACCACCGTTTGCCCGAGGCCTTCGCCGGCTACGCGCGCGCGGTCACCAAATACCCCGTCGAGTACCCGACCGCGTGCAGCCCTCAGGCCTGGGCTACCGGCGCGCCGCTGCTGTTGCTGCGCATCGTGCTGGGCCTCGATCCACTCGGCGACCACCTGATCATCGACCCGGCCCTTCCTGATGCGTTCGGCGAGCTGCAGTTGCTGGACATCCCGGGCCGCTGGGGCCGCATGGACGCATTCGGCCGCGCCCGCCACCTGACCTGAGGCGTCGGCTTGCCTAACAGAAAAGCCGCCGTGCGGCAACCGGCTGCTAGTCCTAATGCAACTCACCTGTGGCTAGCAAAACTCGGTTGTGGCTACCGAAAACTTCGTACGGTTATTGCGTCGATTGAGGCTGCTGAGAATGTGCGACGCACGTCCACCTAAATAGGGGCGGCGAACAAGACCTCTTGCTGACTTGCGGAAAAAGGAGATCGCCGCTGGCGTTCACCGCGTTGGCAATTCCGTCGGCGCCCGGAAAGAGCCCGAACAGGCTGTCGAAGCTCCAGTTCTCTTGATAGATCACGACGATGTGGTCGATTCTCTCCAGGGCTTTCTGTCCCGAGTGGCGTTCGTCTGACGATCGACCTTCTCGCTCGTCATCGTGAGTAGCGCGAACAGGACCGGCGAAGATCTGAAGCGCGAGGGCAACGAGCAGGACTCCAATTAGCTTTCTCATCGATCCCCCTTTGGAGTCCCACAGTCTGGGGCGGCGCTGAGACGGAGCGGCAACGATCCTGTGAATACGGTTGTGGCGTCCGTCGTCGTCTCGCTCTTTGACTCCCTTTGTTTCCTGATCCGATCGCGCGCCTTGCGGCACCTGAAAATCATCGCGCTCCGACACCAGCTCGCCGTCGTCCGTCGATCGCGGCGCCCACGTCTTCGTCTCACGTCGGCCGACCGCCTTCTTTGGGCATGGCTCCCACACACCTGGCGCGGTTGGCGGACGGCCGTCCACATCGTCACGCCAGAGACGGTCGTGACGTGGCACCGGCGCGGCTTTCGGCTGTTCTGGACCTGGAAAAGCCGACGGCGCACTGGGCGCCCAGGCGTCCCGCCTGATGTGCGCGCGTTGATCCGGGAGCTGTCCACGACGAATCCCCTGTGGGGCGCCCCTCGGATTCACGGCGAGCTTCTGAAGCTGGGGATCACGGTGAGTCAATCGACCGTCGCGAAGTCCATGCGACGGCGTCGACGTCCACCGTCACAGACCTGGCGCACGTTTCTGACGAATCACGCGAGCCAGATCATGGCTGCCGATCTCTTCGTCGTGCCGACGGTCACGTTCCGGTTGCTGTTCGTGCTCGTCATCCTCGCGCACGAACGCCGACGGATCGTGCATGTGGCGGTCACCGAGCATCCGACCGCGGCCTGGACCGCACAACAGTTACGCAACGCCTTCTCGGAGCATGACGCGCCGCGATATCTCTTTCACGATCGGGATTCGGTGTTTGCCGACGTGGCGACCACCATCGCCGGAATGAATAGTCAGGTCGTTCGTACCGCCGCGATCACCGTTGCCGAACGGCTACGCGGAACGCGTCATCGGCTCGATCCGACGCGAGTGCCCCTGCGCTCGCGAACACATCTCTCGCTTGGCAAGGACACGCCGAGCCCGCGCCCGGTCACACCGCCGTCATCCGGTCGCATTGTCGCTATTCCAGAAGTCGGCGGTCTGCACCACCGCTACGACCGCATCGCGG
>Ga0070673_100000821_pt1 | contig 17380 bp, 13 predicted proteins | sample KBSM23metaG_FD_65342 | JGI IMG/M metagenome (GOLD analysis project Ga0070673, IMG submission 65342) | Miscanthus rhizosphere microbial communities from Kellogg Biological Station, Michigan, USA - KBS M2-3 metaG | ecosystem: Host-associated > Plants > Roots > Rhizosphere > Soil ... | reverse complement strand
CCACCCGCAAAAACTTCGCCCGGCCGGTCTCGCCCATGCGGAGGAGCGTTTCCTTCTTTTGCGCGAATGATTGGTTCTGCACTGCGGTTGCGATTTGTTCTGGCGTCCGCTCGATTCCGAGGTGCCGAAGGATCCGTAAAGATTGATCCTGCGGCGTTGCCAACAAGTCCTCGTAACGCACGATTGGAACACCCGCCTCCCGATAAGGTCGCCAGTGATCGTGCCACGAAACGCGGACCCAATTGTGAACCGAAGGCGAGCCGTGGAGCAGCGCCTCTGTCATGCGCTCGAGCCGATAATTTTCGCTCGCGAACAGAGGTGCAAAAGTGTGACGGTAGAACTTTTCCCCACGCGGCAGACTGCGAAAGAGCGCGGCGAATCTGGGAAAACGATCGAACTGGAAAAAGTTCGCGGCGGAAAGCGCGATGTCGCGCGGGTCGCGCATGACATAAACGATGGAAGTTTCCGCATCGTTAGGCGCAGCGCCCAGCTCGGCCAATTGATGATGAGACTTGTAGCAACGGAAATCGGAAACGCGATCTTCGCCCTCGGTCGCGATTTCGTCTTTGCCTTTCCGCCAAAAACCAGCCACGGGACAGCCAATCAATTCCGCGACGAGCCGGGTCGCCCAGGTGCAACCGCTTTTCGGATAACCGACCACGATAATATTTTTCACAGCGTTACGGTCGATGTGACTCTTTAGTCGCGTTCGAATTAAGGCAAGCCCAGTTTAGGTCGTTGGTGACCTTGGAACGCGACCCTTAGGTGACCGAAGCCGCTAACATCCCGCCGGCGCCGATAGGTCAAGCGTGGATTTCGTTTGGAGAAAATGAGAGATGCGATTGCGCTTGCAATTTTTCACTAAATTTTGTTCCAATTCCGAATGCGATTTCATTCCTCCTTTCTCCTAAGCCTTACGCTGACCATAAGCTCTCTTTCCATCGTGCGAATCGCTCCGGCCGGAAGTGCGACATGGAAAGCGAACCCCACGAGCGGTGATTGGAATACAGCAGCGAACTGGACGCCGGCTACTGTACCCAATGGTGAGTCGGACTCAGCCTCTTTCGCGGTGTCGAGTAAGACAGCAATTTCCCTGTCTGCTGCGGTTGAGGCAAACACGATTGCGTTTGAAACAAGCGCGAACAGCTTCACGGTAACTGCCCCTTCACAAATTCTTAGTCTTAGCGGAGTCGGCGTGATCAATAACTCAGCTGTAATGCAAAATCTTGCCACAGGTAGCGGCGGAGAAATTGATTTCACGAATAGTGCAACAGCCGGCACGGGTGTTTCTCTCGTTAATAGTGGGGCCGCGACGCAGACCAGTCTGGGAGGGAGGACGAAATTTTTTGACACCAGCAGCGCGGGCGCGGCGGTAATTACTAATAACGCCGGAAGCGGCTTCTTTTCGGATGGCGGCGCCACCAGTTTCGCCGATTTTTCCAGCGCCGGTGACGCCGTTTTTTTTAATAAGACAGGAACGTCCGTTTACAGCGGGACGATGACCTTCGCTGGCGACGCAACGGCTGCGAATGCCAGTGTCACAAGCGATGGCGGTACCTCAAGCAGTCTTTCCTACGCGATGGTTACCTTTAGCGATCGCGCGAGCGCAGGCAACGCTACTTTCGCGAACGGCGGGGCAATAGGCGAGCTCGGCTATCCCGCTTTCCTCGAGTTTTACGGCTCGGCGACCGCTGGAACGGCAACCATTACGAATGATGGCAGCCAAGGCGATAATGCCTCTGGAGGCAGGGTTGACTTTTACGATAATACCAGCGCCGGTAACAGCACCATTACCCTCAACGGCGGACTGGTTTTTGCCGGAGCAGGAGGTACCCTCTCTCTCAATGGCGCATCGACGGCTGCTAACTCCACGCTGATTGCGAATGACGCCGGACATCGTTATGCCGACGGTGGTCATATCTGGTTCCTCGACGACTCTATCGGTGGCTCTGCACGCGTAAAGGTCTTTGGTATGGGAACCCTTGACGTTGGCTACCACAATGCTCCGGGAGTCACGATTGGCTCGCTAGAAGGCGATGGCATAGTCTTTCTTGGAAGCAATGAGTTGACCGTGGGCGGTGATAACCAAGACGCCTCTTTTTCGGGTTTGATTAAGGATGGCAGAGCAGCTACCGGTGGCGCGCTTATCAAAACGGGCACAGGTAAACTGACCCTTAGTAGCCATAACAGTTATACCGGTGGAACTACGGTAGTCGACGGTACACTTCTGATTGGCAATAGGGCTGGTTCGGCGACCGGCCCCGGCGAGGTGCACGTCAATGCCGGAACCTTGGGTGGGACCGGCAAGATCGAGGGCGCGGTGACGCTCGGCACGGGGACCGGTGCTGGAGCATTCCTGTCGCCCGGAAAAAGTCCGAGCAAGCCTGGCCGCCTGACGGTAAAAGGCACGGTGACCTTTACTGCCGACTCCACCTACCAATGTGCCTTGGACCGCGTCAGAATGAAACCGACACAAGTTACTGCCGCCGGGGTGACAATCGACGGCGCTCAATTTGTCTTTGCCGATTTGGGAAATGGTTCGGTTACGAGCGGCGAAGTTTTTATCGTGATCAACAATACGTCCGCGTCCCCGATTAACGGCACATTCGCCAATCTAGGCGATGGCTCGACTTTCACCAGTTCGGGCGGAACGACTTTCCTAGTCAGCTATGAGGGTGGCACAGGCAACGATTTGACTCTAACTGTGCAGTGACCCTCCGATAAAGGGACCGTGGGTCCTGGTTTGGACTCATCGCGCAGCCCTTAGGTCAAGCGGGGCTAAGGTCGTTGGATCTCAAGTTGTTGCCAAAGGGATATCAAGGCTCAGATTGCCAAAAAGGCCGCCGTCTTATGGCTACGGATTCGATACCGTTATCGTCCCGCGCATTGAGCAGCAACCACCGTGCGGGACACAAAAGTAGGGAAATGTTCCCGCCGTAGAAAAGGTGTGCGAAAAGGTCGTCGCCTAGGTTTTGGCTCTCACGCGAAATCTCGGGACTGCGTTACGGCACAACAGTTAGTGTAAGGTCATTCCCGTCGCCGCCTTCGTAGTTAGCTTGGAAGGTGTTGTTGCCTACAGTGATAGTTGAGCCGTCGGGGAGGTTCGAGAATGTCCCTCCGATCGGCGTCGCAGCGATGTTACTGATAACTGTAAAGACAATGCCAGGGGGTAGTGCGGCTGTGCCTTTGTCTACAATCGAGAACATGCCTCCGTTGATTGTTACACCGTTCGCCGCGACTTGATCAGCAGCGGCCCGGTTGCTATTTAGTCCACACTTATAGGTTGCGTCGGCGTTGAACGTGAGCGCGCTCTGGATAGTTAGGATAGCCAAACTGGTTTTGCTTTCCGGTGAGAGCACGGCTCCCGGTCCGGTTCCGATCCCGAGGGTCACCGCTCCTGCGACAGGACCCGTTCCGGCAAGGGTGCCAGACTCAACGGCAACGGGGCCGCTGCCGGTAGCGGAAACTCTATTCCCAACGGACAAGGTTCCCTGGGTGACTGTCGTGCCGCCGCTATAGGTGTTCGCATTGCTTAGGGTCAAATTGCCCGCTCCGAGCTTAGTCAAGGAGCCTGAGCCATTAATAACGCCGCCGAAGGTGGAATCGAGATCGTTGCTGCCGATCCCGAGATTGTTCGCTCCGAGGGAAACTTTGCCATTACCTTCTAGCGAGCCGATGGTTAGGCCCGGCGCGTTGTGAGCGTTGATTTGCAAATTACCGTTGCCGAAAACCTGAACTCGCGCCGAGTCACCCAGGGAGTTGTCCTCGAATGAGATGACGCCGCCGCCCCCGTGGCCACCGCCGGTGTTGGCAGTCAAGCTAGCCTGGGAAGCGGTCGAGCGGTCGGAAAAGATTAGATGCCCGCCAGCCGAACCCGCAGCGGTGCCGCCGTTGACCATGAAGGTGGCATTCGCCGCGCTTGCGCCATCTTTGAAAGAGGCGTAGCCGCCCCCGCAGGCTCGCGCGGATCCACCCCCGAGAGTGACGCTCGCGCTCCCTGCGCTGGAGGCGTCGTTGAAGTAGAGGAAGCCAATCGAGCCCTGGCTGGAGTCCGAACCGCCGAACATGACGAACGATGTCAAACTTCCCGCCGTCGCTCTGTTGTTGAAATAGTAATAGCCCGCGCCATCGGACGCTCCACTTGCCCAGAAGGTTTGAACGACGCCAGAGTTATTGACGATGCCAACGCCGCTGAAGGTCAAATAAGTGTAAGCCGCGGCGACCGACATCGTGAATGCGTCTGCGCCAGGGTTGAAGGTGAATCCGTTCAATTCGATCGACTCTCCATCACTGAGATAGACGAAAGTCTGTACACTTGTCGCAAAGGTGGCGGTATCGGAGCGTCCAGCAGGGACAGTTTGCGGCGTCCAATTCGCGGCCTCATCGTAGGCGTAACTTGCATTCTCCGCCCATGTAGCGCTGCCGGCGTGACTTGGCGGGGTGGTGAAAAGCAACAGGAAAGCAGGCAGCAACGCCGCGACGAATGTTGCTCGCAATGGGCGCGACAGCTGGCCCGGTAGTGATGTTGTCAGTGGTGTTTTCATGCGTTTTTGATCGCGTATTACTATTTTGGATTCTCCCCCGCTATTGTGGCGGTACTAGCATCTACGGCAATGGCGGCGCGAAGTTCGATAATTCTTTCTGAAACAACCGTTTATTGCTCCGGGCAGGCTCCTCGCGGGGAAAATGCCTCGCATTTGGCTGTGACCGGCCACGCACCGTGATTTCTGCGAGCTCTGCACTCTAGAACGCTTGCTCAGCCGGGATCGCCGATTGCAGCCACAACCTGGACTCGCCGCGGCGAATTCCCTCCGCACCGGGATCACCGCGTAAAGATGCGCCACGCGGCCGATCGCGGTTTCGAGAGAGTCGGTCTCGAGCTTTGGCCGTGGGACCGATCCCAGCTAAAGGCGCAGGTCGGTGAACGCCGCGCCGAGATGGTTGAGAACGTCGCTTGGAAGGAGCGATTCTTCGCTCGCGTGGCCGACACTTACCGCCAGCTCCGCGGCGCGGCCGGAGAGCCAGGCGCCGAGACGGGCGGCGTCGTTAGGCGAAAGCTTGGCGCCAAGGATTGCGGCGCAAACGCCGGTGAGGACGTCGCCCATCCCGCCGGTTGCCATTCCAGGGTTGCCGGTGGTGTTGTAGCTTAGTGGCTGTCCGCTTTCGGCGACGATCGTCCGGCTTCCCTTTAGAAGCAGGGTGACGGCGTATTTGGCACAAAACTCATTTGCGACCTGGGCGCGCGACATTTTTTCGTGGGGGAAAATTCGCTGCATCTCGCCCGGGTGCGGCGTGAGGAGACGAGGACCGTGCACTTGTTTCAAGGTTTCCATGTCTTCGGCTAGGATATTGAGTCCGTCTGCATCGATCACCATCGGTGCGGTGGCGTCGCGGATGAGCTGAAGGATTTCTTTCGCGTGCGATTTCCCGAGACCGGGGCCAACTGCCCAAACATCAATCGGCTCCTTGAGTAGATCGGCATAGGACTTAACCGGCTTTACCATCACTTCCGGGGCGGAGGCGCCGGCCAGGATTTCGTAGATCTCTTCGGGAACAAACAGTTCCACCAAACCGGCGCCGGCCCGCAGCGCCCCTAACGACGACATAATCGCGGCACCGGTGAAACCGCGCGAGCCGGCCACGATGCCGATCCGGCCGAATTGATTTTTGTAAGCGGAGTAATTTCTGCGTGGAAGGAGGTCGCGAAGTGAGTCCCCGGTCGCGGTTTCGGCGCCCCTTTCGATGCCCGGAAGATCGTGCACCCGCAGTTCGTCGAGGCGAACAACCTCGAGCCGGCCGACAAAATCGATGGCGTTGTCCGCGACCAAGCCGCTCTTCGCGCCGCCGACGGAGATTGTGAAATTCGCCCGCACAGCCTCGGCGTCCGCTTCTCCCGAGTCGCCATCGAGGCCGGAAGGTAAATCGATCGCGACCACGCCTGCGCCGTTTTCGCCTAACGAATTGATTTCGCGACAAGCACCTCGGATCGGTTCGCGCAACGGCGGATGCGCGCCGAGACCGAGCAAGCCATCGAGGATGATTGTAGCGTGCGCTGTCCTCAGCGCACTGGGCTTGTCCGCTGAGACAGCGGACGCTACAAGCTCGTTCAGCTTCTTACTCGTTAGGGGACTGAGGTCTTTCTCGCCAAAGACGAGGCGAGTCTCAATTTGCCAGCCCCACTGTGCGAGCCAGCGCGCCGCCACAAAAGCGTCGCCGGCGTTGTGTCCTTTGCCGGCGAAAACGATGCATTTGCCTGGGCGCGGGAAAAATCTGACAACGGCTCGCGCGATGCCTTCACCCGCCTGCTCCATCAACGCTTCCGCCGTGATTCCGCGCGCGAAAGCCGCTTCCTCGGCCGTCCGCATTTGTGCCGGCGTGATGATGGGCGAGTGCAATTTATTCGTCAGTGTCCGTCTTTTTTTTCTTCTTCTTCGACTCGCTGGTCGAACTCTTTTTCTTGCTGCTCGAGCTCTTCTTCTTCTTGCTCGATGATTTCTTGGAACTCTTCTTACTGGTGCGATGCGTTGCTTGCCGCTCCGGTTCGGCGCGAACGAAATCATTGTAGCCGGACGATCGGAAAGGCGGCGTCACATGGGTAAGCCCCGCCACGACGGGGCGGTTGGGCGGTGTAGGCTTGCCCATGACGCCGGCGGCAATTCGATCGGCGAGGCGGTCACGATAATCCGACTGGAGCGCAAACCGCGCTTCGTACGGATTGGTCAAAAATCCGCATTCCACGAGAACGGCCGGAATGGTGGTGCGCCGCAGGACGAAGTAGCCGCGCCGGCGAATGCCGCGATTATCGGTCGTGGTCCCGGCTATGACCTGACGATGAATATTCGCGGCCAGCACGGCACTTTGATTGGAGTAGTAATAGGTCTCGATCCCGTTGGCGCCGGATCGGGTAGCGGAGTTCCAATGGACGCAGATGAAAACTCCATCGCGATAACGATTCGCGATGCTCGCCCGCGTCCCAAGCGGAACAAAAACATCGCTGTCACGGGTCATAACCACGCGGTAGCCGGCACGGCGCAGTTTGCTCCCAAGGCGTTGCGCGACGTCGAGGGCCATAGCTTTTTCCGAAACCCTTTGTCCGGGAATTCCGCCGCGATCGAACCCGCCGTGGCCGGCGTCGATCACAACAGTCCCGTAATTGCGGGTGGCTGACCACGCTGGCGGAGGCAACAGACCGAGCAGGCCCAGGATCAGGGAGACGGAGATGGCGCGCCGCAAGGCGCGTGAGAGGCTCGCCGACATTGTTCGTTAGTCTTCCGGCGGTAAATTCACCGGTCGATCGGATAACTTAGGAACGGTTTTGGCCGCAGCGGCCGGAGATATCGGCGTATCGGGCGTTCCACCAGCGACCGTGACGGTGCCGTCTGCGGTGCGCTTCAGTCGAGGCATGCTGCGGGTTTGCGCGTAGTTGGAGTGTTTCAAAAGACGACCGTCGAGACCGACCACCGAGTAGGACCAGAGGCGCGGGGCGGAAGGTTGCAGGACATGGAGTTGATTCTTGCGGTCTACTTCGACCTTTGGTTCGTCGAACGAAATGACCCGGCCTAACGAATAGGTGGCGTAGACGAGACTGTTCTCCCTGTCTTCCACCCGCACATAAAGTGAGGTGTGATCAGGAAATCGGTTGGTCATCAGCGAATAGGTTCGCGCGCCGCCGGTTGCGGGGTCGCCTACAGTTTGCTGCCAGATGGGGCGCGCCGAGGTCACTTCGAAGACTTTGGCCTTGGCATAAAAAAATTTGTTCAAATCCGCGAAGAAAACATTCGCGCGCACGTGGTAAACGCCGAGGTCCGTGACTGGAAAGAGAGGCGTGAGATTGATCTTGCGAGTAACAGACGAACCGGCAGCGAGATGGAGAGGCGGCTCAGCGGGGCGCCGAATCGGGCCAAGAGTGCGGTCCTCATTTCCGGTCACTTCGAAGCCGAACCAGGGTTGTTCGCCGTCGTCGTGCAAATCTACGTCGCGGCCGGCAAGGTTGGTGATTGTAACCGTCGCAAGCACAGGTTCGTAGGCGATGTATTGGAGGCGCTTGAATTTCAAGTCCACCTGGATCTGACCCCGCGCCGTTGTTGCGACGAACAAAAGCAGAGTGAATGCCAGAGGTCGGATCATCGGCGGCTAAAATACCGCAACTTGCGGGAGAGGAAAGCGCCGCCCCCGAATCAGCCGCGTTTTCCCAAGATCCGGTCGAGCACCCCGGTTTTTTTCGGTGAGTCAGCGGCGGGCAGGGGCCCAATCATCGTGGCGAGCTTCTTCGCCTCCTGAGAAAGCTTGTTCCAACTCGTAATCGCCTCCTCCCCCGAGGTCTGCATCCGATGGATGAGAGTGAGCACGCGACCGCTACCGGGGATCGCGGTCGCTTTGGTCATCGGGATGAGCATGCGACCGACCATCTGGATCTCGGTTTGCGCGGGAGCGAGTTGCGCCATCGCCGGATTCGCGACCGCGACGTCGGCCAGCTTTGCTTCATCGTTAGGCGTAATGAAGATGCGGGAAAGCCTAAGCGGGGCGTGCAGAATGCCATGATCATCAAGGTGCGCGAGCGCATCGGCAATCGCGCGCACAACATTGAGTGCGGTCGTTTCCGTAACCGTGTGGCCGCTTGCCTTGACCTCGTAAATCGTTCGGCCGATTACGAACTCGCGCGCGTAAAAGTAAGTGCGCTCATGTTCTCCCGCTTCGTAAACCGGGAGAATGGATGGATGTCGGATGTTCGCGTTAATGCTGGCGGTATCGAGAAATTCCTGAGCGTGTTCCGGGTTCGAGCGCAGACTGTTGCGGAGGACGTGGAGCGCGACCGATCGCCCAATCGACGTCTGTTCCGCCTGATAGACTTTGTCCCAAAAACTCTCGGTCAATTTTCGTCCGACTCGATAAGTGCCAAACTGCTGTCCAGTCAGATCTGGCTCGGGTGGCAAGACAGCCGTGGAGATTTCCGGCTCGGCCGGAGCGCCGGGTTGCAACGCTTGTTCTTCACGTTCTCGCATTACGACTTCAATCAAGGCCGCGTCCCAGCCGATATCGATGGTTTGCTCGTCCAGGCTGCCGCTCGCGTCGTAAGCAAATTGCACGTAGCCCCAACGCAGCATTTCGGAGAGGGCTTCGAGTCCGCGAGTGCGCGCCGTCTGGGCATCACGCAGTTCGCCGTTACGCAAATAAACAACCGCCGCTTCCGATCCGGCAGTGAGGTGGATGGCGCCGCTTTTGCCCCCCAGGCAACACATTTGCAGCAAATCGATCAGATGAAAAAGATTTGGGGTGTTGAGCGAACCCGCGCTGCGTTCGATCGCTTGCAAAAGCCGCTCGCCTTCGATCGGCTCGGGAAAAATCTTCGTGTTCGCGACGTCGACTCGTTGGGCCAAAAGCGGATACCCAGGGAGAAAAAGCGTGTGCAGCGATGGCAATCCTTCGCTTAACGAACTGGCGAGCGTTAACCCGTCTATGCCTTCACTTTCCAGTTGGGTAATAAGGAGGTCACATTGTGGGTAATGATCGATCCATTGCAGTGCAGCTTCATTGCTAGTGACGAAATCTGCGGTGTGCGCGGTGTAGTCCCGCACCATGCCGGCTAGCGCCTGTCCGATTTCGGACTCTTGATGAGCAATCAGCAGCTGCATCCCTACGGCGGGGCGGTGAACGGCGGCGGGAAAAGATTTAACAAGCGTGTCGGCTCGGCGCGGACAGCCTGCAATTGGTCCTTGTAATAAACGCGGACGATATATCCAAGATATTGATGGGGGCCGCTCTCAGCCGGCGGTGGTGCCTCTTGGACACCCTTGCGCTTCTTTTGTTTCGTCGCCTTTTCCACCGAATCTGGAACGTCCGCCAAGGCAATTCCCGGCGTCGCGCCAGTTTGTTTTGACCGGTAGTAAGTCACATCGAGCACCTCCGTTCCGGTCTCGGCCCAGTCGTGGCCGGGTGTGACCCATTCATAGCTCACGTCGGCATCCGTGAGCACCACCTGGTCGTTATTGACCATGTCGTAAAAGAAAACCTGGAGCTTCACCTTCGTGTGATCGATCGGCGTATCAGGCCGGGCCTTTACTCCAACTCGCAGGAGCAATCTTGTCTCCGCATCGGGATCCTTCTCGGGCTTCAACGTGACTTCTGAGATACCGAAGGTTGAGCCTTCGGGAATCACGCCGAGATCGTCAGGATGAACGCCTGCCGCAGCGGACGCAGCTTCCGCGGTAACGGTGTTGCCGCCGGTGGGAACTCCGACCCGCAGTTTCAAATCGGCCAGCTCGTAGAGCGGACCAACACCGGCGCCCAAAGCCTGCAGGCGACGCCAGACTTCGTTCGAGCGATTGAAGAGCTGCATCGATTCATAGGTCATGGCCAACTCGGCCAGGGCCTCTGCATTTCCGGGATCAAGCGCGGTGGCCTGCTGCAACTTGGCGATCGCGTTGGTTGTGTCGCCTCGTCCTCGGAAGCCTTTTGCCATTTGCAGGAGCGCGGTAGTGACCGAAGCAGGTGCAGGCTCCGCTCGGCGCGCCGTGGTTTGCGGGACCCCAGGGGCTGCGGACACGATTACCGGCACTGTGGCCGCCGGGGTTGCTGCCGGCGTAGGTTGGGCGCTACTCAACAATCGGGTTTCAACGGCGCTGCGCATGACAACCGCGGCTGCTTCACGCTTTTGTCTCGTGTAAAGGTAGAGCGCCGCGAGGATTTGCATCGCGGCGACCGTGCCGAGGAGGGCCATTGCGACCGTGAAGGTCTTCTGCTCTCGGCTTACGTTTGGGAGAAAGACCGCAAACACGCGTCGGTTTGTAGCGAGCGCCGTGCCGAGTGTCAATTTCAGAGCGCCCGGACTGCCTGCCGTCTAGCGCGAGATGTCCGTCTGGCTCAACATTTTGAAGCCTTCGCCCTGAAGCACGGAACAGGCGCACTCCGTGTCATCGACGTGAAGGGCAAGGGCGGCGCGGCCGCGCGGGCGAGTCAGTAGGGGATAGCTGAAATGCATGTTCACCTCTGCCATGAGCAGGGTCGCGAGCAATTTTGCCAGCTCCGTCGCGACTTCCTGCAACTCGACCACTACCATCTCGCAAATCCCGAAAGCTACATCGTGCTCGCGGAAAATGTTTTCTACGGCTTCAGGATCGCTGACTACGATCCGGGCGATGGCAGAGTCGGTCGACTCGGAGATGCTGAGCGCGACGACGTGAGCGTTGCGGGTGCTGAGCAGCTTCACGATATCCAGCATCGCGCCGACTTTGTTGGGCAGGAAGACGGAGAATTGCTTTACGAGCGGGCCGCCGATCTTGGAAGAGGTTTGAGGTAAATCGAGAGCCATAAAAAAGCGCAATGAAACTGTTCGGACAATATGCTGCCGCGCCGGAGAGCAAAGCAAATCAATAGTTCGAAGGCGCTGTTGTTGGCTCTTGCTGATGTCGCGTTCGCCGGACGCCGCCTAGGATTGCGCTTGCCGGGCGGTCGAACTTCTTAACAGACTGATTTTCAAACGCGGGCAAAACGAATTTTTCCGAATGGAGCCAAACATGAAATACCGGCGTCTTCCGATCGAAGCGGAGGCGCCCGAGCAACTTGCCGGGAACCGCGTCAGATTCAATCTGGCCGAAAGCTCTGTTCGTAACCGCTCCTTGCAGGATCTCGGCATGAAACTGGATAAGATGCCACTTTGTTATGGCGACCATCTTGGCTATCCGAACTTGCGTAAGCTGATCGCGGAACAAGGTGATGGGTTGTCCGAAGATGACGTCCTGATCACAGCCGGCGCATCCACGGCTCTCTTTATCGTCGCAACTTCATTGTTAGGGAAAGGCGACCATATCGTAGTGGCGCGCCCCAACTATGCGACGAACATAGAAACACCAAGAGCGATTGGCTGTGAAATCAGTTATCTGGAGCTAACTCACGAGAACCAGTATCGCGTCGATATCGATGAACTCGGGTTGATGCTTCGGCCGGAAACAAAGTTTGTAAGTCTCACTTCTCCACATAACCCATCCGGGACCATGCTTGACCGGACGGACCTGGAAAGAGTCATTGGCTTGATAACTTCAAGGGGTTGCCGCCTGCTCCTTGATGAAACTTACCGGGAAATGACTTTTGGCGAGACCTTACCGGTGGCCGCATCGCTGAATCCGAGAGTTATCAGCGCGTCATCTCTTTCCAAGACATACGGGCTACCGGGCATTCGCATCGGCTGGCTGGTGTGTCAGGACAAAGAGCTGATGTATCTGTTTCTTAGCGCCAAGGAACAGATCAACATTTGCGGCAGTGTCATCGATGAAGCGATTGCCTTTGAAGCCCTCTCGCAACGGCCCCAATGGTTGCCGGAAAATAACCGACGCATCAAACAGGCTTTCACAGTGGTGAAGGATTGGATGGCACACGAGGAACTGTTGGAATGGATTGAACCGCAGGGCAGTTGTATTTGTTTTCCCCGCATCAGGAGTGATCTCACGCTGGATGTTGATGCATTTTATCGCTGTCTGAATGATAAATACGGCGTGTTCGTCGGACCTGGCCACTGGTTCGAAAGATCGCGGCGCCATTTTCGGATTGGATATGGATATCCTACCCTTGATCAACTTAAGGACGGCCTGGACGGGATTTCAAAAGCGCTCCGAGATGCCTCAGGATGATCCTTCGGACTCAATAAGATAGTTTGTCTGAGAAGCCACGGCGTATTAGAATGAGATCATGAATTCGCCTGCATCCGGATTGCGAGTTGCATCGCTGATTTTTGCGGTTGTAGCTCTGGCCCACCTCGTCCGCCTCCTTGCCCAGGCACAGGTAACTATTGGCAGTCAGACAATCCCAGTCTGGCTCAGCGCGCCTTTGGCTGTAATCCCAGCTCTGTTGAGTCTTTGGATGTGGAAGCTCTCGAAGTAGACTTAGCGTCCTAGTCGGTCTCCAGTAATTAGGCGGCCTACTATTCCTTTTGCGCCAGCGCTAGAACAGCTTGCGCGCAGCCCCACGAGAGCGTGAAACCGGAGCCGCCATGACCGTAATTGTGAATGACCCAGCGTCCGTCGCGCAAGCGATCCGAGCGCAGACAGACGCCGGTGCGGCGGAAGGGTCGCAAGCCGACGCGTTCGCCCAGGATTTTTGGCGGAGCAATTTCGAGAACCCGGCTGCACTCCGCGACGATTGCCGCGGTGGTGGAGGCATCCGGTTCGCGATTCGAGCTAAGCTCGTTTGTTCCACCGAAGACGCAGTCGGCTTCGCGCGGGATTGAATACATGAGCGGCGCATCGTCGCAGACGATGGCGCAGGCCGGTGGAGTCTTTTTCTCCACGATGACAACCTGGCCGCGATGCGGCTCGACATCGGGATCGGGCAGGAGCGTTCTTGCACCGACTCCGCTGCAATTGATCACGATTAGATATTCGTCACTTACTTGCTCAAGAGCGTCGAAGTGCAGATCGCTTTGAATCGTACCGCCGGCGCGGTGAAAACGCGCGGCAAGATAGTCCAGATAAATTGTCGTATCGGTCAACGGCACATCGAGCGTGAACCCGCTCGTGAAACAATGCGGAATCGAGGCGGGCGGGAGCCGTTTTGCGCCTAACGAAATCGCCCAGGGCGGAATCTCGATTTCACAAATGCGCCTGAACTGCCGAAGCTCTATCATCGAAACTCCGCAACCCGGCGTGCGACTCAAATCCCGCAAGATCGAGTAAGTTTCCAACGACCAGGCGATCACGGCCTCCAGCGGTTCGGCGTCGTACGGGAACCACATCGCGCCGGCGGCCGCGGAAGTAATGCGCGACCCGGTTTCCTCCGCCAGAATGTGGGCGTCGTATCCGCGTTCCGCGAAAAGCACGGCGCAGGTCAACCCCGACACTCCCGCGCCGATAATAGCGACTCGTTCCTGCATCGAGATCATGTATCCGAGAGACGGCACCTCGTCATCTCGCTTCCTTGCGCTGCCTCAGGCGGGACGTTTGTTTGCAGAAAACACGGACGGGACGGCGTCCGTCCCTCCAGGGGCACCGGATCCCGGTGGCAGCGCGTGCTTCCCGCGCTAGGTTGGTCGATGTTGTTGGGATTCTCCCGGGAGCGACGGCGACGGCGATTACGTGCCCAGCCTGTGCCTAGCCACTGGCGCGCGATCATTTCGCGGAACTTGCCGTTCTTCGATCGCCTTCCGAAAGCCGATCAGAAAGAACTCCTCGGCCATGTGCAGGTCTTTCTCGCGGAGAAACGTTTTGAAGGCTGTGGTGGGCTGGATATTACGGATGAGATGCGCCTGACCATCGCGACGCAGGCCTGCCTTCTCCTTTTGCATCGAAAGGCGAATTATTTTCCGCAGTTGCTCACGATCCTGGTCTATCCGTCCGGCTTTTTCGTGAATCAGCCACGACCGGTGGATGGCCCCATTTGGGCGGACGGTGAAGAAGGCCGGCTCGGCGAAACGGGTCGCACGATGGGATCGCTGGTGCTGGCTTGGGACGCTGCCAAGTCAGGCGCAAATGATCCGTCGGATGGCAAAAATGTGGTTCTGCACGAATTCGCGCACCAGCTCGACTTCGAGGATTCTGCCGCCGACGGGGTACCGAATCTCCGCTCCCGCGACGACCGACGCTCCTGGTTCCAAGTTATGAAAATGGAGTTCGCGGCATTGCGCGCCGCGGACGAGACCGGAATTTCGACTCTGCTTGATACATACGGTGCGAGCAATCCGGCGGAGTTTTTTGCCGTTGTGACCGAAGCATTTTTCGAACGACCGCGTGCTCTGCGCAGACAGCATCCGAAACTGTATCGCGAAATGGAGCGTTTCTTCCGCCAGAATCCGGCGGCTTATTCAAGCGAACCGGAAAATATTTCGCGGCCGTAGGTGCTTGCGCGAAGCGCTGCAGGGTGCGCTGTCTCAGCGCAATTTTCAGACATAAGGCAGAAAGTGGAGTGTTTCCACCGCCCCGCCGCGTGAGGACACGCGGCCTACAACGAACGACCCGCAGGCGGCACGAGCGGTTCTGGAACCTGAGATTTAGCGGTCGCGGCTGGTCGGAGTTTGATTGGGTCCCCACCCCTGTTTTGCAGCCAGGCCGTCGCCTGGGGATTTTCTTTCCAGGGGTATTCATCTTTCGAAACAGGCCACCAGAGCAACCGGCCGGCTGCGCGCCAGGCATCTATGATGTAGCCGGTGCTGAGCGGTTGTCCGACGGCGGTTACCACAACGACATTATGTTCGAGGCGCGTCCCCGAATAAGCCTCGGCCCAATGCAGCACCAGGGTTTTGAGCGGGATCTTGCGCAGCTCCAGCCCGATATCGTGGGCCCAATGGAAACAGAAGCCGCGGTCGCGCGCTCCAATGTGGATAAGAAAATTTTGAAAAATCGAGACGGGTGCGACCCGCCATTCTTTTTGCAACCTCCGCGCCGTGTGATGAGAGGTCTCAGAAATCAACTGCGCTTCGTCCGGATCCACGTCGGGTCCCAGCGACACGATGGCGTCGCGAAATCCATTGATGGATTTCTCGTCGTCGGCCTTTGCTGCAGATGCCAGACAGGTGAGCAGGACAAGAATGATCAGACCGCTCGAGATTGATCCGGTTATTTTTCGAGAATGCTGCGCCATGCGTTATTGGAAGATGCTCCTCTTGGCCTCATAAATCGACCGAATCAAGTCTCGAACCCGTCTGCCGTTCCGAGAAAGTCTGTGCAGGTTGAGGATTCCAGCTAAATTCGGGCTCCGATCATGGAGGAAGAAAGCGAATTAATTGCGCTGCGGCGCCAGAAACTCGACGCGCTTCGCACGCGGGGCGTGGCACCCTTTGGCCAAAGCTTCGAGACGAGCGGGTCGATCGCCGACGTGCGCGACAAATTCGAGGAAGCAAAAACGTTCCGGGTGGCGGGCCGCATCACGGCGCACCGCGATATGGGAAAGAGCCATTTTCTCGACCTCCGTGACGCGAGCGGCAGAATCCAGATTTACGTTCAGGCCAAAGAGCTCGGGCCGGAAGCGATGGAAGTTTTCGCTTTGCTCGACCTCGGTGATTTCATTGGGGTGGAAGGCAGTTGTTTCGTGACGAAAACCGGCGAGCCGACCTTGAAGGTGCACAAGTTTGAGGTCCTGGCGAAGTCGCTCCGCCCGCTCCCTGAGAAATGGCACGGCCTGACCGATGTCGAAGCACGGTATCGGCAACGCTATCTCGACCTGATAACGAACGAGCGTTCGCGGGAGGTCTTTGCGAAACGGATTGCGATTCTGCGCGAGATGCGGCGTTTCATGGAAGCGCACGGTTTTAACGAAGTAGAAACCCCGATGCTGCAAACCGTGGCGGGCGGCGCGGCGGCGGAGCCATTTCGCACTCATCACAAGGCGCTCGGGATCGATCTTTATATGCGAATTGCGCCGGAGCTTTACCTCAAACGATTGCTCGTCGGCGGCTTCAACAAGGTTTTCGAAGTGAACCGGAACTTTCGCAACGAAGGGATCTCACGCCGGCATAACCCGGAATTCACGATGTTGGAAGGTTACTGGGCGTATGCGGATTTCGAAAAGATCGCGAAACTGGTGGAATCCTTAATTTGCCACCTGGCGGAAACGGTGGCGCTGAAGGGACAGGCTCCGTCCCGTCCGAACGTAGAGACAGGGATGGAACGGAGCCCGTCCCTCCAGGTCGAGCATCGCGATGCGGATGGTAATGTGACGCGCACTATTAACCTGACGCGTCCCTGGCGGCGGGCGCGTTACCGCGATCTCGTTTGCGAAGTGGCGGGCGCGGACTGGTTTAGCCTAACGAGTGAACAACGTCGCGCCAAATGCCGCGAGCTTGGGGTCGAAGTGCAACCGCAGGCGGCCGATTTTGAAGTCACCCAGCATGTCTTCGAGAAACTGGTCGAGGAGAAAACTTTTGATCCGCTCTTCGTGACTCATTGCCCGAAGGAGTTGGTCCCGCTGGCGAAGCAGAATCTGGAGGATGAATCGGTCGTCGACGTCTTCGAGTTGATCATCAACGGGCAGGAAATCGCGCCCGGCTATACCGAATTAAACGACCCGTTCGTGCAGCGACAACGTCTGCTCGAACAGGCGGGCGAGGAAACCCAAAAACTCGACGAAGATTTTCTTCTCGCCCTCGAGCACGGCATGCCGCCGGCCGGCGGATTTGGTCTCGGAGTCGATCGGCTGACAATGCTCCTGACCGGTGCCGAATCGATTCGTGATGTGATTCTTTTCCCGCTTCTCCGGCCGAAGCGCGACTAGGCTCGGCTTGGTTCGCGATCAAGCAAATCGCTGGCAGACGGCGACTCCGGTGCTACTTTCCGCCATGGAAAAGCCACAGATCACCGCCTATCTAAAGACCCATTGCGGCTGGAGTGGCGGCGTCCGCGCCGTTCTCGCCAAATACGATCTTCCCTACACGGAAAAAGATATTATCCAGAACCCGGCT
>Ga0070673_100000817_pt1 | contig 17429 bp, 14 predicted proteins | sample KBSM23metaG_FD_65342 | JGI IMG/M metagenome (GOLD analysis project Ga0070673, IMG submission 65342) | Miscanthus rhizosphere microbial communities from Kellogg Biological Station, Michigan, USA - KBS M2-3 metaG | ecosystem: Host-associated > Plants > Roots > Rhizosphere > Soil ... | reverse complement strand
GTCGCCCATGTGATGGCCGAGCGACTCGTTGACCGGCTTGAAGCCGTCGAGGTCGATGAACAGCATCGCCATCCGCTCGCCGCTGGCGTCGGCCTGCTGCACCGCCTGCGCCAGCGTGCCCTCGAACATCAGGCGGTTCGGCAGGCGCGTCAGGCCGTCGCGAAAGGAGCGCCGCTGCAGCTCGCTCTCGGCGCGGCGCAGCGACCGGCGCAGGCGCGCGTCGAGAATGGAGAGGATCAGGCCGACCACCAGCAAGAGGATCGAGCCGACCGAGGCGAAGAGGGCCAGCGTCGTCGAGCCGATCCGATCCGCATGGAGCGACCCGGTCTGCGTGCCCAGCCCGGCGGCGCCGGCGACGAGCTGCTGGCTCACGACCAGGGTGGCGCCCAACACCAGCGCCGCGGTCGTCTGCCAGGGCACGGTCGGCGGCTTGCTGCGGTCGCCGCCGCGGAAGAAGGCACCGAGGGCCATCATGCAGCCGCCGCAGGCGCCCGACACGGCGGCCACCAGCGACAGCATCTGCCAGTCGACCCCGGGCTGCAGGCCGAGGGCGTTGAAGGAGAGGACGTGGGCGGCGACGACGCCGGCGCCGAGCGCGAAGGCGCCGAGGCCGACCCGCACATGGGTGGCGATCTTGCCGCTGACCGCGCCGAGCCCGACCAAGCCGACCGCGAGCGCCACCGCCCACGCGGTGAGCGAGTCGGCACCGTCGTAGCCGAGCGGAAAGGCCAGCGGCTCGGCGGCGATGCCGATGATCTGCGAGGACCAGATCCCGAGCGACAAGGCCGCGGCCGCGCCGAACAGCCAGAGCCCGCCGGCGCGGGTGCGAACCACCCGGACCCGGCGGGCCAGGTCGAGTGCCACATACGACGCCAGCGTGGCGACCGCGAGGGCGAGCAGGAGCATCAAGGCCCCCGGCATCGCCGAAGGCACTCCTGAATTGATCACCAGCTCGGCAGCCATGCACCCTTTGCGCGAGAAGAAATGAACACCCCGGCGGGGGGCCCATGACCCGCCGACGCAGTTTCATATCGACATGGCATGCCGGAACTTGAGCACGCGCCGCCTCCGGCGGAGCGGCTGGGGCCGGCGCCCCGGGGGATCAGTGCAGGACGAGCGGCTGGTGCATCACCGCGGTGAAACGGCCGATGTATTCGTCCATGTCCTCCTCGCTCGGCTCGCTGGCCATCAGCGCCATCGCCCCGGCCTTGAAGGTCTCGGCGACGGCGCCTTCGAGAAAGATGTCCTTCTTCGCAAACTTGTCGACGATCTCGAAGCCGCCGCGCGGCTCGGGCACGGGCTCGCCTTCGGCCACGGGACCGTGCGGAATCTCGAAGGCGACGACGGCGAAGCTGTCCGAGTTGTAGAGCATCTGCATGGCGGTATCTCCTGAGCGCTAGCTGCGGCCGGCCGAGGCGATTGCAAGACGGCCACCGGCCTCCTGGGGACGGGGGCTAGGGATCGGCGCGCTGCAGCAGCAGCTCGAACTCGGCCTCGCCGGCGCTGTTGCGGGAGGCGGCGTGCGCCGGCAGGTAGCCGCGCGCCGGGTCGAGCCAGATCTCGAAGCTGCCGTCGTAGGCCGAATGGCCGTCGACGACGAACTTGAGCGCCGGCACGCTGCCCGACACGGTCTCGGCGTTCTCCCGTCCGGCGAAGCGGGCGCTGCGCACCGAGGCCTCGCCGCGTGCGCTGACCAGGATCATCGAGATCCGGTCGGAGGTGGCCAGGGCCGGATCGGCGGCGACGATCCCGCCGAGCTGGATCATCCAGCTCAGCCGGTCCTGGGTGCCGGCCAGGAGCGGCCACTGGGCGGTCGATCCGGAAAAGCTGATGATCCCGGCAGCGCGGCTGAAGTTGACCGCTCGAGCCGCTTTGCGTGCACGTTGATCGACGAAGCGCACGGGATACAAGCCGTTGACACCGAGTTCGCCTTGGCTGCTTTGCGACAGCAGGGAGATACCGGCCAGGCGGGCATCGAACTGGAGCGCGTAGCGGTCGCCATCGGGCCGCCAGCGGATTTCGCCGGTGCCACGGAAGATGCCGCGGCGCAGTTCGTAGCGCAGGAGGGCCGGGCCGGGCAGCACGGTCCGGTAGGTCGGCGGCGCCCGCTCGCCGGCGGCGAGGAAGCTGACCGTCGTGGCGCGGGGCGATTCGAGGGCCACTTTCATCATTCCGGAGTCGAATGCGGCATCGGCCGGGTCGAATTCGGAAGCGGCAAGCGGCGGGGTCTCGAAGGCCGGCCGGGCCGCGGCAGCCGTGGCGACCGTGTCATCCAGCAGCGGCGGGGGCTCGGGACGAGCTGGATTCAGTTCCTTTGCATGTGAGCGTGTACTCGCTTTTTTTGTGACGGGTCCAGAGTCTCCTGGTGCCGAAATGACGTCGGCCCTCGATGCCAGGGGGGCCTCGGGCTCGCCCTGGCCGAGAGTCGGCATCGGCTCCACGGGCACCGCGGCCGCTTCGGCCTGGATCGTCCGCGCGGTCACCCACTCCACGGTCGCGGCCGGGCGCTCCCCACCGATGCCCACCTCGCCGGCAGCGCCGAGCAGGGCCAGGTGAAGAAGCGCGACCAGCGCGCCGAAGCCGAGCAGCGCGCGCTGACGCGAGCGACGTCTGGCCGTGGCGGGAGCGAAGGACGGCGAGGACGGCAAGAGATTCAGGCGGCAGCGGCGGACAATGCCTTCAACGCAGCTCCCAGCCTTCCGGAACACCCGCGATGAAGCTTGCCACCTACAAGGACGGGTCGCGCGACGGCCAGCTCGTGGTCGTCTCGCGCGATCTGTCGACGGCGCACTATGCCAGCGGCGTCGCCAGCCGTCTGCAGCAGGTCCTCGACGACTGGAACTTCCTCTCGCCGCAGCTCGAGAACCTGGCCGCGACCCTGAACGGCGGCAAGGCGCGCCACGCCTTCGCGTTCGAGCCGACGAAGTGCATGGCGCCGCTGCCGCGGGCCTATCAATGGGCCGACGGCTCGGCCTTCGTCAACCATGTCGAGCTGGTGCGGCGGGCGCGCAATGCCGAGATGCCCGCCAGCTTCTGGAGCGACCCGCTGATGTACCAGGGCGGCAGCGACGACTTCCTCGGCCCCGGCGACGCCATCGTCGCCGGCAGCACCGACTGGGGCATCGACTTCGAGGCCGAGGTCGCGGTCATCACCGGCGACATCGCCATGGGCACGAGCTCCGAGGCGGCGATCGACGGCATCCGCCTGGTGATGCTGGCCAACGACGTCAGCCTGCGCAACCTGATCCCGGCCGAGTTGGCCAAGGGCTTCGGCTTCTTCCAGAGCAAGCCGGCGACGGCGTTCAGCCCGGTCGCGATCACGCCCGACGAGCTCGGCGACGCCTGGCGCGGCGGGCGCCTGCACCTCGACCTGGAGAGCGTCTGGAACGGCAAGCGCGCCGGCCTGTGCAACGCCGGCGAGGAGATGACCTTCCACTTCGGCCAGCTCATCGCCCACCTCTGCAAGACGCGCAACTGCCGCGCCGGCTCGATCGTCGGCAGCGGCACCGTCAGCAACAAGGACTGGGCGCGCGGCTACTCGTGCATCGCCGAGAAGCGGGCGATCGAGACGATCGAAGGCGGCAGCCCGCAGACACCCTTCATGCAGTTCGGCGACACCATCCGGATCGAGATGAAGGACGGCCACGGCCAGAGCCTCTTCGGCGCGATCGAGCAGACGGTCGTCGCGGCCGGCAAATGAACGACGCGCCACGCCTAGCGTCCGGCATCCGGGCCGCGTTAAGCCGTTAAGCTTTTGCCATGCGCCTCCTGCTTCGCTTCCTCACACGCCTGATCCCGGGTCGCGCCGCCCTCGCCGGCGCCTTCGCCGCGCTGCTGCCTTTCGCCGCCGCTTACGGCGCCGATGCCGCCCCCAGCACGGCCTGTCCGCCGCCTCCCCAGCAGCTCACCAGCGAAAGCCTGAGCGCCGGGATCCGCAACGCCAAGGACCACGGCTTCCTCTGGCGCATCACCAAGGACGGACGCAGCTCGTATCTCTACGGCACGATCCACGCGGCCAAGGCCGAATGGATGTTCCCGGGCCCGGTCACCCTCGATGCGCTGAGGCGCAGCGACACCCTCGCGCTCGAGCTCGACGTGCTCGACCCCGATGTGCAGCGCCGGCTCGCCGCCAGCATCAGCAGCCAGAGGAAGGAGCCGTTGCCGCCGGCACTCGTGAAACGGATCGAGCGCCAGCTGCAGGCGCAGTGCGCCGACGCCGAGACCTTCGCCCGGTTCGCACCCGAGTTCCAGATCGCCTCGCTCAGCGTCATGGCGGCGCGCCTCGACGGGCTCGATCCGGCGCACGCGATCGACCTGGTGCTCGCCGTCCTGGCGCGCGAGTTCGGCAAGCCGATCGCCTCGCTCGAGACGCCCGAGCTGCAGATGCAGGCGCTGCAGATGCCCTCGCAGGCGGAGACCATCGACTTCGTCAGCAGCAGCCTCGACGACCTCGAATCCGGCCGCACCCGGCCGATGCTCAACCGCATCGCCAAGGTCTGGACCGACGGCAACTATGCCGAGCTCGCGCGCTTCGAGAGCTGGTGCAACTGCGTCGACACCGCGACCGAGCGGGCGGCGATGAAGCGCATGCTCGACGACCGCAACCCGCAACTCGCGGCGGCGATCGACAACCTGCACACGGGCGGCACCCGGGTGTTCGCCGCCGTCGGCAGCCTGCACATGATCGGCCCCAAGGGGCTGCCGGCGCTGCTGCGCCAGCGCGGCTACCGGGTCGAGCAGGGCGACTTCACGCGCTGAGGTCGCCGAGCGACCGGAGCTTGCGACCGGCCCGGCTGGGGCGACAATCGCCGGGCGCCGAACAAGAAGCGCGTCAAGGAGACAGACAATGACCGACGCAAGCAGCTTCGCGAAGATGGTCCCGGGCTTCGATTTCCTGCAAAGCCTGGTGAAGAACGCCGGGACGGCGATTCCCGGCATCGGCCAGTGGGTCGCGCCGACGCTCGATCCGGCCGAGCTCGAGAAGCGGATCAACGACCTGCGCACCGTCCAGTTCTGGCTCGAGCAGAACGCGCGCATGCTGGCGACGACGATCCAGGCGCTCGAGGTGCAGAAGATGACGCTCTCGACCCTGAAGACGATGAACGTGCAGATGGGCGACCTGCGCGACTCCCTAAAGCTGAAGCTGCCGATCGACGCCGCGCCCGCCTCGGCGGCGGAGAAGAAGGCGTCGCCGCGCCCGACCAAGGCCGAGCCGACTCCCGGCGGCGTGGTCGACCCGATGCAATGGTGGGGCGCGCTCACCAGCCAGTTCGCCCAGCTCGCGACGACGGCGATGAAGGACAGTGCCAGCGACGCGGCCAAGACCCTTGCCGGCAGCATGCTCAAGCAGTCGTTCGACACCGCCGCCGCCGGCTTCAAGGCGGCGACGAGCGGGCCGGTCAAGGCGGCCACCGCCGCCGGAGCGGCGGCGCTCGGGGCCGCCGCCGCCGGTGCCGGCAAGGCCATGGCCCGACCGAAGGCGGCCAAGAAGCGGCGCCCCGCCGCAAAGACCTAGCGAGCACGCCCACCTCGTTCCGCTCGCGCCGATGAACGCCGCCACGCCCGAAGCCGCCGTTCTCGCCGACGCCGCACCGACGGCGGCCGAACGCTCGCGCCGCCGGGCCGAGGTCGTCGCCGCGCTCAGCGCCGCGCTGCCGGCGCACGCCCTCCTCTGGCAGCGCGAGGACACCGTGCCCTACGAATGCGACGGCCTCACCGCCTATCGCGAGCAGCCGCTGGTCGTCGCCCTGCCCGAGAGCGAGGCGCAGGTCGCGGCGGTGCTGGCGATCTGCCATCGGCTCGCGGTGCCGGTGGTGGCGCGCGGCGCCGGCACCGGCCTCTCGGGCGGTGCGCTGCCGAACCCGCTCGGCGTCACCCTCAGCCTGGCCAAGTTCAACCGCATCGTCGCCATCGACCGCCTGGCCCGCACGGCGACCGTGCAGTGCGGCGTGCGCAACCTGGCGATCAGCGAGGCCGCCGCACCCCACGGGCTCTTCTACGCGCCGGATCCGAGCAGCCAGATCGCCTGCACCATCGGCGGCAATGTCGCCGAGAACTCGGGCGGCGTGCATTGCCTCAAGTACGGCATGACCCTGCACAACGTGCTCAAGGTGCGCGGCTTCACCGCCGAGGGCGAGCCGGTGGTGTTCGGCGGCGACGCCCTCGACGCGCCCGGCCTCGACCTGCTCGCGCTCGTGGTCGGCAGCGAAGGCATGCTGGCGGTGATCGTCGAGGTCACGGTCAAGCTGCTGCCGAAGCCGCAGACGGCGCGCTGCATCCTCGCCAGCTTCGCCGACGTCCGCCAAGCCGGTGACGCGGTCGCGGCGATCATCGCCGCCGGCATCATCCCCGCGGGGCTGGAGATGATGGACGGGCCGATGACCGCAGCGGTCGAGGGCTTCGTCCACGCCGGCTACGACCTCGAGGCGGCGGCGATCCTGCTGTGCGAGAGCGACGGCACCGCCGCCGAGGTCGAGCACGAGGTGGCACGGATGATCGAAGTGCTGAAGGCGGCCGGGGCGACGCGGCTGGCAGCCAGCAGCAGCGAGGCCGAGCGGCTGAAGTTCTGGAGCGGGCGCAAGAACGCGTTCCCGGCAAGCGGCCGGATCAGCCCCGACTACATGTGCATGGACTCGACCATCCCGAGGAAGCGCCTGGCCGACATGCTGATCGCCATCGGCGAGATGACCGGGCGGCACGGCCTGCGCTGCGCCAACGTCTTCCATGCCGGCGACGGCAACCTGCATCCTCTGATCCTGTTCGATGCCAACGACGGCGACCAGCTGCATCGCGCCGAGGCCTTCGGCGCCGAGATCCTCGACCTCAGTGTCGCCATGGGCGGCACCGTCACCGGCGAGCACGGCGTCGGCGTCGAGAAGCTGTCGTCGATGTGCGTGCAGTTCTCGCCCGAAGAGCGCGAGCGGATGAGCGCCGTCAAGCGGGCCTTCGATCCGGCCGGCCTGCTCAACCCCGGCAAGGTCATCCCGACCCTCGCGCGCTGCGCCGAGTACGGGAAGATGCACGTCAAGCGCGGCCTGGTCGCGTTTCCCGACCTGCCGCGGTTTTGAGCGCGTCGCCGGCCGTCCTGTCCGCGCTGGCCGAGCGCCTGCGCGACGCCAACGCCTCGCGCCGCGCGCTCTGCCTGCGCGGCAGCGGCAGCAAGGATTTCTATGGCGAGCCGCCGCGCGGCGACCAGCTCGACCTGCGCGGCCTCGACGGGCCGTGCGAGCACGAGCCGACCGAGCTGGTCGTCACCGCGCCCGCCGGCATGAGCGTCGCCGCGCTCGAGGCCCGGCTCGCCGAGCACGGCCAGTGCCTCGCCTTCGAGCCGCCGCACTTCGGCCCGGGCTCGACCGTCGGCGGCATGGTCGCCGCCGGCCTCTCGGGCCCGGCCCGGGTGCGTGCCGGGTCGCTGCGCGACCACCTGCTCGGCGTCTCCCTGCTCTCGGGCACGGGCGAGCTCATGCACTTCGGCGGCAAGGTGATCAAGAACGTCGCCGGCTACGACGTCTCGCGCGTCATCGCCGGCTCGCTCGGGACGCTCGGCATCGTCGTCCAGGCTTCGCTCAAGGTGCTGCCGAAGGCCGAGGCCGAGACGACCCTGCGCTTCGACATGAAGCCGACCGAGGCGCTGGCCGCGCTCCATACCTGGGGCGGCGAGCCCTTGCCGCTCGATGCCAGCGCCTGGTGGAACGGCAACCTGGTGCTGCGCCTCCGCGGCGCCGCGGCCGCGGTCGAGGCGGCGAGCCACCGCCTCGGCGGCGAACCGATCGCGCCGGCCGCTAGCGTGCCGTTCTGGCAGGGCCTGCGCGACCATCGCGACGAATTCTTTCTCGCCGCCAACGAGGCGATCGAGCACCAGGACGCGGCCCTCTGGCGCCTCTCGCTGCCGCCGACCGCGCCGCTGCTCGGACTCGCCGGCGACGAGCTGATCGAATGGCACGGCGCCCAGCGCTGGCTCGCTACCTCGCTGCCGGCGAAGGGGATCCGCGAGGCCGCGGCCAGCGTCGGCGGCCATGCGACGCTGTTCCGCGGCCGCGACAAATCGGCCGGCGTGTTCGCCCCGCTTTCGCCGGCGCTGCGTGCGATCCACGAGCGGCTGAAGCGTGCCTTCGATCCGAACGGCATCCTCAATCCCGGCCGCCTCTATCCCGGCCTCTGAGCGACCCGACTGCATGCAGACCGCCCTCACCCCTGAATTCGCCGGCACCGCCGAAGGCATCGAGGCCGACGCGATCCTGCGCAAGTGCGTGCACTGCGGCTTCTGCACCGCGACCTGCCCGACCTACCAGCTGCTCGGCGACGAGCTCGACGGCCCGCGCGGGCGCATCTACCTGATCAAGCAGGTGCTCGAGGGCCACGCGCCGACCCGCTCGACCCAGCTGCACCTCGATCGCTGCCTCACCTGCCGCAACTGCGAGACCACCTGCCCCTCGGGGGTGCAATACGGCAATCTGGTGGAGATCGGCCGACGCATCGTCGACGAGCGCGTGCCGCGGCCGCCGGGCGAGACGATGCTGCGCACGGCGCTCAGGACCGGGCTGACCTCGCCGCTCTTCAAGCCGGCGCTCAAGGCCGGCCAGATGGTGCGTGGCCTGCTACCCGGCGTGCTGAAGGCCAAGGTGCCGCCGGCCGCACCGGCCAGCGCGCACCGCTGGCCGCAGCGCGAGCATCCGCGCAAGGTGCTGCTGCTGCTCGGCTGCGTGCAGCCGGCGATGGCGCCGAACATCAACAGCGCCACCGCGCGCGTGCTCGACGCCGCCGGCATCCAGACGCTCGTGGCTGAGGACGCCGGCTGCTGCGGCGCGATCCACCTGCATGGCGGCGACCCCGAAGGCGGGCTCGCGCACATGCGCCGCAACATCGACGCCTGGTGGCCGCTGGTCTCGACCGGCGGCGTCGAAGCGATCGTCATGAACGCCTCGGGCTGCGGCGTCACGGTCAAGGAATACGGCCATTCGCTGCGTCACGATCCCGCCTATGCCGACAAGGCCAGCCGGATCGCCGACCTGACGCGCGACCTCTGCGAACTGCTGCCCGACATCACACCGACGCTGGCGAAGCGGCTGTCGGCGAAAGCGAAGCGGCCTCGGCTCGCCTTCCACCCGCCGTGCAGCTTGCAGCACGGGCAGCAGCTGCGCGGCGGCGTCGAGACGCACCTGCGCGCGCTCGGCTTCAGCGTCGAGGTGGCGATGACCGAGGCGCATCTGTGCTGCGGCTCGGCGGGAACGTACTCGGTGCTCCATCCCGAGCTGGCGCTGCCGCTGCGCGACAGGAAGCTCGGCCACCTGGCGGCGCTCGAGCCCGAAATCATCGTCTCGGCCAACATCGGCTGCATCCAGCACCTGCAGAGCGGCACGCCGCTTGCTGTCCGCCACTGGGTGGAGGTGGTGGATGAAGCGCTGGCCAAGAACTGAGGCCGCGCGGCCGAAGACGCGCGCCGAGGCGGCGGAAAACGACACCGCGAGCTTCGCGAGCCGGCTCGGCCCTGGGCTCATCACCGGTGCTGCCGACGACGACCCGAGCGGCATCGCCACCTATTCGCAGGCCGGCGCGCAGTTCCGCTTCTCGCTGGTGTGGACGCTGTTCCTGACGATGCCGCTGATGATCGGCATCCAGATGCTCTCGGCGCGCGTCGGCTTCGTCACCGGCGAGGGCCTCGCGGCGAACATCGGCAAGATGTGCCCGAGGTGGCTGACGCTCGGGCTGGTCGCTCTGCTGGTCGTCGCCAACACGATCAATATCGCCGCCGACCTCGCGGCGATGGCGGAGGCGGTGAAGCTGCTCGCCGGCGGGCCGCATCCGCTCTACGTTCTCGCCTTCGGTGCGCTCTGCATCGGCACGCAAATCGGGTTCTCGTACGAACGCAGCGTGCGGGTCCTGAAGTGGCTGACGCTCGCCCTGTTCGCCTACGTCGCCGTGATCCTGGCCGTCTCGGTGCCGTGGCAGCGTGCCATCGCCGAATCGCTGCAGCCCTGGAAGCACCTGCCGGCGGGCCTCTCGGCGCAGGACTACGCGGGAATGGTGGTCGCCGTGCTCGGCACGACCATCAGCCCCTACCTGTTCTTCTGGCAGGCCTCGCAGGAAGTCGAGGACGGCCACCGCCGGCCGAACGCCCGGGAACTGCGCAGGCACCCCGAGTACGTGGCCGAGCACCTGTCCCGCATCAAGGAGGACACGGTGGTCGGCATGACCTTCTCGAACGTGATCGCGCTGTGCATCGTCGTCGCGACGGCGGTGACGCTGAACGAGCACGGCATCACGCAGATCCAGACCTCGGCGCAGGCGGCCGAGGCCTTGCGCCCGGTCGCCGGCGAGTTCGCCTTCGCCGTGTTCGCAATGGGCATCGTCGGCACCGGCCTGCTCGCCGTGCCCGTGCTCGCCGGCTCGGCGGCCTACGCGGTGAGCGAGCTGTTCGGCTGGCGCGCCGGCCTCTCGCACGGCTTTCGCCAGGCGCGCGGCTTCTACTTCATCATCATCGCCGCCACCGGCATCGGCGCGGCGATGGGCATCTTCGAGGTCGATCCGATCCGGGCGCTGGTCTGGAGCGCGGTCGTCAACGGCGTGATCTCGGTGCCGATCATGGTGGTGCTGATGCTGATCGGCCAGTCGAAGCGGCTGATGGGCGCGCACACCATCAGCCTGCGTCACCGCCTCTTCGGCTGGGCGGCGACCGGCGTGATGGCGGCAGCGGTGGCCTTCATGCTGGCGACTGCGGGCTCCTGAGCGGCCCTGTCGCAAAGGTGCAGCCGGCCGGCCCCGTCCTAGATGCAGCGCCCGCCGTCGACCTCCATCGCCACGCCGGTGATCATCGAGGCCTCGTCGCTGCAGAGGAAGCACGCGGCGTTGCCCAGGTCCTCGGGGGTGGAGAAGCGCCCGAGCGGAATGGTCGAGAGGAACTTGGCGCGCATCTCGGGCGTGTCCTCGCCCATGAAGGTCTTCAGCATCGGTGTCTCGCCGGCCACCGGGTTCAGGGCGACGACGCGGATGCCGAATGGCGCCAGCTCGACCGCCATCGCCCGGGTGGCGGTGATGACCCAGCCCTTGCTGGCGTTGTACCAGCACAGGCGCGGCCGCGGGCTCACGCCTGCGGTGCTGGCGACGTTGAGGATGACGCCGCGCTTCTGCGCCTTGAAGCGCGGCACGACCTCCTTCGCCGCGAGGTAGATCGCCTTGACGTTGAGCTCGAGGATGCGGTCGAAGCTCTCTTCGGCGAGATCCTCGAGCGGCTGCGGCAGGTGCCCCATGCCGGCGTTGTTGACCAGGATGTCGAGGCCGCCGAAGCGCTGGTGCGCCGCCTCGACCATCGCCTTGACGTCGGCGGCGCGCGTGACGTCGGCGCGCACCCCGAAGGCGGCGTCGCCGAGCAAGGCGTCGACCCGCGCCGCGCCCTCGGCGTCGCGGTCGGCGACGATGACCTTCGCGCCTTCGGCGACGAACTTGCGCGCGATGCCTTCGCCGAACCCCGACGCCGCGCCGGTGACGATTGCGATCCTGCCTGCGAGCCGCATGTCCTGGTCTCCTCGATTCGTTGTGGTTCAGCCGTGGTGGATGGCGATCGTCTTCAGCGCCGAGAAGCCGTACAGCGCCTCGAAGCCCTTCTCGCGGCCGTGGCCGGAGTGCTTGACGCCGCCGAACGGCAGCTCGATGCCGCCGCCGGCGCCGTAGTTGTTGACGAACACCTGGCCGCAGCGCAGCGCCCGCGCCATCCGCATCTGCCGGGCGCCGTCGCGGGTCCAGACGCCGGCGACCAGGCCGTACTTGGTGCCGTTGGCGATCTTGATCGCCTCCGCCTCGCCGTCGAAGGCGATCAGCACCTGCACCGGGCCGAAGATCTCCTCCTGGGCCAGGGGATGGTCGGCCGGCACGTCGTCGATCAGCGCCGGGCGCACGTAGTGGCCGCCGCGCGGCGCACCGTCGACGATCTGGCCTTCGGCGGCGATGGCCAAGCCGTCGTCTCGCGCCAGGCCGAGGTAGTGCTCGATCACTACCTTCTGCCGTTGCGAGATGACCGGGCCGACGTCGAGGTCGAGCGCCGCCGGGCCGACGCGCAGCGCCCGGTAGCGCTCGGCCATGCGCGTGCGCACCGCCTCGAACAACGGCCGCTCGACCAGGATGCGCGAGGCCGCCGAGCAGGTCTGGCCGGCGTTCTGGATGCCGGCGTTGACGAGGAAGGGCAGCGCCGCATCGAGATCGGCGTCGGCGAAGACGACCTGCGGGCTCTTTCCTCCGAGCTCGAGCGTCACCGGCACCGCGTTCGCCGCCGCCGCCGCCTGCACCCGGGCGCCGGTGGCGACCGAGCCGGTGAACGACAGGTGGTCGATGCCCGGATGCGCCGATAAGGCCGCGCCGGCTTCCTCGCCCAGCCCGGGCACGACGTTGAGCGCGCCCGGCGGCAGGCCGGCCTCGAGCGCGATCCGGGCGAACGCGAGCACCGTCAGGCACGCCTCTTCGGCCGGCTTCAGGACGCAGGCGTTGCCCATCGCCAGGGCGGCGCCGACGCTGCGGCCGACGATCTGCATCGGATAGTTCCAGGGCACGATGTGGCCGGTGACGCCATGCGGCTCGCGCAGGGTCAGCGCGGTGTAGCCGGCGGCGAAGGGCAGGGTCTCGCCGTGCACCTTGTCGCAGCAGCCGCCGTAGAACTCGAAGTAGCGGGCCAGCGCCACCGCATCGGCGCGCGCCTGCTTGAGCGGCTTGCCGACGTCGTGCACCTCGAGGGCGGCGAGCAGCTCGACGTTGTCCAGGACCTTGCGGCCGATCGCCGAGAGGATCCGGCCACGCTCGAGCGCGCTCGTCCGGCCCCAGGCGCCTTCGAGCGCGGCCCGGGCCGCGGCGACGGCGGCATCGATGTCGGCGGCGCCGCCGCGGGCGATGCGCGCGAGATCGCTGCCGTCGGAAGGGTCCTCGAGCACCAGGGTCGCGCCGCCGTCGGCGGGGCGCCACTCGCCGCCGATCAGGACGGCGTCGGTCGGAAAGGGAATGACGAGGCGGGAAGCAGCGATCGGGGCGTTCATGGGGCGAGCTCCTGCGGCCGCGCGGGCGGCTTTGCGCCATCATAAGAACCTCCCCCCACCCCGACGAGGCCCCGGCCATCAGCTTCTTCCTCGCCAAGCGCTTCGCCAGCTTCGTCCTCACCCTGCTCGCGGCCTCGGTCGTCATCTTCACGGTGCTCGACGTGCTGCCCGGCAACGCCGCCGAAGTGATGCTCGGCGAGAGCGCGACGCCGGAATCGCTTGCCGCGCTCACTGCCAAGCTCGGCCTCGACCGGCCGCCGCTGGTTCGCTACGTCGACTGGATGAAGGGGCTGGCGACCGGCGAGCTCGGCATCAGCACCGCCTACGACACGCCGATCACCCAGTTGATCGGCGAGCGGCTGCGGGTCACCGTGCCGCTGGCGCTCTTGGCGATGGCGCTGACGACCGCGCTCGCCTTCAGCCTCGGTCTCTTCGCGGCGGCCCGACACGGCCGCGCCGGCGACGTCGGCATCATGGCGGTGAGCCAGGTCGGCATCGCCATCCCGAACTTCTGGTTCGCGATCCTGCTGATCCTCGCGTTCTCGGTGAAGCTGCGCTGGTTCTCGGCCGGCGGCTTTCCCGGCTGGAGCGCCGAGGACGGCGGCGGGGTCGGGCCGGCGCTGCGTGCGCTGGTGCTGCCGGCGGTGGCGCTGGCGGTGGTGCAGGCGGCGATCCTGGCCCGCATCGTCCGTTCTGCCGTGCTCGAGGTGCTGCGCGAGGACTTCGTCCGCACTGCCCGGGCCAAGGGGCAGACGCCGCGCGGCGTGCTCTGGGGCCACGTGCTGCGCAACGCGATGGTGCCGGTGGTGACAGTGATGGGCCTGCAGTTCGCCAACCTGCTCGCCGGCACCGTCGTCATCGAGCAGGTGTTCTCGCTGCCCGGCCTCGGCCGGCTGGTGTTCCAGGCGATCGCCAACCGCGACCTGCTGGTGGTGCGCAACGTCGTCATGCTGCTGGCCGCGGCCGTGGTCGTCATCAACTTCGCGGTCGATGTGCTGTACGTGGTGATCGATCCGCGCCTGCGGGCGAAGAGCCGATGAGCGCCGTCGTGCCGCCCGCCGCCCCCGCGAGCAACGGGCCGCCGCCGACGGCCGCGCGCAAGCGCCGATGGCAGCGCGCCAACTTCGCGATCGGCGCGGTGCTGGTCGCCGCCGTCGTCGGCCTGGCGCTGCTCTCCTTCGTCTGGACGCCGCATCCGCCGACCGAGCTCGACATCCCGCACAAGCTGCAGCCGCCGTCGTCGTCGCACTGGCTGGGCACCGACAGCCTCGGCCGCGACATCGTCTCGCTGCTGATCGTCGGCAGCCGGGTGTCGATCGCCGTCGGCCTGATCGCGGTCGGCATCGGCATCGCCTTCGGCGTCGCCCTGGGCCTGCTCGCTGCGGTCAAGCGCGGCTGGGTCGAGGAAGCGGTGATGCGCCTGGCTGACTTCACCTTCGCCTTCCCGGCGCTGCTTTCGGCCATCATGCTGACCGCGATCTACGGGCCGGGGCTGGTGACCTCGATCGTCGCCATCGGCATCTTCAACGTGCCGGTGTTCGCGCGCATCACCCGGGCCAGCGCGCTGGTGGTGCGCTCGCGCGAGTTCGTCACCGCCGCCCGGGCGCTCGGCAAGGGCGAGTGGCGCATCACCTTCGAGCACGTGCTGCCGAACATCGCCGCGATCCTGATCGTCCAGGCGACGATCCAGTTCGCGCTCGCCATCCTGGCCGAGGCGGCGCTCAGCTACCTCGGCCTGGGCACGCAGCCGCCGACGCCGTCGTGGGGCCGGATGCTGAACGAGGCACAGCAGCAGCTGTTCCAGGCACCGCAGCTCGCGGTCTACCCGGGCCTGGCGATCGCCCTGACCGTGCTCGGCCTGAACCTGATGGGCGACGGCCTGAGAGACATCTTCGACCCGCGGCTGTCGCGGCGCCGCAGCGGACCGTAACCAGTTGCTTCACCCGCGCCCGACGAAGGACGCGGCGAGAAGTAGTTGTCGTTTGCCTGCGTCGGTGCGCCCCGACGCAGCGGCTACGATCGACCGGACACGGACTGGAGTGCGGATGGCAGGTGCGACGCAGGCGCGCGCAATGACGATGCGTCGATGGTTTCCCGCCTGGACCCTCTCGCTCCTCCTCGCGGCGTGCGGCGGCGGCGGTGGCGGGGGCGGCTTCGGTTCGTCGGGGTCGTTGCCGGCGACGCTGGTGGTCAGCGCGCCCACCACGCAGCAGGCGCTCGGCGCCACGGTCTCGTTCTCGGCCAATGCCGCCAACCCGACCTTGAGCTACCTCTGGGACTTCGGCGACGGCAGCACCAGCACCGAGGTCGCGCCGACCCACGTCTACGCCCGCGCCGGCGTGTTCGCGGTCCGGCTCACGCTCGGCGACGGCACGGGCTCGATCGTCGCAAGCTCGAGCGTCGCTGTCGCCGACTTCGCGATCGTCGCCGGCAAGAGCTGCAATCGCGGCGGCAACAACGGCTGGTGCTGGCAACGGCCGCTGCCCCAAGGCAACTTCATCCTCGACTACGCCTTCGTCGACGACAGCCGCGGCTGGGCCGTGGGCCAGGGCGGCAGCGTGCTCGCGACCGCCGACGGCGGCGTCACCTGGAACGCGCAGCTTTCCGGGACGACGCTCGACCTCAGCCAGGCGGTCTTTCCGAGCGCCACGGCCGGCTGGCTGACGAGCGAGTTCGGCGAGCTGCTGCGCACTGCCGACGGCGGCGCGAGCTGGCGGCGCGTCAGCTACGGCCGCAACGACTACGTGCTTGCCCTCGGCGCCAGCGACGCCGACACCGCCTGGGTCACGACCACGCTCGGCGCCGGCTTCGTCACCCGCGACGGCGGCCTGAGCTGGCGCCAGGTCCAGCAGGCGCCCGGCGACACCTTCCGGTTCGCGTTCGCCAGCGCCGCCGACGTCTGGTCCCTGCCCTACTTCTACGACCCGCAGCCGGGCCTCGGCCATTCGCTCGACGGCGGCACGACCTGGACGACGGTGATGCTGCCGCCGATCGCGGACGGCTTCTCCGGCTATTCGGAAGACTTGCTGTTCGTCGATCCCGCGCATGCGCTGGTGATCGGCTTCGAGTCGGGCTTCGATCCCGCCGATCCCACCGTCTTCGTGACCCGCCGGACGCTGCGCCTCACCGCCGATGGCGGCGCCTCGTGGCAGGCGGTGCTGCCGCCGAGCAACGGCAACACCTTCACCTTCCGTCTCGCCGATCCGACCACGGTCATCGCCGTTGCCGGCAACACCGTGCAGCGCACCCAGGACAACGGCGCCACCTGGCAGGCGGTGCCGCTGCCGCTCGGCGTCAACGCGCTCTCCGGCTTTCGCCCGTTCAGCGCCCAGCGCTACGTTCTCGCCGACGCGTTCGGCCAGGCCTGGCTGAGCACCGACGGCGGCGCCAGCTGGAATCCGCGCAGCGCCGGCGGCGTCGCCCAGGCGACCCTCAACAGCATCTGGTTCTTCGACAGCCGCGAAGGCATGGCGATCGCCGACGACGGCAGTTCGGTGCGCAGCAGCGACGGCGGCAAGACCTGGGCCGCGGCCGAAAGCGACACCTATTCCTGGTACCGCCTCCAGTTCCTCGGCGACGGCAGCGTCGGCTGGCTGATCTCGCAGCGCGGCACGATCGCCCGTTCGGTCGACCGGGGCCGCACCTGGACCATGCCCCCCAGCGCGACGAGCGCCTCGCTGTCCGGGGTCACCGACTTCCACTTCGTCGATGCGCTCCACGGCTGGGCGGTCGCGCCCTACGGCAGCGGCGTGGGGACGGTGTTCAGCAGCGTCGACGGCGGCCTCAACTGGCAGGCCGTCGCATCGACGCGAAGCACGCAGGGCTTCTACGCGATCCGCTTCGCCGACGCGGCGCACGGCGTCACCGTCGGCCCGAGCGGCGTGGCGATGATCACCGCAGACGGCGGCACGACCTGGGCGCCGCGCTCCACCGGCGCCTTCGGCCAGCTCTTCAGCGTTGCCTTTGCCGACGCCAGCACCGCGGTCGCGGTCGGCGAAGGCGGCGTCATCGTCCGCTCGGCCGATGCCGGCCAGACCTGGCAGCCGGTGGCAAGCCCGACGACGCGCACCCTCAACAGCGTCCGCTTCGTCTCGGCGCGGACCGGCCACGCGGTCGGCAACGAGGGCACGCTGCTCCTCACCCGCGACGGCGGCGCGACCTGGAGCGTCGTGCCCACCGGCGCCAAGGCCGGCCTGGGCGCGGTCTTTTTCCTCGAGGAGCAGACCGGCTGGATCAGCGGCAGCAACGGCAGCATCCTCGCCACCGCAACCGGCGGCCTGTGAGCGCCGCGCGCTAGGCGGCGTAGAGCGCCAGCAGCCGCTCGGCCTTGAGGCGCAGGGCTTCGCGCAAGGCCTCCGGCTCGATCACCTCGGCCTCGGCGCCGAGCCTGAGCATCTCGTCGGCGGCGTGCTC
>Ga0070673_100000815_pt1 | contig 17438 bp, 9 predicted proteins | sample KBSM23metaG_FD_65342 | JGI IMG/M metagenome (GOLD analysis project Ga0070673, IMG submission 65342) | Miscanthus rhizosphere microbial communities from Kellogg Biological Station, Michigan, USA - KBS M2-3 metaG | ecosystem: Host-associated > Plants > Roots > Rhizosphere > Soil ... | reverse complement strand
TTTCGATCAAGCGGCCGGTCTTCGCGACCGTCTTGAGCCTCGTGCTCGTTCTGGTCGGGCTCGTCTCTTATGAGCGCTTGAGCGTGCGCGAATACCCAGCGATCGACTCGCCGGTGGTCACCGTGCAGACCAATTATCCCGGCGCCAGTGCGGCCATCGTCGAGACCCAAGTCACGCAAGTGCTCGAGGATTCGCTGTCGGGCATCGAAGGCATCGATTTCATCACCTCGATCAGCCGGCAGGAATCGAGCCAGATCACTGTGCGGTTCAAGCTCGACCGCAACCCGGACTATGCCGCTGCCGACGTACGCGATCGGGTCGGGCGGGTTCGTGGCCGCCTTCCCGACGAGATCGACGAGCCGATCATCCAGAAGGTCGAGGCCGACGCCCAGCCGATCTTTCACCTCGCTTTCTTCAGCCACAAGCATTCGGCGCTCGAGATCACCGATTATGCCGAGCGCTACGTCAAGGATCAGCTCCAGACGCTTCCGGGCGTTGCCGAAGTGCGCCTGTTCGGCGATCGCCAATATTCCATGCGCATCTGGCTCGATCCTGAACGTGTCGCCGCCTATCAGCTCACGCCGCAAGACATCGAGGCGGCGCTGAGACGTCAGAACGTCGAGGTGCCGTCAGGCCGCATTGAAAGCCAGCAGCGCGAGTTCACCGTGCTTGCCGAAACCGACCTTCGCACGCCCGAGCAATTCAACGATCTCATCGTCAAAGAGGCCAATGGTTATCTCGTGCGCCTCGCAGACGTGGGCCACGCCGAGCTCGGCGCCCTCGATGAGCGGCGCATCGTTCGCTTCAACGGCAAGCCTGCGATCGCGGTCGGCATGATCAAGCAGGCAACCGCCAATCCGCTTGAAGTCGCCCAAGAAATCCAGAAGGTGCTGCCAGCCATCACCGCGTCGCTGCCTGACGGCATGCAAGTCAGGATCGCCAACGACAAATCGGTGTTCATCGCCGAGTCGATCAAGAACGTCTATGAGACCATCGGCGAAGCGGTCCTCCTCGTAGTCCTGATCATCTTCCTGTTCCTGCGCTCGGTGCGCGCCACGCTGATCCCGCTGGTCACGATCCCGGTCTCGCTGATCGGCGCGTTTGCGCTGATGTATGCGCTAGGCTTCTCCATCAACACGCTGACGCTGCTCGCGCTCGTCCTCGCAATCGGCCTCGTGGTGGACGACGCCATCGTCATGCTGGAGAACATCTACCGCCACGTCGAGGGGGGCATGAACCCGGTCCAAGCCGCGCTTATCGGCAGCCGCGAGATTTCTTTTGCCGTGATCGCGATGACTATCACGCTAGCCGCGGTCTACGCGCCGATCGGCTTCATGACCGGCATCACCGGGCGGCTGTTCACCGAGTTCGCCTGGACGCTTGCCGGCGCGGTCATCGTTTCGGGCTTCGTGGCGCTGACGCTCTCGCCGATGATGTGCTCGAAGCTCCTGCGCCACCAGGAGCGGCACAACGCTCTATACCGCGCGAGCGAGCGCGTGCTTCAGGGCATCGGCGCGGGCTACCGCGGCCTGCTCAAGCGCGCGCTGGCAGTCCCGCCGGTCGTGCTCCTGATCGGGCTTGCGGTGGCGGGCTCGAGCGTTGCGCTGTTCGGCCTGCTGAAGGGAGAGCTGGCGCCGATCGAAGATCAAGGCAACATCTATGTGATGTTCCGCGCGCCGGAGGGCGCGACTATTGAATACACCGACGCCTATGCGAAACAACTCGAGCAGATCTATCTCTCGGTACCGGAGGCCGACCGCATCTTCGTGGTGGCCGGCAATCCTACGGTCTCGCAGGGCACCTCGGTCGTAAGGCTCAAGCCGTGGAGCGAGCGCGAGCGCACCCAGCAGGAGATCGCCAAGTCGATCGCGCCGCGCATGGTCGCCGTCCCGGGTGTGGTGGCGTTTCCAAGCAACCCGCCGTCGCTCGGTCAAAGCCTGAAGGACAAGCCCATCAATTTCGTGATCCAGACCTCGAGCTCGTATGACGAATTGCAGAAGATGGTCGATGCCGTGCTCGAGAAGGTGCGCGACTATCCGGGGCTGGTCGACGTGGACTCAGACCTCAAGCTCAACTCGCCGCAGCTCGACATCTCGGTCGACCGTGAGAAGGCAGCGGCGACAGGAGTCGAGATCGACACGCTCGGCCGCACGCTCGAGACGATGCTCGGCGGTCGCCAGGTCACGCGCTTCAAGCAGAACGGGGAGCAATACGACGTGGTGGTGAAGATCGCCGATATCGACCGCCAGAATCCCGACGATATGCGGCGCATCTATGTGAAGGGGCGGGAGGACGCGATGATCCCGCTGTCGAACCTCATCACCATCAAGGAGACCGTGGCTCCGAAGGAGCTCAACCACTTCAATCAGCTCCGCGCCGCCACCATCACCGCGCAGCTTGCGCCAGGCTACACCTTGAGCGACGGCCTGAGCTTCCTTGCCAAGACCGCGCAAGAGGTGCTGCCAATCACCGCCCATGTCGAATATTCGGGGCAGTCGCGCGAGTTCAGGGAAGCGAGCCGCAATATGTATCTCATCTTCCTGCTCGCGCTCGCCTTCATCTATCTCGTGCTCGCGGCGCAGTTCGAAAGCTTCACCGATCCCTTCATCATCATGCTGACCGTGCCGCTCTCGGTGACCGGCGCGCTGCTTGCATTGTGGTGGAGCGGCGGCACGCTCAACATCTATAGCCAGGTCGGGCTTGTCACGCTGATCGGACTCATCACCAAGCACGGCATTCTCATCGTGGAATTCTCGAACCAGCTTCGCGCCAAGGGGCAGCCGATGCGCGAGGCGGTGATGGAAGCGGCGGCGTTGCGGGTCCGACCGATCCTGATGACCACCGGCGCCATGGTGCTCGGCGCCGTGCCGCTTGCGCTCGCGACCGGCGCCGGCGCCGAGAATCGTCAGGACATCGGCTGGGTGATCGTGGGCGGGCTTCTCGTCGGCACGCTGTTCACGCTGTTCGTGATCCCCGTGGTCTACACCTATCTCAGCCGGCGCGAGTTCCTGGAGGCCGATCTCGAAGGCACACAGGACGCGCCTGCGTTACCCAGGCCGCGCGGCGTGCTCGAGCCAGCCGAATAGAGGCTGAAGGCGTCGCGCGCTGAGAGGCGCGAAAACGGTTCACTTGGGTGTCGAGATGCGAGGCGGCTGCCGCAAAAAGAAGAGCCCCGGCGCGGGGAGTGCCGAGGCTCGTACGCATTACACAGAACGCACTACCTACCCAGACCGAACACAACTGGGCACATAGAGCATGCCTTGGGCCTGTGGCAGTTTTTTGACGATTCCTTGTCAGTCTTTTTAATAGCCACAAGCATTTGCACGCGCGCCTTAAGACCGCATGGCGCATCTAACCGGGACCAAAACGCCGCGCTATCTCAAAGGTTCCGCCTGGGAAGCGCGAAGCTTGTGCAGGGGCCCGCGTCATGCACTATGATGAAAATCCGGGCGAACCTAAATGAGTTAGAGGACCATGCGCTGGCGCGGCGAAAGAGAAAGCCAGAACGTCGAGGACCGACGCGACGAAGGCGGCGGCTTCGGCTTTCCGATGCCTGGCGGCGGGGTCAGCTTTCCCAGCGGCGGCGGCGGGCGCGGCGGCATCGGCATTGTCGGCATTCTCATCATTCTCGGGCTCATGCTGTTCTTCGGCATCGACCCGAGGGTGATCTTGCAGGGAGGGGGAGGTGACGAGGATAACTTCCCGAACATTCAACTTCCGCAGTCTCGTCCCGAGAGCACCAATGTCCCGGCCCCCGGCACGGAGCACCAAGGTCCGCCGGTCCAGCATCCACAATCGACGAGCGAGGACGATCTCAAGCAATTCGTAAGCGTGGTGCTCGCCGACACCGAGGACGTCTGGCAAGATCTGTTCAAACAATACGGCCAGCGTTATAGCGACCCCAAGCTCGTGCTGTACTCAGGCGCGATCCGTTCGGCTTGCGGGCTTGGCCAGTCGGCCATGGGGCCTTTTTACTGTCCGAACGACGAGAAGGTGTATATCGACCTCGACTTCTACCAGGAGCTCAAGAACCGCTTCAAAGCGCCGGGCGATTTCGCCCAGGCCTATGTCATCGCGCACGAAGTCGGCCATCACGTGCAGAAGCTGCTCGGCATCATGGATCAGGTCGAGGCGGTGCGGCAGCGCATGGATTCGGCCGAAGCGAATGCTTTGCAGGTTCGGGTCGAGCTGCAGGCCGATTGCTTCGCCGGCGTGTGGGCCAATCACGCGCAAGAAAGCAAGAATATCATCGAGCCCGGTGACATCGAGGAGGCGCTGAACGCGGCGAGCGCCATCGGAGACGATCGCATCCAGAGGCAGACGCAAGGCTATGTCGTGCCCGATGCATTCACTCACGGCTCTTCCGCGCAGCGGGTGCGCTGGTTCAAGCGCGGCTACGAAAGCGGGAAGCTCGAGAGCTGCGATACCTTCAACACGGATCAGCTCTAGCTCGTTGGCTGCGCAAGCTCGGTAGCGGGTGACTAGAGCGAGTCTCCGGCAAAGACCGTCGCCTCGCACGACTTCTGCGCCTTCTTGAACAGGAGGCAGGCTTGGTTCGCCTCTGCGGCGTTGGCGAACGGCCCGGCGATCAGCCGCCACTTCTTGTCGGGGGCCAGCACGCGACGAGGCTGAAGCCCCGCTACCAAAGCTGCGTGATTGGTGAGCAACTCGCGCCACAATGGTCGCAATCCATCCTGCTTCGCCACGATCCCGATCTCGATGCCGTAGCGCGTGGACCCGTCGTTGGCTGCCGGCGGCAGAGTGGTGGGGCTAAGAGCTGCAATTTCGGTGTTGGGTGTTGGTGCCGTGCTCTCGCTGCCGGATTCCGATGACGAGGAGGCACTGTCGGTCGCGGCCGGACTTGGCGCCGACAGATTGCTGCTGAGGCTTGGAGTCGGCGTTACTTCGGTCAAGGGCTCGTCGGGAACCTCCGACACCGTCACCGGCGGCGGCGTAGGCTCGTGCTCGTTCTCCGCGTCGGCTGGCTCTTCAGAAGGAGGCGGACTGCTCGAAGGCGTCGCCGAGGGTTTGACTTCCGCGGGCTTCACGTCCGCAGGCTTTGCCGCGGGAGGCGGTTCTGGCGCGGGAACCTGGGCCGCCTTGGGTGCTTCGGCAGGTTTCGCCGGCTCGGCGGGTTTCTCGGCAGGCTGCGCCAAGGCGACACTAGGCTTCTTCGCTTGAGGAGCGGGTGGCTCGGGCGAAGGCACCGGCTCTGACTCCGGGGTCGAGGGGCTCGCGTTCTCCGACAATGAGCCGGCCGGCCGCACAGCCTTCTCAAGCGGCTCAAGACGCGTGTTGATCTCAGCGATCTGCTGCGACAGTTCGCGCAAGGTGGACTCGATCTTCCCCGTCTCAGCAGCGCCGACGGCGCTTGCAGCTTGCTCCGAGCTAATTGACGTCTCGCCTGGCGCGACCTGGCTGCCAAGGGCACCGGGATTGGTCAGGAGGGTGAACAAGTATACGCCCGACAGGCCGCCGAGAACGATCCAGAAGAACGCAAACGCGCTCCGAACCACATTTCGCGAACTGGTTTGACGATCCTTGATCATTGAGAGTGAACCCCCTCTCGCCTGGAAAATCAGGCTGAAAAACGACCTGAATATGGCTTAGCCTGCGATATGGCGCCGCCCCATCTGAGGGAGATTACTCCGTCCATCCAGCCGGTCAATTTTCCCCTGCTGGGCCCTCCTGACGCAGGTTATGGCCCTAGCCCCTCGTTTGGACTAGACAATCGCCGTCCGCGTGCCTTTGGACGGCGATTCGGCTTTGCCGCCATCAATACAGGATTGACGCCCTTAACTGTACCTAAGCTTTGCGCGCTTAAGTCAGCTCCGTGCTGCCGCGCAATTTGAGTGAAGTGTCAGCGATTCAAGCCTCATGAACCAAACCTCCTCCCTCGCCATCATCCTTGCCGCGGGTAAGGGCACGCGGATGAAGTCCGAACTGCCCAAGGTGATGCACAAGCTTGCCGGGGCCACGCTACTCGCTCATGTTCTGAAGGCCGCCAAAGCTGCCGGCATCGACCGCATGGCCGTGGTGGTCGGCCCCGGCATGGAAGAGGTTGGCGCGGCGGTTGCGGCCGTCGATCCGAAGGCACAGTCATTCGTGCAGGCGAAACAGCTTGGGACAGCTGACGCGGTTAAGTCCGCCCGGGAAGCGCTCGAAGATTTCAAGGGCGACGTCCTCGTGCTTTATGGTGATACACCCCTCTTGACTTCCGAAACCCTCAACCGCGTGCGCGCCGAGCTCAAGGCGGGCGCCGATCTGGTGGTGATCGGCTTCGAGGCAGCCGATCCTAGTGGCTATGGACGGTTCCTGCTCGACGATCGGGGAAGTCTCGCAGCGATCCGCGAGGAGAAAGATGCGAGCGACGAGGAGCGCGCGCTCACCCTGTGCAATTCCGGAATCATGGCGTTCCGCTCGGCCAAGATCCTGCTCGATCTGCTCGGCCGCATCGGCAATGACAACGCAAAGAGCGAGTTCTACCTCACCGACGCCGTGGCGCTCGCCCGAGGCGACCGGCTTGAAGCGCGCATCGTGCTGTCCAACGGAGAGGAGGTGCTTGGCGTCAACTCGCGCGCCGAGCTCGCCGAGGCCGAAGTAGCAATGCAGCAGCGGCTTCGCGACAAGGCAATGGCCAACGGCGCGACGCTCGTTGCGCCCGAGACGGTGTTCATCAGCCATGACACGCGCATCGGCAGGGACGTGGTGATCGAGCCTAACGTCGTGATTGGTCCAGGCGTGGTTATCGAGGACGGCGCCACCGTCAGAGGCTTCTCCCATATCGAAGGCGCCCATATCGGTCCCGGCGCAATCGTCGGGCCGTTCGCGCGGCTCCGCCCCGGCGCCACGCTCGGCGAGAATGCTCATGTCGGCAATTTCGTCGAGATCAAGCAGGCTGAGATCGGCGAGGGCGCCAAGGTCAACCATCTCACCTATATCGGCGATGCTAGCGTCGGCGCGCGCGCCAATATCGGGGCGGGAACCATCACCTGCAACTACGACGGCTTCGCCAAGCATCGCACCGAGATCGGCGCGGGGGCCTTTGTCGGCTCGAACTCTTCGCTCGTGGCTCCGGTCAAGATCGGGGACGGCGCCTATATCGGATCGGGCAGCGTGATCTCCAAGGACGTCTCGCCTGACGCGCTTGCGCTCACCCGTTCGCCGCAAGAGGAACGCAAAGGCTGGGCTGCACGTAGGCGCGAGCAGCGCGGCAAGTCCAAAGCCAAGGCAGCCGCTGGTACCGGCAACAAAGGGACATAGCTCGTGAATTGCGACCGGCGGTTCCGCCAATTACCAGTTGGCAAAATCGATGGAGTAGGGAACGATGTGCGGCATTGTTGGCATCCTCGGCAAAGATGCGGTCGCCGAGCAGCTGGTTGACGCGCTGAAGCGCCTCGAGTATCGCGGTTATGACTCCGCCGGCGTCGCCACCGTGGAGAATGGAAGACTCGGGCGTCGGCGCGCCGAAGGCAAGCTGCGCAATCTCGAAACTGTGCTCAAGGCCAATCCGCTGTTCGGCGACACCGGCATCGGCCACACGCGCTGGGCCACGCACGGCAAGCCCGTCGAGTCCAATGCACATCCGCATATGACGGCAAAGGCGGCGGTGGTGCATAACGGCATCATCGAGAATTTTCGCGCCCTGAAGCAGGAGCTTGTTGCGGCGGGCGCGCAATTCACGAGCGACACCGACACAGAGGTCATCGCTCATCTTGTCACGCGCGAATTGAACGCCGGCAACGATCCCGTACAGGCGGTCTATGCGACGTTGAGCCGTCTCGAAGGCGCGTTTGCTCTCGCCATGATCTTCGCCGGCTACGACGATCTTTTGATCGTGGCGCGGCGAGGTAGCCCGCTCGCGATCGGTTACGGCAATGGCGAGATGTTCGTGGGCTCCGACGCGATCGCGCTCGCGCCGTTCACCGACTCCATTGCCTATCTCGAAGACGGCGACTGGGCCGTGCTCACTCGCAAAGGCGTCGCCGTGCGCGACCGCAACGGCCAGGCGGTGGAGCGCCTGGTCACTCGCTCGCAGGCCACGGCTTTCATCGTCGACAAGGGCAACCACCGCCACTTCATGGCGAAGGAGATCCACGAGCAGCCCGAGGTCATTGGCCACACACTTGCCGCGTACGTCGATCTCGCCACGAACCGCGTGGACATTCCTGCTCTGCCCTTCGACTTTGCCGATCTCAGACGCTTGTCGATCTCGGCGTGCGGCACGGCGTTCTATGCCGGTTTGGTCGCCAAATATTGGTTCGAGCGCTGGGCCAAGCTTCCGGTCGATGTCGATATCGCGTCTGAGTTCCGCTACCGCGAGACGCCGCTCGACCATGGCGGCGCCGCTCTGTTCGTTTCGCAATCTGGCGAGACGGCGGATACGCTCGCGACGCTCCGATATTGCCGCGGGCAAGGACAGTACATCGCCTCGGTGGTCAACGTTCGCGAGTCGTCGATTGCGCGGGAGTCAGACGCCGTTCTCCCAACTCTGGCAGGACCGGAGATTGGTGTTGCCTCGACCAAGGCTTTCACCTGTCAGCTTGCGGTGCTCGCCTGCCTCGCCATCGCCGCCGGCAAAGCGCGCGGGGTGATCGACCCTTCGCTCGAAATTGAGCTCGTGCAGGCTCTCGCCGAGGTCCCGCGCCACATGTCGACGGTGCTACGCGACGAGGAGCCTTACGAGACGCTTGCTCATAGCCTGTTCAAGGCGCGCGATGTTCTTTACCTCGGCCGCGGCCCGTCCTTCCCGATCGCGCTCGAGGGCGCGCTCAAGCTGAAGGAAATTTCCTATATCCATGCCGAAGGCTATGCCGCGGGCGAGCTAAAGCACGGCCCAATTGCGCTGATCGATGAGAACATGCCCGTTATCGTCATCGCGCCACGCGACGATCTTTATGACAAGACCGTTTCTAACATGCAGGAGGTCGCGGCGCGAGGCGGGCAAATCGTGCTTGTCAGCGACGCCGATCCGGCGACCACCGGCTGCGAGATCGCGACCGATCTCGCGGTGCCTTCGGTGCATCGCTTCGTCACCCCGCTCGTCTACGCTGTGCCCGTCCAGCTCATCGCCTATCACACGGCGGTGTTCATTGGCACCGATGTCGATCAGCCGCGAAACCTCGCAAAATCTGTGACTGTGGAATAAACTACAGCCTCGGATTTGCCTGATTTCTTTGTTTGAGCAAAGACATGGCGGATCAATGGAAGTTCTTCCGGCCGCGCCGTCTTGCTTTCGGCGGGCGCCTTTTCCCGCACGCGTGTTTTTTGGCTGTTTCCTTCACGTTTTTCAACTTGGCCCAGGCGGAAGATGCAGGGCTGAAGAACGGCGCAGTTTCGCTTGCCGCCGGTAAATACGACACGGCCGTGCGGCAGTTCTCGGCCACGATCAACGCGGATAACGTCGTGCCGGGGGAAGCTGCCAAGGCGCTCTATCTGCGCGGCATCGCCTACCGCAAGCTCAACCAACCGTCGCGCGCCATTGCCGATTTCGGCGCAGCGATGTGGCTCGGGCTGCCTGAGGGCGACCGCGTCAAGGCGCTGGTGAACCGCGGCCTTGCCTATCAGTCCGCGGGCCTCGCGAACCAGGGCCAGGTAGATATCGCGCTGGCGCGCAAATCCGGTGGCGGAGAGGTCGATCAGCTGATCGCCGAAGGCGGCGGCTCTGCCGAAGGCGCCGCTTCGGTTGCCGCGTTCTCGACCTCGGTCACGCCCGAGTCACAAGGCTCGAGCGCTCAGGCAGCTGCGGCGCCCGCTAGTGAGGCGCCGACCAAGACCGCGAGCAGCTCGGGCAAGTGGACGACGACCGCAAGTGCCGAGACGGGCGGGACATCGAGCGGCAATCGCGTGAGCCGCTGGTGGGGCTCACTCACCGGCTCCTCTTCTTCAGTGTCGCCTGCCGAGAGCGCGGCGCCAACTCCGGCTCCCGCGAAACCTCAATCATCGGCACCGAGCACAGGGTGGGGAGCTCAGACGCAAGCGGGTGAAGCCGCCGCTGCGAGCGCTCCGCCGCCGGCGCCGAGCACCGGATGGGGTGCGCAGACTCAGCAAACCGCCAGCGCCACCGAGCCAACCAGCGCACCTCCGGCGCCGGCCAGCCCAGCTCGAGCGCCAAGCACGGGATGGGGCGCGCAGACGCAAGGGGGCGAAACCGTGGTGGCGACCGATGCGAACCCAAGCGGAAGCAGGTGGAGCCGCTGGTTCTCCAAGTCTGCCGAGGCCGAAACTCCGGCCGCCGCGCCCGCAGCCGCAGCCGCGACGTCGGCCCCAGGCGGCGGTGGCTTCCAATTGCAGCTCGCGACCAGCCGGTCGGAGCAGGAAGCTCAGGCGCTGTGGAAGAAAGTGTCGAGTGAGAACCAGCAGGTTGCCGCCGCTCAGCCCGTCATTGAGAAAGTGGACATCGGCAATTTCGGCACCTTTTACAGTCTCAAGATCGGACCCTTCCCGGACAAGGCGGAAAGCCTTAAGGTTTGCAGTGCGCTAAAGCGAAACGGAGTGGACTGCTCTCTCGTGACGCAGTAATGCGCGCTAGGCCGCGTGACGCATAGGACTGGCAGGCGTCTGCGCGCAGAGTCCGTCAGCCTTTATTCCGGGTCCATGAAAGCTAAAGACAAGTCTGATCTCGTTGCCAAGCCGGACGACGAGACATCTTCGCAGGCGGACCGGCTCGCCTTGCTTGCCGCAGCGGGCGAGCCTGCCTCGCTGCATATTGGCGCGCGGCTCCGCGGTTATTTCCTCACTGGACTCATCGTGGTTGGCCCGGTCGCCGTCACCCTCTACGTCGTGTGGTGGTTCATCAATCTGGTTGATGCCTGGGTGAAGCCGCTCGTTCCGCAGGCTTATCTGCCGGACACATATCTTCCCTTCCGCGTGCCTGGCGTCGGCCTAATCGTCGGCATTGTGCTCCTCATGGTGGTGGGGGCGCTCACCGCCAATCTGTTCGGGCGCAGCATCGTGAGCTACGGCGAGATGATGCTCGACCGCATGCCCGTGGTACGCGGGGTGTACCGGCTGGTGAAGCAGATCTTCACCACGGTGTTCTCCAAGAGCGGGACGTCGTTCAAGCGCGTGGGGCTGATCGAGTTTCCCCGGCGTGGGCTCTATTGCATCGTGTTCATGGCCGGCGACCCGCCGGTCGAGGTTGACGAGAAGATCGGCGGAGGCAAGCCGCTCATCACCGTGTTCATGCCGAACGGGCCAAACCCGACCACCGGCTTCATCGTGTTCGTACCGGCGAGCGAGGTGATCCCGCTCGACCTTGCGGTCGAAGACGCCGCCAAGCTCGTGGTCTCTGCCGGCCTAGTCGGGCCTGACCAGCAGCAGGAAGAACTGCGCAAGCTTGCCAAAGCGAGTGCCGCAAAGTCCGTGCATGAGGAAGAGCCTATCGTTTAGGCTACGGCCTCAGCCCGCGCACATCAGCTTGATCGCGTCGTCACGCTCGAACAAATAGAGCAGCAGCTTGAGCGGATCGGCATCCGGCGCCTTCAGGTCCGGATCGCGCGTGAGCTTGAGCCGCGCCTCGTCGCGCGCAGCCTCGAGCAGAGCCCCATGCTCCGGCAGGCTCGCGATACGAAACGCGGGCAGACCGCTCTGCCGGGTGCCCAGCACCTCGCCGCCGCCTCTGAGCTTCAGGTCCTCCTCGGCGATGACGAAGCCGTCATCGGTACGGCGCATGACGCCAAGCCTCTCGCGCGCCGTGTCGGATAAGGGCTGGCGGTAGAGCAGGATGCAAGAAGACTCCTTGGCGCCGCGGCCGACGCGTCCGCGCAACTGATGGAGCTGGGCGAGACCGAAGCGCTCGGCATGCTCGATGATCATGATGCTTGCATTCGGAACATCGACGCCGACCTCGATCACCGTGGTGGACACCAGGATCAAGAGCGCGCCCGAGGCAAACGCGGCCATCACGCGATCCTTGTCCTTGCCGGCGAGCTTGCCGTGCACCAGGCCCACCTTGTCGCCGAAGCGAGCACGGAGCTCGGCGTGGCGCGCCTCCGCCGCGGCGATGTCGAGCACCTCGGATTCGGCGACGAGCGGACAGACCCAATAGACTTGTGCGCCGCTTTTGATCGCGCGGGTGATGCCGTCGATCACCTCGTCGATGCGCTCGAGCGGTACGGTGCGGGTGGCGACCGGCTTGCGCTCTGGTGGCTTCTCGTCGAGTCGCGACACATCCATGTCACCGTAGCTCGTAAGGAGAAGCGTGCGCGGAATGGGCGTCGCGGTCATCACCAGAAGCTCAGCGCCGCTGCCGCCGCCCTTCTTTTGCAAAGCGAGCCGCTGATGCACGCCGAACCTGTGCTGCTCGTCGATCACCACGAGACCAAGATCCCGGAACGCGACATGCTCCTGGAACAGCGCGTGGGTGCCTATGAGGATGTCGATGCTGCCGCTGGCGAGACGCTCCACAATGGCGGCTCGCTCTCTCCCGCGTTCGCGTCCGGTGAGCAGCGCGATGCGCAAACCCGCGGGCGCGCCGAACTGGGTGATGGTCGTGAGATGCTGACGGGCAAGAAGCTCGGTTGGCGCCATCAGCGCGGCCTGCGCCCCGGCTTCGACCGCGGTGGCCATGGCGAGCAGAGCGACAACCGTTTTGCCGCTGCCGACATCGCCTTGCAGCAAGCGGAGCATGCGGTGAGGGCTCGCGAGATCGGCATCGATCTCGACGAGCGCGCGCTTCTGCGCCACGGTCAGCACGAACGGAAGGGCTGAGACAATTGCCTTGCGCAGTTTGCCAGGTGCGGCGAGCTTCCGCCCGGCGCGCCGCTTGAGCCTCGCGCGAATGACGGCAAGCGCAAGCTGGTTGGCGAGAAGCTCGTCATGAGCCAATCGCGCTCGGGCAGGCGCCGAGGGCGCGACATCTGCCTCACCCTCGGGTGCATGAAGGCGCCGGAGTGCGTCGGCAAAGGAAGGCCAAACATTCTTCGCGCGGTACCCTTCGTCCATCCATTCTGGAAATGCCGGCAGCCGCGCCAGCGCCTCGCCGATCGCTTTGCGCAGCGTGGTGTTGGTCAGGCCCGCAGTCAGCGGATAGATCGGCTCGTGCATCGGGAGAGCTGCCGTAGCATCGCGCTCGCCCTCGATGTCCACCACATGATCGGGATGAGGGATTTGCAGCCAGCCGTCATAGGATTCGAGCTTGCCCGAGACGAGGCGGCGACTGCCCACAGGCAAGAGGCGCTTCAGATATCCCGGGTCGGCATTGAAATAGACAAGCTCGAGCGCGGCGCCTGCGGAGTCCTCGACCAGGACCTTGTACGGCGCTCGTCCGCCGCGCCGCCCGCCGCCTGACCTGTGCTCCGTCACGGTCACTTCGAGGGTCGCAAGCTCGCCGATGCGCGCGTCGGCGAAGCGTGGCGTGATGGTACGGTTGATCACGCCGACCGGGAGATGCCATAGAAGGTCAATGATCCGCGCGTGGCTCGAGCGCTGCCCAACGAGCTTGTTGAGGAGCGCCTCAACCTTTGGGCCGACGCCCTTCAATGAGCGTACTGTGGCAAAGAGGGGCGCAAGCAGGGGAGGCCGCGTCGCGGACATTCCATCACCGTAAAGCAAATTTCGAGCGGCTTGACAGAGGCTAGCGCGCCCGGTCTAAACCATCCTCTCAGGCAAAAACCATGGTCATGTCCGGCAGTGATCTCGGAATGCGCCGCCGCCGCGCGCTTTGGCGGGCGACGCACCGGGGTTCCAAGGAGATGGACTTCCTGCTTGGCCGATTCGCCGAAGCGGCGCTCGACGGAATGAATGCCGCCGAGATCGGCGTGTTCGAGCGCCTGATCGACACGCCAGACCCCGACATCGAGATGTCGCTGTTCGGGGGTCAGTCGCTCGGTGAGACCGATCTCGACAAACTGATCGCCCGGCTCAGGCGTTTCCACGGCCTTGAGCAGGCGGACTAAACTCTAACGCTCTCATGGCAGTTAAGCCCTCGTTTCCATCCTTACCGGTCGAACGCCTGCTCAAAGCGCCGCATATGATCGCAAGCGGCGTTCCTGAAGGCCTGGATGCGCTCCTCCTCGGCGAGCTTGCCCGCCAGACCCCGCGCGGCGCGCCGATCTTGCACATCGCGCGCGATGCCAACCGCCTCGTCACGCTCGAAGATGCGCTCGCATTCTTCGCCCCCGACGTGACCGTGCTGACTTTTCCTGCCTGGGACGGCGTCCCTTACGACCGCGTCGCACCCAATGCCGACACCATCGCGCGCCGCATCGCCACACTTTCCGAGCTAACGCATCGGGAGACCGCAGGCAACAAGTCGTCTCTTATCGTCCTCACCACGGTGAACGCCGTGGTGCAGAGAGTGCCCCCAAGGGCGTTCATCGCCGCGTCGAGCATGAGGCTTGCAGCCGGCAATGCCGTGAGCATGCAGGAGCTCGTCGAGCGCCTCGAAGTTTCCGGTTACGGGCGCGCGGGCACCGTGACCGATCCAGGCCAATATGCAGTGCGCGGCGGCATCCTCGATCTCTATCCGCCGGGAGCCCAGCCGGTTCGCCTTGACTTCTTCGGCGACACGCTCGAATCGATCAGGGCCTTCGATCCGGAGACGCAGCGCACTGCTGCGCGGCTCGACAGTGTCGAGCTTCTGCCAATGAGCGAGCTCGTGCTCACGCCGGACGTCCGCCGCGCCTTCCGACAGCGCTATGTGGAGCTGTTCGGGCCGGTTACAGGCGACGACCCGCTCTACGAGTCGATCTCCGCCGGGCGCCAGCATCAGGGCATGGAGCATTGGCTGCCGCTGTTCCATGACCGCCTCGACACGCTATTCGACTATCTGCCCGGCGCCCTGGTCAGCCTCGACCCGCTAGTCGATGACGCCCGCACCAAGAGGCTCGAGCAGGTCGCCGATCACTGTGAGGCGCGAGCGCAGGCGCTCGAGCACAAGGCATTCGGCGCGCCGCCTTATCATCCTGTGCCTCCGGAAAGCATGTTTCTGAGCGAGGCCGAGTGGCAGCAAGCCCTCGCGTCGCGGCAGACGATTGCGCTCGATCCCTTCGAGCACCCCGAGACGCCTGGCGGCAAGATCGTCTCATTCGGCGGCCGGCAAGGCCACTCCTTTGCGGCCGAGCGCCAAACCGAAGGCGGCTATGTGTTCGACGCGGTGGTAGCTCACGCCAAACGTCTCAAGGGCGAGGACAAGCGCGTGATCGTGGCGTGCTGGAGCAATGGCGCCCGCGAACGGCTCGCCACGCTGCTGTGGGAACATGGCATAGGCGAGACTATGGGTGTGGAGAGCTTCGCTGACGCGATTGCGCTTCCGCACGCGACGACGGCGTTCGCCGTGCTCCCGCTGGAGACCGGCTTCGAGGCGCCTGGTCTTGCTGTGATCGACGAGCAGGACATCCTTGGCGACCGGCTGGTGCGCAAGACACGGGGCAAGCGCGGGGCGGACGTGCTCACCGAGGTGTCGAGCCTATCCGTCGGCGATCTCGTGGTGCACGCCGACCACGGCATCGGCCGTTTTGTCGGACTTACTGCCATCGAGGCGGCCGAGAAGCCACATGATTGCCTCGAGCTGCACTACTCCGGTGGCGACAAGCTCTATCTGCCCGTCGAGAATATCGAGCTACTCAGCCGCTACGGGTCGGATGAGGCAGGCGTTCAGCTCGACCGGCTCGGCGGCGTCGCTTGGCAGACGCGCAAAGCACGCCTGAAGAAGCGCATCCGCGATATGGCGGAGAAGCTGATCAAGGTTGCGGCGCTGCGCGAGCTGCGCCAAGCGCCGGTGCTTACGCCGCCTGACGGCCTCTATGATGAGTTCTCGGCGAGATTCCCCTACGAGGAGACCGAGGATCAAGAGACAAGCATCGAAGCTGTGCTCGATGATCTCGCGAGCGGACGGCCAATGGACCGCCTGATATGCGGCGATGTCGGCTTCGGCAAGACCGAGGTGGCGCTGCGCGCGAGCCTCATCGCCGTCCTCGCCGGGAAGCAGGTTGCAGTGGTGGTTCCGACCACACTGCTCGCTCGCCAGCACTTTTATACCTTCACCGAGCGCTTCCGCGGCTTCCCGGTGAAGATCGCGCAAGCTTCACGACTAGTGACCGCCAAGGACCGCGCCGAGGTCAAGAAGGGCTTGAAGTCTGGCGACATCGACATCGTCATCGGCACCCACGCGCTGCTGGCTAAATCGGCCGAGTTCGCCAATCTCGGGCTCCTTATCGTGGACGAGGAGCAGCATTTTGGTGTGCAGCACAAGGAGCGGCTGAAGCAGCTTCGCGAAGACGTGCATGTGCTGACGCTGACCGCGACGCCGATTCCGCGCACTTTGCAATTGGCGCTGTCGGGCGTGCGCGAGATGTCGCTGATCTCGACCCCTCCGGTCGATCGCCTCGCCGTGCGCACCTATGTGACGCCGTTCGATCCCGTCATTCTGCGCGAGGCGCTACTGCGCGAGCGCTTCCGTGGCGGCCAGACATTCTATGTGGTGCCGCGCATCTCAGATCTCGACGACGCGGCGGCGTTCCTCGAAGAGCACGCGCCTGAGCTAAAGGTTGCGCGTGCTCACGGCCAGATCGGAAGCCGCGAGCTCGATTCTGTGATGAACGCCTTCTACGACCGCCAATTCGACGTGCTGCTCTCGACCTCGATCGTGGAATCGGGCCTCGACATCCCTTCCGCCAACACCCTGATTGTGCATCGCGCCGACATGTTCGGGCTTGCCCAGCTCTATCAATTGCGGGGCAGAGTGGGGCGGTCGAAGATCAGGGCCTACGCCTATTTCACTATTCCCGCCGATGCGCGGCTCACGCCTGGCGCCGAGAGGCGGCTCAAGGTGCTTCAGTCGCTCGACACCCTTGGTGCAGGCTTCGTGCTGGCGAGCCATGACCTTGACATCAGAGGCGCCGGCAATCTGCTCGGCGAGGAACAGTCTGGCCATATCAGAGAGGTCGGCTTCGAGCTTTATCAGTCCATGCTCGAAGAAGCCGTTGCCGCGCTGAGGGGCGGACAGGAAGGCGAAGTCGAGGATCAATGGTCGCCGCGCATCAATCTCGGCACTTCGGTTCTAATTCCCGAGGATTATGTGCCTGACCTGCAAGTGCGGCTCGGTCTCTACCGTCGGCTGTCCGGCGTCGAGACCCACGATGCGATCGAGGCATTTGCCGCCGAGCTGATCGACAGGTTCGGACCGCTACCCGAAGAGGTGCGGCACCTGCTCGATGTCGTCGAGATCAAAGGGCTGTGCCGTCAGGCTGGCATCGAGCAGATCGACGCCGGGCCCAAGGGCGCGGTGATCGCCTTCCGCAACAAGACCTTCGCCAATCCCGAGGGGCTCATCGCTTTCATCCGCGAGGAGGGGGCACGCGTGAAGCTGCAGCCGGACCATCGGCTCATCTACTACGCCAATTGGGCGACGCCAGAGGCCCGCCTTCAAGGCACCCGCGAATTGCTGAAGCGGTTGGTCAAGATCGCCGCCGCGGTCAAGCAAGCGGCCTAACCCT
>Ga0070673_100000812_pt1 | contig 17490 bp, 15 predicted proteins | sample KBSM23metaG_FD_65342 | JGI IMG/M metagenome (GOLD analysis project Ga0070673, IMG submission 65342) | Miscanthus rhizosphere microbial communities from Kellogg Biological Station, Michigan, USA - KBS M2-3 metaG | ecosystem: Host-associated > Plants > Roots > Rhizosphere > Soil ... | reverse complement strand
CGGCGCTGACCAGGCGTTCAACGATACGAGCCGCGGCGTCTGAGGAGACCTGCAGCGAGTCTTCGATATCTCTGATCGTCAGCACCGGCACGCCGTTGTGGACGATCTCTTCGATGACCGAGCGGACGACTTCGGCGCGGCGGGCGTGGTCGCGGCGGTCTGGAAAATCAGGATGTCGATCCATGGTCATACCCGCTTTTCCGTCCGTGCGGGGACTACAACGGGGACGCGCAGTCCGGCCTGGCCAGCGATGATCTGCTCGAGCAAGACGGGCACGCTGAGTGCGAACAGGTATAAGGTCTCGTTCACCGAAGTCCTCTCCGCAAGGTTTTATCGGTCGACCGCCCCGCCGCTTTAGTCCATCCCGTGCAGATTCGTGCTGCGGTATACTCAGCCGTATCTGGTCGGTTGTTCCGCTCCCGATGAACTCTGGCCCCCTGTAAACCCATGGACCCGCTTCACTTTCCACCACACGCATGTCTGATATCGACCCAGGTCTGGACGCCCTTCGTCTTGGTGAAGATGCCATTCCACCTGTCCGGGAAGGTTTACCTCCCCGGTACCGCATGCGGGCCGACGCCCACTATGTTGAGCAGCTCGATTCGGGGCTGCTGAATTCGCCCATCCGATTTCTCGAGGTGCAGGGTCTCGAGTCTCAGCGCCAGGACGACGAGGAAGCGCCGTCGGCGGCATTCGTCGAGTCGATTCGAAAACATGGCGTGTTGCAGCCGCTGCTGGTTCGCAGCCGCGGCGGCCGTCACCTGGTGATCGCCGGACGCAAGCGGCTCGCCGCCGCGGTTGCTGCGGGCCTGAGCCGGGTGCCGTGTGTCATCGAACGCGTGGACGATGACCTGGCACCGGTTCTCGCCGCCGCGACGAATACGCCATCCACCGACAAGCCGGTCCCGCGTGTAGCCACGCCGGCGCCAGCGCCGGCCACCGATTTGACGTTCGCCGCGTTCGCGGATTGTCTGACCGCGGTGGCCTCGTCGGCGAATCTGTTGTCGCCTGGATCGACGCTGACACAAGCGGTTGCGGTCGATCTCGTTCGTGCTGAAGCTTCACGCGCGCTGCAACTGCTCGTCGCGGCGCGTGTCCTTCGCGGCGAAGTCTCGGTGGCGCGCCGCGAAGTGCCGGCTCGGACCATCGTCGATCGCGCGGTCGAACAGACCGCCGCGGAGCGCCGGCTGCGCGGTCTGACGCTGGATGCGCCAACTCGCCGTGTTGGCGAGACAATGTCCGGTGATGAGGAATTGCTCGCGGCGTCCTTCAGCGCGCTGATCCTCGCGCCGGCCGTGCTCTTTGAAGCCAGCCGTTCGAGAGTGATCGCGCTGCAGGTGAACTCCCGCGCCGATGGCACGGTCGTGCTGTCAGCCGTGCACGACGGCGCGGAGCTGCCGCACTACTGGCGATCGAAGCTGGCCGAAAGCGAGTGGCCCGACATGGCGATGACGTCGAGCAGTGTGGCGAGCGCGGCGCTCGTACTGCTGCGTGCGGCGCGTCGTGTCGCGGAGCTGCACGGCGGTCATCTGACCCTCGATTGTTCGGAAGGCCGAACCACATTGTCGATCGTGGTGCCGGCTTCTAGGACATAAACTCCCAAGACCCGATTGGGAGTTCGCCGCCGCCGCTCAGCGCAGGGCGGCGGCGCCAGCCATGCCCGGCGCAATCAGCGTTCCGTCATCCTTGACGTAAATCGTGGCGCTGGTGGCGATCGCGAACGCTCGCTGTCCGGTGTAGCCGATAGACTCTGGATGCCGCTCGGCGAAATAGCCGGACATCGCGTCCGCGCTTGACCCGTTGCAGGTCTTGGCGGCCGGCGTCACCACCATCGCACCGACATCGGCAGTGAGGTTCGCGTGGTAGCCAGAACGGATAACGCCATTCGCCCCAAGCGGCTCAGAGATGAAGGCCTGCGTCGCACCGGCCGCCGGCAACGCGAGATCGTTGAGCGATTGCGCGAATCCGCCGTTGGCGCAGGTGCTCGCGAATGTCGACTGCGCGGAGCGGATGGCTGACAGGGAGGCGATCGCCGCGGTTTCGTTGGCGCGGATGCGCGCCTGCAGCAGTGCGGGGATAGCAATGCCAGCGATGATCGCGATGACCGCGACCACCACCAGCAGTTCGATCAGCGAGAATCCTCGCGACGAAGGGTCGCCGCTCACGCCGCTGACAGCGGCGCGGACCAGATCTCCAGTTCACCGCGCTTGAAGAGCGTATTGAAGGCGGCGATGACTTTCGGATCGAACTCTGTCTCCGCGCCGTTGGTGATCACATCGCGCGCTTCGAACGGTGACATCGCCTTTCGGTAGGGGCGATCGCTCGTCAGCGCATCGTACACGTCGGCCACAGCGATGATCCGCGACTCGATCGGGATGTTGTCACCGCTGGTCGGATGGTAGCCGGACCCATCGAACTTGTCGTGGTGCGCCAGGATGATCGGAATGACGCGGCGCAACGCACCGCCGACGGGCTCGAGCATCTCGACACCGCGCGAGACGTGCTCCTGGACCGCCTCGTACTCCTCGCGCGTCAGCTTCGCGGCCTTGTAGAGCAGGTCGCGGCTGATATCGAGCTTGCCGATGTCGTGCAGCAGCGCGGCAGCTCGCACGTCCTCGACGCGGTCAGGCGACAGGTTCAACTGTGCGGCGATGCGCGTGGCATAGACGGACACGCGGTAGCAGTGGTTCTCGGTGTAGGTGTCCTTCGAGATGAAGTGGCGAAGGATCATCAACACGCCCTGATACGTCTCACGGAGCTCGTTGATCTGCGCGTTCTTGCTCTCGTAGAGCGTGCCCATCAGATACCCGGTGATGATGAGCGAGCCGCCCCAGACGGCCACTTCGAGCCACTGGCTGAAGGGGACGCCAACCTGGATGCCGGTGTCGGTCGGTGTCGAGTTGCGGAAGATGAGCAGTCCGACGACGAGCAATACGCTGGCAAACGCGGTCAACGTCCCGTGTCTGCGCCCGTAAAAATATGCCGAGGCGATGGTCGGCAGCACGTAGAAGCTGAGGACCATCTTCTGCGCGGCGATCAGCTGATTCAGTAGCAGCGCGATCGCAAACAGCGAGAACAGGACCCACAGCTCTTTGTTGACGCGCTCCAACGCACCGGACAGAGTGAGTTTCATAAGTGTTCGCTGGCTCTTTCTAGGACAAAGGCTCGACGCCCAGACTGAGCAACTGTTGTTCCCAGTTATCGGGCGCTCGACGAACGTACTTAAGTGTTGGAAGGACTGGTCTTACTTGTTCTTTGCACGCACGTGCAGGAGTGCGGACCGTGTGCCGGTCCGGAACATCACGTGGGTGTTTTCTCGTGGGGCAGGGATGACTTTCTCAGGTATCGCTACGTGCGAGGCCGTCGTCCTTTCTTGGCATTGCTCATCGCGGCAAACCGTGCATTTCTGAGATCGCCGTTCTGATCCGGGGAGAACGTCCAGTCTTCGCGGCGGTTTCGCACGACTTGCTCGGCGGTCCACACCTCGCGCATCAATCCGGATTCCGTGTGCGCGTTGGACCGCAGCAGCAGGTGTCCAATTTCGTGCGCGATGGCGCGGCCGAGCAGCGAGGCCCGGGGGTACTGCGCGCGCCTGGCCAGCCAGTCCACCCGATCGACGTAGACCGTCGAGAAGCCGCTGACGCCGTTGGCGTCGAAGAGGGAATAGCCCAGCGCACGGCGTTCCCCGGACTCCGTGTCGGACCCCTCGATTAACCGCACGACGACGTCCTCAGAGGAGAGCGGTTGGTCACAGACGACGGGCACTGGGCCGTCACGGCGTGCACGGCACTGGACCCAGTCGACGACCAGATCGGCCCGCCGCAGGATGTCGTGGGTGGTCCGAAGCGCGGACGCCAATTCGCTGCCCAGCACGCCGGCGTTGTTATAAATACGCACGAGCAGGCTGTCGTCGATCACTGCCGACGCAGGTGTTCGAGCGCTCGTCATCAGGACGACCGCGACGATCACAGCCGCAGTTCTGACCAATCTGCGTAAGCTCACAGCTGGAGTCCCTGTTTCGTGCAATCTTCGAGGCGTCCTCGCGCCCGCTCAATCTATTTGTGACGAACAGCGTATTACAGACGTGAACGGTGCGAATTGTGTGACTAACGACCGCCTAGGGAGGAACGCTGGACGACTGACTATTGCACCGGTTCACCAGGCTCGATCCTGAGCAATGCACCTTGATCCTCGCCGGTAACGACGTACAGGAGACCGTCCGGACCCTGACGAACATCCCGAATTCGTTGATGCAACTCGCGGAGCATGGGCTCGCGGCGGATTTCCTCCCACTTCTCGTTGAACTCGACCCGCTGCATCTGCCCGGTGCGCGGGGTTTCCCCCTCGCGAAGGCCTCCGACGAAGAAACTGCGTTTCCATCCTGGGAAACGATCGCCGGTATAAAACGTCCCGCCGGTCACGGCTATTGACGGCACCCACACGACCGTCGCCGGCTCGAAGTCCTGCCGCCACGGGTTGTCCGAGATCGTTGGCCCCATATAGCTGCGCCCGTTGCTTACGTACGGCCAACCGTAATTCGCCCCGGGCTTCAGCACGTTGATTTCGTCCCCGCCGTTTGGTCCCTGCTCAGTGACCCAGAACTCCCCGGTCTCGGGATTGAGCGCCATCGAGTGCCCGTTTCGGTGCCCGAGTGTGTAGATGCCAGGCTTGTAGCCGGGTTTGTTGACGAACGGATTGTCGGGCGGGATGGTCCCGTCATCGCGAAGCCGCACGGTTTTTCCGGCGTAGTCGTTTGGATCGGCTGAGCGGAAGACATCCGGACCCGTGCCCGAGGCGCTGATCGTCATGTAGAGCATGCCGTCGCGGCCGAATCCGATTCGGGAGGACTCGGTGCGTGTGGCACCAGACCGGAAGATGTCCTTCACATCGACGAGCGCCGTGCCATTCCACGTCCCGCGCATCAACGTCGTCTCACCGGCCATGGCTGGCGTCCCGTTCGGATTCGGCGGCGCGTCCGGGACCGGTACCGGCTTGTGATAGGCGATGTACACCCACTTGTTCTCTGCGAAGCGCGGATGGAGCACGACGTCCATCAGTCCCTGCAGACCCTGCACGTGTACTTGCGGAACACCGGGCACCGGATTCGGATCGAGGACGCCGTTTCGGATGATGCGCAGACGGCCGGGCCGTTCGGTCACGAAGATGTTGCCGTCGGGCAGGAACGCGATCGACCACGGCTGCTGAAACTTCGCCATCACCACCACGCGCAGGTTGCGATGGGCGGGAACCGCGGATTGAACGACGAACGGACCGTCGCCGAGAACAGGATCGGCCCACTGAATAGGTGTCGCGCCGACGTTGCACTCGGCCGCGGGAATCTTCGGGTTTACGCATTCAGGGCGCGGAGCGCGCCCGCCGCCACGCGCACCCTGCTGCTGGCCTTGTCCGCGCCCGCCCGCGGCTGGTGCGGCTGTCGTCGTCTGCTGCGCGTGCCCGGCGATCGTTGCCGCGATGATCGCCACGACAACGGCTACCGATCCGCCTGCCACCCGACCCATCGAATTCGCCATGGCGGGCAGGATATCGCAAATCTCAACGCGGCTGTGCGCTTCGTCCTCCGTCGCCACCACCGCCACCGCTCGAGAAGCCCGCCGGTGATGCGCTGCCGCCACCCGAACTGCCTGACGATGACGATGACGCGCCGCCGGCACCGCCGCCCGTGGAACTCGCAGTCGAACCGCCACCGTTAGATGTGGTGACGGGCGTGCTCTCGCGCGGCCGCACCCGTGTGTAGCCCTGACCGTCAACCACGCGGCCCTGACCGCTCGGCCGGTCGGGCACAGTCACGCTGCCGCCACCGCCCCCTGTGTCGACGTAGTAGCCGCCCCCGTAGTAATACGGGTTGTATCCACGGTAGTACGGATACGCGAACGGTGAGTAGTAGTACGGCGAGAATGCGCCGTACAGCGGTGAGTAGAAGCCGTACACGTCCGACCACACCGGATAACCGAAGGCCCAGCCAAGCATGAACGGATCGTCCATGATCGGCGCATATGCGCGATCGATGGGTGCTGTCCGTTCGACGACGAATCGGTCCGGATACGACAACGCCACCATCAGATCGACGACGCTTGCCGAGACGCCGGCGGCCTGCAGTTCGAGGAGGCGCTTGCTGGAGAGATTGAACGAGGCACGCGTCTCGACGAGCGCAGCCTCGAGTGCGCGTGGCGAGACCTTCGCGCTCGCTTCTTTCACATCGTCGAGCGTCAGTGCCGTGGCTGCGATACCAGGCACAACCCGGCTGTCGTCTGCGCGGCGATATTGGCGGACGCGAAAGCTCTCTCGTCCGCCGATATCGACCGACTGGACATCGGTCCACCTGCCGTTGGGACCAAGCATGGCGAGTCCCGACACGTGCCGCGTTCCCTGATCGCCCTTGCAGGTCAGTTCGGCGCGAGCGTACAGACGAAGGCCGTCAGCCGACCACTCGGCGCGCTGTGTGCCGCTGCAGCCGTCCTCAGTGACCGGACGATCGGTGCCGTCCGCGATGACGGTTTGGACGATTGGTGTTTGTGTACCGACTCTCGTCGTGAACGTGGCGCCGCCAGTCGGCGAGGCCTCGACGCAGACGTGCGGCCGTGCCGGATCGCGCGGTTGCGATCGTGGCGTACGGCCAGCCGTCTCCGGAGTCGGCGCCCCTTCACGCGAGTTCTCCGTCACCAGCTCCCAACAGCCGGTCCAGCGGGTCCATCGCGAGTCGGTCGCGTTCTGCGCGTGCGCCGGTACTGCCAGGAGGAGAAGCGCAACGCCGGAAGCGAGCGTTTTCATCGGACCTCCGAGAGGATGAAGTTGAAGCCGGCGGAGAGCCGCAATCCGGAGAGATCAATCGGATCGAAGTCGATCCAGTCCGGTCCAAGATTGCCCGAGGCCCACGTATACCGCGCGTCGAACGTCACATAGGCACGACGCAGGACTCGCACGTCCACGCCCCCGAATGCGTGCGCCGTCGGCGCCCAGCCGCTCGACTCGAACACGTCGGTGAACACCGACAGGTCGACGTAATCCACGAAGTCGCCATGCTGCCGTACCTGAAACCACATCGCGCCGCCGCCCGCGCCGATGTACGGGACGACCTTGCGCGGCACCCAGGCGAGCCTGCCCACCTCGCGTCCGCGTTCGGTGAGCGCGAACTTGAGTCCGCCGGAGATGCTAGCGCCGCGGAGCAACGTGCTCTGCTCGATCGGCAAACGGTTGTTGTCCACGAAGCGCCTGTACTCCGAGGCGGTTGTGGATTGACTGTAATCGAAGCCCACCATTACGTCGAGGCGCGGTGAGATGGTAATGCCCAGATCGGTCCCGATGCCGGGGCCGTTGAAGTTTTTGCGATCGATGGTGAGCTGGTCGGTGACGAAGTCGTACCAGTCACTGCCCGAGCGATTGGACAGCCAGCTGACGCGCAGGCCGAGCGTGCCGCTGGGCCGGCCGAACAAGAAGTCGGGCGCGGGTCGAGGGGGTGGCGGAGGATCTTGTTCGCCGGCGTTGGCAGCGCCGGACATGAGAAGCACAAGGATTACGGGGAGCCACACGCGCATGGGACCTCCGCAAACGGGGCGACGCGAGGCAGACGCGTCGGTGGTCTGTCCCCAAGGCAAACGTTACGCCATTGCGGCAACCCTGTAAACGTTGGCCTTCTGCCAGGACTGGGGTAGGGTCTGACCCGGGGTCTGTCCCCGGGTCTGACCCCGGGTCAGACCCCTGTCCTCGAAGGGCGACGCACAGGTCGCCCCTACTACAATGCCGATGTGGCTGGCCCTGGCGATCAGGTGGCGATTTCCCGCTTCGTCGAATTCACCCGCGCCGAGTGGGCACGGCTACGCGCGTCGACCCCTCTGCCACTGACCGAGCCGCAGCTGCGGCCGCTCGTCAGCCTCAACGAGCGGATGTCGATCGACGAAGTGGCTGACGTGTATCTGCCCCTGTCGCGCCTCCTGAACCTCTACGTGGGCGCGACGCAGAGCCTGCATCAGGCGACCGCGACGTTCGTCGGATCCGAAGGTCCACGCGTGCCCTTCGTGATCGGGATTGCGGGAAGCGTCGCGGTGGGCAAGAGCACCATCTCGCGCGTCCTGAAAGCGCTGCTCTCGCACTGGCCGAGCCATCCACAGGTGGATCTCATCACTACCGACGGATTCCTGCTGCCGCAGTCTGTGCTCGAGGCGCGCGCCATCACCGACCGCAAGGGCTTTCCGGAAAGCTACGACGTACGCCGCCTGGTGCGGTTTCTCGCCGACGTGAAGTCCGGTGTGCCCGAGGTGCAGGCTCCCGTCTATTCACATCTGCGCTACGACATCGTGCCCGGCGAATACCAGGTCGTCCGTCATCCCGACGTCGTGATCGTCGAAGGGCTCAACGTGCTGCAGACGGGCTCCAGCCGGGCCGGCCGTCCCATGCCGATGTTCGTGTCCGACTTCTTCGACTTCGCGATCTACGTGGACGCGCAGGAGACCGATATCGAGCAGTGGTACATCGAGCGCTTCCTCGCCCTGCGCGAGACGGTCTTCAAGAACCCTTCGTCCTACTTCCATCGCTACGCGACGCTGACCGGCGAGCAGGCGATCGAGACTGCGCGAGGCATCTGGCGGTCGATCAACCTGGCCAACTTGCGCGAGAACGTGCTGCCGACCCGCGAGCGGGCGCACGTCATCCTGGAGAAGGGTCGCGATCACGCGGTGCGGCGCGTGCGGTTGCGAAAGATCTGACCGTCCGGCTAACGCCGGACACGACATCTACGAGACGTTGGCGAGGGGCGGCGAGAACTGCTTCGCCAGCATCGGCACGACTGCGCTGGCCGTCAGCGGCTCCGAGAACAGATAGCCCTGCGCGTGCGGACAGTCGAGGGCCGTCAGTTGCTCCGCGTGCTGAACGGTCTCGACTCCCTCGGCGATGATGCCCATGCCGAGTTCACGGGCCAGCTTCACGATCGCGCCACCGACCACATCGTTCTCGTGCGTGCCCATGCGCGCCACAAAGGATCGATCCAGCTTCAACGCATCGACTGGATACCGCTGCAGGTAGCTGAGCGACGAGTAGCCCGTGCCGAAGTCGTCCAGGTGAACAGCAACGCCGATCTTGTGGAGCCGCTCGAAGTTGCGATCGACGGCGTCCGAGTGGGTGAGCAGCACGCTCTCGGTGATCTCCAGCTGCAGGCTGTCCGGCATCAGGCCGCTGCTGGCCAGCACCGTCTCGACCTCGTCCACGAAGACCGGCCGATTGAACAGCTTCGACGGCACGTTGACCGAAAGCTGCAGATGCTGTCCGAACATCTGCTGCCACGCCGCCACCTGATAGCACGCCTCGACCAGCACATGCGATGTCAACGGGATGATGAGACCGGTTTCTTCAGCGATGGTGATGAACTCGGCCGGCGAATCGATGTGGCCATCGGCACGCTTCCAGCGCAGCAGCGCCTCGAGGCCGGTGATGCGCGACGTCGCGAGCTCGACGATCGGCTGATAGAAGACCGAGAACTCCTTGCGCTCGACCGCTCGGCGCAGCTCGGTCTCGAGCGTCAACCGTTTGAGGGCCGTCGCGTGCATCTCGGGATCGAAGAGCTCATAGCCGCCGCGGCCGCTGGATTTCGCCCGATACATCGCGATGTCCGCATCGCGAAGCACGGCGTCAACGCTGCGATATTGCGCGCCGCCGACCACGACGCCGACACTCGCCGATCCGAACAGCTCGTGATCGGCGATCCGGAACGGTTCGGTCAGCGCATTCAACAGACGCTCGGCGATCGCGCAGACGTCTTCGGGCGTCGAGACGTTCCCTGCGAGCACGGCGAACTCGTCGCCGCCCAGGCGCGCCAGCGAGTCGCCCGGCCTCAGCTGCGCTTGCAGCCGCTGCGCGATGGCGATCAGGAAGCGGTCGCCAATGATGTGGCCGAGGCTGTCATTCACCAGCTTGAAGCCGTCGAGGTCGATGAAGAGCACCGCGTATTGAGGCTGCGAGGAGCGTGCGCCCTGTGCGATGGCGCGCTGCAGCAGCTCGCCGAACAGCGTGCGGTTCGGCAGATTCGTCAACGGGTCGTGGCGCGCGGCCTGTGACAGCGAGTCGCGGACACGCCGCTGCTCGGTGATGTCGGTGAGCGAGCCCGCCATGCGGACCGGCCGGCCGGCGTCATCGCGAACCGCAATGCCGCGGCACAGCACCCAGCGAAGCTCGCCACGCACCTGACGCACTCGGTACTCGTGCTCGAAGTGGGAGCGCTCGCCATCGAGGTGCGCGCGGAGCGCTTCCACGAGGCCCGGGCAATCTTCTTCGTGCGTGTAGTTCAGCCACTGCTGGTGCGACGCGACCTCCTCGTTGGCCTCCAGCCCGACGATCAACTTCCAGCGATCGGAGCAATACAGCGAGTCGGCCGGAATGTCCCAGTCCCACAGACCGTCGTTCGAACCTGCCGCGGCCAGCGCATAGCGCTGCTCGGAACGGCGGGCCGCTTCGAGCGCGGCGAGGGTGTCGCCGTGCAGACGCAGGACCTCTTCCTTGTGCCGCTTTTCCGATGCGATTCGGTCCACATACATGCGGTAGGACCGGAAGGTCAGATACACCGGCGCGGCGGCGAGCGGCAGCAGCCACCACTGGCTCGTCTCCCACAGCGCGACGCCCGCCACTGCGGCCCCGGCGCCGACGAAGTAGCTCGGTGCGGTCCACAGGAAGTTCGTCTGCCACACGTGCCAGACCGGCTGACGCGCCGCCAAGCCGACCGCGGTGGCCACGATGAACGTGTTCACCAGGTAGTAGGCGAGTGCGCTGGCGACCAGTGGCTTGGCGATCGACGTGAGATCGAGATCGCCAGGCCTGCCACCGAAATACGCGAAAGTCACGCCCGAAGCTTGGACCGTGAGGACGAGCGCCGCGGCGTTGAAGAGAATGCGGAACACCGGGTTGCGTCGATCGGTCCCGAAGATCGACTGTGCGCACGCGCTCGCTCCAGCGACCAGCATGGTCATCTCGCGCCCGATGAGGAGCAGAGCCGCGAAGTCCACACTGTAGGAGATCGACAGATTCGAGGCGCTCGTGCCGAGCGGTAGACGCAGCCGCAGGCTGGAGGCGAGCACCGACGCCGCGAGGAGCGCGACGAATTGCGTCGGGTGAGTGATCTGGCGCGGTCCCTGGAGGATCACCACGACGCAGCCGACGGCCACGACCGCAATCACGAAGACACTTGCGGAGAGGGGCAAGTGCTCCAGGCTCGTCGCCCTGGAAGCATCACCCTTCGCCGGCTCGTGACTTCGCGACAACCAATCGCGAACCCAGCCCACCACGCCGATGGAAGACACCGCGCCGTTCATGATTGTGTTAGCCCCAGATAACCTTGCGCTTCAGACGCGAAATGCTCGTCTCGTGAGCGGTCATATACGGTCCTTGTCGTAGTGGTCGTTCCCCTGCGTCCGTTACTACCTGATGACGGAGTCAGACGCGAATACACCTCGATACCAAAACCGACATGCCCAGAGATAAGGCAACCAGAACGCCAACGGCACAGCAGATGGCACACGCCCAACTCGATGCGCGGAGGCGCACACAACATCGTGCCGGTGCTCGCCGCGGTCCCGACACATTCGTGATCGGTCAATCTGGCGGAGTCAGAGTTTCTTGCTCAGACCCGAACCCTGTGCAGCGATGACCTTTTGGCCGAGCTGAACGTTCTAAAACGAGACGTGCAGATCTAACGCGAGGCGGGAAATGAGGCGAGCCACGATGCCAGCGAACGAAACGCCTGGCCGCGGTGAGCGACCGCCAGCTTCGCGTCTTCGGTGACCTCGGCGAGCGTCGAGCGGTACGGCGGGTAGTAGAAGATCGGGTCGTAGCCGAACCCGGCGGAACCTCGAGCCTCGCGGGCAATCTCGCCTTCGACGGTGCCGCGAGCTTCGTAGATGATGTGCCCGGCATCGGCAACGGCCAGCGCGCAGACGAAGCGCGCGGCGCGGTTCTTCTCCGGTGGTCCAGCGAGCCGGCCGAAGATCGCCGCGAAGCGTTCTGGGTACGTCGCGTCTGCGTGGAGAAACCTGGCCGAACGGACTCCGGGCTCGCCGTCCAGACCATCGATCACCAGCCCCGAATCCTCAGCGACGGTCGTCATGCCGGCGTGCGCGGAGTAATAGAGTGCCTTCAGCCGGGCGTTGTCCTCGAAGGTGACCCCGGTTTCCTCGGGCTCCACGATCGGTTCGAGATCGCGCAGTGTCACGAGCTCGACAGGGACGCCAGCGAGCAGTGACCGGATTTCCCCTAATTTCCCGGTATTGGTGGTGGCGACGAGCAGCTGCACCTTCGACTCGCGTCGTTCGCTCAGGGCAGGCACTCAGCCCTTCGGCTTTTCGAGATACTGACCGACGAGGCCGCGCTGCAGCGCGATCAATTGGCGCACGCCGGTGTCGGCCAGGTCGAGCAGCCGGTTCAACGCCTCGCGGCCGAAAGGCAAGGCTTCCGCCGTCCCTTGCAGCTCGATGTAGAGGCCGCCCCCGGTCTTGACGACATTCATGTCCACGTCGGCGCGCGAATCTTCCGTGTAGGCGAGGTCCAGCATCGGCTCGCCCTCGACGATGCCCACGCTGGTGGCGGCAACGAAGTCCGTGATCGGCATCGTGCGGAGCACGTCGCGCTCGCGCAGCTTCTGCATCGCCAGCACCAGCGCGACGAATGCGCCGGTGATCGAGGCCGTGCGTGTGCCGCCGTCAGCCTGAATGACGTCGCAGTCGAGTGTGATCGTGCGCTCGCCGATCTCTTCGAGCCTCGTCACGGTGCGGAGCGAGCGGCCGATCAGACGCTGAATCTCCTGCGTGCGTCCACCGACCTTCCCCGCCGACGCCTCACGCTGCGAGCGAGTGGTCGTCGCGCGCGGGAGCATGCCGTATTCGGCGGTCACCCAACCCTTCCCCGTATTGCGACGGAAGGGTGGCACCCGATCTTCTACGCTGGCCGTGCAGATGACTTTGGTCTTTCCGGCCTCGACGAGGACCGAGCCTTCGGCGTGCATCAAATAGTTCGGAGTAATGCGGGTAGGGCGGAGTTGTTCCGCGAGTCGGCCGTCTGATCTCATATCAACAGAACACTGTACTCACTTTTTGAGTTTTGAGTCTTGAGTTTTCGGTGGTGGAGGCCCTGTATCACCGCCCCGGCCATCCCGCACGAGCGTCGTGTCGCGCTCGAGCGGCCGCCGTACATCGACGTGCCCGGCAATGGTGTCGACTTCCTTGCCTTCGACGAGCAGTTGTACGCGTTGAACGGCGGGTAGGTTCGAAGTCACGGTATTGACGATGGCGTAGACCGTCAACAGTTCGGTCAGCGAGCCGCCAGGGTGCGCGCTGACGACGTCGCCGCTCAAATCCACGAACGCGTCGCCGCGCTCCGTGACGTAGAACGCGCGCAGTTTGGTGCCTTTCGGAACGACTTGCACGTACGGCTGTGGTGCATCCTGAAGCTGCACGGCGAGAATCTGCCGGCCTTGATCGACGACGCTCGTCGCCGCGGGGACGTCACGGCGGACGGGCACCAGTGCGCGGCCATCAGACGAGGCGTAGTACAGCGTGGCCGTGATGTGTGCGGTTCCGACCGGAAGTGCTGCGGTGGGCGTTGATGCCGGCGCGGAGCTGGGCTCGGGCGAGAGAAGGCGAGTCAACGACCACGCGACACCGGCCGCCGCGACGACGATGGCAATCAGGTAGACCTTGGCGCGGCGGCTCACGGAGCGGCGGTCTCCTCGAGATAACCCCTGAATCTCACGATGGCGTTGTACAACGCCTGGGCGACGGCGTTCTTGAACTCATCGCCGGCAGCGGCCTTCTCTTGCGCGCTGTTGGTCAGATACGCCATCTCCACGAGCACGGCAGGCATATTGGCCGCCGACAGGAGACGCATCGGCCCTTGCTGAATGGGACGCTGTCCGATCGGGACTCGCTGCCGCAATTCCTGTTCGAGCACGGACGCGAGCATCGCCGATGCCTCCACGTGACGTGCCTGCGCCAGCTCCCACGGGACGACATCGATGTTTCGAGTGCCACCGCCAATCACCGGCAATGCGACCGCGGCCGCGGGAGCGGATCGCACGGCTTCGCCTTCGCGATCGAGGCGGTCGTAGAACACCTCGGCGCCCGAAGGTGATCCCGACAGCGCACCGTTGGCATGAAGGCTGAGAAGAAGATCGGCCTTGCCGTTGTTGGCGGCCGCCGCTCGCTCGTCGATGCCGACCATGCGGTCATCGTCCCGGGTCAGGATGACCCGGACGCCGAGTCCGCGTTCCACGAGCCCGCGGAGCCGGCGTGCGACGTCCAGGGTCAGCTGCTTTTCCTCGAGGCCACTCGCTCCGCGCACGCCGACCTCATCACCGCCGTGCCCAGGGTCGATCGCCAGAGTCTGCAGGGCCTGGCGTGGCTCCAGGCCGGGAAGCCGCGGCGACTCTGTCGTCGGAAGCCGAGGATCGGTGGTCGGAAGCTTCGAATCCGGCGTCGCAGGTCGAGCCTCCGCCATGGGGACTTCGATAACCACGCGCGTCGTATTGTCCGCAGTGGCGATCGCGGTCCGGGCCGTGCCGGCCTGACGGTTCAATGCGACAAACACCACGTTCGGTTGATCGCCAACCTTCACGCTATCGATCAATCCTGTGGCGTTGAACGGAAAGACTGCTTCGATCGCATCGGCCTCGACGCGTAGTACCACCCGGCTGGCTTCGGTCATGACCGAGACTGGTGTTGCGGGTGAGATCACGACTGCGGCCCGCGTCGGTGGACCGGGCGCATCGACTCGCGCCGAGACACGAGGCACGCGCAGGTCGCCGACGAGCAGCAGGCGCGCGGCGCGGCGCAGGTCGATTCGCTGGTCGTAGATCGGGCCGAGTGCGCGAGGCAGGAATTCGATCGGCACCAGCCAGCGCCGGCCATTTCGCGTGATCGGTGACGGCAACGTCACGATGCGGCCGTCCACGGACGCCATCGGCTGATCCGCCGAGGCGATGATCGTCTTTCCGCGATAGGTGACGGTGAATCCGCCGGCCAGCGAATCCTCGCGGACGGCGACCTGGAACAGAGCGGCGATGTCGTCGAGCGCGATCAGTTCACGGCCGTTGCTGGTGACAGTTGGGACCGTTCGGCGCCCGTCCTTCGACACGAGCATCAACGGTGCGGGCGCGGTGGTGTCTTGCGCCTGCTGCGGGGCGCCTGAGATGAGGCACAGAACTATGACGAATGCGACGCGCGTACGCGCCGTCACTCGCCAGCGTGACATGACCCGGGGATCGGCGATCACCAATCAGAGATCGTAAACCGAATCGACATCTTCACGCTTCACTTCAGACCGAGACGCTGTTTGAGCTGCGGCCACTCAGCCTTCAGGTGCAGGAACGCGGCTTCGTCGGTGCACAGCAGAAAGGGGTTGGTCCGCTTCTCCAAACCGATCGTCGAGCTTGGCCGAACACCATAGTCGTGCCCTGGCCAGACCGTCGTCTCGTCCGGCACAAGCGTCAACAGACGCTGCAGACTGCGCCACTCAGTCCGCGCATCCCCGTCGTTCTCGGTGCCGCCGACTTTACCAACGAACAGCAGGTCACCCGTGATGAGCAATTGGTGCACTGATTCGTGGAGCACGAGATGGTCAACGCAGTGCCCCGGCACATGGTGGGCGGTCAGACGCAGTTCGCCGATCGTCAGCACGGCTCCGTCCTCGAGAGGCACCGTCGGGCGCAGCATCGGGTGAGCCGCAAGAGCCGCGCCCGTCAACGCTACCGCCCGCTCGTTGCCGTTCGTATGATCCGGATGGCTGTGCGTGTTGATGACGTGCGTGACCGAGAGCGATTGCGCCCGCGCTCGCTCGACGAACACCTCTGGTGAGTACGATGGATCGATGAGCACCGCCGCCCGCGCCTCGCGGTCGCCGAGCAGGTAGCCGAAGTTGCGGTCGCCGCCAGACCGAATCTGTTCGAAGACGAGTCGCATCCGCGCGACTCTTATATCACCGTCTTCAGACTCTTCCGTTCGCAATCCTCAGCAGATAGTGGCCGGGCTCTTGCACTTCCTGCCATTGGAGTGCTCGAGCATGACTAACTTTGTCGTTTATGTGATCGGTACGCTCCTCGTTGTGGCAGGCCTTGCCTATGGTGCGTCACGGATGGGTGTCAGTCAGGTCTGGATCATCGCCGGCGCCCTGGTGATCATCGGCATCGGGTTCATGGGTGGCATCGTCAAGACGCGACAGAAAGAACCGTCGTAGGGGCCGCCTTACACTCGTTCGTAGGTCTCGGCGAGCTCGCCGAGGCGTCGCATCACATCCGGCGTCAACTGCCCCGGCGTGAGCCGCCAGCGCCAGTTTCCGCTGGCCGTGCCGGGGCGGTTCATGCGGGCGCCGCTCCCGAGACCAAGCAGGTCCTGCGCGGGGACGATCGCCGTGTCGGCGACGGACGCCATCACCGCGCGAATGAACTCCCAATGAATCGGCCCGCCCTGAGCGCCGTCGAAGCGGCGACCATCGAGGGCGAGGTATCGCTTCACGTACTCGCGCTCCTCGCGGATGTCTTCGTCGGTCCGCGTGCTGTGACCCGCTTCACCCGTCCACCAGCCGACGGTGGTGTCGTTATCGTGCGTGCCGGTATAGACCACCAGGTTGTGCGTGTAGTTGTGCGGCCGGAAATCGGGCGCCTGCGGATCGGTGCCGAAGGCGAACTGCACGATCGCCATGCCGGGCAGATCGAACTGACGACGCAGCGCTTCCACCGACGGCGTGATGACGCCGAGATTTTCGGCGACGAACGGCAGTTGCTCGAGCGTCAACGCGGAACGTACGGCGTCGAAGAGCGCTGCACCTGGTCCCTTGACCCATGCACCATTGACAGCGGTTTGTGATCCCGCGGGTACCTCCCACGACGCGTCGAATCCGCGGAAGTGATCGATCCTGATCGCATCGACCATCGTCAGCAGCGCGCGGAAGCGTTCGATCCACCACGCGTATCCGGCCCGTGCGAGTTCGTCCCAACGGTAATGAGGATTGCCCCACAGCTGGCCGGTGGCGCTGAAGTAATCGGGCGGCACGCCGGCCACGACCTCTGGGTTGCCATCGGGATCGAGACGAAACAGTTCCTGGCGGCTCCAGACGTCGGCGCTGTCGTGCGCGACGAAGATCGGCAGGTCGCCCATGATCTGGATCGACCGGGTGTGGCAGGCGTCGCGGATCCGTTGCCAGTGCTCGAAGAACAGGAACTGCGTCAACTGGTGCTGGCGGATCTCGCGCGCGCAGCGCTCCGTCCAGCGGGCGATGGCGTCGGGTTCGCGATGGGCAATGTCTCGCTCCCACGATATCCAGGGCGCCTGTCCGTGCGCACTCTTCACCGCCATGAACAACGCATAGTCGTTCAACCAGTTCGCCTGGGTCAGGCGGAAGCGCTCAAAGCGCTCGCGCAGGGGACTCGCGCCCGCCGCGTCGAATCGCTCGAGTACACGCGGCCAGAGCGCTTCGCGGTGCGCGATCACGGCGGGGAAGTCCACG
>Ga0070673_100000810_pt1 | contig 17499 bp, 13 predicted proteins | sample KBSM23metaG_FD_65342 | JGI IMG/M metagenome (GOLD analysis project Ga0070673, IMG submission 65342) | Miscanthus rhizosphere microbial communities from Kellogg Biological Station, Michigan, USA - KBS M2-3 metaG | ecosystem: Host-associated > Plants > Roots > Rhizosphere > Soil ... | reverse complement strand
AGCGCCGACTGCGTCTTCGGCGGCGTTCGGTTGATTTCGTCGGCGAGCACGATGTTCGCGAAGATCGGTCCGGGCGCGAACACCATCTGGCGGCGGCCGGTCGTCGCGTCTTCCTGCACGAGATCAGTGCCGGTGATGTCGGACGGCATCAGGTCGGGGGTGAACTGGATACGAGAGAACTTCAGGTCGAGCACCCGCGCCATCGTGTGGATGAGCAGCGTTTTGGCCAGGCCGGGGGCGCCGACGATCAGACTGTTGCCACCGACGAACAGCGTCATCAGCACCTGCGAGATGACCTCGTCCTGACCGACGATGATCTTCTTCAGCTCGGTGACGATCGCTTTGCGGCCGGCATTCATGCGGTCGGCCAGCGCGATGTCATCGGGCGACGCCAGATCGACCTGTGGAGTTGTCTCAGTTGCCATCCGGTTCATTGCTCCCTCGTTTCGTCAGGCGGGTCTAAAGACCCGCCTCTACTTTCCTTCAGCAGCGCGAATTTCTCTCGTCTTCAACGCAATGGCCGTGACCAGCTTCTCGAGTTCCGCCGAGTATTTCGCCGCGTCCATGCTCTCCTTGAGCAACCGCAGCGACTCGACGCGCCGCTCGAGATCGCGCCGCTCCACGTGCAGGGCGCGCAGCTTCGGATCCGACGGCAGCCCATCGTCGCCGGCGACGCCGAGCGAGAGGACCGCTGCCACCTTGCCGTCCTTGTTCTTTGGATCATTACCCGTGTTCGACGGATCGGCGCTGCCTTCCTTGTCGCCATCGTCGTCGAGGAGCGCGTGCTCGGTGGCGAGCAGACCCTCGCGCTCGTAGGCGCGGGCCACTTCCGTCTTGGCAAACTTGAACGCTTCGAGCACGCTGACGCGCTTGTTCTTGTCCGCGTCGGCGGCTTCCGAGGTCAACGCATCGATGAAGAAGCCGCCGAACAGCGTGGTGAAGTGCTCGGCGCCGCTGCGCGTGGCGGTGACGATGGTGCGGCCCGGCGCCGAGAGACCGTCGATGAACGGGCCGCTCGCGCTCGTCGCGTTGACGAGGACGACCTGCTTGGTCGGCAGCCGCTTGAGGAGCAGGTTGAAGTCGGCGGCGGCCATGTCCGGGCCCGGCAGATTGAACTTCGACTCGCGGCCATCGAAGCTGCCGTGGCCGATGAGCATGATGAAGACGACGTCCTCGGGACCGGCCTGCTTGGCGAATCCATCGAGCGCTTTGCCGATCTCGTCGCGCGTCGCGCGGCCGGAGACGCCGGCGTCGCCTTCCATGGGCTGATCGACGAGATACACCAGCCGTTCCTTCGGGACACCGAGGCGCTCGGACGCCTCCGCCATCGTGGCACCCCACTTGTGGAACGTTTTGCCGTGTTCGGGATCGCCGGCCAGCCCGACGACGATCAACAGGAACGCCTTGAGCATCAGGCCAACCCCACCATACGGCGGTAGCCCCACTCCGCGCAGACGATTCCCATCAACGTGATCAGGATGATCGGCATGTTCCAGAGCTCGCGCTCCTCGACCGACGTCACGCCGCGTCCGGCATACCGCACGTCTTCCGGCAGTCCCTTTACGGTGTCAGGCGTATAGAACTTGCCGCTGGTCTCTTCGGCGATTCGCCGTAGCGGGGCCGCGTGCATCGTCGGGTCGAAGTATTCGGCTTCACTCGCCGCGGCACGCACGTAGGCGACGCCGCTGCCGACAGGCTGGCCGCCGTTGCGCGTCGCGTCCACGTTGATCTCGTAGGCGCCAGCCTCGGTGCTGACAAACGTGCCGCGATACTGACCGTCGCGCTCACCCGTCCACTGCAGCGGCACGCTCATCGTCGTCCCACCCGGACGCGCGACCGTTGCCACGACGGTGGCATCGTTCAACTCGACAAACCGCTTGTCCACGACGGCGGCTTCGATCGTCACGACATCGCCGGGTTCAATCCGATCGCTCGTCGTCCGGACATCGACGACGTCGGGGACACCGTCCACGAGCCAGCGCATCAACTGACGCCAGTAATGCTCGTGTGTCTGATCCTCGAGCGGAATCGACGCGTGCATCTGCCACAACCAGGTGTCCTGTGCGGTCAGCGCGATGCCCTTTCCTCGCCCGAACCGCTGGAACGACAACACCGCCTGCTGACGGCCGCGCTCGTCAGTGCCGTTGAGGAGAACCGTTGCGCCCGGCTTCACCGCGAGCGGCGCGTTGACCGCGGTCAGCTGCGGCAGTTCGTTCCAGCGAGTCACCGAGGCCGACTCGGATTCTGCGATCTGTGTCACCGCATGCGCCTGCCCAGGGCGGGTCGGCGTGATCTTCAAACGCGCGAGCGCCGCTGGCTCCGAGGCGCGCGTCCGCGGATCGATCAGCAGCGGCAATGCGTCGGCGACCGGAGTGCCGCCGTAGCCGCCTTCACCGAACGATCGGGGACCGCCGAGCATCAGCAATCCGCCGCCGCGACGCTCGACGAATTCGGCAATCATCTGCAGCTGATCGCCCGCGAAGACGCCGGCTTCGACGCTGCCGAGAATCAGGCCGCGGTACTTGAACAGCTCCTCGCGGGTCTTCGGGAAGCCGCCGACCAGTTCTTCCGGATCCTGCGGCTCGTCGCCGAAGAGTCGCATGTACTTGTTGTCTGCGGTGCGCTGCAGGGCGACAACCTCGAGGTTCTTGTCGTCGGCGACCGCGCGGCGCAGGAACTTCATCTCGAAGCGCGGCTCCCCTTCGAAATAGAGGATCTGCTCGCGGGCATCACGGACGTTCACCAGCGACTCGCGCACGTTGTTCTGCGTGACGAGCTCACCTTCCTGCGGCGAGACCTTGAACTTGAAGAGCCGCGGCCCCGGCTCGTTGGCGATCGCCCGGACGCGGACCTGTGCGGGCGAGCCGTCGGTCGGGAGCTGGACCTTCTCTGATCCGATGATTCGGCCCTCGTCCTCGACGTCCACGGTCACGGTGCGACCACCGTATCCGGTGTTCCGGACGACCACATCGACGAGGAGCGAGGCATCTTTCAACACCGTCCGCGGCGTGTTGACGCGATCGATCTGCACGTCGCGCGGCAGCTGCTCGCTGCCAACACCGACCGTGAACACCGGGATTTTCTGCGCCTTCATCGCCAGCAGCGCCGGATCGATCGAGGCGTCGCTCGTGTCAGCGCCGTCGGTCACCAGGACCACGCCGGCCACCGGCAACCCGGCGAGCTCGTCGCGGGCTCCGTCCAGGGCAGGGCCAAGCTTGGTCTGCGGTCCACTGAAGTTCATCTCCTTGGCCGAACCCATGCGCGTGGCGGTGGAGGAGAACCGGAACACCCGCACCAGGAATCGATCCGACAACGCCTTGAGCAGCGGACTGTCGAGCTGGCCGAACTGATCCTTGAGGAAGGCGCCCCTCGCCTTCCCGCCCCAGTCCGGGATCTGCATGCTGCGGGAGTCATCGAGGAGCACGGCCACCACATTCTGCTGATCAACAGCCGCGCGGACGATCAGGGTGGGACGAAACAGGCAGAAGAGGACGAGCGCCAGAGCCGCCACGCGAAGCGACGTCAGGACGATCCGGTCGCGCATGCGCCCTTCGTTCACACGGACACGCCGGTAGGTCAGAACGGCCAGACCGACGACCACTGCGACGACGAGGGTGGCGATCAGAGACGCAGCGGTGACGTCGAAACGGAACTCACCCTGCTGAAAGACCACCGGGCGATAAGAAAAGAGGGCCTCGAACAGCGATTCGAACACCGGCAAGCTCCCCCCAAAGTCAGGCCTGACAAGAGGCCGCAGATCATACATTACTGCTTACGACCCCCACGATGCATTTGACTCCGCGACCCGGTCCGAGGCCGGCGCGCTCGATCCGATACTGAAGACGTGACTCGTCCGTTTCATCACGATGCCCCCGATCGTCTGCAAATCCGTGAGGGCGGAGGCTGTTTGGCGGCGTTTGGCGTCCCGTTCTTCGCGGCGGGCATCTTCATGATCCTGAGCATGGCGGGCGTGATCCCGATCTCGAACGCCAGCGAAATGCCGCCCTGGGGATGGCTCGCCCTGGCCTTCATGGGCCTCGTGTTCACTGGCGTCGGTGGCACGTTTGTGTTCGGCCGGGCCTGGACCACCCTCGACGTGACCCGCCGTCTCGTCATCAAGCAGTGGGGCCCGTTGATACCGCTTCGCGAGCGCACGTACCCGCTGGCCGGATATTCGGCGGTCATTCTCGGCTTCGTCCGCGGCGACTCGGACACCGCGGACAAGTTTCCGATCGGCTTGAAAGCGCAACAGGGATCCAGCCTTCGGCTCTGCACCTTTACCACGTATGCGGACTCGAGAGCGTGCGCGATTGCGGTCGCCCGACATCTTCATCTCGAGATCGAGGATTCGACATCGGATCATCGCGTCCGTGTCACACCTGCGGATGCCGAGCGCTCGATTGGCGAGCGAGCCGCCGAGCTCACCCACGAACCCGCTGTGCCTCGGCCAACCAATCCACGAAGCACAGTCAGTCGCGAGGCCGATGGCGTGCGCATCGAGATCCCGTATCCGCGCGTGCACTCGATCGTCGCTGCCGCGGGACTGATCCCGCTCATCGTCCCGGTGATCGTGGTGCCGTGGCTGATGGACTTCTTCCGCCAGACCAGAACGCCGGGCGCAGTCGGGTGGGTCTTCATAGGATTCATGACGCTGTTCTTCGGCCTGGTACCCGCGATGACCGTCTTCAATGGCTTCCGGCGATCGCGCCGTGGCGGGACTGTCGTGCTCGTCTCGACGCGAGGAATCGAAATTCAGGAGCGCGGGGCATGGCGGACACGGTCGACGGCGTCAATCGCGGCGTTCGACATCCTGGACGTGGACTTCAGTACGCGCGACTCGGCGGCCGCATCGGCGCGAGTGGCCGCGGAAGAGCAGGCGATGGAATCAACCGGCGTGGATTCAGCGGCGGTAGGGCAACGCAGCGAGCGTCTGCTGGCGTGGCTCTCGCAGTTCGCGACGGGGCGCGGACTCACCGTGAAGACGCGATCCGGATTGACCTCGTTCGGCGCCGGGCTGGAAGACGACGAGATCCGCTACCTGCACGACCTCGTCCGACGCGCCATTCACCGGGTGTAGGGACGAGGCATGCCTCGCCCTTACAGCAGTTGATAAAGCAAGGCCACACCGACGGCTATCGCGGTCCACCGCGCCAGACGCGGCCGGGTATGCTTCCACCAGTTCCAATACAGTGCCAACCCGAACATCGCCGCGAGCAGCAGCACGACGTACAACACGGTCTCTCCCGGACCCAGCGTCGGCCCATAGATCTGGGCCAGCCCGCGGTTCCACGCCGATCCATAGACGATGCACAGGTGGACGAAGTAGATGAGCAGCGTCTCCTGCGCAAACGCGCCGAAGATGTGCGGCAGCCGCGTGATGCGCTGGCTGGCGCGCGCAATCAACGCGAGCAGCATCAGTGATGCGCCCATGCGCAGCGCGACCTGATTCGGGACGGAGTTCCACGCCTCTCTGCCAAGCAGCCAGTCAACCAGGAATGCCATGGTGACCAGCGCGAAACCGGGGGCGAAAAGCGCGACGTTGGCGTACCAATCGAGCCGCGCGATGCCCCACCGCAGATACCACTGTCCGAGCGCTGCGCCGAGCAGCACGTAGGCAGACCACGGGAACAACGGGAACTGCGAGCCAGCCCCCGGCGAGAGATAGGCGGCAATCGACAGCGGCAACACCCTCGTCCAATCGACGCGCCAGACCAATGGCGTGAGCAGGATCATCGCCACCGCGGCGGCAAACGAGGTCCAGCCAAAGGCGCGGCGCGACCTGGTGAGCATCACCAGGATCTGCACCCCGATGAACGTCACGCCAATCAGCTGCAGCACGTCCGCGGCGAGAAATGACCGCCAACGTTCGGGCGTCGCGTAGGCCAGATCGACGAACCGCCCGACCGGGAAGTGCAAGGCGTAGCCGAGCAGGACGAACAGCGAGAAGCGGCGCACGCGCCGCAAGACTGCCGGCGAGATTTGTCCGTGCGAGCTCCAGTGGCGGCCGGTCGCGATGCTAAACGCGAAACCGGAGAGCAGCAGGAAGAGCGTGGAGGTCAGGCCGCGCTGGAAGACCCAGATGTCGAACCAGGTGCCGGTTTGATAGCGGGGAGCGAGCAGAGCGCTGACCGTGTGGCCGTAGAGCATGAACACGGCGGCCAGCGCCCGGGCCAGGTCGATGAAGATGACGCGACGTGAGTGAACCCCGCCCGACTGCGACTCTGAGGAAACGTCGGGCACACTCACGCGTTACTTCATCGGCGAGTAGTCGGTCGCGTCGAGGAACACCGAATCGACCTTCGCGACGATCTTGCCGTTCACCTGAGACTCCTGCGCGACCTTCTGCCACTCGGGATCCTTCTGGAAGGCGGCCCAGTTTTCCTTGGCGGCTTCGCGGCTCGGGTGCGCGATGAGATAAATCAGCGTGTTGTCCTTGAGCGGCGAATCCTCGGGACGGAAGTAGGCGATGTTGGAGATGCCGTGCTTCTGGAAGATGCGCATCGTATGGTTCTTGAAGCGCGCGTGCAGCTCTTCGAGCTTGCCGTCGGGTGCCGTGTAGGTGCGCAGCTCGTACACCTTCGCGGACTGCGCATGGGCGACGGGCTCGTTGATCACGCCGTGCGCGAGGAACCCGAGGACGAACGCGGCGCCGATCGCCGCCACGGTCCACATCTTCTTCATCTCATCCTCCTGTAGTGTCCGGCTTTCTTGGGCACCGAAGCCGCGTCAGCGGCAGCCGGACTAGACACCCGGGGGCAGCTTCACTTCCGCATCGCGTCCAACCACCGTCGTCCACTCGCGGACCTTCCAGCCCGTCACGATGCCGTTCAGCACGTAAGGATCCGCTTTCGCGAACGCCTCTGCCGCGGCCGGCGAGTCGCCGCGGAACAGCAGCATCACGCCGTCGGGCGGATTCAACGCGCCGCCCAGCACCAGCTCACCGCGCTCGGCCGCCTCGCGCGCCAGCGTGATGTGCGCACTCCTCAGCGGCGCACGGCGTTCGACGTAGTCCTTCACCACGTCGTACATCAGTAAGTAGTGCATTTGTCTATGAGCACAAGGTCAAAGGGCAAACGTCAGGTCTCAGGTCCAAGTGTGGGTCCATTTGGGAGTTTACTTCGAAGCGAACACACCTACACCTACCCCTGACACCTCCACCCAGTCACCTGACCTTTGACATTTGCCCTTTGCCCTTTGACCTTTCGGGCTCGCTATCCAAGCAACGCAAACGAGAGCCCGATGAGGATGAACTTCACGGTGTGGTAGCCGCCATTGATTAGCGTCAACGCGAAGGGACGGCGCTCGAAGAGATCATTGGTCCACAGCGAGAACGCGACCCAGAAGACGCCCGCGGCGGCTCCGGCGCCGACGCCGAGTGCGACGCTCGGTTTCGGTCCAAGAAACATCCCGAACACATAGGATGCGAGGAACGCGAGCACGAAGGTAACGCCGTAGGTCTTCACCGGGTTGAACCCTTCGCGCAGCGTGGCTTCACCCACGCCGATCAGGCGCATCCAGGTCTTCGCGAACAGCGGGCCGTACCATAGTCCGCCCAGCACGAAGCTGAGTACCGTGGCGAGCAGGGTCGCCAGCAGCGAAACCGGCGGCATGTCGTCCTCCTTGGTTTGTGAAATGGACTGCGGCCGGTGATAGTAATACCGATAGGGAGCCTATGAGACAGCGATTCATGTGTCTTGCACTTGTTCTGGCGGCGGCGACCGCCGTTCTTACGGCGGCGACCGCATGTTCACGCGCGGACGAACCCACGTCTGCGGCGCCCGCGACGCCAGCGGGCACAACTGCCCCGGCGAACGAGCGGAAATACCTGCTCGAACGCGTGGACGACGCGGCCGTCGTGCAGATCTATGCGGATCAGTTCGCGGCGCTGCCGCTGAAAGAGAAGACGCTGGCGTATCACCTCGCCCAGGCGGCGCTCGCCGGCCGCGACATCTTCTACGACCAGAAGCACCGCAACGCGCTCGAGATGCGGGGCATCCTCGAGGCGATCATCACGCATCCCAAAGGCATCGAGACGCAGACGCTCAGCGAGATCGAAACCTACGCCAAACTGTTCTGGATCAACACCGGCCCCTACAACAACCTGACGTCGCGCAAGTTCGTCTTGAAAATCACGCCGCAGGCGCTGGCCACCGCCGCGCAGATCGCCGAGAAGTCGGGGGCGACGTTCCCGACGCAGGCAGGCGAATCGATCGACGCGCTCTTGAAGCGTCTCGAGCCGATGTTCTTCGATCCGAAGGTCGATCCGATCGTGACCAACAAGAGTCCCGGTCCCGGGAAGGACATCCTCACATCCAGCGCCAACAATCTCTACTCCGGCGTCAGCATGGCCGACCTCAAAGGCTTCACCGAGAAGAACGGTCTCAACTCGCGACTCGTGAAGACGAACGGCCGTCTCGTCGAGGAGGTCTACAAGATCGACGGCCGCTATGGCAAACAGATCGCGGAGATCGTCAGGCATCTCGAAGCCGCGATTCCCTTCGCCAGCGAACCCACCGCAGCCGCGCTCAAAGCGCTGATTCAGTGGTACCGCACCGGCGACGATGGCGATCGCGCGAAGTTCGACATCGCGTGGGTCAAGGACAAGGACGCGCCGGTGGACACCATCAACGGGTTCATCGAGGTCTACATGGACCCGCGCGGCCTGAAGGGCTCATGGGAGGGCATCGTCTTCCACGTCAACAAAGAGAAGACTGACCGAATCAAGAAGTTTGCCGCTAACGCGCAGTGGTTCGAAGACCATATGCCGTACGACGCGAAGTACCGCAAGCCCACCGTCACCGGCATCGTCGCCAACGCGATCGATGTGGTCATCGAGACGGGAGATTCGGGACCGGTGACGCCGATCGGCATCAACCTGCCGAACGATCAGAGCATTCGCGAGCAGTACGGCAGCAAGTCGGTGTCGCTGGCCAACGTGAACGACGCCTACGACAAGTCGCAGCCCGAGTCGATGCGCAGTGAGTTCTCCTGGTCGCCGGAGGAGACCGCGCGCGCGGCGAAATTCGGCTTGTTAGGCGGTGAGCTGGGCACCGACATGCACGAAGTGATCGGCCACGCGTCAGGGCGTCAGGCTGTCGGCTTCAAGGGCACTCCGCAGGACGCGATCAAAGAACACTTCTCGGCGCTCGAAGAAGCCCGCGCCGATCTCGTCGGCCTCTACTTCCTCCCTGACCCCAAGCTCGTCGAGATGGGCATCTTCCCTGCAGCCGATCAGGACGGGATCGTCCGCGCCGAGTACGAGGCGTATACACGCAATGCGCTGACACAGCTGCGGCGGATCCGCGAGGGCACGCAGATTGAAGAAGACCACATGCGCAACCGCCAGATGATCGTCCGCTGGCTGATGGCCAACACCAAGGCCATCGAGTCACGGACGCGCGCCGGCAAGAGCTACCTGGTGATGGTCGATCCGAAGGCGTTCCGCGAGGGCACCGGCCGGCTGCTCGCCGAGGTGCAGCGCATCAAGTCCGAAGGCGACTACGCCGCGGCGAAGGCGCTGTTCGAGACCCATGGCATCCACTTCGACTCAAAGCTCCGCGACGAGATCGTCAAACGGGTGGACGACTTGAAGCTGCCGTCCTACACCGGGTTCGTGATGCCGAAGCTGACCGCCGTGACCGATGCGTCAGGAAAGATCACGGATGTCACGGTGTCGTACCCGATGGACCTGACGACGCAGATGCTGGAGTTCTCGGGAAGTGCCAAGTGAAAAGTGCAAAGTGCAAAGTAAGTTGTTAAGTACACTCGGCACGTGAGCTTGGCCGCTGGTTCGCGTCTCGGTCCCTACGAGGTGCTCTCATCCATCGGGGCGGGCGGAATGGGCGAGGTGTACCGGGCGCGGGACTCAACGCTCCATCGCGATGTCGCGCTGAAGGTACTGCCGGAAGCATTTGCATCGGATCCGGACCGGCTGGCGCGATTCGAGCGCGAGGCGCAGCTGCTGGCGTCGCTGAACCATCCCAACATCGCGGCGATCTACGGATTTCACGACAACGCGCTCGTCCTCGAGCTCGTGGAGGGCCCGACCTTGGCGGACCGCATCGCCGGTGGGCCACTTCCGCTCGACGAAGCGCTGCCGATCGCCAGACAGATCGCAGACGCTCTCGACGCCGCGCATGAGCACGGTGTCATCCATCGCGACCTCAAACCCTCCAACATCAAAGTGCGACCGGACGGCACCGTCAAGGTGCTGGACTTCGGCTTGGCAAAAGCGCTCGAGCCCGTGAGCGGATCGAGCGAGGTCTCGCGGTCTCCGACGATTACGAGTCCGGCCATGACGCGAATGGGCATGGTGCTGGGCACCGCGGCGTACATGAGTCCCGAACAAGCCAGAGGGCATCGGGCCGATCGGCGTAGTGATGTATGGGCGTTCGGCTGCGTGCTCTACGAGATGCTGACCGGGACTCGCGTCTTCGACATGCGCGAGATGTCGGACACGATCGCGGCCGTCCTGCGCGCCGAGCCCGACTGGACGAAGCTGACCGCACAAGTACCGGAGCCGATCACGACGCTTCTCCATCGCTGTCTGGAGAAGGACGCCAGGCGGCGACTGCGCGATATCGGCGATGCGCGCCTCGAGCTCGATGCGCGCGCCGAATCAGCGATACCAGGCCCGATCGACAAAGGGAGCCGGCAGAGAGAGCGGATCGCATGGACAACCGCAGTGGCGGTACTCTCACTGGCAGCCCTCGGCCTTGGTGCGTGGGCGATTCGCCCGGCACCGTCATCAGCCGAAGTGCGCCTCACCGTCGAGACACCGGGTGAGTCAGATCCGCGCGATCTCGCATCACTGGCGGTCTCACCCGATGGCCTGAACGTCGCGTTCGTGGCCGCCGTAGAAGGTCAGCCTCACGTGTGGGTGCGGCCGCTCGGCGCGCTGATAGCGCGGCCACTGCTCGGGACCGCCGGTGCATCTGTCCCCTTCTGGTCAGCCGACAGCCGATCGGTCGCGTTCTATGCAGACGGGTGGCTCAAGCGCATCGACGTCGCCGGTGGATTGGTGCGCAACCTGACGAAAGCTGTCTTCGGCTTCGGTGGCGCGTGGAATAACGACGGCGCGATTCTCTTCGTCCCGAGTCCAGGTAGTCCAATTTTTCGTACGTCGACTGAGGGGGCCGCGCCGGTACCGCTCACTCGGCCCACAGGCAGCCAGTCAGGTCACGCGCACCCACACTTTCTGCCTGACGGCCGTCACTTCCTCTACTTCGTGCAGGGCCCTTCGGAGACACGTGGCATCTATGTGGGTGACATCGACGGGCCGGTCACCCGAAAGCTGTTCGACGCAGACTCCGCGGCCGTCTACACCTCCGGTTATCTACTCTTCGTACGGCAGGCCACGCTGTTTGCTCAGGCCTTCGATGCGAAGCGGTTGGAGCCGACGGGAAACCCGCTAGCCGTGGCGGCCGATGTGGGGGGGAGTCTCCTGGCTGGATTGTCCGCGGAGGGGGGCGTTCTCGCCTTCCGAGCCGGGCCCACAGGCACCCGCCGACAATTCCGCTGGCTCGATCGAACAGGAAAAGAGATCGGACGGGTGGGCGACCCCGGCAGCGAAAAACTCTCCCCGTCGTTGTCCCCAGACGGCGGTCAACTGGCATTCTTCGGCCGTGTGGAGGGTACGAACACCGACATCTGGTTGCTCGAGACGCGACGAGGCGTGCTCACCAGGTTCACCGATCGTGCCGCCGACGACGTCGGTCCGGTATGGTCTCGAGATGGAAGCCGAATCGCGTACACGTCGAACCAAGGCGGCAGCTTTGGCTTGTACCAGAAGAGCACGACAGCGGCCGGCCGCGAGGAGCCGTTGATCAATGAGGCCGGAGTCGTCGTGATGGCATCCGATTGGTCGCCGGGCGACCGGATCCTTCTGTATCAACGCGGCGACGACATCTGGGCGCTGCCCATGGTCGGGAGTGAACGAAAACCGTTTCCGGTGATTCAGACAGAATTTGATGAACAGGAGGCAATGTTCTCCCCCGACGGGCGATGGATGTCGTACGTCTCCAACAGTTCGGGTGGCTTTGAAGCTTACGTGCGGCCGTTTCCCGGCCCTGGACAGACGGTGCGCGTCTCGACCCGGGGTGGAGCTCAAGTGCGATGGCGGGCTGACGGCCGGGAACTCTTCTACGTTGCACTCGATGGGACCCTCATGGCCGTTCCGATCGAGATGTCAGCGGATGGCCTGACCCTAACACCAGGCGTACCCAAGCCCCTCTTCACCACACATATCGGCCGCGTGATCAACCCTGGCGGCACCGGCCCCAACTACATTGTGTCTGGCGACGGGCAGCGATTTCTCATGAGCATCATCGCGCAAGAGACCAGCGCCACACCGCTCAGGGTATTCGTGAACTGGAAGCCGCCGCAGCAGTGATCGCGAACGTCACGGGCGCTCGGTAGGACTCTTCTCGCCTGGGCCCGGCAACGGCGGCCACTCGCCACCACTTCTCTCGCGCTCGATCAAGTCGTCGATCGACGCGTAGCGATACACCACCTGGGCCTGGTTCTGAAACAGCCCGCCGGTGTCTGCCGTCGGACCGTAGGTCGAATAGAGCGCCTGGCCCCACATCCGCAGATAGATCGTCAACTGACCGCGATGATGCGCCGAGTGTGTGAACCGCCGCGTCAGCACCCACGCGCGTGAGCGGCGGACGTCGAAGAACCCGGTCTCCTCCTCGAACCACGTGTCAGGCTTCGATGCGAGCTGGCCGAGGCGCTCGGCCGAGACGGCGGCGTAGTGCTCGAGAAACATCTCCTTTCGCTCGTCCGATGGCAACACCGGGCGTGATACGGCAATGTCGAGCATCGTGCGCATCCACGTGTCCTCGCTGACGCACTGATGCACCATGTGCTCGTGAGGCGTGCGCGCCCGCGGCTCCGGGCGGAACGTCATGCGCGCGTCGGGCACCTGCGACCAAACACTCAGCGTCTTCAGCCGTTCAGTGCGATACGTTTCGATCAGGAAGTCGTAGCGTGACATAGCGCTGAATACACGTCCTCGCCAAAAGCGACCAGCAGAACTCGGGACGGCGTGGTTGACGCGTCGAGTGCGGTGCAAATCTCACGCGCCGCAATCGCCGCAGCGTCCTCAATTGGAAACCCGTAGATACCGCAGCTGATCGCCGGAAACGCGATTGAGTCCACGTGGTGGTCGCGCGCCAGCGCCATCGACGATCGATAGCAGCTCGCCAGCAACTCGCGCTCGTTCTGCCCGCCACCACGCCACACCGGCCCGGCCGTGTGAATCACGTAGCGCGCCTTCAAGCGAAAGCCCGGCGTGATCCTCGCCTCGCCAGTCGGACACCGCACGCCTGGTCTGACTTCCGGCAGCGCACGACATGCGGCGAGCAGCTCAGGCCCTGCGGCGCGATGTATCGCACCATCCACTCCACCGCCGCCGAGCAACGCGGTGTTGGCCGCATTCACGATCGCATCGACATCGAGCTTCGTGATGTCGCCACGGACGATGTCCAGTCTCGTACTCGCCATTCCAGACTCACACGCCAGCTGATCGAGAAGACGTCACTTGTGTTGCCGTCGCGAATCCGGGTTCCGGTGGCCGGACCGCGCTGCGATGGCGTCGTCGGCCGCTGGCCGCTCGGGTCGGGCGTGCTCGCCCTCAACCTCGCTGAGCCCCACCGCCTTCTCGCGCGGTCAGGCGATCGAGTCGGCCTGACCTCCACACGGATTCGCAACGGCAACACAAGTGACGTCCACGTTTGACCTGACCTTTGCCCTTTGCCTTTTGCCCTTTGACCTGACTGTTCACAGGTATTTCAGCCACGGGGAGGGGTTCCGTTCCTTCACGCGTGAGAACCACAGGCTGAGCGGTATCAGTACAGAGAGAACCGCGAGCCAGCAGAGATACACCACCGGCAGATCGAAGCCGGCGTTGGCCGGCACCGCCGCGAACACCGCTGGGGGGCTCTTGAAGTACCAACCGATGTCCTTGCCGGCCCCGGCGCTCACCGCGATAGCCAGTCCATGCGCGAGCGGCCACTGCCACAGATAGAAGAACATCGGCACGCGGCCGACACGGGTGACGATCTGCTCGACCGGTGATGGCCGCCGTGACTCGAACCACGCGAGTGCCAGCAGCGCGGGTCCAATCGTCATCAGCAGATACATCAGCGACACGGGATACTTCGTCGTGTTGACGAAGGAGAACACCGAGAACAGCACGCTGCTCTGCGGTGACCACGGCCGCGGGTCGCCGTACAGATTGGTGGCGCGGATCACGATGAACGCCGCGATAAGCCCGAGACCGGTCCGCAGCAACAGCGTCCGGCGGCGCGCCGGGTCGAGTGTGTAGATCGCGCCGAATGCGTAACCGACGGCAATGACACCAATCCACGGCATGAGCGGGTAAACCACGAAGACCACGGGACTGCCGTCGCCGAACACCGGGAAAAACTCGGCGGGCTGGTGCAGCAGGATCCACAGCTTGGCCGCGAGACTCGGCACCGGCGAGCCCGGACCCTGCCAACTCATGACGCGAATCCCATCGAAAGCGTTGTGCAGCAGGATCATCGCCAGTCCGAGCCCGGCGATCACCCGCAGCGGCAGATGAATCAGCGCCGCGAGCACGATCATCGACACGCCGAGCGTCCAAATCACCTGCAGGGTGATCAGGAAGCTGTAATCGACGTTGAACCAGGTCGTGATCCGGATCACCGTCGCCTCGAGCACAATCAGCCAGAGCCCGCGCGTGAACAGGAACCGCGACAGATCGCGCGTGGACATCCCTCGGCTGTGCTGGAGATAGGCGCCGACGCCGGCGAGGAAGACGAAGATCGGCGCGCAGTAGTGCGTCACCCACCGCGTCATGAACAGCATCGGCGTGGTCGTCGCGAGGTTCGTCGGGTCGCCGACCAACCCGTTGACGTTGACGAAGTCGCGAGTGTGGTCGAGGACCATCACGATCATCACGATCCCGCGCAGGAGATCGATGGACCCGAGGCGTGCGCGCACGGCAGGCCCCGGGGATACATGGGAACGGGATTCCGGTGGCGCTATTTTCGCTGTGGTAAGCGTCATAGGTTGTCGATGGGCAACGGCTCGATCGTATCCGCCGGCGTGAAACCGAACACGGCGCCGTAAAAGTACAACTCCGCTTCGAGGCTGCGAATGATCGTCGCGGCTTTGCGAAAGCCGTGCTGCTCACCCTCGAACGACAGATACGCGACCGGCAGCCCCTTTCTCCGTACCGCGTCGGCCATCATCTCCGACTGGTTCGGCGGAACGACCTTGTCCTCGAGGCCCTGCAAGAGAATCAACGCACACGATAGCCGATCGACGAAGTGAATAGGTGAACGCGCGCGGTAAAGCTCACGAGCCTCAGGATAGGGTCCGATGAGCGTATCGAGATAACGCGACTCGAACTTGTGTGTGTCATGCGCCAGCACTTCGATGTCGCTGATTCCGTAGTAGCTCGCCGCCGCCTTGAACACTCCCGGATGAAAGACCAGCGCGGCAAGCGCCGTGTAGCCGCCTGCACTGCCTCCGCGGATGATGAGGCGCTCAGGATCGGCCTTGCCCTGCGCAACCAGGTGTCGCGCCGCGTTCACTGCGTCTTCGACGTCAACGATGCCCCACTGGCCGTTGAGACGCTCTCGATACGGACGGCCGTACCCAGAGCTGCCACCGTAGTTCACATCGGCAACCGCGAAGCCGCGCGTCGTCCAGTACTGAATGGCGACATCGAACCTCGCCGTCGTCGCCGTCGTCGGGCCGCCGTGGCTGATGACAATGAGCGGTGGTCGATCACCGGGCATGCCGGTGTACTCGGGATGACGCGGTGGATAGATGAACGCGTGCGCGGTCAGGCCACTGCCGGTTGGAAACTCGATTGCCTCCGGCTCCGAAATGAAGATGGGATCGATCTCCACCTGTGACGCCGTCTTCAGCGGCTCGGCGTCTCCAGTGTTGAGATCGATCTGCATCACGGCGTCCGACGTCCTGGCCGATCCGGCGACCACGAACGCGTGGGTCACGGTTGCCGTCAACCATTCGCGCGGTTCGAGTCCGGGAGCCAGGCTCGTCATCACTCCGCTCGCGACATTCACGACGCCGAGGTGCCATCGGCCGCTGCTCGTGTACGAGACCACGATGTGCGAGCCGCCCGCGAAGGCCCAGGTCGCGGTTTCGAAGATCCACTGAGGACGTCCGAATTCCGCGTCGGGAGCCGCGTTCGTCATCACCGTGTGCGACAAGGTGCCATCCCACCGATAGAGCTTCCACCAACCGTCACGGTCGCTGACGAAGTAGAGCGTGCCGTCAGGCGACCAGCCGGGTTGATAGATCGACTCTGATGGCCCACCGGCGACACGCGTCGATCCACTGAGCGCGCCACTTGCGTCGATGTCCGCAGCCCACAGCTCGGTGCCGTCCCACGGCATCTGCGGATGCCGCCACGACAGCCAGGCGAGTCGCGTCCCGTCTGGACTGATGCGCGGTGTCGAGTAGAAGTCGTAGCCCGAGGCGATCACCGCGCCAGCACTCTCTCCGCCATCGAGAGGTATGGCGACGAGCGCGGTCTCCGCCTCGTAGTGCCCGGCTTTAGCCGGATCGTGATTCTCGCGAACGGCGATCAAGCGATTGCGTTTCGAGTCGTACGCGAAGTCAGCGTAGAAACCGTTGTTCGCCGGAGTGATGGCGTGGGGCGGGTCTTGTTCTTTAGACCCGCCGGAATAGACACGTTGATCCTGAAAATTGGTGAAATAGATCTGCCCACCTGCGACGATGTACGCGCCGCCGCCATACTCGTGCACGCGCGTGCGAACGTTGAACCCCTGCGGCGTCAGCTCCTCATGCCGTCCGTCCGCGCGGCGACGGACCAGGACACTGCGTCCGCCTTCGTTCGGCCGCCGCTCGAGCCAGTAGACATCGTCACCGTCCACCGTCACGCTGCCCAGGCGAACGCCCTGCGCCGCAACGGCTTCCGCGGAAATTGGAGACGGCCATGTTCCGTACGGTCTTTGCACCTGACAACTGTACAATCTCCGCCACCTTGCCCCGCCGAAGCCGTGCGCGAAGGCGGGTCGAAAGGACCGCCATGAAGAGATGGATTTGGGTTCCGGCCGTTCTGCTGGCCGTGTCTTACGTGGCGGCGCAGGATCGATCCTCGCGCGCGGTGGAGTGGCCGTACTACGGCGGTGATCCCGGCGGCACGCGTCATTCGACGTTGACCGACATCAATGCCGGCAACGTGAAGCAACTGCAACAGGCGTGGCAGTGGAAGCACTGGGAGACGCCGCTCAAGGAATACGACACGGTGCCGGGTCAGTTCGAGGCGACGCCGCTGATGATCGACGGCACGCTGTACGTGACGACGCCGTACAACAGCGTCGCCGCGCTCGATGCGGAGACCGGCAAAGAGCGGTGGCGGTTCGATGGCGCGGCGTACGAGCTCGGTCAGGTGCTGTCGGGCAGCGGCTGGAAGCTGCGCGGCACCGCCGTCTGGCGCGACGGCAATCAGATGCG
>Ga0070673_100000808_pt1 | contig 17526 bp, 12 predicted proteins | sample KBSM23metaG_FD_65342 | JGI IMG/M metagenome (GOLD analysis project Ga0070673, IMG submission 65342) | Miscanthus rhizosphere microbial communities from Kellogg Biological Station, Michigan, USA - KBS M2-3 metaG | ecosystem: Host-associated > Plants > Roots > Rhizosphere > Soil ... | reverse complement strand
TGCATGATGTGCGGCGCGGCCGGCATGGCCTGCTGCGCGGGCGACATCTGCCAGAGCGGCGCCGTCTGCCAGAACGGCGTCGACGGCGGGGCCAGCATGTGCGCGGCCTGCGGCGGCAACAATCAGCCGTGCTGCCCGGGTGGCGGTGGCAACGGCACGTGCAACACCGGCTTCGCGTGCATCAACCCGCCGGGCGCGAATACGCCCGCGGCGTGCCAACCGTGCGGCGCCAACGGCCAGGCCTGCTGTGGCGGCGGCGCCGCGAACACCTGCGGCACCGGCCTGTCCTGCCAGGACGCGGCCGACGGCGGGGCGAGCACGACCTGCCAGCCGTGCGGCGCCAACAACCAGGAGTGCTGCGCGGGCAACACCTGCAACACCGGCCTGGGCTGCGCGAACCCGGCGACAGGCCCGAACGTCTGCATGATGTGCGGCGCGCTGAACATGGCCTGCTGCCCCGGCCAGATTTGCCAGAGCGGCGGCAGCTGCGAGGCGGCGGACGGCGGCATGGCCTGCGTCGCGTGCGGCGGCTCCGGCCAGGCGTGCTGCGGCGCGAACAACACCTGCAACACGGGCTTCCGGTGCATCGATCCGGGCGCGGGGCCGGCGGCGTGCACGGCGTGCGGCGCGCTCGGTCAGCCTTGCTGCGGATCGGGCACGGTCGCCACGGGCACGTGCAACACGAACCTCGCGTGCGCCAACGTGGCGGGCACGGGCGTCGTCTGCATCATGCCGCCTCCCTAAGCGGCGCGCAGGCTCGGACAGACGCGTTCGCGATCGAACGCCCCGCACCCCCGGCCTGGTGGGGGGCGGGGACGGTCGCCGATCGAGATCGGTTCTCCGCAGCGGGAGTCGATCGCGTTCGAGCGCGGACCGGCTCGCGCCAAGGTCAGGGATCTCTCGCGCGGCCGCCGGGTCTCGAGCCGTAAACTCGCCGCCTCGATACACCGGCGCGCGCGGCGGAGCGCGACCGCGCGGTGGCTCAGGCGGTCACGGCGCGGCAGAAGATCGGGCTCAGCCCGGCCTGGTATCCGTCCCGTCGCTCAGCCGCACGACTGCAGCGCCAGATCGCAGGTGAACGTCCCGTTGCGGGCCCTGAGCGTGAACGTCCCGATCCCCACGCCGACGATGATGTCCCCGTCGTCGACGGCGTGACGGAACTCGACGCTCGCGCCGACGATCCGGAAGTCGAAGGAGAGGGCGCGGACGCGCTCGCCGCGGCCGACGTCGCCTTCGAACCGCAGGAGGAACTTCGCCTCCGCGATCGCGTGCGGGAGCGGGCCGTACAGGACGACGATCAGCGTGCCGTCGACGAACCCGTTCAGCGCGAGGGCGGCGACGCCGGGATCGCCGGTGGGATCGATCCGGGTCCGGCAGGCCGTGGCGACGCCCCAGAGCTCGGGGCGCAGCCGGCCGTCCTCGACGACCGCGGTCAGCTCGATCGACCCGTTCGCGGCCGCGTCGGGCGGTCCGGGCGACTCGGCCCAGCCGCTGCAGATCCGCGTCGCGCGCACGACGGCGCGCAGCGTGGCCCGATCCGGATCGTCCGCCGCGGCGGGATCGGCGGGGAGCGCGTCGTCGTCGAAGGGTCGCCGCAGCCGGACCATCGCCTCCGCGATCTGACGGGGAAGCCAGTCGAGCTCGAGATCTTCGGTTCGCGCCTGGACCTGCTCTCGAAGCTGCGCGAGGTGGGCGGTATCGACGGTGCCCGTCGGCGCGTCATAGACGGCGGCCACCGCGGCGGTTTCTTCTTCGAGCGGCGGCGTCGGCAGCGTGACCGAGTCGGGCCCGCACGCGGCGCTCGCCACTCCCGCCACGGCGGCCGCGATGAGCCACCCGAGGCGATTGTGATTCCCGCGTGTCACAGAATGACCGCCAGCGATGCGTCGGGAATGAACCTCCGTTCGGGGATGGCGATGTCCATCCCGGGAAGGAAGTAGTACCCGTAGCCGGCGCCGACACTGAGGCGCACGTGGGGCCACAGGACGGCGACGCCCACCACCGCCTCCCACGGCCGTTCCACGCGGGGCCGCATCTCGCCGTCGACGCGAACGGTGGTGCTGGGATCCAGCACGGAGCTTCCTCCGAAGACGAGCGGCCCCGAGTAGAACTGGTAACGTCCCAGCGCGATCAGCGAGACGATCCGGGTGACGCGGACCTCGAGCATCGCGGCGGTCTGCGCGGTCCGCGCCGCGACCGCCCCGTTCAGGTCGGCGTCGTCGGTGTTTCCGGTGCCGTACAGCCGCGCGAAGACGTACGTCGCTTCGAGGTGCAGCCAGATGCGCGGCGCCACGCGAATCGACGGAAAGAGCGAGAGCGGGATCGTGATCAGCTTGCCCGGCGTCTCGCCACCGAGGAAGGCGAAGTAGGCGGCCCCGTTGAGCCCGACCGCGAGCGGACCGCGTTCGAAGGCCAGGACCTTGAGGTGGAGGTTGGGAATCAGCACGGGGCGAAACGCCCGCACCAACCAGGGGGTCGGGTCGGTCCCGATCGAGATCCGTTCGGTGAGGCCGTAGTCGAAGGCGAGGATCCCGAGCTTGAGCCGGCGCGCGCCGATCGTGTAAGCGGTCCGCTCGTCGAGGCGGGGAAGATCGTCGGGCGGATGCTCCACGATCTTCGGTGGCGGCGGCGAGGCCACGAGGCTCTCCTGAGCCCGCGCCGGGCCGGGCGCCGCCAGCGTCGTCGCCAGGGCCGCCGCGCCGATCAGCAAGGTTCGCGAGCGCATGGATCGCTCTTAAGCCCGTCCTCGGCGCCGGGATGTCAGCCCGCGGCGCAAATGTTCAAACGTGCGCCGAAAGAAACGAAGAGCACGACGCACCGCCCGACCGAAGTACCGAACAACTGGGGTGGGCGCGGCGAGATTCGAACTCACTACCCCCGGCTTCGGAGGCCGGTGCTCTATCCAACTGAGCTACGCGCCCTGACTGCGGCGCGCAGCCTAGCAGAGGCCGGGCCCCGAAGGGAGGACTCAAACAGCCGCTTCAGCGCAGCTTGCCGCCGCGGTCGTAGATCGGGTGCTCTTCGAAGTGGTGGCGGGTCTGCATGTAGCGCACGGTGCCCGAGCGCGAGCGCATGACGACCGAGCTGGTCTCGGCGCCGCCCTTGGTGTAGCGCACGCCGCGCAGCAGGAAGCCGTCGGTGACGCCGGTCGCCGCGAACATCACGTCGCCGCTCGCCAGCTCGTTGATCGAGAATATCTTGGCCGGGTCGGCGATGCCCATGTGCATCGCGCGCACGCGCTCCTCGTCGCTGCGGAACTGCAGCACGCCCTGCATGTCGCCGCCGAAGCAGCGCAACGCCGCCGCCGCCAGCACGCCCTCGGGCGCGCCGCCCACGCCCAGCAGCACGTCGATGCCGGTCGACGCGTCGGCCGTCGCCAACGCGCCGCCCACATCGCCGTCGGTGATCAGGCGGATGCGCACGCCCGCCCGGCGCACCTCGGCGACCAGCGCCTCGTGGCGCGGGCGCTCCAGGATGACCGCGGTCAGATCGGTGACGCGCACGCGCTTGGCCTCCGCGATCGCCGCCAGGTTGTGCGTGGCGCTGCGCCGGATGTCGATCGCGCCGCGCGCGACCGGCCCCACCGCGATCTTGTTCATGTACGTGTCGGGCGCGTTCAGGAACTGGCCGTGCTCGGCCATCGCCACCACGGCCAGCGCGTCGTTGAGACCGTTGGCGCACAGGTTGGTGCCCTCCAGCGGATCGACCGCGATGTCGATCTCGGGCGCGTCGGCCGCGGCGTCGCCGACCTCCTCGCCGATGTACAGCATCGGCGCCTCGTCGCGCTCGCCCTCGCCGATGACGACGCGGCCGCGGATGTGCAGGTAGCCGAAGGTGCGCCGCATCGCCTCGGTGGCGGCGCGGTCGGCGCCGTCCTTGTAGCCGAGCCCGACGAAACGGCCGGCGGCGAGGGCGGCCGCTTCGGTGACGCGAACGACTTCGAGTGCGAGGTTTCTGTCCACGGGACCTTGGGGTGTTCGCTCGACGCTAACACGGCGCACGGTCCGTCCGGGGCGGCCGAGGGTTGCGCCGTTCGGGGATACCGGGAACACTCTAGGCCCGCGGATTCGAATGAAAAGGGTGCCGTTCGCCGTCGTGGTGGTTTTTTTCGCGATCGGCGCGGGGTCCTGCCGCGAACGCAACGTGACCGGCGCGGCGCCGGCCCCCGCCGCGACGCCGGCGCCCGGGGCGGCCGCGGGCGGGCGCCCGCTGCGCATCGCCATGATCGCGAAGAGCGCCAGCAACCCGTCGTTCGTCGCGGCGCGCACCGGGGCGGAGAACCGCGCGCGCGAGCTGTCGGCGTCGCTGGGCCGGCCGATCACGATCGAATGGCTGACGCCGCCGCAGGAGGACGGGGCGGTGCAGGCGCGGCGGATCGCGCAGGCGGTGAAGGAGGGCATGGACGGCGTGCTGCTGTCGTGCTCGGACGCGCGCACGGCGACGCCGGCGATCGACGACGCCGTCGCGCACGGCGTGCCCGTGATGACGTTCGACAGCGACGCGCCCGATTCGCGCCGGTTCGCCTACTGCGGCGTCGACGACATCAAGACGGGCGAGATGATCATGGAGGAGCTGGCGCGGCTGGTCCCGCGCAACGCCCACGTCGCGGTGCTGGCGGGTAACCGGGCGGCGCCCAACCTGAGCCGCCGCGTCGAGGGCATCCTGCGCGCCGCCGCGCGCCACCCCGACATCAAGGTCGTCGGCACCTTCTACACCGTCGAGACGCCCGAGGAGGCCAGCGCGACGGTCATCCAGATCGACGCCGCGCATCCCGACATCGACGGGTGGGCGATGGTCGGCGGCTGGGCGCTGTACACGAAGACGCTGCTGCATGACCTGCAGCAGGACCACCGGCACCGCCGCAAGCCCGTGAAAATCGTTTCCATTAACGCGCTGCCGCCGCAGCTGGCCTACGTCGAGGCCGGCGTGGCGCCCGTGCTGTTCGCGCAGCCGACATATCTGTGGGGCGAGATCGGCGTCGACGCGCTCGTCGACAAGCTGACCGCCCGCAAGCCCGTTCCGCCGCACATCGAGGCGGAGCTCGTGCGCGTGTCGGCCGAGAACCTCGGTGCCTGGGCGCGTCAGCTGCGGGCGTGGGGGTTCGCCGACGTGCCCGAAGAGCTGCTCCGCCCGGCCAAGTAGGCCCGAAGCAGGGCGAAATCGACGGCGAACCTGGCCCTTCGGGGGGTGCTGCGGACACCCATTTCCCGGCTTTCCATGCGCAAGGTCCGTCTGCTTTCGCTGCTGGCGTTGCTGGCCGCCGGTTGCGGCGGCGGCGGCGAGCAGCGCCAGGGGGACGCGGCGGCCGACGCGCCCATGGACATGACGGGCGCGGGCGGGACGACCGGCACCGGCGGCGACGGCGGTGGCGGCGCGGGCGGCGCGGGCGCGACCGGCGGCGGCGGCGGGACGGTGACGACGGGCGCGGAGATCGGCGCGGTGTGCGCGATCGCCGACGACTGCAAGAGCGGCTTCTGCTTCGACAACGTTTGCTGCCGCTCTGACTGCTCGGGCCTCTGCCAGTCGTGCGCGCAACCGGGAAGCGCCGGCAACTGCATGAACGTTCCGGTCGGCGCGGACCCGCGCAACGACTGCCCCGACGACGGCGTCACGGGCTGCATGCGCAACGGCTCCTGCGACGGCACCGGCCTTTGCGCGGTGTACGGGACCGGGACGATCTGCAAGGCGCAGGCGTGCGCGGCGTCGACCGTCACCCAGGCCTCGCGCTGCGACGGCGATGGCGAGTGCACGGCGGGCAACAGCGATTCGTGCGGCCAGTATCTGTGCGGCGGCGACGGGAAGTGCCGTTCGACCTGCGCGACGGCCGCCGACTGCGTCGCGGGCGCGGCGTGCGTGAATGGAAGCTGCGGGCCGAAGCCGCCCGGCGCGACGTGCACGGCGGGCAACGAGTGCGCGTCGATGATCTGCGCGCAGGGCGTCTGCTGCAAGACCGCATGCGCTGGCGCCTGCAAGTCGTGCGCGATCACCGGCAGCGAGGGCGAATGCATCAACGTCCCGGCCGGCGTCGATCCGCTGGGGCAGTGCTCGGACGACGGCATGATGACGTGCGGCGACGACGGGACCTGCGACGGCTCGGGCGCGTGCGGGAAGTATTCCGGCGCGACGACCTGCGCGGCGGCGACCTGCACCGGATCGACCGCGACGGCGCCGCGCACCTGCAACGGCGCCGGCACGTGCTTGATGGTGCTGCCGGTGTCGTGCGCGCCGTATCTGTGCGGCAGCAGCGGGGCGTGCCGCACCAGTTGCACCGGCGACGCCGATTGCCTCGCGCCCAACGTCTGCATGGGAACGACGTGCGGACCGCCAGGAACGGGTGGCACGGGCGGCACGGGTGGCACGACCGGCGCGGGTGGCACCACCGGAACGGCGGGCGCAGCAGGCACGACCGGCGTCGCCGGCGCGGGCGGCACGACCGGATCCGGCGGCGCCGCGGGCACCACCGGCGGCGCGGGTGGCGGTACGACGGGCACCGGCGGCGCGGCGGGCACCACCGGAACGGCGGGCGCGGCAGGCACGACCGGCGTCGCCGGCGCGGGCGGCACGACCGGATCCGGCGGCGCCGCCGGCACCACCGGAACGGGCGGCGCCGCGGGCACCACCGGCGGCGCGGGCCGCGGCGGAACGACGGGCGCGGCCGGCGCGGCGGGCACCACCGGAACGGGCGGACGCGGCGGAACCGGCTGCCCCGGCACCGTGTTCTGCGACGACTTCGAGGACGGCGACACCGTCGGGTGGACGCCGAACGGCGGCACGTGGAGCGTCATCACCGACGGCACCCGCGTCTACCAGGGCGGCAACGGCAACACGTTCTCGCTCGGCGGTCTTTCCACGGCGTGGACCGACCAGACAATCACCGCGCGCGTGAAGGTCACGCAGTGGGGCGGCACCAGCACGTCGTACCGCGCCGGGATCGTCGCGCGCGCGACCGATTCGTCGAACCTGTACGTGTTCGCGATCGACGCCAGCGGCGCGCTGCGCCTGCTGAAGGGGACCAGCTCACCGTCGGGAACGGGCGCCAGCGGCACCTGCGGCAAGGTGACGCCCACGCCGGCCGCCGTGGCGGGAACCTGGTACACGATGCAGCTGAAGATCGTCGGCACCGGCAACGACGTGTTCATCTCGACCTTCTTCAACGGCACCATGATCCACGACTGTCAGACCAGCGTCGGCACGCTGCCGTCGGGTGGCGCCGGAACCTACATCTACGGCCCGAACACGATCGTCGAGTTCGACGACGTAAAGATTTCGACGCCGTAGAACGCGTCACGAGAACGTCGCGGCGCGGACGGGTAGGCCGGCTCACAGGTCCTGCGCGCATGCTTAAGCGCGCGCGCGCCGCCTCCGAGAGTCCGCTTTCGCAGCAACGATGGCGCGCTCGGTTCTCCGCTTCAGCTTTGTCGTGATCGGCTTCGTGCTCGCGTTGTGCGGCGGCGGATGCGGCGGCGGCGGCGAGCTGCGCGGTGAGGTGGGCGCAGGTGGCGGCGGGGCCGGCGGCGGCGCCGGCAGCGGCGGCGGCGGTCACGCCGGCCGCGTCGGTGGTCAGCTGGCCGCGCTGAGCGAGGCGGGCGCGGACTGCACGCTGCCCGGCGACTGCAAGAGCGGCTTCTGCTCCGCCGGCGTCTGCTGCCGATCGGATTGCTCGGGCGCGTGCCAGTCGTGCGCCGTCGACGGCAGCGTCGGCACCTGCACCAACGTTCCCGTCGGCGCCGATCCGCGCAACGATTGCCCCGACGACGGCGTCGCCAGCTGTGGGCGCAACGGCTTCTGCGACGGCACGGGCGCGTGCGCGCTGTACGCGGCGGGCGCGATCTGCCGCGCGCAATCGTGCGCCGGCTCGACGGTGAGCCACGCCGCGCGCTGCGACGGCGCGGGCGCGTGCGGCAGCGCGGCCGCCGATTCGTGCGGCGCGTACATGTGCAACGCAGCGGGCGACGGCTGTCGCGGCGACTGCGCCAGCGACGCCGACTGCGCGGGCGGCGCCGCGTGCGTGAACGGAAGCTGCGGTCCTCGGCCGCCGGGCGCGGCGTGCGCCGCCGCGGCGGACTGCGCGTCGGGGTTCTGCGTGACCGGCGTCTGCTGCGCGACCGTGTGCGGCGGCACCTGTCGCTCGTGCGCGATCGCCGGCAGCGAAGGTCAGTGCATCGCGGTGCCGGCCGGCGCCGATCCGCTGAACCAGTGCGCCGACCAGGGCGCGGCCGGCTGCGGGCAGGACGGCGCGTGCGACGGCGCCGGCGCGTGCCGCCGCTACGCCAGCGGAACGGTGTGCGGCGCCGCGAGCTGCGGCGGCGCGACGTCGATGCCGGCGCGCACCTGCAACGGCGGCGGCAGCTGTCTCATGGTCGTGCCCGCGGCGTGCGGCGCGTACAGCTGCGACACGGCGGGCGCCGCGTGCCGCACCGCCTGCGCCGCGGACGCCGACTGCACCGCCGGCAACGTCTGCAAGACCGGCGCGTGCGTCCCGCCGCCGTCGGATCCCGACGGTGGCGCGGGCGGCGGCGGCGCGAGCGGCGGCGGCGCGAGCGGCGGCACGGGCGGGGCAGGGGCAAGTGGCGGCACCGGCGGCGCGGCGGCAAGCGGCGGCGGCGGCGCAGGCGCGCGTGGCGGCAACGGCGGCGGCGCGGGCGCGTCCGGCGACGGCGGCGCGGGAACGACCGGCGCCTGTCCCGGCTACGCGTTCTGCGACGACTTCGCGGACGGCGACGCCGCCGGCTGGACACCGATCGGCGGCACCTGGTCGGTCATCGACGACGGCGGCGCCGTCTATCGCGGCGCGAACGGTTCGGGCAACGCGATCGCGGGCTCGCCCGCGTGGACCGACCAGACGGTCGAGGCGCGCGTGAAGGTCATGCAGTTCGGCAACGACAAGCCCGGCTTCCGCGCCGGCGTGATCGCGCGCTACGCGAACGCGACGTCGTTCTACGTTTTCCTGATCGACGGCGCGGGCAGCCTGCGCGTGCTGAAGGACGGCGACGTCCCCGGCGGGCACTCGGGCGCGTGCGGAAAGATCGACGCCAACCCGACCCCGGGCTGGCACACGCTGAAGCTGGCCGTGTCGGGCTCCACCAGCGTCCGGTTGCAGACCTTCCTGGACGGGGCGCCGGTCCACGACTGCACCAGCACGGCCGGGCCGATCCCGGCGGGCGCGGCGGGAGCCTACGTCTATGGTGCTAATACTATTGTGGAATTCGACGACGTGAGGGTCTCGACCCCCTAGCCGCTCGCGCCACCGCCAACGCTCCGCATCATGAAATTTGCATGGCGGCAATTTTTTGCCGTCGTCTAGGTGGAGGAAGCGGTCATGAATTCCACGACACGACAGGCCTTCGAGCTACACGACGGCGGCGACCTGGTCGGCGATTCGATCGGCCATTCCGGGGGTAGCCCGGAACAGCAGGTGGAGGTCACGCGCGCGGTGATCGTGGACGACAACCAGCGGCGCGCGGCGACGCTGGCCGCGGCGCTGAGGCTGGGCGGTCAGCTGGCGGTCAGCGTGGTCGCGCCCGACGATCCCGCCCTGCGCGGCGAGTTGCTGCCGGCCGACCTCGTGCTGCTCGCGCTGGGCGGCCGCGACGTCTCCGCGCTGGGCATCGGCGCCGAGGCGGTGCAGCGCAACCCGTTCACCGAGGTGGTCTTCTACTGCGACAACCCCGACGCGCCCGAGGTCGCGGCGGCGTCCGTTCTCGGCATCACGCGCATCGTGCCCGCGCAGCACATGACCGCGTGGCTGGCGCGCGGCGGAAATTTGCTGGCGCGCGGCGCGTGCCTGCGGCGCGCGGCGGCAGCGTGCGCGGCGGCGGTGCCCCGGCCCCCGACGCTGGCGGCCGTGACGGACGGACCGACGCGGCTGCCGCTGCCGACGGCCGAGATGCAGTTTCGCGAGAGCTACATCCGGTTCCTCCTGGGCGAAAGCGGCAGCCGGCAAGAGGCGGCGAAGCGCGCCGGCGTCCCGTACCGGACCATGTGCGAGATGATCCGCAAGCTCGGAATTTCCTAACCCGTCCTCGTCCCCAACGGCGCCCTCGAGAACTCCGCGCTTCGAGGGCGGCGGGCCGGGGACGAGGGCGGGTTACTTATTTCCTGGTTGGCTTCCCAGCCTCGTCCATTCCGTGCGGATGGACGGGGCTTTTTTTTGGCCGGATTCGACGGCCTCGTCGCTCTTCCTGAAAGCGGGCGACAATCGTGGCCCGGGCGATGGGTTCCCTGACTGAAGACCAGGTGAAGGAGGCCTATCGGCGCTACTTCCCCATCATCGTGCGAAAGAGCGGACGCATGCTGCGTGATGCCAGCGAAGCCCAGGACCTCGCGCAGGAAACCTTCCTGCGCCTGTGGCGGAGCCGGCTCGACCTGCGCGACACGGCCGCGACCACGGCGTGGCTGTACAAGACCTGCACGCGGCTGGCCCTGGACCGCCTGCGATCGCCCGTGAAGCCCGCGGCGGGCACGGCGGAGCTGGCCGACGCGATCGCCAGCCCCGAAGCAAACGCGGAGGAGCGCAGCCACCATCGGGCGATGCTGCAAGAGATGCTGGGGCGGTTTCCCCACGACGAGCTGGAGGCGGCGGTGCTTTCGCGCGTCGACGGGCTCAATCATCAGGAGATCGGCGAGGTCCTCGGCATCAGCGAGCGCACCGTGCGGCGCCTGCTGTCGCGCATCGACGAGCGCCTGGTCGGGTGGCGCGCGCGCCGCGAGGTCGTCGCGTGAACGCGCCCGCGCCGCACCCGTCGTTTCTCGAGCTCGATCGGCACGCGCTCGGCGCCGGGCGGGCGGACACCGCTGCGCACGTCGCGAGCTGCGAGACGTGCCGCGCCCGTCTTATTGACATTGGCCAGGTCGGGCCGGCCTCGGACGCGCCCGCCTGGGCGCTTCGGCTGGAACCGCGCCAGCGCCCGCTGTTCGGGTGGCTGACCGCGAGGCGGGTGCGCCCCCTCGGCTGGGGCGTGACGGCGTTCGCGTGCGTGTTCGCGTTGTGGCTGGCGAGCGGCCACCTCGGCACGCGCCCGATCGGCACCGGCGTCGACTCGTACGTCGGCACGAAGGGCGGCCCCGCGCTGTGGCTCTACGTGAAGCACGGCGAACGGATCGACATCTGGAACGGGACCGATCCCGTGCACCCCGGCGATCTGTTGCGGCTGAAGGTGCAACCCGCTCGCTACCGGCACATCAGTGTGTTCAGCGCGAGCGGCAAGACGCCGGCCGCGTACGCGCGTCTTTACGACGGGCCGGTCGCGGCGCCGACGGCGCTGCCGTTCTCGTGGAAGGTCGACGCGCAGCCGGGCGACGAAACGCTGGTGGTCGTGCTGGCGTCGGAGTCGGTCTCGCCCGACGAGGTCGCGAACGTGTTGACCCGCGGCGACGATGGCCGGCGGTGGTCGCGCCGCTTCGTGCTGGCGAAGGTGGGCGCGCGCGAGGGAGCACGCCCGTGAACCGGCTGCGCGCGTGCGTGACGCTCGCGTGCGCGGCGCTCGCGCTCTTGCCGTGGCGTGCGCGCGCGCAAGCGCCGGCGCCGCACCGCTATGCCGTCGTCATCGGCGCGAACAAGGCGTCGCCGGGGCGGCGCGATCTGCGCTACGCGCACAACGACGCGCAGGAAGTGGCGGACACGCTGATCCGCGTCGCGGGCTACGCGTACGACAACGTCACCGTGCTGCTCGATCCGGATCCGCAGCAGGTGCTGACCGCGATGGATGCGTACCTCGCGCGAGAGCCGTCGGGCGCAGAGGCGCTGCTGCTGTTCTATTACTCCGGCCACGCCGACGCGGAGGCGCTGTACCCGAACGGACGGCCACTGCCGCTCGCCGCGCTGAAGAAGCGCCTCGACGACGCGCGGATGAACGTCCGCATCGGCCTCATCGACGCGTGCCGCGGCGGCGGCTGGACCGGGGCGAAGGGGTTGACGGCGGCGCCGCCGTTCCCGGTCGAGTGGCCGCTGGCGCTCGACAACCGCGGGTCGGTCTTGATCTCATCCAGCTCGGGATGGGAGGACGCGCATGAATCCGAGGCGCTGCGCGGTTCCTTCTTCACGCATCACTGGAACGCGGGCCTGCGCGGCGCTGCCGATCTGAACACCGACGGCACGGTCACGGCCAGCGAAGCGTTCGACTACGCCCAGATGTTCACGGTGCGCGACACGGCGGTCGTGGCTGCGACGCCCCAGCATCCGAGCTTCCGGATCGATCTTTCCGGCCGCCGCGATCTGGCGCTGGTGTCGCTGACGACGGCGAAGACGACCCTGTCGCTGAAGCAGACGAGCGGGCCATTGCAGCTGGTGCACCTCGACACCGGCCTGCTGGTGCTGGAGAGCCCGCGCGGGCCGCGCGACCTCCAGCTTTCGGTGCGGCCTGGCCGCTATCTGATCCGGCGGCACGTCGCCGCCGAAACGCGCGTCAAGGAGATCGACCTTCGCGCGGACGGCGCCATGACGGTCCGCGAAACGGAGCTGGTCGCCGTGTCGCCGGGTCCGCTCGCCGCGAAGAGCGCCGCCGAACGCGACGTGTCCGCGTCGATCGTGCCGGCGCACGCGATCGAGCTGCAGGTCGCCGGGGGCATCCGACACGCGCCGGTGATCGATCCGGGCTTGCGGCTCGGAGAAGGCGGACCGGGAGCCGTCGGCATCCTGCGCGCGAGCTACGGCATCGGCGGCCGCTGGCAGCTCATGGCGCCGCTCGCGCTCGCGCGCGCCGCGGGTGATCCGTTCGCGTGGAGCTCGGTAACGTGGGCCGGGATGCCCACGCTGGGGCTGGGGCGGACGGACGCCTCGGGGACGATCGTTTCGGGGCTGGCGGGCGCCGGCTTCGATGCGCGGCGCGCGCTCGGCACGCAGACGACCTTCAACGCGAGCGTCGCGGTGCTGGGCGCGTACAGCTGGACGGCGACGGCCGCCGCGCCGGGACGCCACGCGTTCGACACCTGGACGGCGCAGCTGACCGGCGGTTTCACGCGCTTCGTCTCCGACGCCGTCAGCCTCAGCGTCGGTGTATCGGCCAGCCACAACCTGCTCCGGGAGGGCGACGTCGCGCCGTGGGGCGACGACCCGCGCGGCGGCCTGGTGCTGGGCGTCGGATCGATCCAGCGTCGCGGCCTTCGCCCGCTGCCCCTGGTGCGCGTCTACCTGGGCGATCGGCTGACGCTGGACGGCCACGTCGCCGTCGCCTACTTGCCCGCGACCACCAGCGTCGTAGAGACTTACCTGGCGGGCGTGACGGCGATGTTCTGATGGAGAACCCCATGAACAAGCACGGGACCGTGGCGCTCGCGTTGGCCGGCTGCATCGGCTTCGGTGCCGCATGCTCGGATCCGCCGGCACCGCGCGCGAACGGGAGCTTCAAGGACGGCACGCGCCTGAAGGCGGTGTATCAACGCATCGAAGGCGCACCGTCCTTCTTGCTGAACTGGTACGACACGCAGCTCGCGGTCGACTGCACCTTCGTCGACCTCGGTCGTCCCGACCGCCGGCTCTTCTGCTTCCCGTCGGATCCGGCGGGCGCCGATATTCGTTCGCTGTTCGCCGCCGCAACCAATCTCTTCAAGGACAGCGCCTGCACGCAGCCGATCGTGAACGCGTCGTTCGCGCCGTGCACGACGCGCTTCTTCGCCCGGGAGCCCGAGCTCGGCGCCGGCTGTGGAGCGCCCGTGCACCTGTACAAGCTGGGCCCGGCCTTGCCCTTCGAGCCGAGCGGCCTGTACAGCACCGTCAACGACGGTCCCTGCCAACCCGCCGCCGCGGCCGATCTGGACCCGTATCGAGAACTGCATGCAGTGGGCGAGGAGATCCCGCTCGACACGCTGGTCAGCGGGACGTACCAGCATGACGCGGGACCGGGCCGCATCGTCCCGCTCCGCTTCGTCGGCAGCGACGGATCGATCCAGGGCGAGGCCTGGAACAACCTGGGGCCTGCGGGGGGCGGGGGCGAGGCGTGGGACAACGAGCGCGACGAGATGGTCTCGACGCTACGCCCGGGCGACCGCTGGCTTCCCAGCGCGCATTTCGCGACCGGCCTGTTCGCCGACGCCGCCTGTTCGGTCGCCACCGCGGTCGGACCCGCGTGTCGCGTCGACGCCAGGGAGGCCGTCACCTACGCGGGGGACACGTGCAACGGGCCGACGGCCACGAGCGTCTTCGAGCTGGGCGCGCCGGTGGCGGACCAGACGAGCGTGTACACGGCCTGGCCCGACAGCACGTGCCACCTCTACAACTCCGGCGCCAGCTCGCCGATCGTCAATCCGCTGCTCGCGACGTACGAGATCGGTGCGCCCGTGCCTCTTTCGGCGTTCGCCGACACCCAGGAAGTCCACACCGGCACCGGCCAGATCCAGATCGTCCAGGTCGGCACGACCGACGGGCCAGCGGTGATTTCCGTCGGTTTCTTCGACAGCGCTCACGGCACGGCGTGCACCTTCCAGCGCAACCTGCAAGCGGCTGACGGCGTGGCCCGATGCCTGCCGGCCGCCAACGATCCAGATTTCTACGCAGACGCCGACTGCTCGGTCCCTCTCGTGCTCGGCGGGTCGCCGGAGTCCTGCTCGGGAGCGCAACCGCCCGCGTTCGCTTCGATGACCGAGAACGTGCCGATGAACGGCGCATGCTACATGCCGGTCTACCGCCGGCACATCTACCCGGTCGGGGCCGCTTACACGGGCGAGGTTTACTCCAAGCTCGGACCCACTGATTGTCTGGACCTCGGCAGCGCGGACATCGTTGGTCCCGTTTACACCACCGGCCCCGAGATCCCGGCCGCCGAGTTCGCGCCGCTCGACTACGTGCGCCCGAACTGACGCGTTCGGTCCGTGGCCGGATTCGCGACCGCCGACCGTCCTCGTGAACATGAGAGCACCTCACCTTCGCTTCTTTGCCGCGCCACTCGTCTTCCTGACCCTCGCCTGCGGAAGCTGCGGCTCGCCAGCGCCTTCCGCTGACGTCCTCGCCGCGGTCCCGTGCGAACCGTGGCGGCCGAGCGACGCCGACTGGTCCAGCCTTCCGACGTCCCGGCCGGCCGTCATCGGCGCGCTCGGCGCCTCGCCCAGCGGGCGGTATCTCTACACCGTCGGAACCTGGTTCGACGCGGGCAAGGAGAGGCGCCAGATCCTGCGGTCGCGAGATCTGGGCGAAACCTGGTGCGTTCTCGCGACGCCGGACGACGTGTCTCAGGTCGCCCCATCGCGGGCGAGCGAAACGGTTCTTTATGCGCTGGCGTGCCCGCCCCGTACGACGGCATCCCTGCTCAGAACGACGGACGGCGGTGCCACGTGGGCGACGGTGACGGAAAACCTGCCCACCGACGTCGCAGGCTGCGACAGCAGATCGTTCTCGCTCCAGGCGTCCGTCAGCGACGCGGACGTCGTCTGGATCAACGGTTTCAACACCGATCTTCACTACGGAAACACCCTGCATCTGAGCACCGTCGCCGGCGACACCTGGACGACCGTCCTGCCGCCACCGGCGCTGGTGCCTGTGATCGACGCGATGGATCCCCTGAACTCCGTCGACGCCGTGGTCGATGGGATGCTGGCCGATCCACGCACGGCGGGTCGGGTGCTGGCGTGGGGCCGAACCGAGCGGATCGACACTGCCTCGGGTCCCGAACAATGGTTCACCAGTGGGGACGGAGGCCTCTCCTGGCGCGAGATCACCGTCCCGATGCCCGCGGGGGATTCCGAGATCGGGGATTTCAGGGCTGTCGTGGACGCATCGTCGTCGCTTTACGTGTCGGGTATCTCGTCCCTCTTGCGCTCGCTCGACTGGGGCGAGAGCTGGACGGCGGTGGGCCCGTTGCCCGATCCGCTGGCAACCGTGACGACGCTCGGTTCGCCGCAGGGCGGGAAGCTGTTCGCGTGGCGCACCGACGCGGCCATCAGGTGGTGGGACGCCCCGACCGCGGTGTGGACGAGCGCCGATGGCGGCGCCAGCTGGACCGCTCTCGACGTCGATCCCACGATCGATCCGGTGCTCGCGCCCGGCGGCGACGTCATCGTCGGCCTCGGCCGTCTCGCGATGTCGGTCACCACGAACGGCGGGAAGGCCTGGACGCCACGTCCGATCGTTCCCGCGCCCGGCGACCTCGATCAGTCTCCCGTCGACGGGAGCCCGCTGTCGGCGAATGGTTACACCACGCACACGTCGCCGAGCACGCGCGCCCAGGCACTTCCGGCCGTCCGCTCGACCGACGGCGGATTGACCTGGACCACGATTGGCGACGACCGCGGACCGCTGCTGATGGACGGCGCAGACGCCGACGTCGCCTACAGCGGCCTTTACTTCCAGCAGGCAGCGCCGGCACGAACAGAGGACGGCGGCAAGACGTGGGCTTCCTTCTCGGTTCCGGCAGGTCTGATCGATGCGACGGCGAGCTGCCCGCGGCCCGGCTCGTGTCTCTACCTTTTACTGTCGGCGTGGGCCGAGACGGAGCTCAGCTGCCGGCTGGCGAGAAGCAACGACCGCGGCGGAACGTGGACCGAGCAACCAGTGCCAGCCGAGCTTTGCTACGGATCGCCGACGCTGGTGGTGGCGCCGGACGCTCCCGATCATCTGCTGGCGGCGTGCCTGCACCAGGAAGGCGCGGGTGAAATCAGCGCCGTTTGCGAGAGCCGCGACGGCGGTCAGAGCTGGCTGCCTCATCCGATCGGCTCTGATCCGCAGCGCCCGGTCACCAGCATCGTCTTCACGGGCAGCGGGGTCGCCCTCGCCGCGACGATGCAGGAGACCCCACCCGGCGACACCTTGCCGAGCGTCGTCGCGCGGAGAGCCAACGCACGCGCGACCTGGGTCGCGGTACCGGCCGAAGGCGGGCGGCTTCTCGCCAGCATCGCTCGCCCGGAGACGGTCTTCTTGCTCGGGCGCCGCGAGGACGCCGGGTACTCGTATTCGATTCTTCGTCGCAGCGATGATGCCGGAGCCACCTGGCGGGACATCTCGCCACCTGCCGAGACGGCCGACGATCCGGAATTCTCCATCATGGCGATCGCCGACAACCCGCGCGGCGGATTCATCGTCGCGACCACGTTCGGCCTGGTGCAATTCGAATGAGCCGCGCCGCGCGCTACTTCTTGAATCCGTAGAGGCGAAGCTTGGTGGGCGGCGGGATCGGGGAGCGGGGCATGTCGCGGTTCGAGTCCAGCGTCTCCCAGCGCAGCATGTAGAGGACGGTGGGATCGGGGCCGGCGCCGGAGTCGTCGGCCCAGCGGACGTGCATGCCGGAGGTGGTCGATTCGACGGTCTCCAGCGAGATGGGATAGGGAAGCGAGCGGCCGAGCATCGCGGTCGCCGCCAGCGTCGTCGGATCGAGCGCGAACGCGTTCCAGCCGCCGTACTGCGCGTGGTACCAGCGCTGCGTGAGGTTGCCGGCCGCGTCGACCTTCACCGGTTCGACCTGGATCTCGAACACCAGCGTCCCCTGTCCCGAGAACGCCCAGCGGTAGTTCCAGCTGGACGTCTTGTGCGGCACCCACTTTCCGTTCTCGAAGCGCGCGTTGTAGAGCTGCGTGTTCCCGGCGCTGTCGAACTTGTGGTAC
>Ga0070673_100000804_pt1 | contig 17538 bp, 14 predicted proteins | sample KBSM23metaG_FD_65342 | JGI IMG/M metagenome (GOLD analysis project Ga0070673, IMG submission 65342) | Miscanthus rhizosphere microbial communities from Kellogg Biological Station, Michigan, USA - KBS M2-3 metaG | ecosystem: Host-associated > Plants > Roots > Rhizosphere > Soil ... | reverse complement strand
AGCGCCTCGACCGAGCCGCCCAGCTCTTCGACCTTCTCCATCAGCTCCCAGGCCCGCGTTTCGACCTCGTCGGTCAGCGACTCGACGAAGTAGGAGCCGGCGAAGGGGTCGACCGTGTCGGCGGCGCCCGACTCGTGGGCGATCACCTGCTGGGTGCGCAGGGCGATCCGCGCCGAGCGCTCGGTCGGCAGCGCCAGCGCCTCGTCGAAGCCGTTGGTGTGCAGGCTCTGGGTGCCGCCGCAGACCGCGGCGAAGCCCTGCAGGGCGACGCGGATGATGTTGACCTCGGGCTGCTGCGCCTGCAGCGTCACACCCCCGGTCTGAGTGTGGAAGCGGATCTTCATCGAGCTCGGGTCCTGCGCCCCGAAGCGCTCGCCGACGATCTTCGCCCACATCCGCCGCACAGCGCGGAACTTGGCGATCTCCTGGAAGACGTTGTTGTGCCCGTTGAAGAAGAAGGCGAGGCGGGGCGCGAACTCGTCGATCGCCAGGCCGCGTTCGAGCGCGGCCTCGACGTAGGCGATCGCGTTGGAGAGGGTGAACGCCACCTCCTGCACGGCCGAGCAGCCCTTCTCGCGGATGTGGTAGCCGGAGATCGAGATCGTGTTCCACTTCGGCACGTTCTCGCGGCAGTACTCGAAGATGTCGGTGGTCAGCCGCATCGTCGGCTCGGGCGGGTAGATGTAGTTGCCGCGCGCCATGTACTCCTTCAGCACGTCGTTCTGGACCGTGCCGCGCAGCTTCTCGGAGGGAACGTCCTGCTCCTCGCCGACCAGCTCGTAGAGCAGCAGCAGGATCGCGGCGGGCGCGTTGATCGTCATCGAAGTCGAGACGCCGTCGAGCGGGATCTGGTCGAAGCAGATCCGCATGTCCTCGATCGTGTCGATCGGCACCCCGGTGCGTCCGACCTCGCCCCTGCAGAGCGGGTCGTCGGAGTCGCGGCCGAGCTGGGTCGGCAGGTCGAAGGCCATCGAGAGGCCGGTGGACCCGTGTTCGATCAGGTAGCGGTAGCGCTCGTTGGTGTCCTCGGGCGTGGCGAAGCCGGCGTACTGTCGCATCGTCCAGAGCCGGTCGCGGTACATGCCATCGTGGATGCCGCGCGTGAAGGGCGGCTCGCCGGGCTCCCCCAGGCGCTCCTCGAGGCCCGGAGCGACGTCGCTCTCGTCGTAGAGGCGCTCGATCTCGATGCCGGAGTCGGTGAAAACGCGCTCGTCTTCGGGGCCGACGAGCGGCGCAATGCTGCGATGGGTCTCTTCGGTGGCCATGGCGCACAGGATATGGGGGCAGGGCAGCCGGATGCGCCCTACCGGAACAATGCGGCCAAATACGGTTTGTGGGTGTAAATGCCGGGAATAGTCTTGGCTGCAATCGACATGCCGTAAGTCGCCTAGGCAGCAGGGGGCGGCAGCTGAACGGAGGATCGAATGAACGAAGTGACCCAGCCAGTTAGGGCCCGGGGGATGATGCTGTCAGCGGTAGCGACGGTCGCTGCGCTGGCTGCGTTGCTCGCCCTGGCGCCGTTTGCCTCGGCCGCCAGCGATCCGCTTGCCAGCGGCACGACCACGATCACACTCAGCAAGAGCATGATCAAGAAGCTGAAGAAGTCCGGCACCAAGGTGATCAAGGTGAGCCCCGGAACGGTCAAAGGGCGCAAGGTGACCCTGCCGGTCAGCGGCGGCTCGCTCGACCCGACCAACGGCCAGGGCGCCGTCGAACACAGCGGCGGGATCAAGTTCAAGCACGGCAAGAAGAGCGCCGTCGTCAAGCTGCTCGTGCTCGAAACCACGACCAGCTCGCTGAAGGCGAAGGTCGCCGGCAAGAGCATGAAGCTCGCCTCCGCGAGTGGCGTCAGCTCCGCCCGTAACGGCTTCGGCGCCAACGTCACGGTCGGCACCCTGAAGCTCACCAGCAAGGCCGCGAAGCAGCTCAACAAGAAGCTCGGCTTCACCGGCAAGAACAAGAAGAAGGCGCCCTTCAAGGGCGGCAAGGGCCTCGGCTCGGCGCTCAGCGAAACGCAGCCGAAGACCGTGACCGTGCTGCCGACCAACAACGCGACGCTGGTGACGAGCCTGCCTACCGACATCAAGCTCCAGAAAGTCCTGGTTGGGATCGAAACCGTGGCGCCGACCACGGAAACGGCGCCACTGCCGCCGACGTTCGCTTTCCCGATCAGCGGCGGGACGATCGCGCCCGACGCGAGCAGCGGGATCGTGCAGACGACCGGTGGCCTGAAGCTGCACCAGGTCTTCAAACCGGGCGAAGTCGAAACCACGATGACGCTCAGCGCCATCTATGTCGACATGGGAGCGAAGACAGCCACGGTCGAGGTCACGGTCGAATCGATCGGCATCAGCCCGAAACTGAACCTCGGGTCGCTCGGTCGCAGCTCGATTGCCGACATCAGCCTGACCGGGGCGACGATCAAATCCGACCCGTCGGCACGGACGGTGTCGGTCGAAAACGCCTCAGCCAGCCTGCAGGCGGTTACGGCGGAAACGCTGAATTCCGTGTTCGTCGAACCGTTCGAAGCGATCACCAGCACCTCGGCGGAACACTTCGTCGCCGGAGACCCGCTGGGGACCTTCTCCTTCACGGCGCAAACGCAGTAACACACGCGAAAACGCGAGGCGGAGAGGGCGGCCGACGGCCGCCCTCTCTCTTGCCGGACAGGATCGGGCGTCTTTGGTTGAAATTGCCCGTGCCGTTCTGTAGCTTCGCCCGACGGGAAGCAGGCAGATGGCGCAGGACGATCACAACACCCCACGACTGCTGCCGCCGTTCTGGCCGGTGGACGACCAGCACGGCGTCGGCTACGTCCTGCTCGAGGGGCAACCCCCCTCCGACCCGGCCCGGACGATGCCCCTCCTGGTCAGGCTCGCCGCCCAAAGCGAAGCGATGCGCGGGTTGCAGACCGCCGACGGCGCGTTCCTCTCCGAGTCCGCGGCGTCCGCCCTGCGGGGCGAGATGAGCGAGGGCCTGCTCGAGTTGGCCGAGCTGGTCGACGAGGAGAGCGCGGAGCTGATCCGCATGCGGGCCAAGGCTCTGTCAGGCGCGGCCGACCACGGCGAGACCGTGATCGGGATCGCCCGCAAGAACGCCCAGCCTTCTCTGGAGATCGTCTGCGGGCCGCTCTGCACCTGGCGGATGAAGACACGCGCCGGCCTGCATTCCTTCCTCGCGGCGGCGCGGGACGAGGAGAACCAGGCAATCCTCGACTCGCTCGACGCGTCGCTCGAGGGCGCGCTCGACGCGCTGCGCGCGGGCACCGGCTCGAGCGGCCTGCACGTGCCCTTCAAGCTGCCGATGAACGTCACCGACCTGCTGCTCTCCGCGGGCGAGGCGGCGGGCCATCCCAAGCACTTCGCCTACTTCATGCCCGAGGACGAAGGAGTCGACGGGCTGGCGCTGGAGGAGCAGCGCACCCTCTACATGCGCAACGTTCACATCGCCCGCTACAAGGTGATCACGATCCCGCTCGCCGAAGCGCTGCTCGACGGTCCGGTCGGGCCGGCAGAGGTCCCCGTCGAGGAAACGCTGATGCCGTGGATCCGGGGCCACGACCACGGTCATAACACGATCGTTCCCGAGACCGACTACGAGAGCTGGATGAAGACGCTCGGGATCGAGCCGTTCATGGCGCTGCAGGAGGCGATCGCCGACGTCTACGGCTTCCTGATGACGATCTCCGAGCCCTGGCTCGAGCTCACCGGCGTCAGCCGCCTCGACATGAGCGCGACTCACATCGCCGAGATGCTGCACTACCTGCGCCGCGGACCCGAGTTCTACGGCGATCCCGGCGCGGCTTACGTCGAACTCAGCTTCCTCGCCGAGAACGGCTACGTCGAGATCGACGGCAACGGCAGGATCTCCTGGGACGAGGACGGCTTCTGCAAGGGGATGACCGCCCTCGCCGCCGCGCTCACCGAGTCGACGGTGGCCGCGCGGGACGAGCGCGGCTCCGAAGAGCTGCTCGCCCGTTACGGCTGGCCGGCCGAGACGGCGGCGATGCGCACTTGGAACAGGATGCGAGACGAGCTTGCGGGCGTGCCGACCTCGATCGCCTTCTACCGGCCCACCGACGGCGGCACCGCCGCCAGCGCCACGCACGCCGACGCAGTGCCCACCTCAGTCTGAGGCCCCGGCCAGCCTCTCGACGCCGGCGCGCTCGATCGTCGTCCGCAGGCCGTCGCGGAGCTCGACCGTCGGCTCCCACCCGAGCAGGTCGCGGGCGCGGGCGATGTCGGGACGGCGCTGCTGGGGATCGTCCGTCGGCAGCGGCTCGAAGACGATCTCCGAGCGGGAGTCGGTCACCTCGATCACCGTCTTCGCCAGCTCGAGCAGGGTGAACTCGTTCGGGTTGCCGATGTTCACCGGGGTGTGCACGTCGGACTCGGCCAGCGCCACGATCCCCCGGATCAGGTCGTCGACGTAGCAGAAGCTGCGGGTCTGCTCGCCCGCGCCGAAGACGGTAAGCGCCCTGTCTTCGAGCGCCTGACGCAGGAAGGTCGGGATCGCGCGCCCGTCGTGCGCGCGCATCCGCGGCCCGTAGGTGTTGAAGATGCGGACGATCGAGGTGTCGACGCCCTGCTGGCGGTGATAGGCCATCGTCATCGCCTCGGCGTAGCGCTTCGCCTCGTCGTAGACGCCGCGCGGCCCGATCGGATTCACGTGACCCCAGTAGTCCTCGCTCTGCGGGTGCACCTGGGGGTCGCCGTAGACCTCGCTGGTCGAGGCGAGCAGGAAGCGGGCGCGCTTGAACTTGGCGACGCCGAGCATGTGGTGCGTGCCGTGCGAGCCGACCTTGAGCGTGTGCAGCGGCAGGCGCAGGTAGTCGATCGGGCTCGCCGGCGAGGCCAGGTGGTAGACGAAGTCAACCTCCTCCGGGATGTCGACCCGCTCGGTGATGTCGACGTTGCGGAATTCGAAGGCCGGGTCGCGGATGTGCTCGATGTTCTGCAGCGAGCCGGTCTCGAGGTTGTCGACGCAGATCACCCGGTGACCCTGGTCGAGCAGGTAGTCACAGAGGTGGGAGCCGAGGAACCCGGCGCCGCCGGTGACCACGCACGTGCTCACCGCAAGACCCCGCGCTCGGCTCGTCCCAGGCTCATCGAGCTGATGCTATCGGCCGCCCGCCGCAGGCAACCGCCTCGGCCGATCCTTGCAATTTGCGGATGCAGGGGCCGTCCACTCGTCCAGAGGGGGGGAGCGATCCCCCCGCCGGCCCCTTTGCCTTGGCATGGATAGAAGGGGAATTTGAACCGGTACGGGGACATCGCACCGCCACGCGAGGAGGCGGGCCGCAAGCGGGCGGCGGTGGAAATGATCGCCCGGCACGAGGCGGACCTGCGACGGACGGCGAGGCGCTTCTCGCTCGACGCCGGCGATGCCGAGGACGCCTACCAGCGGGCGCTGGAGATCGTCTTGACGAAGGCGCCGACCACCGACCCGCGCGAGCTGATCCGCTGGACCCAGACCGTGACCAAGCACGAGGCGCTCGCCGTGCGCCAGAGTCGCGAGCGGCTGCTCGGCCCGCGACCGCCGGCCTCGCGAGAGGGCGTCGCGCCCCCGGATCCGCTCGCCTCGCTTCCATCCAATTCGGAAGGGCCCGAGGAGCAGGTGGAGAGGCGCGAGGAGATGGCCCGCAATCGCGAGGCTCTGCGGGCGTTGAAGCCGGCCGAGCTGCGCGCCCTGGGACTGCTGGCGGAGGGCTACTCCTACGCCGAGATCGGCGCGATGACCGGCTTCAGCCACACGAAAGTGAACCGGGTCCTGGCCGAGGGCCGGAGCCGCTTCCGCGACCTGGTCTCTAGGAGCGAGGACGGGACGCGCTGCCGCGAGCTGCGGCCGCTGCTCTCGGCCTTCTGCGACGGGGAGGTCGCAGCTGGAGACGCCGAGACCGTCCGTGAGCACCTGCGCGCCTGCGCCCGTTGCCGGGCGACGATGCGCGCCTACCGCGCGGCGCCCCGGCTCGCCGGCCTGCTGGCGCCGCCGCTGCTCCCCTCCCGCTCGCTGCTCGGCCGGCTCCACGACCTGCTGGCGAGAGTCGGCGCGCAGGTCTCTGGGACCACGAAGCTCGTCGCCGCCTGCGCCGCGGGTACGGCAGGCTGCATGGCGATCGGCGTCGTCCCGGCGCCCCTCGTCGACCACGGGGAGTCCTCCAGAACGGCGATCGAGCGGGCAGTCAGCGGTCCGCCCGAGACGCCAGAGGCGATCTCGCCCAAGCCCGCGGTCCGTCCTCACGAGCGGCGCCGGGAACGCTCCCGGTCCGCAGCCGCTGCAGACGGCGCTCCTGTCGAAGTCGAAGCATCGCCGGAACCGGTCGAATACGAGACTCCCCCGCCCGCCGAACCGGCCCCGAGCGCCCCCGAGCCCGAATCGAGCGGCTCAGCCGCCGGGGAGTTCGGGCCATGAGGGTCTGGGTCGCCCTCGCCGCGGCGATAGCGGTTCTCCTGCCCTCTCCGGCGAGCGGGTCGGCCTTCGGGCCGATCGGGCTGAGCGTCGACGGCGGCGAGGAAACCTGGCAAGCGGATCCAAGCTTCGCCCTGCGCTGGAGCAACCCGCCGGAAGCGGCCGCCGTCCACTACCGGCTGCTCGACCCCACGGGGGAGGCGCGCCTGCTGGAAGCGCGGATCGGCTGGGCGGCGACCGCGATCCAGCACCTGACCGTTCCCGACGTCTCCGGCGCCTACACGGCGGCGGTCTGGCTGGAGGACGAATCCGGAGCCGAGGGCCCGCCGGTGACGGTGAAGCTGCGCTTCGACGACACCCCACCGGGGGAAGCCGCGCCGAAACCGGCGCCGGCATGGATCGGCCGCGACGACTTCCCCCTCCTCTTCAGCGTCGGCCGCCCCGCCGGCCCGGAGCCGCTCTCGGGAATCCGCGGCTACGCCGTCTCGTTCGATCGCGAGCCGGATGGGAAGCCGTGCGAGGGGACGGTCTCCTGCAGCGATGCCGAGACCGATCTGCGCGCCGGGGTCGGCGGCGATTCCCTTCCGATGGCCGACCTGCCTGAGGGCCTCGACTACCTGCACGCGGTCGCCGTCTCCGGCTCTGGCATCCGCTCCTCCGCGGTCGGGAGCACTCTCCTGCGCGTCGACAAGACCGACCCGACGACCCAGCTGGAGGGCATCCCGCCGGGCTGGTCTTCCAAACCGCTGACTCTGGTCGCCACGGCGACCGACGACGGCTCCGGCATGGCAGCCGCGGGAGGCGCGCCCGCTCCGCTCACGGCGATCCGGGTCGACGACGGGGCGCCGATCGTCGCGGCCGGCGACCGGGTCTCGGCCACGGTGGTCGCGTCGGGGTCGCACACCGTGGCCTTCTACGCCCGCGACCTCGCCGGCAACGCGGACGACGGGGGACGAGTCAACGGCGTGCAGAACCGCCCGCCGCGGACCGCGGTCGTCCGCATCGACCGCGATTCGCCGACCCTCGACTTCTCCAACGCCCAGGACCCAGCGGAGCCCGAGCGGATCGAAGCGCACGCAGGCGATCCCCTCTCCGGGATCGACCCGATGTCCGGGACGATCGCCGTCCGGCCGGCGGGCTCGGCTGCCCGCTTCGAACCCCTGTCCACGCAGGTCACGGGCCCGACGCTGATCGCAAGATGGAACTCGGAGTCCTACCCACCCGGCGAGTACGAGTTCCGCGCCACCGTCCGCGACCGGGCGGGGAACGTCGCGGCTACGACCGCGCGTGCCGACGGCGACGCGATGAAGCTCCACAACCCGATCAAGGTCCCGACTCGCCTCAGCCTCGCCCTGCATCGCGGAGGAACGGGAGCTGCGATTTCATGCGACGAGGGCGCCCCGCTCGGAGGCCAGCTGGTCGCGGGACGCCGTCTGCCGCTCGCCGGAAGACCGATCCACATCGTCGAGCGCTTCGCTTCCGGCTCCGAGCCCCGCGAGCGCGTGACGGCGATCCAGACGGACAGACGCGGAAGATTCCAACTGGACCTTCGCCCCGGGCCGACCCGCGAGATCGTCGCCGTGGCGCCGCCGACCGCGACCCTGCAGGGCGCCCGCAGCGCCCCTGTCGCCTTTGCGGCTCGTGCCTGCGTGTCGCTGCGCGCCTCCTCGCCGGTGGCGAAGGTCGGCGGGCGGCCGATCGTCTTCCGCGGAAACGTCAGGTCCCCCGGCGCCGAGCTGCCACGGCAGGGCATCCCGGTCCAGCTGCAGTTCCGCCTGCCCGGCCTGCGCTGGAGCGAGTTCAGGACCGTCCAGACCGACGGGCGGGGGTTCTTCCGCTACCCGTACCGCTTCGCCGACGACGACAGTCGCGGCACGCGCTTCCGGTTCAGGGCCTTCGTCGCGGCGCGAGCCGGCTGGCCTTTCGAGCCAGCCGGCTCACCACCGGTGAACGTACTAGGCGCCTAAGGGCGTCAGACCAAGCAGTTCAAGGACGCAGGGGAGCGCCGTGTGCTCTGCACACAAGCGACCCGAGGACACCGAAATGCGCCGGTCAGATGCCCTTAGACGGGGAGGAGGTCGCGGGCTTTGCGTACGCGCTGTTCGAGCTCGTCCCGGTTGCGCTTCAGCGTCGTCTCGACGGTGCGCTGGCGTTTGCGCGCCTCGCGCTCGAAGCGGGTGCGGGTCTTGCGGGCCTCGCTGGTCGCCCGACGCCGCGCCGTCGCGCCACGACGCTCGGCCCTCTTCACCCGCCGGCGCAGCTGGGTGCGGTAGGACTCGAGCTGTTTTTTGGCGCCGGCCCGCTCGGTGAACGGCTCGACCAGCTCGGAGACGCGCTCGGCGACTGTGAGGACGGTGCCGACGGGAAGGTCGACTGCGGTCTCGGCGACGGCCCGGGCCTGGTTCTTGTCGGTCGCGGAAGCTTTCGCTTGGGTCGCCTTCGGCTTGGTGCCGTTGGCGCTCTTGCTCTGCGTTGCCATGAAGGTGATCCCTTTCGGTCTGCGGATTGCTTGTCTCTGGAGGAAGCTCGCGAGTGTAGCGAACATACGTTCCTGGCGAACATGTGTTCTTAAACCGCCCTGCCGGGGCGGTTACTCGGCTTCGCGGGCGATCGCCAGGCTCCGCTCCCCGGCGGCGGCGGCGATCGGGTAGCGGGCGGAGAGCCCGAGCGAGGCGTCGGCGAGCGGCAGATCGCCGAAGGCGACCCGCCCGCCGGCCTCGCGAACTATCAGCTGGGCCGCCGCGGCGTCGACCGAGCGGCACGGCCACAGGGCGACCATCGCGTCGAGGCGCCCGGCGGCGACGTAGGCGGCCGTGATCGCGATCGAGCCGACGACCCGCAGGCGGTAGACGCTGCCGGCGAGCGGCCCCAGCGCCTCCAGCGCGCGCGCCGGCTCCGCCGCCTCGAGACCAAGCAGCTCGATCGTCTCGCGGTCCTCGCCAACCTCGATCCGCTCGCCGTCCAGCGTCGCCCCGCTCTCCCGCCTGGCCGCGAGCTCCTCGCCGGCGCCGAAGTCGAAGACGTAGCCGAGCTCGACGTCGGCCATCGACCCCCCGGACGCGACGGCGATGCTGAGGCTGTGGGACGGCAGGGTGCGCCGTGCGTTGAGCGAGCCGTCGATCGGGTCGATCACGACCCGCGCCGGACCGCCGCCGCCGAAGCTGACCTCGCCGCGCTCCTCGGAGACGGCGACGAACGAGGCCCCCGCCGCGGCCAGCTCCTCCAGCTCGGCGAAGACGACGTCCTCGCAGCGGCGGTCGATCGCGAGGGTACGGTCGCCGCCCTCGCCGACCCCCTCGTAGACGGTGCGGGCCTCGGCGCCGGTCACCTCGTCGAAGATCGCCTGCTGCGCGGCGACGATGCGACGGCAGATCCCCAGCCAGTCCGCGGAGAGAACGTCCATATGCGCGATGCTATGTGCAGAGATGCCGGAACAGAGCACGCGGGCGGAATTGGCGTCGACGCAGGAACGGGCGGTTCGCCACACGGACGGGCCCTTGTTGCTGTGCGGCGCACCCGGCACGGGCAAGACCGAGGCCCTGGCCCGGCGCTTCGCCTTCCTGGTGGCAGGGGATATCGACGCCGAGCGCATCCTCCTGCTCGCGTCCCAACGGGCCTCCGCGCGCAGGCTGAGCGATCGTGTCGAGGAGCTGCTCGACAGCAGCGGCGAGCTCTGGGTCGGCACCTGGGACTCGCTGGGCGAGCGCCTGCTGCGCGAGTACTCGACCGCTGCCGGTCTCGACCCCTTCTTCGACGTCCTCGGCCCCGCCGAGCGCCTCGCGATCCTGCTCGACCGCATCGACGACCTGCCGCTGCGCAACCACGACATCCGCGGCAACCCGGCCGGTCTGCTGGCCCGCCTGCTCGCCCAGATCGACGCGCTGAAGGCCGGCTCCGAACCCCCCGAACCCGAGCTGGCCGAGTTCTGCGCCGCCCACGACCGCATCCTCGCCGATTCCGGCAACCTCGACCGCGGCGACGTCTTCCTGCTGCTCGGCAAGCTCCTGCACGAGCGGGAGGAGCTTCGCGCAGAGATGGCGGCCCGCTTCCTCCACGTGATGGTCGACGAGCTCGAGGACACGACCGCGGCACAGCGGACCGTCCTGCGAGAGCTGAGCCGCGAGAACCCGAACCACCTTTACGCCACCGAATCGACCGCGGATCCAGCCGCGGGGGAGAGGCTGATCCTTGACGAGGTGTTCCGGGACCCGAGCGTGCGCCGCTGGCGCTGCACCAACGAGCGGGCCCAGGCCCAGGCCGTCGCCCGCGAAGTGGAGCACCTGATCGTCGGCGGCGCGGCGCCCAGCGAGATCTGCGTGCTGGTCGAGGACCCGGCGGCGGACGGCGGCGCGGTCGCGGCGGCGATGGAGGAGCGGGGCATCCCGTTCCACCTGGCGGGACCGGCGGCGCTCTTCCAGCGGCCCGAGGTGCGCGACGCGATCGCCTGGCTGCGGGCGCTCGCCGATCCCGAAGACTCCGCCGCCGTCGCCAGGGCCTTGACCCGGCCGCCGATCGAGCTGCGCTCGGCCGACCTGGCGCGGCTGACGACGATCGCCCGGCGGCGCAAGGTCGACATGGTCTCGGCCTGCGAGGCGGCGCTGGAGAGTCCCCAGATACCACCCGAGGGACGAGAGCGGATCCAGGCCTTCCTCAAGCTCTACGGCGAAGCCTCGACGGCGATGGAGGAACGCCGGGCTGACGTCTTCGTCAGGCGGCTCGTCGAGCGGGTCGGATTGCGCCGGCAGCGCCTCTTCGCCGCCGAGCCCGAGGTGGCCGAGCGTCTGCTGGGCCTCTCGCGCCTGGCCGAGCTGGCGGCTGTCTGGGCGCGGCGCGAGCCCCACGGCGCCACGCGCGATTTCGTCCGCTACCTGAGCGCGGTGGCCGAGACCGGGCTCGAGCCGGCCGGCGGCGAGGAGCCGGCCTCCCCCACCGTCGTCCAGGGAATGGCCCGTAGCGCCGCCAAAGGCGTCGAGCTCGAGCACGTCTTCGCCCTCGGGGGCGACGCCGGCGGCGCCGGCGCCCGGACGAGCCTCGTCCTCTCCCGCCTCGCCGCGACGGGCGACGAGGCGGAGGCCGAGGAGGAGCTGCAGGAGGAGGAGCTCTTCGGCCCGGCCGAGGGCCTGCACTCGACCTACCGCAAGCTGCGCGAGGAGGTGCTCGAGGCGTCGTGGAAGGCCGGCCGCGAGCTCTCCGAGCCGCGCCTGGACACGGTCGTCGACCTCAACCGGGCGATCGCCCGGCATCTCGAGCTGCTGAAGCTGGCGGCGCTGGCTCAACGTCCCGGCGAAGAGGCGACGGCGGAGGCGATCGAGGCGGTCAACGGCCTGCTGCGGCAGGTGGCGACCCCGGAGCAGCAGGCCGAGCTCGACGCCTCGCCACTCGACGCGTACCTGCTCGAATCGGAGCACGAGCGGGACGGGCGCCAGCGGCTGCTCGCGGTCCGGCACGAACCCTCGCTGGAGAACTTCCTGCCCCGCCGCGGCGACGGCGCGCTCAGCCTCTCCGCCTCCGACCTCGACCTCTACCTGACCTGCCCGCTGAAGTACAAGTTCGCCCGCGTGTTCGGCATCCCCCAGGAGCCGACGATCAACCAGCGCTTCGGCATCCTCATCCACAACGTCCTCGAGCGCTTCCACAAAGACGGCGGCGAGGGCGGGCTCGAGCGCCTGATGGAGCTCTTCCAGGCCGGCTGGCGGCGAACCGGCTTCGGCAGCGGCGACGACGAGCTGCAGTTCCGCGACCGTGCGCTCGAGGCGATGCGCCTCTACTGGGAGCGCGAGCAGGAGGGCGAAGGGGAGCCGGTCTGGCTGGAGCGCAAGTTCGACATTCGCATCGGCCCCCACCACGTGCGCGGTCGCGTCGACCGCGTCGACCGCCTCCCCGACGGCAGCCACGAGCTGATCGACTACAAGACCGGCGAACGCAAGAGCGAGGCGGAGCTGGAGAGCGACCTGCAGCTGGCGCTCTACCGGCTCGCCGCGCGCGAAGCCTGGGACCTGGAGGTCGGCAGCGGCAGCTACTACTACGTGCTCGACGCGGAGAAGGTGGCGGCGCCGATCAGGTCCGACGACGCCGAGCGGGTGGAGAGGACCGTCCTCGCCGTCGGCGAGGGGGTGACGGGACAGGACTTCGAGCCGCGGCCCTCGCCCACCACCTGCGGCTGGTGCGACTACCGGCTGATCTGCCCCGCCGCGGAGAGCTGAGGGGAGAGCCGGAGTAGAGACGCCTACTGGTTCCCCTGCTGTCGGAGGAACTGCTGGAAATCTCTCGCTATCGAGTCCGCGGATGGAAGGTCTTCGGGATTCTCCAGCTGGTCCTTCTGTTCGGCCTCGATGCGGTCGACCAGCTCCTCGATCTCGGGGTTGGCGGCGATCGCGCGGTCGATCTGCTCCTCGAAGCTGGCCGCCTCGTCCTCGAGGTCGCCGGCCTCGACGGCGATGCCGGTCAGGCCCTCGAGGCGGCGCAGCAGCGCCAGGGCGGCCTTCGGGTTGGGCACCGCGGCGACGTAATGGGGGACCGCCGCCCACAGCGAGGCGGAGCTCATCCCCAGCTGACGGCAGCAGTCGTGGAGGACGCCGACGATGCCGGTCGGCCCCTCGTAGGTGGAGCGCTGCAGGTCGAGCTCCTCGACCAGCTCCTCGTCGGAGGCGAGGCCGGTTATCGGCACCGGCAGGGTGTGGGAGACCTCGGCGATCAGCGCCCCCATCGTCACCACCATCTCGACGCCGAGCGCGTCGGCGGCGGTGGCGATCGTCTCCGAGAAGGTGCGCCAGCGCAGGTTCGGCTCGGTGCCGTCGAGCAGGACCAGGTCGCGGTCCGCCGCCGGCACCCGGGCGGCGAAGAGGGTGTTCTGCGGCCAGTCGATGCGGCGCGCCTGCCCCTCGCTGAGGACGATCGTCGGACGGGTGGCCTGGAAGTCGAAGTAGTCCTCCGGGTCCACCTCCGCGATCTGCTCGGAGTCGAGCGCCTCGCCGACGGCGCCGAGCGCGGTCGAGGCGGCGCCGGCGGCGTCGTTCCAGCCCCTGAACGAGCAGACGAGGATCGGCTCGCGAAGCTGCGGCACGTCGCCTTCCCAGGTCAGCGAATCCACGACTCTGAGACTACAGGCGAGGCGACAGCGCCCTGCGCACAAGGCCGAAGGCGACGAAGAGCACGAGGACGGCGAAGGAGAGCTCCAGCGCCCGCTGGGAGACGCTGTTGGAGACGGCGACCCCGATCAGCACGCCGAGCGGGGAGAGGACGCCGATCACCGCCGCCTCGCGCAGGCGCACGTTGCCGTAGGAGCGCTGGCGAGCCGTCCCCACCAGGGCGACGATCACGATCATCAGCAGCGAGGTCGACTCCGCCTCGACCTGGCTGAGCCCGAGGAAGACGGTCAGGGCGGGGACGAAGAGGACGCCGCCGCCGACGCCGACCAGACCGCCGGCGAGACCGCCGGCGAGCGCGAGGAGGATGGCGAGGACCTCGTTCAAGGAATTATCAGCTCGATCGCGATCGCCACGAGCAGCGCGGCGAAGAGCAGCGAGACTGCGCGCTGGGGGATGCGCTGCTGGATCGCCGTTCCGGCGACGACGCCCGCCACGGCGGGGATCGAGAGCCAGAGGCCGGTGAGCAGGTGGACGTTGCCGTAGATGCCCCCCTGGGCCACCGTCCCGAGCAGCCCGATGAGGACGATGGCGGCGAGGCTGGTCCCGGTCGCGAGGCGCTCGCCGTAGCCGAACCAGAAGATCAGCAGGGGAACGATCACGGTGCCGCCGCCGACGCCGAAGAGGCCGCTGAAGACCCCCGCCAGCGTGCCGATCGCGGCGAGCTTCAGCATGCGGTTCGCGGGAGGAGCCGGGTCGGCCGCCATCGTGCCCGATACTAAGCGCCGTGCCTGCTGGAGCAGAGACGGGCGGGGAGCGCCGCGGCGCGCTGGTCCGATCCCTGCGGGCGGAGCCGCTGCGGTCGGCGATCCTCACCGACGTCGACGGGACCCTGGCGCCGATCGTCGAGCGACCCGAGCAAGCGGCGGTCCCGGCACGGGCCCGCGAGCTGCTCGCGGCGCTCAGCGCCCGCTTCGGGTTGGTCGGATGCATCTCCGGGCGCCGTGCGCTCGAGGCGCGCGAGCTGGTCGGGGTCGAGAACATCGCCTACGCCGGCAACCACGGCTTCGAGCTGCTGCTCCCCGGCGAGCCGGAGCCGCGGCTCGACCCTGCCCTGGAAGGGCGCGAGGGGGACGCGGCCGGCTTCGTCGCCGAGCTGGACCGAGGGGAGCTGGCCGCCGTCGGCCTGCGCCTGGAGGACAAGGGGCCGATCCAGGCCCTGCACTGGCGCGGCGTGGAAGACGAGCGCGCCGCCGAGGCCCGCGCTCGCCAGATCGCGGCGGCGGCCGGCCGCGCCCGGCTCGAACCGCGCTGGGGGCGCAAGGTGCTGGAGCTGAGGCCGGTGGGCGGCGGTGGCAAGGACGCGGCCGTGGGAGCGCTGCTCGCCGGGCTGGACGTCGGCGCCGCCGTCTACGCGGGCGACGACCGGACCGATCTCGACGCGGCCCGCCGCCTGCGCGAGCTGCGCGAAGGAGGCTTACTGGAAGAGGCCGGCTTCGTCGGGGTCCTCTCACCCGAGGCGCCCCCCGAGCTGGCCGAGGAGGCGGACGTGACCGTCGAGGGACCCGGCGGCTGGATCGACCTGCTGACGGAGCTGGCGGAGTAGCGATGCCCTACTCCGACCTGCTGCGGGTGACCGTGCTGCTGACCGGCGCCGAGGCCACGGCGCTGGCGGCCGTCACCGCGATCGCCGTCAACCGCGACGGCGACACGACGACCCTGATCGTCGCCGCCGCCTGGTGGATCGCGGCCCTCGCGATCGGCCTTTTCCTGGGCCGCCCCGTCCGGGCGGCCGACAGCCTCCGGGACGCGCTCGCCCGCGCTCGCACCGCGACCTCGCTGCCGCCCGAGCCGCCCGCGCGCATCGCCTTCGGTCGCCTCTGGCCGGTCGGCGTCACCGCCGTCGCCGCCGGCGCGCTCGGCGTCTTCTTCCCGGGCGTCGCCGCGATCGGCGCCGGCTACGCCCTCCTCGTCTCGCTCGCCTGGCACTCGCGTGAGGCCGCGGTGCTGGCGATCGAGCAGCGCGACGGGGTCAAGTTCTACGTGGTCCCCAATTCGGCCCTGCGACCGATTCAGCTCGTTCGAACACCGGGTCTGCGCAGCGCCCCCCGTAAGTTTTGAACCTGTCGGAATCTGGTAAAGCCCGAAACCGGATAACGATTTCAGGCGCCGCGAGTCTCTGGGCGGCCCAACCCAGGCGTTGGGGGCGGAGGGGGCGGAGGGGTTTTCCCGCTGCCGGTCTGTGGCTTGGGTGCTTCGGCCATCGTTCAGAAGATGTTATCGCCCAGTAGAGCAGCCAAGGAAAGGACCTCGACCACGAGGGCAGTTGCGGCGACTGTGTATGCCCGGGTTAGCCGTCTGATCTTTCCGTCATTGGACTCCCAAAAGCGGTCGAGGTCATAAGCAAGGCGTCGGTAGACCTCTGGCATGTCATCCCGAACCGCATAGAGGCCCTCGTACAGACCAGCCCCTGCCTCGGCGAAGACCAAGTTCTTCTTCGGCAGGAGGATGAAGACACAAGTGGCAATCGAGACCACGAATGCGACGAGAGCTGCGATCGCTAGACCACGAGGACTCGGGCTTTGAAATGCCTGCTGCCCGAGGAACGACGCAGCAAGCGATGAAGCAGCCAAAAGCACGCCGGTGCGAGTTCGCAGCTCTTCGATGAGGCCCTCCTGCTTGTCGAGACCGCGTAGCGCAGCCTCGTAGGCCAGTCTCTCGAACTCCCCCGCCATCCCTGCCAAGCTAGCCGTCCGATCGGCGGAATGTTTTGTCTTCGGGCGCCCTATCGCTTCAGCAACTTCTTGAACTCGCGCCAGCCGCGGGTGTTCGCGACTTTCTCCGGCGTCAGCCAGGCACGGCGCGCGGTGGCCACCGCGTAAGCCATGTTGCCGAGGGTGTCGACGCCGTGGGCGTCGGTGTTGAGGACGATGGTCGCGCCGGCTTCGGCGGCGAGGCGGGCGTGGTGCTCGGAGAGGTCGCGGCGATTGGGGTTGCCGTTGATCTCGAGCATCGTGCCGGTGCGGGCGGCGGCCTCGGCGACCGCAGCGACGTCGATTCCGTAGGGCTCGCGGCGGCCGATCAGGCGTCCCGTCAGGTGGCCGATGCAGTCGACGTGCGGGTTGTCGATCGCCGCCAGCACGCGCGCGGTCATCTCCCTTTCCGAGATCGCGAAGGAGGTGTGGACGCTGGCGACCACCCAGTCGAGCGCTTCGAGCAGGTCCTCCGGATAGTCGAGGCTTCCGTCGAGGCCGATGTTGACCTCCGAGCCGGCGAGCAGGCGAAAGCCTCGCCTGCCCTCGTTCCAGGCCGCGACCTCCTCGACGCGCTCCCAGAGCCGCTCTGCCGTGACGTGGTCGCCGAAGCCGTGGCTCGCGGAGTGGTCGGTGATCGCCATGTAGGCGTAGCCGCGCTCGCGCCCGGCCTCCGCCATCTCCTCGAGCGTGTTGCGCCCGTCGGAGAGCGTGGTGTGCGAGTGCAGGTCGCCGCGGACGTCGTCAATCGAGACGAGCCGCGGCAGCTTGCCTTCGCGGGCGGCCTTCAGCTCACCGCGGCCCTCGCGCAGCTCGGGCTCGACGTAGGCGTAGCCGAGGCGCTCGTAGACAGCCTCCTCGTCGGCGCAGAGCTCGACCTCGCCGCTACCTGTGTCCGTGATGCCGTGCTCGGAGACCGAGAGGCCGCGCGCCACCGCGTCCTCGCGCAGCTGCACGTTGTGGGCCTGCGAGCCGGTGAAGTGCTGGAGGAGGTTGCCGAAGGCGGCGGGCTCGACGATGCGCAGGTCGACCGAGATCCCGTTGTTGGTCTGGGCCCTGACGCCGTTCGGCCCCGGTTTGCCCGCCGCCGCGATCAACGGGTCGTCGACGAGGACCTGGGCCAGGGCGGTCGGCTCCTCCGCCGTGGCGATCAGGTCGATGTCCTTGCAGGTGTCGGCCCAGCGGCGAACGGAGCCCGCCACCTCGACCCGCTCGGAGGCGGGATGCTCGCGCAGCGCCGCGGCCAGCTCCTCGGCGATCGGCCGGGCCATCGAGAGCAGCACGCGGCCGGC
>Ga0070673_100000802_pt1 | contig 17545 bp, 15 predicted proteins | sample KBSM23metaG_FD_65342 | JGI IMG/M metagenome (GOLD analysis project Ga0070673, IMG submission 65342) | Miscanthus rhizosphere microbial communities from Kellogg Biological Station, Michigan, USA - KBS M2-3 metaG | ecosystem: Host-associated > Plants > Roots > Rhizosphere > Soil ... | reverse complement strand
GCCTCGCACCCGGCACGCGCGGCGAGAGTCGAATACACGTTGTGCATGTCGATCACGACGGGCGCCCCCGGCGCGATCCCGGCGTAGAGATACGAGTCGAGGTGATCGAGGTAGAGGACGTCGGGCGGCGCGGCCGTCGCTTCGTCGCGGAGTGCACGCCGGACGGCGCGGCGGCGGTGCCGCCCATAGAGCACGTAGGGATCGCGGCGCACGGCGGCTTCCGCGATGCGCCAGCCTTCGCCCAGCGCATGCCGCGATCCGATCGGCACCGCGCGCACGAAGATGCCGGCGCGCGCGAGCGCGGCGCGGCCGCCGGCTTCGTCAGCGGAGCTCGGCACGACCAGGCGGACGTCGAACCGTCGCGCCAGCGACGCCAGCAGGTGATAGGTGCGCAGGTGCCCGCCCGAGGCGAGCGGCCACGGCAGTTCGCTCGTCACCGCGAGCAGCGTCGGCCGATGCGTCATCGCTGGTTCGCTCCCGGCGCGATCGCCCATCCCGCGCGCCTGTTCAGGTCCGCCGTCATCGAGACGCCGGAGGTCGAGTGGCCCATCACCGTCGTGAGCGCGGCGTCGGCGCCCGCATCGCCCAGACGGCGGCAGATCATCAGCATCAGCCGCGCTTCGGGGCCGTAATAGCCCTCGAACGGACGCACGAAATCCGGCGCCGAGGGATTCGGCACCGAGAAGGTGGCCTTCGCGACATCGGCGAAGCTCCGGAAGTAGTCCACGCTGCGCGGCGATCCGCCCGACCACCGGCCGGCGGCGAGCAGGTAGGGGGCCTGCCGATCGGCCGCGCGCGGCCACTGCGGGTTCGTGAACAGCGCCAGCTGCAGCCGCGCAATCCGGTTCCTCATCGTCCCCCCCGCGCTCGCGAGGTTGACCCCGCCGGCGGCGCCGTGCCCCATCACGTGGTCGATCGCCCAGGCGACGTAGGACTGCTCCCACAGCGAGATCCACATGTAGGGCTGGTAGCTGCCATTCGCGTCCTCGGGACGGCGGCCGGGGAAGATCGTCTGCACCGGGCCCGAGTCGAACGTCGTCGCGTAGCTGTCGAGATACTGAAGGTTGGCGAGCGTCTTGGCCGCGAAGTAGGCCTTCAGCGGATGCCCATCGGGCAGGTACGCCGCGGCGTCGCCCAGGTTGCGCAGCGCCCAGCCGATCCCGCGCACCTCGTTGCCGATCAGCAGCCCCTGCGGCCCCTTGCGGTTGTCGTCGGAAGCAAACGACCCGAGCAGGCAGAAGTTTGCCCAGTAGGCGAGCTCGTCGGCGAAGAAGCGATCGCCGGTGACGAGATACGGCACGAAGGCGAGCGACGGCTGGTGCGCGTTGTCGCCGGGAGCGGCGCGATGGTCCATGCGGCCGCGCGGCCCGCGGAAGCCCCCGCTCATGTTGCCCGGATCGCGCCAGCGCGGATCGATCCAGTAGTAGCCCTGGCCCGGCGCGTCGAGCGACGGCAGCGTTCCATCGGTGTTGCGGACGTGGATGCCCCAGCTTCCGGCGAGCTCGCCGTGCCGCAGCACGTAGGCGCGCTGCGGCTGCGATCCGTGCGCGATGAACTCCGCGGTCCAGTCGGGATACGGCGCCAGCTCGGGACGCCCGCCGTGCGCGTCCATCGGTACCGTGAGATCGCCGAAGCCGAGGATGTCGAAGCCGCTGCCGCTCACGCCGGTGCCGGTGAGCGCGCGTCCGGGTTCGCCCACCGACGACAGATAGCCCGGGAGCGCCTGCGCGGAAATCGCGGAGCTGAAGTCCGGCGTGACCGACGACTCCACGAGCCCGCCCGCGGGAAAGGCCTTGCGCCACCGTGACAGGTACTTGTGCTGAACGCCGTCCTTCTGGAACACCGGGCGGCTGTCCACGCTGATGGCGACGTTGTAGGTGACTTCGTCGGCCCCTTCGGCGTCGAGGCAGTTCTCGACCGTCGCGTCGACGCGTCCGGCGCCGTCGGTGTAGGAGCGCACGTCGAAGATCACGCGCAGGAACGGATGCATGCCCGGCGCGACGACCGAGCGGTACTCGACCACCAGCGGCCCGTTCAGCCACGGATCGCTGCGGTTCGGGATCACGGCCGCGGTGTAGGGCCGTCCCTGGATGGTGAGCGCCACCGAGGCGCGCGGCGCGGCAACGCCCAGCGCGCCGCCGCCAATTGGCGCCGGAGCGGGCGTGATCGCGTAGGAGCCCGCCGTCGTGATGCGCGCGGTGACGATGGCGAAACGGATCGACCCGTCCGGCCAGCGTACCTTGACGTCGGTCTGGGTCGGGTACGCCCCGACCTGCAGGCCGTCGCGGGCGGCGCGCGCCGGGACGGCGAGGCCGAACGTCGCCCAGCCGGGGGTGAACGTCATGCGCGCGACGGGCTCCGCGGCGTGGACGACGGGCGTCCCGCAGCCGACCGCCGCGGCGAGCGCAAGCGCACGGATACAGATTTGAAAGCGATTGAACACGGCTTTGGGTAGAGCCTCGCAGGGGCAAGAGACGTGCCCGCCCCGAGGGCCCATCCCGCCACCGTCTGCCGGGGAGATCCGGCACGGAAGTGGAGGCGCGTGAGCCTCAGGGGCGACAGAAGTCAGCCGGCAGGGAGACTCACGGCCTTCGTGCCGGCGGCGGTGCCGATGTTTCCCCACAATTCAATGCACCGGCCGCGGCGGACATGGCGGCTGGCTTGCTCAGGATCGCCCTCAAGCCCAATCAGCCCATGCTGCGTACGCTGTTCATATTGTCGATCCTCGTGCCGGGATTCGTCCTGAGCCTGAGGAACCGGTACATCGCACTCCTGATGTACCTGTGGTTCGCGTTGTTTCGTCCGCAGGACTGGCTGTGGATCGACATCACGAGCCTGCGCATGTCGCTGCTGCTGGGCGTGATCATGATCGTCCCCGCGATCGCCAGCGGCCTCCTTCCCAACGTCACCAATCCGCTGAGCGTCGGGATGGTCGGGTTCCTCCTGTGCTCGCTGGTCACGCAGTCGGTGGCGGTGCGTCCCGACATCGGCTGGACCTGGCTCGACTTCATGGCACGGCTGTTCCTGGCGTCGACGATGATCATGACGCTGGCGTCGACGCCGAAGCGCCTTGCCGGCGTGGTGGCGGTGATCTCGGGATCGCTGGCGTTCCACGCCGCGAAGGCGGGGCTGGCCTTCATCCTTGGCGGCGGCACGCGCTTCGCCGACGGCCTCGCCGGCGCGTTCGTCGACAACAACGGCTACGCCCTCGGCACCGTGATGATCATGCCGCTGCTCATCGCGGCGGGGCAGGGCGCGGGCATGATCTATCAGGGCCGCTGGCTGAAGTGGATCAAGCGCGCCGTCTTTCTCGGCGTCCCGCTGTGCATGTTCGCGGTCATCGGCACGTATTCCCGCGGCGGGTTCGTCGCGCTCGCGGCGGCCGCCTTCCTCTTCGTGCTGCTGCAGCGCCGGCCGACCATCGCGGTCGGCGGGCTCGCCACCGCGATAGTGCTGTTGCTGCTGGTCGTACCGATCCCGCAGAGCTACCTCGATCGCCTGCAGACGATCCAGACCTACAAGGAGACCGGTGAAGAGTCGGCGTTGAGCCGCTGGCATTTCTGGGCGGTGGCGCTGCGCATGGTCGAGGATCGCCCGCTCGGCGTCGGGCTGCGCCAGTACGAGCAGGCCTACGACCTCTACGACTTCTCGCACGCGCGCTACGGCCACCACCGCGCCGTCCACAACAGCCACATGCAGGTGCTCGCCGAGATCGGCTACGGCGGCGAGATCGTGTGGCTCGGCATGTTCGGCTACGCGGTGTTCGCGTGCCTCCGCGTCCGTTTCCGATCCCGCGACGAACGTCTCGATCCCGACGTGGGCAGGTTCCTCTGGTCGACCGCCAACGGGCTGCTCGTGTCGATGTTCGCGTTCGTGATCGGCGGATCGTTCCTCAGCCTCGCGCTGAACGACGTCACGTGGCTCACCTTCGGCATGGTCGGCGCGCTCGAGCTGACGACGATTCGCGCGCTCGCCGAGGCCGACGAGGTCCAACCGCACACGGTGCCGCTGGCGTTCCGCGCCGTGCACGCGTTCAACATGTCGAGGGCCAGCGTATGAAGCCGCGCGCGCACGTGCTGCAGGTGGTGCTGAGCCTCACGCCGGGCGGGACCGAGCGTCTCGTCCTGGAGATCTGCCGCCGCACCGCGCCCGAGTTCCGCTCGACGGTGTGCTGCCTGGACGACGAAGGGGCGTGGGCCGCCGAACTGCGCAACGACGGCGTCGAGGTCATTGCGCTGCGGCGCGAGCCGGGGTTCCGGCCCGGCGTCGGACGGCGCATCGCCCAGGTCGCCGCCGATCGCGGCATCCGCCTCGCGCACTGCCATCAGTACTCGCCGTTCGTCTACGGCCGGATCGCGGCGTGGCGCACGCCCGCGCTGAAGCTGATCTACACCGAGCACGGACGCCTGTCCGACGCGCCGCCGTCGTGGAAGCGCCGGATGGTCAACCCGGTGCTGTCACGGTTCGACGGCACCGCGGTCGCCGTCTCGCACGAGCTGCGCGACTACATGATCGAGGCGCGGTTCGCCGGCGAGCGCCTGCAGGTGATTCACAACGGGATCGACCCCGGCCGTCTGCCGACGCCAGACGAGCGGGCGGCGGCGCGCCGCCATCTCGGCCTCGACGGCAGCCGCTTCGTCGCGATGACCGTGGCGCGCCTGGACCCGGTCAAGGACCTGGTCGGCATGCTCGACGCCTTCGCCAGGGTCCGCGTGCACGTGCCCGACGCGAAGCTGGTCGTCGTCGGCGACGGGCCGGAGCGCCAGCGGATCGAGCAGCGCGCGGCGAAAGCGGACCTGAAGGGATCGATCGTGATGACCGGCTACCGCGCCGACGTGCGCGCGCTGCTGCCGGCCGCCGATCTCTACGCCAGCAGCTCCATCAGCGAAGGGGTCTCGATCACGATCCTCGAAGCGATGGCTGCCGGCCTTCCCGTCGTCGCGACCGCCGTCGGCGGCACGCCGGAAGTGCTGCGCAACGGCGCCGGCGGCACGCTGGTGCCGGCACGCGCGCCGGAGAAGCTGGCGGCGGCGATATTGGCGCTGGCGAAGGACCCGGGCCGTCGCGCGACCCTCGGCGCCGACGCGCGGCAGCGCCTCGAAACTGCGTTCACGATCGATCGGATGGTCGGCGAGTACGCGCGTCTGTACCGGCATCACCTGGAGCTTCCCCCATGTGCGGCATCTGCGGCGTAGTCGCCCTCGACGGCCGGCTCGATCCCGCCGTGCGCGGATCGATCGACGCGATGACCGCGTCGCTGCACCACCGCGGCCCGGACGGCCAGGGGGTGATGAGCGACGCGACGGCGGCGTTCGGCCACCGGCGGCTGGCGATCATCGATCGCGCGACCGGGCACCAGCCGATGACCAACGAGGACGGCTCCTGCTGGGTGGCCTTCAACGGCGAGATCTACAACCACCACGGCCTGCGCGAGCGGCTGGAGCAGCGCGGCCACGTCTTCCGCACCAAGTCCGACACCGAGTGCATCGTCCACGCCTACGAAGAGTTCGGCCCCGACTGCGTCGAGCACTTCGAGGGGATGTTCGCCTTCGCCGTCTACGACACGCGGCGGCGCGAGCTGTTCATCGCGCGGGATCGGCTGGGCAAGAAGCCGCTCTTCTACGCGACCTTCGGCAAGACGCTGCACTTCGGCAGCGAGATCAAGGCGCTGCGGCAGAGCCCGCTGTGGAACGCGGAGATCGATCTCGCGCAGCTCGAGGCCTACCTGTCGCTCGGCTACGTGCTGGCGCCGGCGACGATGTACCGCCACGTCCGCAAGCTGCCGCCGGGCCACTGGCTGCGCGCCACGCGCTTCGGCGTCGAGGTCAGGCAGTACTGGGACGTCGAGCGCTTCGACGACTACCGGGGATCCGACAGCGAGCTGTCGAACGAAATCGACGAGACCATCCGGACCGCGGTCCGCGATCGCCTGGAGAGCGAGGTGCCGCTCGGCGCCTTCCTTTCGGGTGGCATCGACTCCGGTCTCGTCGTGTCCTACATGGCGGAGGCGCTCGGGCCCGGCGTGATCACCACGTCGGTCGGGTTCGGCGCCGCCGACGACGAGCTCGACGCGGCGCAGCTGACCGCGACGCGCTTTCAGACCGAGCACCACGCCGAGGTCGTCCGGCCGGATCCGGCGGCGGTCATCGACCGGATCGTCGACGGCTTCGACGAGCCCTTTGCCGACGGATCGGCGGTGCCGACGTTTCACGTCGCCGGCATGGCCAAGCGCCAGGCGACCGTGGTCCTGAGCGGCGACGGCGGCGACGAGGCGTTCAGCGGCTACAGCTTCCGCTACGCGCCGCACGCCGTGGAGGCGATGGCGCGCCCGCTGCTGCCGGGCCGTCCGGGGCGCGCCGCGGCCGCGTGGCTGGGCGAGCGCTGGCCGCGGCCGAAGTGGATGCCGCGGGCGCTCCGCTGGGGCACGCTGCTCGAGAACATCTCGCGCGATCCCGCGGCGGCGTATTACGCCGACCTGTGCATGGTGAAGCCGCACGTCGCGCGCGCGATCCTCGGGCTGCCGGCCCGCCGCGATCCCGCCGCGAGCCACGTCTACGAGGCGGTCACCGAGCCGTACCGCCGCTGCGCCTCGACCAGCGCCGTCCAGCGCGCGCAGTATGCGGACCTGAAGATCTACCTGGCCAACGACGTCCTGGTGAAGGTCGATCGCATGACCATGCAGCACGGCGTCGAGGTGCGGGCGCCGCTGCTGGATCGCCGGGTCATCGAGCTGGCGTTCAGGATTCCCACCGCGCGCAAGATGCCGCGGCTGCAGGGGAAGTACCTGCTGCGGCAGCTGGCGGAGCGGCGGCTGCCGCGCGAGCTGGCGTCGCTGCCCAAGCGCGGCTTCCACGCGCCGATGGGGGCGTGGCTGGCCGGCCCGTGCGCGCCGCGGTTCCGCGACGACGTGCTGGCGCCGAATGCCGCCGTCCGGGCGCTGATCGACGTCGCGAAAGTGCGGCGGCTCTTCGAGGACCACGTCGCCGGGCGGGCCGACTCGGCCCAGGCGCTGTGGTCGGTGTGGATGCTGGCGCGCTGGAGCGCGCGCGAGCGCGAGCAGGCAAGGCCGGAGTTTCAACTGGTGGAGGCGAGGTCATGACCATGGTTCAGGCAGCCGAGGATCGCTACACGCGCGAGCGCGAGGCGCACAACAAGATCTTTGCCGAGCACACGCGCGCGTCGGCGGAGCGCTTCTACCGCATCATCCACGAGAGCCGCGCGCTCTACGAGGGGCTGATCCGGTCGCGCTCGAAGGGGGGCAGCGCCCTCGAGTACGGCTGCGGCATGGGCAGCCACGCCCACTTCATGGCCAGCAACGGCGCCCAGCGCGTCGTCGGCATCGACATCTCGGATGTCGCCATCGAGAAGGCGCGCGTCGCCTCGCGGAAGGAAGGGATCGAGAACGTCGAGTACCGGCGGATGAACGCCGAGTTCCTCGAGTTCGACGACCATTCCTTCGACCTGATCTGCGGCACCGCGATCCTGCACCACCTGGACCTGGCGCGCGCCTACTCGGAGCTGGCGCGCGTGCTCAAGCCGGGCGGGCTCGCGGTCTTCATGGAGCCGCTCGGCCACAATCCGCTGATCAACATGTATCGCCGGATGACGCCGAACCTGCGCACGGTCGACGAGCACCCGCTGATGATGCGCGACATCAAGGACGCGAAGACGTTCTTCCGCCGCGTGACGCCGCAGCACTTCGTGCTGCAGTCGCTGGCGGCGGTGCCGTTTCACGGCCGCAAGAGCTTCCGCAAGGTCCTGCACACGCTGGAGGCGTCCGACGCGCTGATGTTCCGCTGCCTGCCCTTCACCAAGCGTTATTCGTGGCAGGTGATCCTGTCGCTCGAGGAGCCGCTGAAGCACGGCCGGGGGTAACCTCGCGCCGGTCCTGCCGAACCCGGGCCGTCGCTTGCCCGCAGCCGCCGATCCGCGGTACAGTTTTCCTGTGCCGCGGGGGCGGCCGACGGTCCGCGTAAAGGGTTCAACCCGCCCCTCTCCCGGTCGTTCGTCAACCTTCGTTCCTCACCCGGAATGCGGACCATGGGTGCCGAAAGGGCTCGCCCTTTCAAGGAAGGAAGGTGTGCCATGCCGTCTCTCCCCGACAACCCCAGTCTCGAGTGGCTGCGCAAACAGGCCAAGCGCCGGCTCGACGATCTGCAGCGCGACAATCCCGCGGCGCAACTGGCCGACGCGCAGCTCGCGGTCGCGCGCGAGTACGGCTTTCCGAGCTGGCGTGCGCTGAAGGCGCATGTCGACGGACTGACCGTGGACGGGCAGATGTTCGAGGCTGCCAGGAGTGGTGATCTCGCGGCGCTCGTCCGCCTGCTCGACGCGCATCCCGATCGACTTTACGCACGCGCGCAGCCGTATGAATGGACGCTGCTGCACGCCGCGGCGCAGAGCGGACATCCTGCGGTCGTCGGCGAGCTGTTGCGGCGCGGTCTCGATCCGAATACGCGTGAGAAAGGGGACAACACCTACGCGATGCACTGGGCCGCCGCCGCCGGCCGCCTCGACATCGTCAGGCAACTGGCCGACGCGGGGGGTGATGTCGTCGGCGCCGGCGACGATCACCAGGGAGAAGTGATTGGGTGGGCGACGATGTGGGACGGCTGCGATGACGCGGCGCATCACGCGGTCGTGGACTTCCTGGTCAGCCGCGGCGCGCGCCATCACATCTACTCGGCGATCGCGATGAACCTCGCCGGCGAGGTGCGGCGCATCGTCGCCGCGGATCCCTCGGCGCTCAACCAGCGCCAGAGCCGCAACGAGAACAACCGGATGCCGCTGCACTTCGCGGTGCAGATGAAGAAGCCGGAGATGGTCGCGCTGCTGCTGGAGCTTGGCGCCGATCCGCTCGCCGTCGACGCCATGGGGCAGACGGCCGCGTCCTACAGCCAGACGCCCGACGCCGACAGACCGGTAATGGAGCAGATCGCGCGCATCGTCTCGGCCGAATTCGAGAGCGCGGCGCGCGGCAACCGGCCGCCGCGCGGAGGGCCGATGGATCTGGTCGCGCTGCTCGCGCTGCGAGACTGGGACCGTGCCGACGCCCTGCTGCGCGCGAACTCCGCGTTGATCGAGCCGTCCGCCGGCGTCCTCCACCTCATGTCGCAGCGCAACGATACCGATGCCGTGTCCTGGCTCCTCGCGCATCGCGCGCCGGTCAACGGCCTGTGGCCGAGCCAGGGCGCGCTGGTCACGCCGCTGCATCTCGCGGCCGCGCGCGGCCACGTGGCCATGGTGCGGGTGCTGCTCGACGCCGGCGCGGACTCCACGATCCACGACAGCGCGCACGACAGCGATCCGCTCGGCTGGGCGGAGTTCTTCAAGCAGCCGGAAGTGGTCAGGCTGCTGAAGAGATGACTCGATGGGCCAGGTCAGCCCGTAAAGGGCTGACCCACACCTTGGTTAGAAGAGGACCGCCAGATCGACGACCGCGTGTGAGCCCTTGGAGAAGATGACCGCGTGGCCGTCGATCACGCCTCTCCCGTAGCCAGCCGGCAGCGGCGTCAGCTGACGCTCGACTTCCACCGGAAACGGCTGCAGCTTCTTCTGCCATCCCGGAGGCAGGGGCTTGCCGCGCGCGACCTTCTTCTGGAGCCCGGGCGGCAGCGACTGGTAGCGCGGCGCGTAGTACTCGCGGATCACTCGCTGCTCGCCGATGGAGAAATGGATGTCGGCGGACACGTGCGTCGCGTCGCTCACGGCGGTGTCGTGTTTGGCCGCACCGTTGCCGTGCGGACCATGTCCTTTCTGATCCGCGGCGAGCGGCGTCACGGCGGTGGCTGCGATGGCGAAGGCGATCATCACGCGTTTCATGGGTTCTCCCCGACAGTGGCTGGCGCCAGCGGGAGAACCGTCGCAAGGAGTTTGCCATCCCGGCCGGACCGCGTGGAGGCCGGAAACTTGAACGCGCACAATAAGATGCGCCGGAGCACCGATCCGGGCTGGCGCCGCGGCGCCTACAAATGCGTCGCCGTCTTTACACGACCTTGGGGCGCCGCACGTGGCAGTCGATGCCGAAGATGAACAGATCGCGGAGCAGACGGAGGGTCACCGCGAGCGACGTGCCGCGCACCGGGATGGGTCGGAAGCGGACGACGTCGAAGCCGGCCGCGGCCATGGCGGAGCGGTAGTCCTCGAAGCGCTTGCCGTTCAGGCCGAGGTCCTGCCACGTGCCGACTTTGCGCGGCTTGCCGCCGCGGCGCTCGCGCAGCGCGACGATGGCGTCCATGCCGAAGAGCAGGTGCGCGTACGGCACCTGGCACGCCCAGTAGAGATGGCCGCCGTGCGGCGAGCGGAACAGCGGGCCGAAGCGCGTGAGCAGCGAGCCGCCCGGGCGCAGCACGCGCGCGATTTCCTTGAAGGCGAGCGGCAGATCCATCACGTGCTCGAACGTGTCGGTCGAGAGCACCGCGTCGAACGAGGCGTCGGGGAAGGGCAGTCGGCCGTCCGGCGAGAGCTCGAAGCGGCAGTTCCTGGCCCCGGAGGTCGCGAGCGCGTTGCGCGCCTGCTTGATCGCCTTCCCGTCCACGTCGACGCCGCAGGCCGAGCGGACGCGGCGCGCGACCCACAGCGTCTCGCCGCCCCAGCCGCAGCCGTAATCGAGGATGTCCAGCTCCCCGGTGTCGCCGAGCTCCGCGAGATAGGAGCCCATCGTCTCGGTGGCCTTCACCGATTCGTGCACCGTCTGTTCGGCGCTCGACATGAACGCGGACGGGTTCGGCGGGAAGACGCGATCGAGCAGTTCCAGCGTCAACGGCACGGGTCGAGTCACGCGAGTTCTCCCAGGAAAAGTTCGGGGTTCGCGGCCAGTTCTTCGGTCCAGCGCAGCAGCGCGCGGCGCAGCGGCTCGCGCCGCTCCAGCCCGTCGCACTGGTTGACGCGCCACAGCAGGTGATGCATCAGCAGCGCCGGCATCGCCTCGCGCCGCACCTCGTCGTCGGCGCGCGCCGCGGTGACGCACAGGCGGATGCAGTCGTGCGCCGACAGCGGGCAGCGATCCCCCTGCGACAGGCGCACCGACAGCGCCAGCCCGAAGACGTCGTGCAAAGGCACGCGCGTGCGGCCGAACTCGTCGAAGTCGATGATCGCGATCGAGTGCGGCGAGACCAGCAGGTTGTTCAGGGAGAAGTCGCCATGCTGGCAGCAGCCGTTCAACGCGCCGCCGCGATCGGCCTCGACGCTCCACTGCTCGATCCGCTGCAGCACGACTTCCGACAGCGACACGCCGCGGAAGCGGCCGAGCATTGCCTGGCGCCTCAGCTCCATGCCCGGATAGACCAGACCGACCCACGCCGGCACCTCGCAGACGGCGGCGTGAAACGACGCGAGCACGGCGCTGGCGCGCTCGAGAAACGCCGTCCACTCCTCGCGCGAGTTGAGCTGGTCGGACAGGCGGAACCACGGCGTGCCGGGCAGCCCCTGCTGCACGTGCACGCTGGTGCCCTCTCTCCAGTGCGCGCAGCGCAGCGTCGCGGGCACGGTCTGCGGCAGGCGCGGGCTCAGCTCCGCGAGCACCTTCTGCACCGCCGCCAGGCGCTCGGTTTCGCCGAACTCGACGACGCACGCGGGCTGCTCCGACGATCCGTCGAAGACGAGATACTTCGGCCGCGTCGTGTAGACGCAGGCGACGCTCGGGCGCTCGTTGCGGAGCAGACCGGGCAGCAATTGCCGAACGGCCGGCACCGCGGCGAGCATCAGCGTTTCCTCCCGACGATGACGATGGCGCCGAGCGCGGGATCGGCGCCGAAGATCCTGGCCAGCGCGCGGCGCAGCGCGGGCTGCGATCCGCGGGGCCGCAGCCGTTCGCCCGCATACGTGTCGGCGCAGGAATCGAGATCGAACATGCACGCCGGCGAGTCGATGTCCGGATCGACGCCCCACCGGCCGATGACCTCGGCGCCGGCGCCGGCGAACACGCGCTCCGCCCACCACCGGCGCAGCGGCAGCGTGCCGTAGACCCAGAGCCGCTGGACCGGGTTGCCGGTCAGCGGAATCGAGCAGGCGACGCACTCGCCCGGCTGCAGGTCTTCGACGACCGATCGCAGCGACGGCAGCGACGTGCGCAGGAGCCGTTCGGTGATCACCGCAGGCCTCCGGCTTCCGCCCCTCGACTCGCCGACGCTCGCTCGGGACCGGCGATCCGCCGCGCGCCGGCGCGCGGGGCGCGGGTGAGCGAGCGATACAGCCGCAGGTACTGCAGGGCCGTGCGCTCCGGGTCGAATTCGCGCGCCGCCCGCCGCTTCGCCGCGGCCCCCATCAGGTGCCGCAGGTGCGGCGACGCGACGAGGCGTCCGAGCGCGTCTGCGAGCGCGCGCGGATCGCCGGCGGGCACCAGCAGACCCGTTTCGCCGTCGGCCACGAGACCCGGGATCCCCCCGACGTTGCTGGCCACGACCGGGACGCCGAGGAACATGGCCTCGATGATCGTGCGCGGCCGCGCTTCGCTGAGCGACGGCAACACCAGCACGTCCGCCGTGCTGAGGATGGCGGCGACGTCACCGCGATGGTTCTCGAAGGTGGCCACCTCTTCGACGCCCCGCTCGATCGCGAGTGCGCGGAGATCGGCGGCGTAGCCCGGCCCGCTCCAGTCGCCGCCGACGAGCAGCAGTTCCGCGGCGCCGCGCAGGTGCGCCATCGCCTCGATCAGGACGTGAATGCCCTTGCGTTCGACGATCTGGCCGAGGAACACGATCCGCGGCAGTCCGTCCCGGCGTGCCGGAAGCGGCCGCACCAGCGTCATCGTCGACGCGATGCGATCCGGACGGAAGAGATCGCCGGCCACCACGACGCGATCCGCGGCCGCGGACGCGAGCAATTCCGCGGCCTGCGGCTGGCAGTTCGCGACGTAGGCCTCGACCCAGCGCATGCACGGGTTGCGTTTCACGACCGGGCCGGCGCGAGCGACCAGAGGAATGCGCGCGAGGCGTGCCGCCGCCGCCAGCGACGGCCCGAACCCCGGATAGTTCAGGTGAACGACGTCCGGGCGCAGCCGGCGCAGCCGTCGCAGCCAGCGGACCACGTCCCACGCATAGAGCGGAAATTCGCGCCGCGAGAACGGCCGCGTCGTGGCCTCCAGCGTGGCCGCGCCGCGTTTCGCCGCCTCGGCGCAGAACGCCGGCGTCAGCGCGCCGCACATGGTGAAGCGCGCGCCGTGCGGCGCCGACAGCTCCGCCAGGTCGAGCGCGTCGTTCACGGCCCCGATCCGCAGGTCGGCGCTGCTCAACGCGACCAGGACGTGCAGATCGCCAGCCGGATCGGCGCCGGTCATGCCCATGTCGCCTGCCGCAAGCGGGCGAGCGGGGTCAGCCAGCGCAGCGCGGCGTGGCCGGCGCGGCGCTTCCAGCGCAGGCGCCTCCACGCGGGGTTGTCCGCAACCCCGGGATCGGTTTCGACGGCGAAGGCGAGGAACGCCTCGCAGAGATCGTCCTGCTCGGCCTCGAACGCCCGTACCGCGCTCCAGAACGCCGACTCGGCGATGGTGCGGCACATGATCGGCACGACGTCGGCGACCTCGGGGTGCGCGTCGCGCACGTCGGCGAAATGAATCTCGAACGCGCGGCGCTGTTCGCGCAGGCGCTCGAGCGGGCTGTAGGTGAGGCTCATGCTGCGCGAGTGCAGCCGGCGGAACGACTGCTCCGCGTGCAGCTCGACGACCGGCGCGCCGGCCGCCATGCGCAGCCAGATCTCGGTGTCGCCGCTGTGCGGCAGCTCGACGAGATAGCCGCCGATCGCCTTGTGCAGCGACGTCCGCACGATCGCCGACGGCGCCTGGATGCCGGTGTGTCCGAGCCGGCAGGCGCGTTCGAGGAACGTCCGGTAATCGAAGATCGTGTGCGTGCACACCCGCGGAAACGGCCCCATCACCGGCGGCGCGTCGCGGAAGGGAATGTCGCGGCCGTAGGCCAGCCCCGCCTCCGGGTTCGCTTCCAGCACGCGCGTCGCGCGCAGCAGCGATCCCGGCGTCAGCAGATCGTCGGCCGACAGGATCACGCAGTAGCTGGCGGTGACCCGCGCGAGCGCCTCGTTGTAGCTGTTGATGTGCCCCTGGTTGACCGAGTGCCGCCAGTACTGCACCCGCAGGTCGGCGCGGGCCAGGCGGCGCCCGACCTCGGGCGTCTCGTCGCTCGACGCGTCGTCGACGATGAAGACGCGCACGGCGACCCCCTGCTGCGACAGGATGCTCTGGACGCACCCCTCGAGCATCGAGCCGTAGTTGTAGCAGGGAACGATGACGTCAACGCTGGTCATGATGCCGATCGCCTTCATCCAGTCAAGACATGGCCGCTGCGTTCGCGGTCCCATGCCTGGTGGTCCACCGGCGGTGCCACGCACCGCACGAAGCGTGCAGGGTTTCCAGCCACGACAACGGACGGCGGCACGGCGGCCGAGACCACCGCGCCGGCGGCGACCGTCGCCGAGGCGCCGACGTTGGCGAGCACGACCGAGGATTCCCCCAGCGTGGCGTACTCGCCGATATGCAGGCGGCCGCCGCTGACGATGCTGCAGCGGGTGCCGATGCGCGATCCGCGCCCGAGATGGCACGCGCCGAGCACCGCGAACGGGCCGATGTAGACGCCCTCGTCGATGCGGGCGGCGCGATGCGTGAGCCACGCGCCGAAGCCGATGAAGAAGCTCTCGCCGCAGGCCTCGAGCGTCAGCCGGTAGAAGGCGCGGCGCAGGCACACGCCGGGCAGCCCCGGCACGAGCGCGCATCCCTGGGCCAGCATCGTGAAGAGCGTTTCGCCGCCGCGCTTCGCTTCGAGCGCGCAGAGAATCGCGAACGGCGCCATCACCATCAGAAAGCACGCGTCGATCGCCCGCTTGACGTTGCGGCGCACGCCCGGGCCGTCAGGCCTCACGGGAAATACCGTCTGTCTTCCTGGCCGAGCGCCCGCGCCAGCGACGTCGCCACGCGGACCTGGTCGGCCTCGCTGATGTCGTCGAACAGCGGCAGGACCAGGCCGTCGCTGGTGATCTGCTCGCTCTCCTGCAGCTCGGGGCAGCTGACGGGGGAGTCGGGGCACTTCGAGATCCCGCGCGCGCAACGCCACTGCTCGCGGCGGTAGGCCGGTTCGAGGTGCGCGCACATCACGCCGCGCCGCGTCGCGATGCCGTCGTCGAGCATCGCTTGCATCACCCGCGCCTGGTCGGTGCCGTAGGGCAGGCGGACGCAGAAGGTCTGCCAGTTGCTGCGCGCCCAGGCCGGTTCGACCGGCAGGGACAGGTCGGGAACGTCGGCAAGCAGCGACCGGTAGCGATCCGCCGCTTCGCGGCGTCGCGCGACCAGGCCGGGGAGCCGTTCGAGCTGCGCGCGCCCGATCGCTGCCTGCAGGTCCGTCAGGCGGTAGTTGAAGCCGAGCTCCGCGTACTCCTCGAAGACGACGCGGCTCGACGAGTGCCGCTGGCTGTCGTTCACGGTCATGGAATGCTGCCGCCACAACCGCACCCGCTCGTCCCACTCGCGGTGGCGCGTGGTGATCATGCCGCCGTCGCCGGTGGTCAGGACCTTGCGCGGGTGGAACGAGAAGCAGGCGATGTCGCCGTGCGGGCGGCCGATGCGCTGCCATTCGCCGTTCCACAGGATCTCGCTGCCGGCGGCGCAGGCCGCGTCTTCGATCAGCGCCAGGCCGAGCGCGCGTGCGATCGGGACGATCGCCTCGAGATCGCACGGCATGCCGAGCTGATGGACGACCAGGATCGCCTTGGTCCGCGACGAGACCGCGAGGCGGATCTTCTGCGGGTCGATGTTGTAGGTGTCGGGCTGCACGTCCACGAACACCGGCAGCGCGTCGCAGTAGCGGATCGCGTTGGCGGTGGCGATGAACGAGTGGCTGACGGTGATGACCTCGTCGCCGGGGCCGACGCCGACGGCGCGCAGCGCCAGGTGCAGCGCGGTGGTGCAGTTCGAGACGGCGCACGCGTACGGCGCGCCGACGAAACTGGCGAATTCCCGCTCGAAGGCGGCCACTTCAGGGCCCTGCGTCAGCCAGCCGGAGGTCAGCGGCCGCTGCACGGCCTCCATTTCCGCGCGACCGACCGACGGGCGGGCCACCGGGATCATCGGTACGCGAGTCAGCGCTTCATGCACAGGCCACCCCTTTCCGCTGCCCGCGCCACCAGGCCACGACCTTGGCGAGTCCCTCGTCGAACGGCACCGCCGCGACGAACCCCAGATCCCGCTGCGCGCTCGCGGTGTCGGCGATGCGGCGCGGCACCGGGTTGACCTTGCGCACCGGCCCGAACTTCGGCGACAGCGGCGAGTGCATCGTCCGCAGCAGCTTCTCGGCGCACTCGCGCAGGCTGACTTCGACGCCGCTGGCGACGTTGTAGACGCGGTCGGTGACCGGCGCGACGGCGGCGCACAGGTTGGCGCGCGCCACGTCCTCGACGAACACGAAGTCCATCGTCTGCAGCCCGTCTCCGAAGATGACCGGCGGACGGCCGTTCTCGATCTCTTCCATCCAGCGGATGAAGACCTCGGTGTAGGCGCCGTGCGTGTCCATGCGCGGGCCGAAGACGTTGAAGTAGCGCAGCGCGACGTAGTCGAGCCCGTACTGATCGTTGAAGGCGCGCAGGATCCCCTCGAGGAAGACCTTGCCGGCGCCGTAGAGGGTGCGGTTGTTGTACGGGTGGTGGTCTTCGCGGGTGGGGAAGACGTCCGCCATGCCATAGACCGACGCCGACGAGGCGGCGACGACCTTCTTCACCCTGGCGCTGACCGCGGCCTCGAGGACCCGGGTCGTGCCGTTGACCAGGACGTCGACCGCGCGGCCCGGCTCTTCGGCGCACTGCGTGATCCGGATCGCCGCCTGGTGGAACACGACGTCGATGCCCTGCATGACCTTGCCGACCAGCTGCGCGTTGCAGATGTCCCCTTCGACGACGGTGACCTTGCCGCGCTTCGCCGCGCCTTCGAGGTGCTCGAGCCGCCCGCGCGAGAGGTCGTCGAGGACGACGATCTCGGCGGTCCCCTCGTCGACCAGCCGGTCGATGATGTGGGAGCCGATGAGCCCCGCTCCGCCTGTGACCAGTACCCGTGAATTACGAAGCGCGATCTGTTCCATCGGTTCCTCTACTGACACTTGACTTCCGCCTGAAGGCGGAAGCTACGAATCTCTCTTGTGGCTTCCGGCTTCAGCCGGAAGGTCCGACTTCCGCCTAAAGGCGGAAGCTACGCATCGCGCATCCGGATCACCCGCGCCGGCACGCCGGCGACGATGGCCAGCGGCGGCACGTCGTGCGTGACCACCGCGCCGGCGCCGACGATGGCGCCGCGGCCGACGGTCACGCCCGGGAGGATGACGGCGTTGGTGCCGATGTCGGCCCACGCCTCGATCCGCACCGGCTTCATCTCCAGATCGGTCTGGATGATCGGCACGTCGATCGGCTGGCCCGAGTGCTGCGAGCCGAGCACCTTCGCGCCCGGCCCCCAGCCCACGTAGTCTTCGAGCACCAGGTTGCGCGCGTCGAAGTAGGCCTGCGGCCCGATCCACACGTGATTGCCGATCCGGCAGGTGCCCTTCCACCAGCCCTGCAG
>Ga0070673_100000801_pt1 | contig 17547 bp, 14 predicted proteins | sample KBSM23metaG_FD_65342 | JGI IMG/M metagenome (GOLD analysis project Ga0070673, IMG submission 65342) | Miscanthus rhizosphere microbial communities from Kellogg Biological Station, Michigan, USA - KBS M2-3 metaG | ecosystem: Host-associated > Plants > Roots > Rhizosphere > Soil ... | reverse complement strand
GCGTGCGCTGTGAACCACAAGAAGGTGACGACGAGTGCGCCAGCGAAAAGCGAGAGGCGACGCATGTGAGCTCCGTGCAGCCGCTGTGTTGTAGTTGTGCAGCCATTCTAATGTCCCGACCGCGTAAATCTTACTCACTCGGAACAATTTACTAGCCTCATCGGTATGGCTCTGGCCTACGTCAGGGTGAAGCCCTACAGGACCAGAACGATGATGAGGGTTTTGCGCTGTTTGCATGCCGGGTTTGTCCCCGTGCTCTTCCTGGTGCTGGCGGCCTGTTCCAACGGTCGCGGCAGTCTCGATGACGGAGGCGCAGGCGGCGGCACAGGACAACAGCAGCCGCCGGGCAAGGTCACGGTCGGCGGCACCATCGCAGGACTCTCCGGCTCCGGGCTGATGCTGCAGAACAATGGCGGTGACAATCTCGCGGTCACGGCCAACGGTGCGTTTACATTCAAGACCAGCGTCGATGCGGGAACGACGTACAACATCACTGTCGCTGCGCAGCCGACGGCGCCGTCGCAGTTCTGCTCGATCGCGAATGCCGCAGGCACCGCCACGAACAATGTCACGACCGTGACGGTCAATTGCAGCACGGGTTCTTTCAGCGTCGGCGGCAGCGTGTCCGGTCTTGCGGGCAGCGGGCTCGTGTTGCGCAACAACGGCGGCGACGATCTGCCGATCGCATCCAACGGCAGCTTCACGTTTGCTACCGAGCTCGCGAGCGGCGCGGCATTCGAGGTCTCCGTTGCAACTCAGCCGACCCGGCCCGCGCAGACCTGCACGGTCGCCGACGCGTCGGGAACGGTTGGCGGCGGCGACGTGCGCACGGTCAAGGTAAGTTGTGCGACGAACAGCTACACGATCAGCGGCACGGTAAGCGGGCTGCAAGGCAGCGGTCTGGTCCTGCAGAACAATGGCGGCGACGACGTCGGCGTGCAGACGGACGGCGGCTTCGCCTTCCCCACGAAGATTCCGAGCGGCTCCGGCTATAGCGTTACGGTCAAGACGCAGCCGGGCGCTCCCGCGCAATCGTGCTCGGTGCAGAGCGGCAGCGGTACGGTCGCAGATCGCGATGTCATCAACGTCGTCATCACCTGCGCGCTCAGCACGTTCACGATCGGCGGCACGATCAGCAATCTGCAAGGCTCCGGCATGGTGCTCGCCAACAACGGCGGCGACCGCTTCTCACCGAGTGCCAGCGGGCCGTTCACGTTTCCGACCGCCATGCTCGCTGGCTCCACGTACAACGTGACCGTTGCGACGCTGCCCAGTCGCCCGCGCCAGTTGTGTCAGGTGACCAACGGCGTGGGTACCGTGCCCGAAGCAAACGTCACGAATGTCGGGGTCAGCTGCTTCGTGCTCCCGTTCGGTGTCGGCGGCACCGTGTCGGGACTGGAGAGTCCGGGCCTGGAGTTGCAGAGCAACGGTGAGAAGCTGGCGATTGCGGCGAACGGCAAATTCATGCTGCCGATCTCGCTGCCGGAGGGTTCGCCATACGACGTCAGTGTCGCGACGCAGCCGGCGAACCAGGTGTGCAGCGTCGCTAACGGGCGCGGTGCGATCGACAAGGATGACGTCGCGAGCGTGATCGTCGCCTGCAAGCAGGCGACCGAATAGTCGATAATCGCCGGGCATGACCGATCCCGTGCTCTTTGGGCTGAGCCGCAGCGTGTATACGCGCATCGCGCGGCTTGCGCTCGAAGAAAAGGGCGTGCGCTACACGCTCGAAGAAGTCGAGATCTTCGGTCCGACCGGCGCGCCTGCCGAGCACCTCGCACGTCAGCCGTTCGGCCGCATTCCAGCGTTCGAGCACGACGGTTTCCGGCTGTACGAGACCAGCGCCATCACGCGCTATGTGGACGAGGTATTCGCGGGAACGCGCCTGCAGCCGCAGGAACCGCAGGCGCGGGCGCGCATGAACCAGGTCCTCGCGATCGTGGATTCGTACAGCTATCGACCGATGGTGTGGGGGGTGTTCGCGGCGCGAATCGTGGCGCAGAGATCGGGGATAGAAGTGAACGAAACCATCGTGGCGGAGGCGCTGGCGAAATCACGCACTTGTTGCCTCGCGCTCGAAGGGATTCTCGGCAGCAACCGTTACTTCACCGGCGACGAAGTCACGCTCGCAGACCTGCATGCACTGCCAATCCTGCTGTACTTCTCGCTGACGCAGGACGGCGCCGCGACACTTGCCAACTATCCGCGCTTGCGAGCGTGGCTCGACAACATGGGCTCGCGCCCCAGCGTGCAGCGGACCAGGGGCAAGTACGAGCTCGCGCAGTAGCTCACCGTCTCCCGTCGACGAGAATGAACGCGATGCGCGCGACAGCGTCGGAGCGATTCGCCCACGCGTGATTGGTGCCGCGCTGGATCAGGATATCGCCGGCGCGCATCACGGTTTCGCCTTCGTCCATGATCGCGACCAGCTCACCTTGCAACAGGATCGCGTAGTCGATCGTGTCCGTGAGGTGCATGCCCGGGTGACGCGCGCTCGACGAGTTGTGTTTCGCGTCCGCGAACTGCGCGGCGAAGACGGCTTCAGTGAGGCGCTTGCGCAGCTCGGGATCTTGCTCTTCGGGCGGGATATCGATCACGCGAATCACCGTGCCGCCCTTCGGTGGCAGCACGCCACGATGCTCCAGCGAGGAATCTGCGGCCGCGAGCGGCGCCGGGCTGCCGACCGTGCGCCAGATGTTGTTGTTGCGGTAGCCAGCGCGGCCATCGATTGTATGCATCGCCGGCGAGACGCCGTCCTCGGCGATGTACGAGCGGCCATTGGCGTCGATGCCGGTGACAATGCGGCGTACCGGCGGCAGGGAAGTCGACATGCTGAGTCTCCGACTAGGCGACTACTTGGCGAACAGGCGCGAAGGATCCTTGAAGGCCTTGAACTCGAGCGCGTTGCCCGACGGGTCGTAGAGGAAGAACGTGGCCTGCTCGCCGACCTCGCCGCGAAAGCGGATGCCGGGCTCGATCACGAAGCGCGTGCCGCCGTCGCGCAGGCGCGCTGCGAGCTCGTGCCAGTCGTCCCAGTCCAGTACGACGCCGAAGTGCGGCACGGGCACGTCCTTGCCATCCACTTCGTTGAAGTGCACCGAGCGGCGGGTTGGATCGAGGTGCGCGACCAGCTGATGACCGAAGAAGTCGAAGTCGACCCATTCGGTGGAGCTGCGACCCTCCGGACATCCGAACTGGCGTCCATAGAACGCGCGCGCGGCGCCGAGATCGTGGACGGGAATCGCGAGATGAAACGGCGCGGGCATGGCTTATCATGCCAGATCTTTACGGTCCGCATACGCCGAGGTCTGTTCATGAAGCGTGCATTACCGAAGGTCCGGACGCTGCTTGTGTCCGCCGTGTTGATCAACAGCGCGGCCTGGGGCGCAACGTCCGAGCAACGCACGCTCGAACAGAAGTTCGACGCGCAACTGCAGGCTGCCGATCTGCAGGCGTGGATGAAGCAAATGTCATCTAAGCCGACGCACGTCGGCGCGCCGCATGACAAGGCGAACGCGGAGTTCGTGCAACAGCAGTTCCGCGCGTGGGGCTGGGATGCGCAGATCGAAACGTTCGACGTGCTCTATCCCACGCTCAAGCAGCACAGTCTGGAACTGGTCGCGCCGACGCAGTTCGTCGCGTCGTTGAAAGAGCCGCCGATCGAAGGCGACAGCACCTCGACGCAGACGGATGGCCTGCCGCCGTATCACGCGTATGGCGGCGACGGCGATGTGACCGCGCCGCTCGTCTACGTCAACTTCGGCATGCCCGACGATTACAAGGAGCTCGCCCGTCGCAACATCGACGTGAAGGGCAAGATCGTCATCGTTCGCTACGGCGCTGGCTGGCGCGGCCTGAAGCCCAAGCTCGCGCAGGAGCACGGTGCAGTCGGCTGCCTGATCTATTCCGATCCGCACGAGGACGGCTACTTCGCCGGCGATACGTATCCGAAGGGCGGCTTCCGTCCGTCGCAAGGCGTGCAACGGGGTTCGGTGCTCGATCTGCCGGTCGCGCCCGGCGATCCGCTCACGCCCGGAGTCGGTGCAACCGCGAATGCCAAGCGGCTGAAGCTCGAGGACGCGAAGACGATCCTGAAGATTCCGGTGATGCCGATTTCTTATGGCGACGCGCAGCCGTTGCTGGCCGCGCTCGGCGGGCCCGTCGCTCCGCCGCACTGGCGCGGCGCGTTGCCGATCACGTATCACATCGGCGCAGGTCCGGCGCAGGTGCACTTGTCGATCCAGTCGGACTGGACCCGCAAGCCGACGTACGACGTGATCGCCAAAATTCCCGGCGCCGTCAGCCCCGATGAGTGGGTCGTGCGCGGCAATCACCGCGACGGCTGGGTGTTCGGCGCCGGCGATCCGTTGTCGGGACACGTTGCGATGATGGCTGAGGCGAAAGCGATCGGCGCGCTGTTGAAAGAAGGTTGGCGGCCGAAGCGCACGATCGTCTACGCCAGCTGGGACGGTGAAGAGCCAGGCCTGCTCGGCTCCACCGAATGGGCCGAGACGCACGCTGCGGAGCTGCAGAGCAAAGCAGTGCTCTATGTGAACTCCGATGGCAACGCGCGCGGCTTCCTGTCGGCAGGCGGCAGCCACTCGTTGCAGCGTCTGGTCAACGACGTTGCGAAAGACGTGAAAGATCCGCAGACCGGAGTCAGCGTCAAACAGCGGCTCGATGCGCGCAGCATGGTGGATGGCTTCGACAAGGACGCGTCCAGCACCGAAAAGGATGCAGCGAAGCGGGCGCGCGACGGCGACGACTTCAGGCTCGGCGCGCTCGGCTCGGGGTCGGACTTCACGCCGTTCCTGCAGCACCTGGGCCTGACGACGCTGAACATCGGTTATGGCGGCGAAGACGACACCGATGGCATCTATCACTCCAACTACGACTCGTTCGATCACTACGTTCGGTTCGGCGACCCGGGCTTTGCGTACGGCGTGGCCGAAGCGCAGACCGTCGGTCGACTCGTGCTGCGCGTCGCGAACGCCGGCCTGCTGCCGATGGAGTTCGGCAGCTTCGCAAACACGATCGACAGCTATGTGAAGGAGCTGCACGAGCTCGCCGACAACAAGCGCAAGCATGCGGAGGAACTGGTGCAGCTGCTCGACAAGAAAGCGTTCGAGCTGGCGGCGGATCCGACGCGTCGCGTGGCTCCGCCGGAGCGCGAAGTCGAAGTGCCGTACCTGAATCTCGCGGTGCTCGACAATGCGGTCGCGCGCGTGAAGAAGAGCGCCAAGGCGTACGACGAGTCGTACCTCGCGTTTGCAGGTCACGGGACTGAGCTGCCCGCTGCGCAGGCCGCGCAGCTCAACGCACTACTGCGCGGGATGGAAGCCACGCTGACGAATACGCGCGGACTGCCGGGACGCGAATGGTATCGGCACTACATCTATGCGCCGGGCCTGCTCACCGGCTATGGCGTCAAGACCGTGCCGGGCGTTCGCGAGGCGATCGAGGATGACAAGTGGGAGCGCGCGAACGAGTTCGCGGGTCTGACTGCAGACGTGCTGACGAAATACAGCGAGCGGCTGGATCAGGCGACTGCGCTACTGGCGCGCGCAGCTCATCCGGGCGGCGCTACTTCGGCGCCTGATAAAACGCGTCCTTGATCAGGCCTTCGATCGACTCGTCGAAGTATTCCTGATTGTGCGGATCGTCGCCGGCGAAGCGCCGGCGATACTCCGTGACGTCGATCTGCGGGCGTACGGCCTCGAGCGTCGCCGAGAGACTGCCGATTCGGACGATCGCAGCGTTCACCTGACCGACGATCGTCTCCACCATTTCGAGCACGGCGCGCAGGTACGTCTGGTCGTGCATCACATCGCCGTGACCCGGAACGATCGCCTTGACGTCGAGCTGCAACAGCCCGCGCAAGCTATGCGCCAGGTGTTCGGGATAGCCCGCGAAGAAGTAGGGCACCGGCGCAACCAGCACGTCGCCAGTCACGAGAATTCGTTCCTTCGGCAAATACGCCCAGGCATCGCCGAGCGTGTCGCCGATACCGGCGTGACGGATCTCGACGATGCGCTTGCCGAGATCGACGGTCAGCTCGCTGTCGAACGTGAGCGTCGGCAACTGCAGGCGCGATCGCTCCAGCTCTGCGAGCACGCGACTACGACCGTCGACGGTCTGCTGCAACTCCGCGTCCGGTTTCTTGGCGAGCGTCTCCTTCATCGACTGCAATCGCTGCGGATAACGCTCGCGATTCGCGGCATCGTAGGAAGCCATCAACTTCGCCGTTTCACGGTGCGCCACGATCGTGATCGCCGGGAACGCATCGACATAAACTGAGTTGCCGCGCTGGTGATCGGGATGCCAGTGAGTGTTCAGCAGGTAACGCACCGGCAGTTTGGTCCACTGGCGGATCTGCGCGATGTCTTCGGCTGCGCTCGACGGCAGATAACCCGAGTCGACGACGAGCACATCGCGCTCGCCGATGATGACGGTAGTGTTGCCTTGAGGATTGCTATCCGGCGAATCGACGTGCCGGATTGCGTAAACGCCTTCGGCGATCTTAGTGACGCTGCGCTGTTGCGTGACCGATGAGTCTGCAACGGCAGCGCTGGCGACGAGGGTGATGGTTAAAAAAAAGCCGGAACGAAGCTGGTGCTGCATTCCGGTAGTTTGCGCCGCTCGCCGGGGGTCGGGGAGGGCGTTCGTTGCCAAGACTGCCGGCGTGCTTCATTCGCTACGCCGGCAGTGGGCTCCAGGGAATTACTGGATCTGCGTGATCGTGACCGAGTAGCCGGGGTGAGCGGCCATCTCTGCGCCATACGCCCCGAGGCTGAGCCAGAGGGCAACGATCACGGCGGACACCACGGTGCAAACGGTGCGCTGCGTGGTCCGGCTCATCTGGTTGAGGGCATACATGGCGATCTCCTTACTCTCTATCTTTCATTGCCAGCCGCGTTATTGCGGTGTTCGTTAGTTCAGATGCGATCCTCCTCGGAAAGGTTGCAGTCGACGAGAGGCGGCCGGCCAGTTGCGGCACGCTACCGGCGAACCCGCGCGGGGCGCGGCGGATAGAAAAAAACAGCGGACGGATCGGACAGATTTGCGCCGCTGGAAGCGCGGCGCTAAGTGCCCTCCCGAACGGGAGGGCACTGGCGGGCAACTACTATTTCTTCTTCGACTTCTGCTTGGAGCCGTTCTCGGCCTTGGCGTCGGTCTTGTCTTCGTCTGCGACCTTCACGCCGAGGCTCTCGAGCAGCTTCGCATCGAGCTCCGGCACGACCGGCAGATCCTTGCATCCGGCAGCGCGGCTGTGGCGCGCTCATGCAGCTTCACGCTGATCTCATGCAGCTCGCGATACTGTGGCGCGAGCTTCTCGCCGGCAGCGGCCTTCTGATCCTGCTGCTTCTTCTCGTTGCGCAGCGTGTTCAGCGAGGTTTCGATTTCGCGGCGGAGATCGGCTTCTTCCTGCTTCTGCTTCTTGAGCACGTTCATCTTCTTGATGACGTTCTCCGGCGTATCCGACAGCGCGGTGTTGATCGCCTTGAGCGCCTTCTCCTGCTCGGCGACGCGATCCTTCACCTTCTGCAGCTCTTTGGCGGCAGCGGCGCGATCGGTGGCCATCTGCTTCGTGCTGTTCTCTTGCGCAGCCTGCAATTGCGTGACGCTCGCCTGGGCGGTGGCCAGCGCTCGCTCGCTCGCGGCGACTTTGTTCTCCATCGCCGTGATCGTGATCTTCGCCTGCGCGCGGGCTTCGGCGGTTTCGGTCTCGGCTTTCGCGATCTTCTTCAGAACGCTTTCGAGGGCCGCCTTGAGCTCTTCCTGCGAACAGTTCGGATCCAGCTTCAGCGCATCCGTCGCTGCGCGCATCAGCATCTGTTTGCTGATGGCAAGTTCCTTCCAGACCTTCAATTGGAGCTCGAGTTCGGGTTGATTCACCATTGATTCCTGATGTGGGGCTGACATGCGGGGACGCGGATTGTAGTCGAAAAGTGCTGCAACCGCGCCTCCAGGGGCCGGGCTGCGATTGCAGCCGGTCGATATGGGGTCGGTCCGCCGAATTCCTACCGGGCGACCTGTGCCAGCTGGCCCGGCTCCAGGCCGGCTTCCATCCACTTGCGGATGCGGCGGGCGTCGGCGACTCGCGTGTACTTGCCGAAGGAGTTGAGCAGCACGATCAGCACCGGCCGCTCCCGGATGACGGTTTTCATGACCAGGCACTGGCCGGCGTCACTGGTATAGCCCGTCTTCTGCAGGATCACGTCCCAGTCGTCCTTACGCACCAGGGAGTTGGTATTGCGGAACTCGAGTTCCTGCTTGCCGACCGCCACGGTATGGCTTGCGCTGGTTGAAAACGTGCGAATAGTCGGATCGGCAGCCGCGGCGGAAACCAGCTTCGCCAGGTCGGCGGCACTGGAAACGTTCCCGCTCGACAGGCCCGTCGGATCGGTGAAATGGGCAGTGGGCATGCCGAGGTCGCGTGCCTTGGCATTCATAGCCTTGAGGCAAGCGGGGATCCCGCCTGGATAGGCTCGTGCCACCGCGTGAGCCGCCCGGTTCTCGGACGACATCAAAGCCAGATGGAGCAGGTCACCCCGGCTCAGATGGCTGCCGACAGCCAGTCGTGAAGCCGAGCTGCGCTCCAGCCGCCGGTCCTCCGCGGTCAGCTCGATCATCTCGTCGAGGGGCTGCCCGGCATCGAGAACGACCAGGGCGGTCATGAGCTTGGTGATCGAGGCAATCGGCAGCGGCTGCTGCGCCTGTTTCGAATACAGCACCGACGAATCGGCGGCGTCCAGGACCAGGACCGAGCTGGAGCGGACGTCGAGCTTGGCGACATGTTTCGGCTTGGCCTGACCGGTCGCGACAGCGGTCCCGGCAGGGGAGGCGAAGGTCAGCGCGGGCGCCAGGAGCAGAGTCAGAAGGAGTCGTCGCCAGGAGTGCGTCGGCATCGCCGCGGATTCGTCTTTTGAGTTGTGGTGACGGGAGGATAAACGATCTTTGTCAGCCTAAGTGTGAGCTTTTCCCTGTTTGGCCCCCTGCGTCGATCTGCAAGCGGCCCAGCTGCAACCTTTCGCGCCCGTGGTCGCGTCCAATTCTGCAACTTGGCGCCAGCGCCGGTGTTCTGGACGGGCGGTCGTAGCGGACCGCAGGCAGGGCATTCGAAAGGGACAGACTAATGACGACGGCCAATAAGCACTTCGTTCGCTCAGACACACTCGAAGACAGCGCTCCGGCGCTGGCGAGCGTGACGCCGTTTCCGCGCGCGGACGCCGCCGCCGCGGATGCCGGTTCCGGTGCGCAGGTTGCTCCTCCGGTCTCGCGCGGCTGGCAGATGAAGGCCCTGATCGCCGCGTTGCTAGCCGCGATCATCGGCGCTGTCGTTTACATGGCAGTGCGCGGCCCGGCGGCTGCGCCCGCGGCCGCCGCTGCGACTACACAGCCGCTCGAGCTGGCCTCCGTCGACGTCACGACGGTCGCGCTCCAGAAGCTGTCGCGTTCGCTGCCGCTGTCGGGATCGATGTCGCCGATCGTGCAGGCGACGTTGAAGTCGAAAGTCGGCGGTGAAGTCGAGCTGGTGCCGCTGCGCGAAGGCCAGGACGTGCGCGAAGGCGAAGTGCTCGCGCGCATCGATACGCGCAACCTGCAAGCGCAATACGATCGTCAGCTCGCGGCCGTCGACCGCGCGCGAGCGGACCTGGATCTCGCCACGCTCAATCGCGACAAGAACCGCGTGCTGCTCGATCAGCACTACATCTCTCAGAACACTTACGAAGCGACCGAGAGTGCCTATGCCGGCATGGTCGCGAACCTGAAACTCGCTGAGGCCGACGCGCGCCTGGCGAAGATCGGCCTCGAAGATGCGGTGATCCGCGCGCCGTTCGCCGGCACGGTCGCCAAGCGCCACGTGCAGCCGGGCGAGAAAGTGTCGATGGACTCGACCATCGTGACGCTCGTCGACTTGCGCCAGATGGTGCTCGAAGCCGCCGTACCCGCAGCCGACATTCCCGCGGTCCAGATCGGGCAGCCTGCGAAGTTCAAGGTCGGCGGCTTCGGTAGCCGTGAGTTCGTCGGCGAAGTGCAGCGGATCAATCCGATCACTGCGGACGGCTCGCGCGCGATCACGATCTACATCGCCGTGCCGAATCCGAACCGCGCACTGAAGGGCGGCATGTTCGCGCAAGGCGCGCTCACGCTCGACACGACGGAACCAGTGCTGGCCGTGCCGCAACGAGCAGTGCACGCAGAAGCCGGCGCAACCTACGTCTACACCCTGCGCGACGAGAAGATTGCACGCACCAACGTCAGGGTCGGTGCCGCTGGTCCCGGCGCCACCTTCGTCGAAGTGCGCGAAGGCCTCGCGGCCGGTGACCGCGTCATCGTCACCGAGATCACCGCCGCCCAAGTCGGCCAGAAAGTTCTCGTGCGCGCCGACTCCGCCTCGGCTTCCGCACTGACCGCCAACCGCTAACCGCTCTCCGCTTCTCTTCTTATGTGGATCACCAAGACCAGCATCAACCAGCCCGTCTTCGCGACCATGGTCATGCTCGCGCTGGTCGTGCTCGGCCTGTTCTCCTATCGCCTGCTGCCGGTCGAGGAAATGCCCGAGATCAGCATGCCGGAGGCGTACATCGAGGTGGAGTACCCGGGCGCTTCGCCGGAAGCGATCGAAGACGAAGTGCTCAAGCCGATCGAGAACGTCATCAACTCGATCGAAGGCGTACGCAACATCTACGCGACCGCGCGTGAAGGCCGCGCCAACTTCCAGATCGAGTTCCGTCTCGAAACCGACGTGATCGCGGCGACGCAGGAAGTCCGCGACCGGGTTGCCCAGATCCGCTCGACGCTGCCGCGCGAGGTGCGCGAACCGAAGATCGAGCGCGCCAGTGCAGACAGTCAGCAGGGCGCGGCGGTCGAGATGGTCGTGTATTCGGGCGCGCGCAGCCTGCGCGAAGTCTCGACGCTGGTCGATCAGCAGATCGTGAAGCGTCTGCAGAACGTCGCCGGCGTCGGTCACATCGAGGTCGGCGGCTCGGTGCAGCGGCAGGTGCAGATCTACCTGCGTCCGGAACAGTTGCAGAGCCTGCGCGTCGGCGTCGACCAGGTGATCGCCGCGATTCGCGCCGAGAATCAGGATCTGCCCGCCGGCAGCATCTCGCGCGAAGCGAGCGAGCAGCTGGTGCGCGTCGAAGGCCGCATCAAGGATCCGCGTGGCTTCGAGCGCATCATCGTCACGAATCAGGGCGGCGCGCCGGTTTACCTGGGCCAGGTAGCCGACATCGTCGACGGCGAGCAGGAAGAGCAGTCGATCGCGCGCGTCGACGGCATGCGCTCGGTTTCGCTCTCGGTCTATCGCGCGCAGCAGGCGAATCTCGTGCAGGTCGGCAAGGGCGTCGACGAGGCGATCGCCGAGCTGCAGGGCCGTCTGCCCGAGGACGTGAAGATCCGCACGCTGTGGTCGGATGCGAAGTGGATCGAGGGCTCGATGGAGCGCGTCAAGGAAACGATCTTCGAAGGCGCGATGCTCACGATCCTGATTGTGTTCCTGTTCCTGCATTCCTGGCGCTCGACGGTGATCACCGGCTTGACGCTGCCGATCTCGGCGATCGCGACGTTCATCGCGCTGCACGCTTTCGGCTTCTCGCTGAACTTCATGACGCTGATGGCCCTGTCGCTGTGCATCGGCCTGCTGATCGACGACGCGATCGTGGTGCGCGAGAACATCGTGCGTCACATGAACATGGGCAAGAGCCATCGCGAAGCGGCGCTGCAGGGCACGCAGGAAATCGGCGTCGCCGTGATGGCGACCACGTTCGCGATCCTGGCCGTGTTCATTCCCGTTGCATTCATGAGCGGGGTCATCGGCCGCTTCTTCCTGCAGTTCGGCATCACGGTCGCGGTCGCCGTGATGGTGTCGTTGTTCGTCAGCTTCACGCTCGATCCGATGCTGTCGTCGATCTGGCCGGATCCGTCCCACGGCCGCTTCCGCCGCTTGCCGTGGCTGGGCCGCATCATGGAGCGCGTCGAGCGAGTAGTTGAGCGCGCACACGTCGTGTACGACCGGCTGCTGCGCTGGACGTTGAGCGGCCGCCGCTATGCGCGCTTCTTCAGCCCGCGAGTGCTGTTGCTGGGCGTGGCCGCGCTGACGTTCTTCGGCAGCTTCATGATCGTGCCGCTGATCGGTACCGAGTTCGTGCCGCAGCAGGACGAAGGCATGGTGTCGATGCGGCTGAACACGCCGATCGGCTCGAGCCTGCAATACACGGATGCGAAGATTCGCGACGCCGAGGCGGCGATCCGCGAGATCAAAGGCGTCGAGGCGATCGTCACGACCGTCGGCACGGACGAAGGCAAGAACTACGCGCGTCTCACCGTCGTGCTTGCGGATCGCAAGACGACCAAGCGTCCGCCGCAGACCGAGTACGAGAACATCATCCGCGAGCGGCTGCTGCGCATGGCCGGGCTCACGGTTTCGATCAACCAGAACAATCGCCCGGTGGCGATCTCGCTGCTCGGCCCCGACAGCGGCAAGCTCACCGAGCTGTCGCAGGAGCTCATGAAGCGGCTTGCGAAGGTGCCGGGCATCGCCGACCTGGAAAGCAGCGAGAAGGGTGCGAACCCGACGATCGCCGTGCGCATCAACAACGAGCTCGCGAGCGATCTCGGGCTCACGACCGCCGCAATCGGCAACGCGCTGCGACCGTTGATCGCGGGCGATGACATCAGCACGTGGCTCGGCCCGGACGGTCAGGACTACGACGTGATCGTGCAGCTGCCGAAGCATCGCCGCGAAATCGCCGCCGATCTCGGCGATCTGTACGTGGCCAGCTCGCGTCTCGACGCGAACGGCTCACCGCTCCTGGTGCCGCTGCGGCAGGTCGCGGAGTTCGTCGAGACCGGCAGCCCGCAGCAGATCAAGCGTCTCAATCTGCAGCGTCGCATTTCGATCTACGCGAACGCGAACGGCCGCCCGTCGGGCGACGTCGGCTCGGATGCGGAGCGGGTCGTGAAGGAAATGAAACTGCCGCCCGGCTATCGCTTCGACTTGAGCGGCGGTCAGCAGGAAATGAACGAGACGTTCAGTGCGGCGCTCGCTGCGCTCGGCCTTGCAGTGATCTTCATCTACCTGGTGCTGGCGTCGCAGTTCGGCAGCTTCATCCAGCCAATCGCGATCATGGTGTCGCTGCCGCTGTCGCTCATCGGCGTGCTGCTGGCGCTGTTGTTCACCGGCACGACGCTCAACATCTTCTCGATCATCGGCTTCATCATGCTGATGGGCCTGGTGACCAAGAACGCAATTCTGCTCGTCGATTTCACCAACCAGGCGCTGCGCAACGGCCGCAGCCTGCACGAGGCGATCCGCGAAGCCGGGCAGGTGCGCTTGCGGCCGATCCTGATGACGACCATGGCAATGATCTTCGGCATGTTGCCGATGGCGGTTGGTGTGGGACAGGGCGGCGAGATGCTCGCGCCGATGGGACGCGCCGTGATCGGTGGCGTCATCACCTCGACGGTCCTGACGCTGCTGATCGTGCCGGTGCTGTACACGTATCTGTACCGCCTCGGCGAGCGCGCCAAGGCCATCTGGCACCGCAGATCCGCAGCCGCCAGCTCCTACGACAGCGAGACGCCCAAGAGTCTGCCGACTCCGTAGGTCACTGCCGCAGCCAGGCATCCGAATGCGACCTGTCGCAGCGCTGAGTACGTAGCGCTGCGTCCATTGAACAGCGACGTGAGCATGCCGATCGCGGCGAGCACCAGCGCGCTCAGTGCCGCACTGGTGATGATCGATACGCTGCCGCTGCTCCACATGTAAGGCAGGATCGGAAATACCGCGCCCATCGCGAACAACGCGAACGAAGTACCCGCTGCAGCCCACGGATTACCGCCGAGCTCGTTGGGATCGATGCCCAGCTCTTCGCGAGCCAGCGTGTCGAGCGCACCTTCCTTGTCTTGCATGATCTGAGCTGCAGCGCGCTGCGCTTCCGCCTTCGCCACGCCCTTCGCTTGCAGGATCAGGGCGAGCTCATGCTCTTCCGCTTCGGGCGACTGCTCGATCTCTTCGCGTTCCTTCTCGATTTGCATCGTCGCCAGCTCGCGTGCGTTGGCGACCGACAGCCACTCGCCGAGCGCCATCGAGCACGCGCCGGCCACGAGCCCGGCGACACCGGTCATGAGAATCGTGCGAGTCGACGCGCCGGCGCCCGCGACGCCCATCACCAGACAGAAGTTCGAGACGAGCCCGTCGTTCGCGCCCAGCACGGCAGCGCGCAGGTTGTTGCCCGACGCACTCCTGTGCCACGGTTCGGCGCGACCGATGTCACTGCCCAAAGTGCTCGCGCGATGCGTCGGGCCGGCGATCGCTTCGACGACTGCGGCGTGCCCGCGCTCTTCCGCGGAGATCGACTGCGCATCGGGCTGACTCAGATACTTGCCGCGATCGTTGAACTCGGCCGCAGCAACGGTCGGCAACACGAAGCGCGGTCCGAAGCGGCGCGCGAGCGCACTGATGATCCGTGTGCGCAGAGTCGGCGAGAACGGCACGTCGGTCACACCGGCGGCAGTGAGCTTGTCGCGCCAGAAGCGTGCGTGACGCGCTTCGGCTTCGGCAAGCTGCAGGAAGATGTCGCGCCGATTCGCGTCGGGCTCGGCCGCGGCCAGCGCGTTGTACAGCGCTGCGCCATTCAGCTCGTCGACGAGGTTGGCGCGAAATCGCTCGATGTCGGCTACTCGCTTCATGGCGTCGTGAGCAGACTGTAGACGATTTCCGTGCCGCTGAGGAAATGACCGACGCGCAGGTTCTCGTCGTGCGCGTGTTGATTGTTGTCGCCGTTGACGGTCGGGATCAGCACGAACGGCAGATGCAGTGCTTCGACCAGCACGTCTGTCGGCACCGTGCCGCCCATCATCCGGATGCGCACGGGGTCCTGCGCAGGATTCGGCGCAGTCGGCGACTTCAGTGCTGTGAATGCCCACTGCCCGACGGCTGCATCCATCGGCGTGCGTGCCGCTGCTTCGACCGAGCCAAGGCGCAAGCTCGCGAGCTTGTCGTAGGTCGCGCGGTCCGCGTCGGTTGGCGTCTGCTCGACGAGGTGATAACCCTGCTGTTCGACGTGACGCCTGAGTAGCTCGAACAGCTTGCGGCCGTCCGTTGTCGGGGTCGTGCGAATGTCGATCTCGGCCACTGCCTCGCTCGGCACTATGTTCGCGGCCTTCGCGCCGACGCCGGCCGCGGCCATGCCGCGCACGTTCAACGACGGGTACTGCAAGGCTTCCTGGTAGGTGTCGCCAACCTTCTCGGCTTGCGCGATGCCAATCCGCTTGCGCAGCGCCGCCTCGTCGTCGCCAACAGCTTTCAGGCTCGCGCGCTCTGCGGACGAGAGAGCCACGCCGTCGTAGTAGCCCTTCACCAGAACACGACCGTTGTCGTCCTTCATCGATGCGAGCAATCGCGCCAGCCGCATCGCCGGGTTCGGCGCGTAGTTGCCGAAGTGTCCGCTATGCAGCGGCGCGCGCGGACCGAACACGGTCAGCGTCGCTTGCGTCACGCCGCGATTGCCGAACACCAGTGTCGAGCGACCGGAATCGTGCTGCGGGCCATCGAGAATCACCATTGCGTCGGCTGCGAACGCCGCGCGGTCCTGGTCGATCATGCCCGCGAGGCTCGGCGAGCCCATCTCCTCTTCGGGATCGAGCAGAACCTTGACGTTGATCGCCGGAGATTTCTTCTGTGCGCGCAACAGGTCGACCGCGGTCAACAGCATCATGATCGGTGCCTTGTCGTCGGACGCGGAACGCGCGAACACGCGCAGCTCCGGATCGAGCGGACTTGCCTGCAGCTGCTGACGTCCGACCTCCTGCCATTTGCCCTGCGCATCGCGACGCTTCACGACCGGCCGGAACGGGTCCTGCTGCGACCAGTTCTCGGGAATGACTGGCTGACCGTCGAAGTGCGCATACAACAAGACTGTGCGCGCTTGCGGACTGGCGCCTGCGAGCTCGGCGAACACGGCCGGTCGCTTGGCAGGATTGTCGATCCGCCGCACCTTGAAACCGCGCTTCGCGAACGCCTGCTCGAGGAAGGTCGCGTTGCGCTGGATGTCGGCCGGTTGGTCCGCGACGTTGGGGAGCGCGAGCAGGTCGAGAAATTCCGGCCAATTCTGCTGCGTCTGGCGTGCGACGTCGGCGCTCAGCGAGCCCGCGTGCGCGCCCTGCATGAAAACGATGATCGACACGAACAGTGCCGTGCGCATGGATTGCTCCGCTGTGGAATGGCGCACGAAAGCTAGCATAGAATGCGCGCTTTTCGCGTACCGGCTGCCGGCCGCAGCCACTCTTCATGTCTTCCTCCACGTCAACCCCAGAGACCGGCTCGTCGCCAGCACGCACGTCGTTCTGGAGCGACGTCGCGCACGCGTTGAAAGGCGAGCAGCACGACTACACGGCGGAATCGCTCAATCGCGCGACGCTGCTGCTCGCCGTGCCGATGGTCCTGGAAATGCTGATGGAGTCGCTGTTCGCGGTCGTCGACGTCTTCTGGGTGTCGCGCCTCGGGCGCGATGCCGTCGCCGTGATCGGGCTGACGGAGTCGGTGATGAGCCTGGTCTACGCAGTTGCCATCGGCATCTCGTTTGCAGCTACCGCGATCGTCGCACGTCGCATCGGCGAGAAAGATCCAGAAAGCGCTGCGCGCTCGGCGGCGCAGATCATCATGCTCGGCGTGACGATCTCCGCGGGGCTCGGCGTGCTGCTCAGCTTCTTCGCGCCGGACATCCTGCGGCTGATGGGCGCGAGCCCCGCGATCGTCGAGCTCGGTGCGGACTTCGCGCGCATCATGCTCGGCGGCAACGTGACCGTGTTCATGATCTTCCTGATCAACGCGATCTTCCGCGGCGCCGGCGACGCCGTGCTCGCGATGCGCACTCTGTGGCTCGCGAACGCACTCAACATCGTGCTCGGTCCGTGCTTCATCTTCGGCTGGGGACCGTTTCCGGAGCTGGGCGTGACCGGCGCGGCAGTCGCCACCAACATCGGTCGCGGTATCGGCGTGCTCTATCAGTTGTGGCATCTCGCCGGTCACAACAGCCGCGTGCGCGTGCGACTGCACCACTTCCTGCCTGCGCCGGAGGTGATGAGGACCATCATCACGACTTCAGGTAACGGCATTCTGCAGTTGCTGATCAGCACCACGAGTTGGGTGGGGCTGTTCAAGATCCTTTCGGTGTTCGGTAGCGGCGCGCTCGCCGGCTACACGATCGCGATTCGCATCGTGGTGTTCGCGCTCATGCCGGCCTGGGGCCTGGCGAACGCGGGCGCGACGCTGGTCGGCCAGAATCTCGGCGCACAGAAGCCCGATCGCGCGGAGGCCGCGGTGCGCATCGCGATGCGCTTCAACGTGCTGCTGTTGGCAATCGTCGGCGCGATCTTCGTGATTCTCGCGTATCCGCTGGTGGGCCTGTTCACGTCAGATCCGGAAACGCTCGCCTACGGAGCGCGCGCGTTGTGGATCGTGAGCCTCGCGTTCCCGCTTTACGCGGCCGGCATGTGCTTCGAGGCAGCGTTCAATGGCGCCGGCGACACGTGGACGCC
>Ga0070673_100000799_pt1 | contig 17550 bp, 14 predicted proteins | sample KBSM23metaG_FD_65342 | JGI IMG/M metagenome (GOLD analysis project Ga0070673, IMG submission 65342) | Miscanthus rhizosphere microbial communities from Kellogg Biological Station, Michigan, USA - KBS M2-3 metaG | ecosystem: Host-associated > Plants > Roots > Rhizosphere > Soil ... | reverse complement strand
GGTTCCCACGCGGACAGCACCAGCGTCGCCGTCGGCACCCCCGTTAGGTAAGCCACACGTGCGCCGCGGTCAATCGAGTCGGGAGTCAGGGCGCGGGCGCCGGGATCAGATCGTCCACCAGAACGGCGAGGGACGCGTTCGCGAGCCCGGCCGCGTGCGCGTTGCCGAGCACCAGCGCCTTGCTCGTCCCGACCGCGCCGTTGAGCAGAGCGTCGGCCGTGACCGAGTCCAGCGGGTCCAGCGCTTGACCGTCGACGGACACCAGCTCGTCGCCGACGCCGAGGTGCTTCGCCGCGGCGTCGGTGCCGGGATAGATCCGCGCGATCACGTAATGGTGCGCGCCGCCGCCCAGGCCCAGCTCGACGCCGACGCGCTTGAACTCGTCGGCGATCGGCGGGGTGGTGTAGCGCTGGAGCTGCAGCACGCCCTGGGGGTAATCGACGGTGACCATGAACTCGCGCAGGTAGTTGCCGCCCAGCAGCCCGTCGACGGGGTGGTCGACCTCCATCGCCAAGCCGTCGAGCAGCATGTCACCGATCGTCATGACGACGGGATTGTTCACCGTCGCGCCCGCCGCGGTCAGCGAACGCACGCGCGTCACCGTCGCGGTGGAGGAGCCCGCGACGGTGCTGATCGGAAGCCCCGTCAGCTGGGCGCGGCCGTCCGCCGTGATCGTGTCGAAGAGCGACGCGCGCACGGTCGTCTCGCTGGCGCCCGTGTCCAGAACGAACGGGTGAGAGACGCCGTCGACCAGGACGTCGATCGGGATGCGGGTCGCGACGAAGGCGACGACTTCGCCGTTGTCGAGCTTTCCCAGGCCGCCGCCCTGGAGGGTGAAGGTGAGCGAGTTGCCCGGCGTCTCGACGCCTTCGGTCGCCATCTCCGTCGGTGGCATGCCGAGCCGGAACGCGCTCTCGGGGTGGGCGTAATCGATGCGCACCAGGAACTGGCGCATCACGTCGGCGCCCAGCAGGCCCGCGAAGTTGAGGGGATCCATCCCGCCCCCGAAGGATTTCTGGACGATCGGGACGTCGTCGATGGTCAGGCTGCCGACGGTCACGTCGCCCGTCACGCGCTGCTGGCTGGCGGGGAAGGTCAGGCCGGCGAACTTGCTCGCGTCGACGAGCACGATCGGCGCGCCTGTGTCGATGCCCAGCCGCCCGCCGGTCTTGCCGTCGATCGACACGTCGGCGAACACCAGGTTGGCGCCGACGCGGGTGGGCGAGGGGACGCCCGGCATCCCCATCGTCGTGAATCCCGCGTCCGTCGCCGCGCCCGGGTTCCCGTCGCCGCCGCCGCACGCCGGCGCGAGGGCCGTCAATACCGTGAAGACGGCGAGCGACCGTCGGTGAAGCCGTTGCGGGCGCGACGCACGAGACACAGATACCTGTGCTAGTGTCCGACCCTTCTCAGGAGGAACCCCAATGAGTCTCGTCACGAGGAAAGCGCCTGACTTCACCATCGAAGCCGTCGTCGGCGACGGCGACTTCAAGAAAGTTTCGCTCGCCGATTACAAAGGCAAGTACGTCGTCCTCTTTTTCTACCCGGCGGACTTCACCTTCATCTGCCCGACGGAGATTCAGGAGTTCTCCCGACGCTACGAGGAGTTCCGCGCGGTGAACTGCGAGGTTCTGGGCGTTTCGACGGACTCGAAGCATTCGCACAAGGCGTGGATCAAGAACGGCCTCGGCAAGCTGAATCACCCGCTGCTGGCCGACTTCAACAAGACGATCTCCAGCGACTACGAGGCGCTGATCGAAGGCGGCGTCGCGTGTCGCGCGACGATCATCATCGACCCGACCGGCGTCGTTCAGCACGCGTCGTACAACGCCGACCTGCTGGGGCGTTCGGTGAGCGAGACGCTGCGCCTCGTGCAGGCGCTGCAGACCGGCGAGCGCTGCCCCGTCGAGTGGAAGCCGGGACAGAAGACGCTCGGCAAGCCGGCGTAGTCGTCCGTCCGTACCGCCTTTAAGCGGCAAGAGATTTCCCTCGGCGCGCGGGAGCGACTATTCTCGCGCGTCGTGAGACACGTCGCGCGCGCCGCCTTCGTGCTGGGAGCCGCCGCGCTCGCCGCGTGCGAGGTGCAAAGTCCGCCGCGTGCCCAGCTGTGGACGCTGGCGGACGTAGCGGCTTTGTACGCGAACGGCGCGCCGCCGACCGACGCCATCGCGACCGACGCCGGCTTGCCAGGCGGCGTGGCGCTCAGCTCGATGCTCAACAAGAGCGATCCGCCGACGCTCGCCGTCCAGAAGGGCTGGGCCGAAGGGTACGCCGTCGGTTACACGACCACCGAAGCGTGGACGTACTTCGACGAGATCTGGGCGCAGCCGGTTTACATCCCCGTGACCGGCTGGGCGGGCGGCGCGCCGCAGAACCAATCGACCGAGCCGATCTTCAGCGTCGGCGCGGACAGCCTCTTCTACAGCCCGTTCTGGCGAATGATCTACGTCGAGGCGCCCAAGGACGCCGTCAAGTCGACGCGCGAAATCCTCGACGGAAACTACCCGCTGCATCCAGGCAGGGGATGGGTCGCGGCGCTGTCGCCGTTCGAGATCGGCCTGGGCGACATGCAACCGACGGCGGGCGGGGCGATCACGGGATCGGGATGGCTCGACGGATCGCCGGCGCCGTTCGTGAAGTTCCCGGCGACGCCCGTCGGCATCGGCGACGACGAGGTCATCGACGAGGTCCCGATCTTCCACTTCGTGTTCGTGAACGACGAGGGCAAGTGGGCGGCGCCCGCGATACCGTCCGTGCTGGGAACGGGGCCGCTCTACTCGCAGACGCCGGGGCCGATCGACAGCGCCACCGACCTTCCCACCCCGAAGTACAGCGGGTACTGGCGCGTGTACAACGTGATCGTCCCTGCGAGCGGCCGTGTGTTCGCGCCGGCGGGTTCGGACGCCGACATGGCGTTGACGGCGGCGGGCGTGAACGTCCAGGCGACGACGATTCAGGGACCTGAAGCCGCGGATCCCACGAACGCCGCCAAGGTCGCGGCGCTGGTCGGGCGCGTCGCCCTGGACCCCGCGACTTGCTTCGCGAGCCTTGCCGCCGCCGCGGCGCGTTTCACCTGCCCGTATCTCGAGTCGCAGGCCAAGATCGAAAGTCTCATCGACAAGAGCGCCATCGTTCGCACCGACGTGACGGTCACCTGTCCGATCGTCAGCATCGAGGGGATCCCGGTCCAGCCATGACGGTGCCTGCGGTGCGTGCGTGTGCCGTCGCGATCGCGTCGTTGCTCGTCTTCGCGGCCGCCGCGCGCGCGCAGGACACCGAGCCTGAGCCGATCAACGACAGCGAGGGCTACACGCCCCCGCCCGAAACCGCCACGCCGCTGTCGATCAACGGATACGTCGACGTCGGCTTCGCGAAGGCGCAGGGCGACGGGACCAGCTTCGCGCCCGCCGACACGCGCGTGCCGCTCGACTACGGCGTCGACGGCTTCGCGCCCGCCGTGAACGCGCGCGGCGACGCCGCGTCGACCGACCCCGGCCCGGGGCGCACCGTGAACGGCTTCCTGCCGCGCTCGGCCGGGATCGGCGGGCGGCCGTCGTTCCTCCTGAACACGATGGACGTGGACTTCAAGTACACCGCGCCGGGCGCGCCGCTGATGGTGTTCTCGCGCGTGCAGTTCCTGCCGCGCTTCTTCGGCCTGGGGGACGGCGGCGACGGCACGCGTGTCGTCGTCGAGCAGGCGTTCGGGCGCCTGGTCCCGTTCGACAGCCAGGAGCTGGCGCTCAGCGTCGGCAAGTTCGACTCCGTGTTCGGCATCGAGTACCTCGACAACCAGGCGAACATCCGCACCGGCGTCACGCCGTCGCTGATCGCGCGCTACACGACCGGACAGTCGATCGGCGCGAAGCTGTTTTACCGCCTGCAGATCGCGCCCCTCTCATCGGCGCTGAGCCTGAACGTCGCCGTCACCAACAGCGGCAACTTCGTCGAGGTGCTACAGCCGCCGGACGCCAACCTGACCGGCGCGCCGGTCGCGTCGGGCCGCCTCGGGTACGAGCTGAACGCGGCGGCGCTGCAGGCGAAGCTGGGCGTGTCCGCGATGGCGGGTCCGCGCAACGATCAGCCGGAACGGTCGGCGCAGCAGCACGCGTACGGCGCCGATCTGCGCATCGCGGTGGCGGGCCTTTACCTGAACGCCGAGTACGTGCGGGTCGACGAAGGGCAGGGCGGCCCGAAGACGACGTCCGTGGGGACGTTCCCGTTCGCGTCGGCGTTCTGGGCGCGCGGCGGTTACGCGCAGCTCGCGTACGCGCTGGCGCTGGACGCGGGACCGCTGCGCAAGGTGACCCTGTACGGGCGGTACGATCGCCGCCACGCCTGGTTCGAGGGCTACACCGCGATCACCGTCGATCGGATCACCGGCGGCCTGCGGCTGGATCTGTGGGAGGCGGTGATCCTCAAGGGCGAATACCTCGTCAACCGCGAGCTGGTGGGCGCGCCCACCGTCGAGAACAACGTGTTCACGTCGTCCTTGGTGTATAGCTGGTGACGATGCGCGCCCGCATCCCGCGTTCGCTGGCGTTCGCGCCGCTGCTGGCGGCGCTGGCGGTGACGTCGACGTCGCCGGCATCGGCGGCGCCGGCGGATGGGCGCGGCTGGCTGGGCGAGGAGATGCCGCTGCCGCTCGCCGTCCGCACCGCGCAGGATCTGGCGGTCAAGGCCGCGGCCGAGAAGCAGTACCTCATCTTCAATCTGCTGGCGGGCGGCAAGCTGGCCTGGGACAGCGGCGACTTCGCGACCGCCGCGACGAAATGGGAGGCGCTGTTGCGCGTCCACGGCCTGGATCCCGAGATCGACAAGGTGATGCGGCCGCTGGCGAAGGAAGCGCGCGGTCGGGCCGGGGGCACGGCCAGCGTTCCCGCGCCGCCGGTCGCGGTCGCGCCGCCGCCCGAGTTCGCTCCGCCGCCGCCCGATGCGACCGAACCCGCGCCGCGCGCCCACGCTGCGGGAGCGACCGTCAGCGGAACCGTGACGGGCGGTGGCAGCCATGGGCCGGGCGGGGCCGTCATCTGGCTGAAACGGATCGGCGGCGAGACGCCGAAGCCGGCGCCCGCGCGCGGCAAGGTCGTCACGCAGCGGAACAAGACGTTCATCCCGCACGTCCTCGTCGTGCCCGTCGGGACCAAGGTCAGCTTCCGGAACGAAGATGCGATCTTTCACAACATCTTCTCGCTCTCGAAGCCGAACGACTTCGACACCGGCCTCTACAAGCAGGGCGCGACGTATCAGCAAACGTTCAAGCACACCGGCGTCGTCCAGATCCTGTGCAACATCCACTCGTCGATGCTGGGGGTGATCGTCGTCGTCGACACGCCGTACTTCGCGCAGGCCGAGGCGTCGGGCGCGTTCTCGATCAAGGGCCTGACGCCGGGTGAATACGAGCTGAAGGTATGGCACGAGGCGGCGTCGAAGCTGAACGAGCAGCGCCTCACCGTCGGCCCCGGCGGCGTTCGCGGGCTGAGCTTGCAGGTGGGCGGCGACAAGCGCGCGCCGCAGTTCGTGCCCGACAAATCGGGCAAGCCGCGCCAGTCCCACATCGGCTACTGAAGATCACGCGCCGCCATTGACAGTTGTCATGAGCGACCGGCCCGCCGCGAGGCCATCAGGTTTCTGAAATTTGGGCGGTCGCGCCTTTGCGATGGCCGCGGTCCACCGGGATTCGCGGCATTGGAACAACCCTTGCTGACAGGCCGACGCATGCGGATCGAGCGAATTGCCCTTGGTTTCAGCGTCGCGCTGGCGATGTCGGCGTGCGGCAGCATCCTGCAAGACCCCGGCGACGGCGGCTCGGACGGCGCCGCCGGGCACGACGGCGGCGGCGTGGCCTGCCGCGGGCTCACCGAGGCGGCCTGCCGCGCGCGCACCGATTGCACCGCGGCAACGTGCTCCGGGATCTGCGGCGGTCCGACCTACGCCGGCTGCTACGACCCAGCCACCGAAACCACGCCGCCGTGCCCCGGCATCGGCGCGCCCGCCGGCACCGCCTGCCCGCCGCCTGTGACGTGCTCGCTGTTGACGGACGAGGCGTCCTGCAAGGCGCGCTCGGATTGCCAGCCGAATTATTGTCCGAACTGCAGCGGCGGAACGATGTTCTCGGGATGCAGCAACGCCGGTAGCACGACCAGCATCTGCCCGGCGATCGCGTGCCCGGCGCCTTGCAGCCTGGAGACCACGCTGGAGACGTGCGACGCGCGGCCCGACTGCCACCCGGTGTTCGTCGACAACCGCACCTGCGGCTGCGCCGCGCTCGGCTGCTGCGCCAAGTTCTCGCGCTGCGCCGACGGCGCCACCGCGCTGTGCAAGGCGCCGCCGATCGCGTGCGACGCGCTGACGCCGTACTGCGAAGGCCCGTACGTGGTCAGCTACACCAACGCCTGCTACGAAGGCTGCGTCCGCTCGACCGACTGCGCCGTCAACTGAAATCGGAACCCTCAGAGGGTTCCGAACCTCCCGCGATGGGCTCCGGTGGGCAGAGCCCACCTACGCCCGACGCGATCGACGACCTAGGTCGACAGCAGATACGCGACGGCTTCCTCGGCGGCACGCTCGAACGGGTCGAGCTGTCCGGGAAACAGGTGGGTGGCGCCCTCGACGACCCACAGCCGTTTCGGCTCGCTCATCTCGCCCACGGCCGCTTCGATCTCCTCGCGCCCGCCGTACTCGTCCTGCGCCGCCTGCACGATCGCCTTCGGCTTGTCGCAGGCGGCGAGGAAGCGGTAGTCGAACATCCGCAACGCCAGTCCGATGCCCAGCAGCTTCACCACGTCGTCGCTGCGGGCGCCCACGGTCAGGCCGACCCGGGCCCCGAACGAGAAACCCGCGATCCAGATCGGCAGGCCGGGCGCCTGCGCGCGCAGGAAATCGATCGCCGCGCGCACGTCTTCCTCCTCGCCGACGCCTTCGTCGTAGCTTCCCGTCGAGGCGCCCACGCCGCGGAAGTTGAAGCGCAGCGCCGTGACTCCGCCGCCGACCAGCGCCTTCGCCGCCCGATAGACGACGTTGTTGTTCATGGTCCCGCCGCCCCGCGGGTGCGGATGGCAGACGACCGCCGCGGCGACGGCCGAGCTCGCCTCGCGCAGGATCCCTTCCAGCCGTCCGTGCGCGACGGGGATCTCCACGCGGCCCGATGGCGACGGCGGGATCGGCATCGCGGCTAACGTATCACTTCAAGATCGCGCGCCACAAAATGACGGGCACACGGGACTTGGCCAACCACCTCACGCCATCGCCCCCTCTACGCCGCCGCGGTTCCCCTCTCCCCCAACGGCGCCAAGCCCCGTGTGCCCCAAACTTCAAGTTGCCTGCTGCTATCGCACGCAAATCATTACAACCGGCGTGCCAGCCGGACGACCGCGCGCCGCCCGCTCTTTTGGGCCGAAAATCGCGATCTCCCGTCGGTGAGCGTTCGTTCGAGGTAACGACGCCGGCCTCAGGGTGTAACCCGAGGCGTTCGGGGGTGTGTGCGGCGGTCACTTCAACGACAGCAGAAGCTGAAGCACCTCGTCGAAGCACCACCTCACCGACGGTGCGGGGCGACAAGCGACGACGAAGAGCTCGTGCGTCAGCCGCCTTTTCGTACGCAGAAGCCGTTCGGGGCCAGGCCGCCGCAGCGCCCGGTCGGGCACCCGCTGTCGTTGACGCACGGCCGGGGCGCGCACACGCCGCTCGCGATCGAAGCGTCGCCACTGGCGGGCAGCGCGACGCAGGCCAGCAGCGGATCGCTGGCGCAATCGCCGTCCGACACGCAGGTCTGCAGGCACAGGTGTCGCGCGTCGGCGAGCAGCGCGCAGGCCGGTCCGGGCGGACACGTCGTGGCGTCGCAGCCTGCGCTGCACACGCCCAGCGCGCCCACGTCCGCGCACAACCCGCTGGCGCAGGCGTCGTCGCGCAAGATCTCGTCGGCATCGCGGCACGACGCGCCGAGATCGCGCGCCAGGCCGACCGGCAAGCAGCCCCGTGTCCACTGGGCCCCGGCGGTGGAACCGGCCGGTAGCGTCTGGCAGACGAAGCCGGGCGCGCACTGCGCGTTCGTCTGACAGGCGGCGACGCACAGGGGCGCGCGCGGGCCCGCGTCGGGTTGCGGACCCGTGACGATCGAAGCGCACACCGCGCCTGATCCGCACGCGCTCCCGTCGCACGTCATCGAGCAGATGCCGCGGATGAACGCGGCCGCGCAGCCGCTGCGAGGCGCGCACACACAGGTCAGGCCGGCCGCGCCGTCACACTGGACGTCGACGTCGCAGGGCGCGCCCGCGGGCAGGGGATCGACCTTGACGGTCAGGGGCGACGGGGGCGTGACCATCCCGACGTCATTCGTCCCCGCGACCAGCGAGACCTGGTAGCTGCCGGGATGAGAGTAGGTGTGCGACGGCGCGGGTTCGGTCGTCGACGGCGTTCCGTCACCGAACGTCCACAGGAACCGCGTCAGCTCGGGCGAGCCGACCGGCGCGAACGAGACCACCAGCGGCGGGCGGCCGGTGCAGATCACCGCGGCGGGATCGTAAGAGGCGCAACCGGTGACGGCGATGGCCAGCGTCAGAGGGGTCGAGACGTCGACCTTGAGGCTGTCGGGGGAGGCATCAGGGCGCGCCGGAGCCTTGTCGCGGCAAGCGAGGCCCGCCAGCGCGATCGCGCCGACGATGAGCGGAGGACGAACCACCCTGCCAGCCTCCCGCGCGCCGTCGGTCGGGTCAAGCAGCCGGGTGGGCGGCGGCGCGCGCGGCGGCCGCGAGCCGGGCGGTGACGCGCCCCTTCTCGGCAAAGGCGAGGCCGACGCGATTCGCGGCGGTGACCATGCTCTTGACGATGACCGGAACGCGGGGGCTGCCGCTCAACTGATCCAGGTGCAGCACGGCGGTGTCGCCCACCCGCAGGCGCAGGGCGGTCTCGACCGCCAGGCCGCTCTCGGAGACGTCGCGCACGCGCACCGCGGTCACGCCGCTGGTCAGCTCCAGCGTCGCGGCCCAGTCGACCGGGTAGCGGGTGTGCTTGCGCGCGTATCGCTCGATGTTCACCGGCAGCGGGGCGGCCGCGACGTCGATGGGATCGCCGTCCAGCGGGCAGGTCCGCTCGCCCGCGCCCTCGTCCTTCATGATCGCCTCGGCCATGTGGTCGAACTGGCGGACGTTGTCGTCGATGCCGCGCCGGGAGATCAACGGCTGGCGCGCCACGATCGACTGCGCGATGCGATCGCTTTTTCTCAGACAGCCCAGGACGGGCAACGGAATTCCCAGGTGCTCGCGGACCAGACGGGAAAACGCGTGAAACGATTCTTCGTGTTCGGGGCCTTCGATGGCGTTACCGACCAGACCGCCCGAGAACCGCCCCAGCACCTCGCCTGCGTCGCTGCCGTGGCTGCGTTCGGCCCGCGCCGCCGCGCCTTTCAGGAACGCGTAGGTGGCCTGGAACGCGCGTGGCTCGCGCGACGTGACCAGCAAGCGGAACGCGTTCAAGGCGAAGAAGTCGAACAGGTCGTCGCGGTTGTCGGTGCCGATGTCCACGACGATCACTTCGCTGTCGAGATCGTTGAGCTCGCGCACCAGCTCGCGCCGCTGATCCAGCGGCGGCGGCGCGGCCGGCGAGGCCGTGCACGGCAGCAGCCGTAGGTTGCGGACGCGCGTCGGCTGGGCCAGCTCGTCGCGACGTTCGCGCTTCTTTTCCAGCCACGCCTGCAGGCCGCCTGCGGGCGACGCGACGCCGAACAGCGTGTGCTGGCGGGGCGCGCGAAAGTCCAGGTCCACCAGCACCACGCGCCGGCCCAGTCCGGCGATCGACGCGGCGAGGTTGCTGGCGACGATGCTCTTGCCCATCCCGCGCTCCGCCGCGCCCACCGCGACGACGGTCGGCATCAGCCGGGTGTCCAGAGGGGCGTGCCAGCGCCCGCTGGTCAGCATCCGGACCCGGCGCAGGGCCCGTGGGGTCCCTGACGACATGCGGTCCAGGCCGGAACGGGGCTGACGTTCGGACATGCTTGGGCCTTCCCCCTGCGAGGTTTCTCGTCCGATGGGGGCCCCAGCTAAAGCATTGGCGCGATACGCCGATGGGACGGGCATGTCCTCTTCTTCCCACGCCGTCGTGTTGCCGTTGCCGGTCGCCGAAGCCGAACCGAGCCCGAGCCCGCAGCCCTCCATCGTCGCCTCTGTCCCGGTGAACCTCCCCGTGGACCTCCCGACGATGTTGCGTGAGCTCGAGGACGCGTACATTCGAGCCGCGCTGACGAGAACGCAGTTCAACAAGAAAGAAGCGGCCAAGCTGCTGGGGATGGGGCGGACGACGCTGGTCGAGAAGCTTCGCCGCCGGAATCTGGCCGCTCGCTCGGCCTGAACGACCGTTTGACCAGGCATGCGGCTGGCCGGCCGCAGCCCTGGTAGATTCGCGGCGTGTTGGGTCGCAAAGGCGAGATGCTGGCCGGCTGGGGACGCGCACCCGTCGTGCCCGGACACGAGGTGCGTTCGGAGGACCTGGCCCGCATCGCCGACGGCCGTCCGCTGTCGCGCGGCCTGGGGCGGTCGTACGGCGATTCCTCGCTGCCCGCCGCCAGCGACCGCGAGGTGGTGTCGACCGTGCTGGCGGATCGCATCCTGTCGTTCGACCAGGACAGCGGCCTGTTGCGCGCCGAGGCCGGCCTTTCGCTGGATGACATCTATCGGCTGTTCCTGCCGCGCGGCTGGTTCGTTCCCGTCACGCCCGGGACCAAGTTCGTCACGCTGGGCGGGATGGTGGCCGCCGACGTCCACGGCAAGAACCACCACAAGAACGGCTGCTTCGGCGCCCACGTCCTGGACATCAAGCTGCGCGTCGCCGACGGACGCACGGTGCGGTGCAGTCCGATGGTCGAGCCGGATCTTTTCCGCGCCACCATCGGCGGCATGGGACTGACCGGTCACATCCTGGAGGTGGCGTTCAAGATGGAGCGCGTACCCTCGCCCTGGATCTGGCAGGAGAGCGAGCGGGTGCCGAACATCGAGGCGTTCGTCGCCGCGCTGAAGGCCGCCAGCGCCGACTGGCCGATGACCGCGGGCTGGATCGACTGTCTGTCCCGCGGGGCGAACATGGGGCGGGGCATCCTGTTCAAGGGCCGGTGGGCGACGCCCGAGGAGGCGCCCAGGCGCGCGCCGCGGGCCAAGCGACGCTTCACCATTCCGTTCGACTTCCCGCAGTTCGTGCTGGGGCCGCTCAGCATCCGCGCGTTCAACACGTTGTTTTACTGGAAGCACGTGCGGCGGGTGCAACGACGCATCGTCCACCCCGAGTCGACCTTCTACCCGCTGGACATGCTGTGGCACTGGAACCGGATGTACGGGCGGCGCGGGCTGACGCAGCACCAGTGCGTGCTGCCCAACGAGGCAGGGGCGGGCGCGGCGCGGCGCTTCCTCGAGGTGCTGACCGCGCGGGGCGGCGCTTCGTTCCTGTGCGTGATCAAGGACTGCGGGCCGGAGGGCGTGGGCATGCTGTCGTTCCCGCGGCCGGGGATCTCGATCGCGCTGGACATCGCGGTACGAAAAGACACACCGGCGCTGATCGATGCGTTAAACGAGTGCGTCGTGAAGGAAGGCGGACGCATCTACCTGGCGAAGGATGCGTTCACGCGCGCCGAGCATTTCCGGGCGATGGAGCCGCGCATCGAGGAGTTCCAGCGCGTGCGGCGCATCTGGGATCCCAACCGGAAGCTGCGCAGCGCGCAGTCGGTGCGGTTGCTCGGGGACCCGCCGTGAAGAAGGTCGTCGTGCTCGGCGCGACGAAGGGGATAGGGCGGGCGGTCGCGCGCCAGCTCGCCGCGCGCGGGGACGCGCTGTTTCTGCTGGGGCGCGACCCGACCGATCTCGCGGCCAGTGCGCGTGATCTCGAGATCCGCGCCGGGCGCGCGGAGGGATCGGTCGGCACCGCGCCGTGCGATCTCGAACGCCCCGATGATTTCGGGGCGGCGCTGGACAGCGCGGAGTTGGTGCTGGGCGGATTCGACACGGTGGTCGTCACGGCGGGCCTGTTCGCCCCGCAGGACCGGCTGGAGGCGGATCCCAGGTTCGCGCGCCGCCTGCTCACCGCGGACTTCGCGAACACCGTCGTGTTCTGCGAGGAGGCGCGGCGCAAACTGCTGGCGCGCGGCGGCGGCACGCTGTGCGTGTTCAGCTCGGTCGCCGGCGAGCGCGGGCGCAAGCCGGTCGTGCTGTACGGCGCGGCCAAGGCGGGGCTCACGCACTACCTCGAGGGGCTGGATCACAAGTTCCACGACAAGGGGCTGCGCGTGATCTGCGTGAAGCCGGGCTTCGTGCGCACGGGGATGACGGCGGGGCTGCCCACGCCGCCGTTCGCGGGCGAGCCCGAGGGCGTCGCGCGCGACGTGGTGCGCGCGATCGATCGCGGCACGCCGGTCGCCTACACGCCGGGGATCTGGCGCTTGATCATGCTGGTGATCCGGATGCTGCCGCGGTTGGTGATGCGCAAGATCGGCTTCTAGCGCGGCCTACTTGGTCGTCAGCTTGACGTAGAAGTCCTCGGACGTGACGTTCGTGAAGGGTCCGGTCCAGAACTCGAAGCCGACCGCGATCGCACGCACGGTGTCGCCCGGGAGGGTGAGGCCGCTCGTCGTCGCGGCGCGCGCCTGCGCGTCGTTGACGAAGTCCATGACGTTGAACTCGAACGCGCAGGCGTCCTGTCCTTCGGCGCGCACGTAGTTGACGATCGGCCGGCTGTTGACGGTGCCGTAACGGATGATCCAGGTGCCGGGCACGCCCGCCACCGTCACGTTGTTGATGACGGTGTTTCCCGCGGGCTGGCGCCCCGGAGGATCGCGCAGCCACACCATCAGGTACGACTGAAACGCCGCGGACGTTCCCAGCCAGATGTCCCAGGCGGCGTTGTACTGGCCGGTGTCGGCCGAGCTCCACTTCCATCCCGTCCACAGCTTGTCGATGGTCGAGAACGCCGCCGGCAGCCCGCAGTTGCCGCCCGCCATCGTTTCGGAATAGCGCCCGCAATACGTGGTCGGATACCCGATCGGCGTCCCGTCCGGCATCGATGTGCCCGCCGCGCTCGCGACGCTGAAGCCGGTGCCGCTGTACGAGACGTTCGCGGCGGTCCAGCCCTGTCCCCACCAGTTCGTGATGAATCGATAGCCGACGCCGTCGCGGGTCACGTTGGCGGAGCCGTACTTCACCGTCGACGTGCCCGCGCCCATCTGCGTGGGCGTGCCGAAGCCGGGCGCGCCTGTCACCGGTCCGACGGCGCAGGCCGCGGTGCTGCCGCCGCCGGTTCCCGCGGCGCTGCTACCGCCCGTGCCAGCGGCGCTGCTACCGCCCGTTCCCGCGGCGTTGCTGCCGCCTCGTCCGGCTGCGCTGCTTCCGCCCGTTCCGGCAGCGCTGCCGCCGGTTCCGGCGGCGCTGGTGCCGCCTCGTCCGGCCGCGCTGCTTCCGCCGGTGCCGGCGGTGCTGCTACCGCCCGTTCCCGCGACGTTGCCGCCACCCGTTCCGCCTCTTCCCGCAGAACTGCTACCGCCTGTTCCTGCTGCGCTGCTGCCGGCCGTGCCGGCGGAGCCGCTCGTTCCGGCGGACCCACTCGTTCCGGCGGAGCCGCTCGTCCCTGCGGAGCCGCTCGTCCCGGCGGAGCCGCTCGTCCCGGCGGAGCCGCTCGTTCCAGCGGAATTGCCGCCGCCGGTTCCGGTGGCGTCGCCGGACCCGCCGGAGCTCGCGCAGGCGCCAAGCACCAGCGCGCCCGCGACGGCGAAGATCTGCGTTCGGGCAAGCGAGACTCGAAGCAAGTCGGACCTCCTAACTAAGTGAAGCAACCACATTGAACCATTCCGCTCGGCGTCTGTAAAATCGCCCGGCGCGACTTGCACGCTGGCCCGCCGTCAGAGCAGTAGCAGCGCCCACCCAGGAGGGATCACGCCGCGTTACGAATTTTCCGACGGCGACCTCGAACGAATTCGATCGCCGTCGTTGAAAGCCCTACAGGACTTTCCCGGACGGCTCGCGATCGCGGCGAGAAGATCGGCGCACGCTTCACGATCGCGGACGCGCCCTGACGATCGCGGGCAGAAACTTTCTGTCTCGTATTTCCGGTCTGTCAGCGCAAGCAAATTCTGCGTGCGTGACACGCGAAAACTTCTGTTGACGTCGCTCCCAAGTTCGCACTAAATGCTCCGCGACGAGGATGCCTCCTCTCTTCCGCCCCAGACACAACACCCTGGCGCAGATCTCGTTGTTCGTCGTCGCCGCCGGTGCCGCCGGCGTGCCTTTGGGTCTGATGCTGTACGCGCGTACGCCGTACGCGCGCGGTATGCAGAACCCGATGGAGCAGCCGATCCAGTTCGATCACCGGCACCACACGCGTGACGAGGGCATCGACTGCCGCTACTGCCACAACACCGTCGACCGCTCGCCGGCGGCCAGCGTTCCGCAGACGCAGCTGTGCCTGAACTGCCACGCCCAGATCTGGGACAAGAGCCCGATCCTCGAGCCGGTGCGCGAGAGCTTCTTCAAGAACACGCCGATCAAGTGGAACCGGGTCTACCAGCTGCCCGAGTTCGTCTACTTCAATCACTCGATCCACGTGAACAAGGGCGTCGGCTGCGTCACCTGTCACGGGCGCGTCGATCAGATGCCGGCGGTCGAGAGGGCCACGCCGCTGACCATGAGCTGGTGCCTGGAGTGCCACCGGCGTCCCGAGGCGAACATCCGCCCGCTCGAGGAAATCACGAACATGGAATGGCAGCCCGAAGGCGATCCCGAGGAAGCCGGGCGGGCACAGGCGGCCAAGCACAACGTCCAGACGCGGACGAGCTGCACCACCTGCCATAGATGATGACGACGCGATGAGCTGCGACGACAACCACGAGGCACGCACCAAGGACCGCGCGAAGCGGCGGTCGCTGCCGATTGCCGGGCAGCCGAGTGCCGCGCCAAAGTACTGGCGCAGCGCGGAGGAGCGCGACCGCAAGGACCCCGTCGCGGGCGCGGCCAACGAGTTCGCGGGCGGCACGTTCGACGTCGCCGCGTACGGCCAGGAAAACGCCGACGCGGACGGCAAGCGCGTCTCTCGCCGTGGCTTCATGCAGGTGGCCAGCCTGTCGACGGCGATGGCGGCCGTGGGCGCCTGCTCGAAGCCGCCGGCCAAGATCGTTCCGTTCGTGCGCCGGCCCGAGGAGGTGACGCCGGGGAACGCGTTGCACTTCGCGACCGCCTACGGCATCGACGGCTACGCCAGCGGCTTGCTGGTCGAGAGCCACGAGGGCCGCCCCACCAAGATCGAGGGCAACCCCGCCCACCCGCAGACGCTGGGCGCGACGACGTCGTTCGAGCAGAGCCTGGTGCTGAGCGTCTACGACGACGATCGCGCCAAGCAGATCCGCTCGGGGACGCGCCCGCTGGCGTGGCGGACGTTCCTGGCGGAGACCGCGGTCCGCACGAGCACGCTGGGCCAGACGGGCGGCGCCGGGCTGCGCTTCCTGATCTCGCCGACGACGTCGCCGCTGCTGGGCGATCTGCGCAAGCGGATCCTGGAACGCTTCCCGGCCGCGAAGTTCGTCAGCTACTCGTCGGTCGCCGACGACGGCGCGGTCGACGGCGCGAAGCTGGCGTTCGGCAAGCCGCTCGTCGCGCGTCACAAGGTCGCCTCGGCGAACGTGATCGTGGCGCTCGACGCCGACTTCCTGGGCGAGGGCAGCGAGCAGACGCGGCTGTCGCGCGAGTTCGCCACCCGCCGCGAGCCGAGCCGCCAGATGAACCGCCTCTACGTGGCCGAGCCCGCCATGACGATCACGGGCGCGATGGCCGACCACCGCCTGCGCATGCCGGGCGGCGACGTGGGGGCCTTCCTCGCCTCGCTGGTCTCGATGCTGGCGAGCCGCGGGATCGCCGCGCTGGCGCCGCTCGCGTCGCTGACCCACGGGCAGCGTCACTGGGATCCGAAGTGGCTGGTGGCCGTCGCGAACGATCTGGAGCGCAACCGCGGCAACAGCCTGGTGATCGTGGGCCGGCGGCAGCCGGCCGCCGTGCACGCCCTGGCGGCCGCGCTGAACGTCGCGCTGGGAAACATCGGCAACACCGTCGAGTACGGGGCGCCGCTGACCTCCGATCCGACCGCGGGCGTCGCGTCGCTGGGCGCGCTGGCCCAGGAGATCGCCAGCGGCGCCGTCGACACGCTGGTGATCACGGCGTCGAATCCGGTGTACGGCGCGCCCGTCGACTTCAAGCTCGCCAAGCTGCTGGAACGCGTCCCCAACTCGATCTACTTCGGGCTCTACGAGGACGAGACGGCGGCCGCCTGCAAGACGATCATCCCGGCCGCGCACCCGCTCGAGTCGTGGGGCGACCTGCGCGCCACCGACGGCACGGTGTCGATCGTGCAGCCGCTGATCGCGCCGCTGTGGGGCGGCATCCAGGAGGCCGACGTGCTGGCCGCGTTCGTCGGCGAGGGCGACGTCGGCGCGCACGCGCTGCTCAAGAAGTTCTGGCAGGGTCAGGGCAAGGCGCCGGCTGACTTCGAAGGCAACTGGGAGCGCTGGCTGGCCGACGGCATCGTGCCGGGCACGGCCGCGCCGGCCGAGAGCGGCCTGGCCGTCGACGGTCAGGCGCTCGCGCAGGCGGTGGCGCCCGCCATGGGGACCGCGAAGCAGGGGATGGAGATCGCGTTCGCCAGCGATCCGAAGCTGTACGACGGCCGCTTCGCCAACAGCGTGTGGCTGCAGGAGCTGCCGCACCCGATCACGAAGCTGACCTGGGACAACGCCGCCATGGTCTCGGAAGCGACCGCGAAGGCGCTGAACCTCGAGAACGGCGACGTCGTCGAGATCAGCTACCGCGACCACCGCATCGACGCCCCGATCATGCTGGTGCCCGGGCACGCCGACGACGTCGTCACGCTGCCGCTCGGGTACGGCCGCACCGGCGGCGAGAAGGTCGCGACAGGGGTCGGTTTCAACGCCGGCGCCCTGCGCTTCAGCGACGCGCCCTGGTTCGACCGCGGCGTTCGCCTGGAGAAGACGGAACGGCACGTCGAGTTCTCGATCACCCAGGATCACTGGACGATGGCGCCGGACGGCCGTGAGGCGCCGCCGCCCGTCGTCGAGGCGACGATCGCGGAGGTGCTGGACCCGCATTCGAAGTTCCACGAGGAAGTGGGGGACCGCCGCCCGAACCCGGAGCACCCGCAGCCGACGATCCACAAGCCGGTCGACTACAGCGGCCAGCAGTACAAGTGGGCGATGGCGATCGACCTCAACAAGTGCACGGGGTGCAGCGCCTGCGTCGTCGCCTGCCAGTCGGAGAACAACATCACCACCGTCGGCAAGGAGAACGTCCGCAAGGGGCGCGAGATGCAGTGGATCCGCATCGACCGCTACTACACGGGATCGTTCGCGGATCCCGAGGTGGTCATCCAGCCGCTCGCGTGCGTGCACTGCGAGACGGCGCCCTGCGAGTACGTCTGCCCGGTGAACGCCACCGTCCACAGCGACGAGGGCATCAACGAGATGGTCTACAACCGCTGCATCGGCACCCGCTACTGCAGCAACAACTGCCCCTACAAGGTGCG
>Ga0070673_100000797_pt1 | contig 17564 bp, 11 predicted proteins | sample KBSM23metaG_FD_65342 | JGI IMG/M metagenome (GOLD analysis project Ga0070673, IMG submission 65342) | Miscanthus rhizosphere microbial communities from Kellogg Biological Station, Michigan, USA - KBS M2-3 metaG | ecosystem: Host-associated > Plants > Roots > Rhizosphere > Soil ... | reverse complement strand
CGGCGCCGGCCCACCTGGCCGATGCGGCCTTGGACCTGGCCGCCGCGGCCGCGGCGACGCCCGCCGCACCCCCTTCCGTGATGGAGGCGCTCGAAGCGCTGGATCGCCTCTCGCCCTGAAGGCCTAGCGCGACGCCGAAGGCGGGCCCAGGCGCTCCTCCACGAAGGTGTTCCACTCGTGGCAGTGCGGACAGCGCCAGAGCATGTCGTCCGCGCGGTAGCGGCACGACGTGCACACGTGGGGGTCCCGGTAGAAGACGGAATCCTCCGTGGCGGCGAAGTAGCGGTCCAGGGCCTCGCTCTTGAGGCCGAGCGCCCGCAGCGTGCGCCACATCTCGAGGTGTACGAGGAGGGCTTGCGGGTTCTGCTCCACCGCGCGCAGCAGCAGGCCGTAGGCCTCCTCGTGCCGGCCCTCGGCGCGCAGGTGGCGGCCCAGGGCCAGGCGCGCCCGCCAGTCGCGCGGGTCCTGCTGGATGATCGTCTCGCACAGGGCGACGAAGCGGGACGGCTCTCCGCAGGCGGCGTAAGCCCGGGCCAGGCCGTCGAAGGCCAGGTACGCGCGCTCCGGCACGACCTGGATCGCATCCTCGAGTATGGAAGCCGCCTTGCGCGGGTCGCGTGCGGCCACCAGCTCGGCCAGGCCGCAATACGCGGGGAAGACGCGGCGGTCCAGGGACAGCGCGGTCTTGAACGCCTTCTCCGCCGCCTCCTCGCGGCCGGCCCCGGCGGCCTCGCGGCCCATCTCCGCCTGCAGGTACCCCAGGACCAGGGTGGCGTCGGACTTGCGCAGGCGGGAGAGGCGCGTCTGGATCTCGTAGGCGTCGCGCCAGTCGCGCTGCTCCTCGTGCAACTTCTGGAGGCCCACCAGGGCGTGGATGTTCTTGGGATCCAGGTCGAGAACCTGGTTGAAGGCGGCGTCGGCCCGGTCCAGGAACCCCGCCTTGCGGAAGTCGGTCCCCAGCGAGGCCAGGGCCTGCGCGCGCTCCGCCCGCGTGAGGTCGGCGCGGGCCAGCAGGCCCTGGTGGGTCTGGATGGCTCGCTCCACCTGCCCCTTCTCCCGCAGCAGGTTGCCCAGGACCTGGAGCACCTCCACCGCGTCGGGGTCGTCGCGCGTGACCTTGGTCAGCTCGCTGATGGCCAGGTCGGTCTGTCCGGTGGTGGCGTAGTGGAGGCCTTCGGCGTAATGCGTGGTCTCGCGGTAACCCGGCCGGTCCTTCCTCTCCCCTCGGCGGAGGGCGGAGGCCCACGCGCGTCCGGCGGCCAGGCCCGCGATGCCCGCCAGCAGGACGGCCAGGAGGCCGGTGTCCGTCACCTTCGCTCCACCATGGTAGGCTGCGCCGTGCCAGAGGCGGCTTCGCCCGGGGCCGGGGGCCGGGACGCCGTCCGCCGCGAGCTGCTGTCCCTCATCCTCGCCTCCGCGGCCCTCGTCACGCTGCTGTACCTGGCGCCTCCGACGATCTTCGACTCCGAGGATTACGTCAAGCTGCACTCGATCAACCGCGCGTACCGCGTGCGGAGCCTGCTGGGCGGGCACCTGCCGCTCTGGAACCCATACGTGGGCCTGGGCCGGCCGTTCCTCGCGGACGCCGAGACCGCCGCCTTCTACCCTCCGAACCTCCTGTACCTGGTGCTCGAGCCTCACCTGTGCCTGACGCTCCTGCTCATCGCGCACACGGGGCTCCTGCTCTGGGGATGGCTGCGGCTGGGCCGCTACCTCGGCCTCGACGGCGCCGCCGCGTGGATGACGGGGCTGGGCTTCGCCGCCAGCGGCGCGGTGGTCGGCACGATACACAAGGGGCTCATACCCTACGGCGATGCCATCGCCTGGCTGCCGTTGATCTTCCTGCTGGCCATCCGGCTGCAGGACGGCTGGTCGGTGGGCGGCGTAGGCGCCCTCGCGCTGGCTCTCGGCCTGCAGATCCTCTGCGGCCATCCGCAGATCGCGTGGCTCACCTGGTTCGGCCTGGCCGTGTTCCTGGCCGCCCGCGCGTCGTCGCGCCCCGTCTCGCGCGACCGGTGGGCGCCGTTGGCCGCCGGCCTGGGCGGTCTGGCGCTGGCCCTGACCGGGGCCCTGGCCGTCGCCGCCGTCCAGCTCCTGCCGTTCGCCGAGCTCGTCCGGCAGGGCAACCGGGCGAGCCCCTCCGTGGCCTTCGCGACCAGCGGCGCGCTGGAATGGCAACAGTGGGCGTCGCTCTTCGTCCCCGCCGGCGCCGGTCCGCCCATCGTCTTCGGCGCGAGCTTCTACGTGGGCTCCCTGCTCGTCATCGCGGGCCTGGCGGGGCTGACGCGCCTCGGCGACTCGACCGCGCGCGGCCTGGCCGCGGTCGTGGTCGTGGGCATCCTCTATTCGGTCGGCGAGCGCACGCCGCTGTTCCGCGTCCTCTATGTGGTGGTGCCCGGGCTTTCGAGCTTCCGCTTTCCCGGCCGCATGGGCGTCGTGGTCTCGCTCGCGCTCCTCCTCGCCGCCGGCGCCTTCCTCGCGGAGAGGAAGCCGCGCCGGACGGCCCTCGTCGTCTGCGCGGTGGGAGGCGCTCTGGCCGCGCTGGCCATCGTCGGCTGGCAGCCGGACCTTCCTGCCGACGCGTTCGCCGCGGCGCGTCTCGTGCGCGGCCTGCTGGCCGTGTCCGCCGCGGTCCTGCTCGCGCTGTGGCACCTCGGCGGAGGCTTCGCCTCGCGGGCCCGCCGGCCCATGATCGCGGCCCTCGCCGCGGTGGCCCTGGCCGAGATCGCGCTCACCGGCATCGCGCATCGCCCGTTCCGAGCGGGCCTCGGCCCGTTCCCGGGCGAGCGGGCGGTGGCGGCCACGCTGGAGCGCGCCGGTCTCCTGCGCGACGGCGCGCCGCCCCCGCGCGTGCTGGTGCCCTATCCGGTGATCCGCGACGACAGCGGCATGGTGCACGGGTTCAGCAACCCGTCCGGGTACGTGGCCCTCACGCTGGGCAGCGTGTGGGCCTACCTGCACGAGTCGCTGGGCCTGGCCGCGCCGGTCGAGGTCAACACCTTCCCCTCGGCGGAGATCTTCGGGTTCGGGCCCTTCCCCTATCGCTCCGCCAGCCTCGTCCTCGGATACGACCGCGCCGCCGGGCAGCTGGTGCTCAATCCCGATCCCGATCCGCGGGCCTGGGTGGCGCACGCCATGGAGGCGGTGCCGGACGTCCATGCCGCGGTGGCGCGGCTGCGGGCCGGCCAGGACCGGCACCACGCCACGATCGTGGGCCCGGGCCAGCCGGCGCCGGCCGCGGCGAGCGCCGAGCCATGGCCGTACGCGCGGGCCGAGATCGTGGACTTCGCGCCCGAGCGCGTCGAGATCGACGTGGACACGGCGGCGCCCGGGATGCTGGTCGTGGCCGAGGCCTGGTATCCCGGCTGGCGCGCCGAGGTGAACGGCCGCGAGGCCGCGTGCCGTCAGGTGAACGGGTGGATGCGCGGCGTGGAGGTGCCGGCGGGGCGCAGCCGGGTCGCCCTCACCTTCCGCTCGACCTACCTGGGATACGGGGCGGCGATCTCGCTGGCCGCGGTCGCCGTGTGCCTGGCCAGCCTGCGGGTCAGGGCAGCGCCGCGCCGATCGTCTGCATGAGGGACTCCCACTCGCCGCGCGCGCGCAAGATGGCCTCCACGAACTCGCGGAAGCAGCCGTGGCCGCCGCGGGCGTCCGTCACCATGTAGGCCTGGGCCTTCACCTCGAAGGCGCCGTCCGCGGGCGCGGCCGAGAGCCCGGCCTGGACCATGGCCGGCAGGTCGTTGACGTCGTCCCCGATGTAGGCCGCCTCGTGGGGGCGCAGGCCGAGGCCGGCCAGGATCTCCGCGAAGGCCGCGGCCTTGTCGGACACGCACTGCCGCACGATGGCGATCCCCAGCTCGCGCGCGCGCCGCGCCACGGCCTCGGAGGAGCGGCCCGACAGGAGCGCCGTCCGCAGGCCGGCGCGATGGGCCAGGACCACGGCCAGCCCGTCGCGGGTGTGGAAGGCCTTGGCCTCGGCGCCGCCGGGCAGCAGGAGGACGGTGCCGTCGGTGAGGACGCCGTCCACGTCGGACACCACGAGGCGCAGCGCGCGGCAGCGCGCCGCCAGGGCCTCGTCCTTCATATCATCTCGGTCTTCCAGAGGTCGTGCAGGTGCAGCACGCCCTCCACCGCGCCGCGCCCGTCGACGATCAGGAGCGACGTGATCTTGCGCGCCTCCATCACGTCGAGGGCGGCGGTGGCCAGCTCCCGGCGGCCGATGACCACCGGATCGCGGGTCATGCACTCGCCGGCGGTCTTGTCGAGCAGCGCGTAGCCGTGGCGCTCGAGCTGGCGGCGTACGTCTCCGTCGGAGATGATGCCCGCCACCCGCCCGTCCCCGTCCACCACCGTGGTCAGGCCCAGGCGCTTGCCGGTCATCTCGAACAGCGCGTCCTTCATGGCCGTGGCCAGGCCGACGCGCGGCACCGCGTCGCCCGTGCGCATCAGGTCCTCGACCCGCAGCAGCTTCTTGCCCAGCCGTCCCCCGGGGTGGAGGACCGCGAAGTCGTCCACCGTGAACCCGCGCCGCTCGACGAGGGCCATGGCCAGGGCGTCGCCCATGGCCAGGGCGGCGGTTGTGGAGGCGGTGGGGGCCAGGCCGAGCGGGCAGGCCTCTTCGCGGATCGAGACGTCGAGGTGGACGTCGGCCGCGGCGGCCAGCGGCGAGCGGGGCTGGCCGGTCATGGCCAGAAGCGGCGCGCCCAGCCTCTTCACCTGCGGCACCAGGGCCAGGATCTCCTCGGTGTCGCCGCTATGCGAGATGGCGAGCACGGCGTCGCCCTTGACGATGCGGCCCAGGTCGCCGTGGATGGCCTCGGCGGGATGCAGGAACAGCGAGGGCGTGCCCGTCGAGGCCAGGGTGGCCGAGATCTTCTGACCGATCAGGCCGCTCTTGCCCATCCCGGTGACGACCACGCGCCCGGCGCAGGCCAGGACGAGGTCCACCGCGCGGTCGAAGCCGGCGTCGATGCGGGGCAGCAGGTCGAGAATGGCCCGCGACTCGATCTCCAGGACCTTGCGCGCGGTTTCACGGGACATGCCGCATCCTAAGCCCGGGGACCGCGGCCGCGGTAATCACGGCGCGGATGGGAAGGTGCGGCGGATCCACGCGCAGGTCTCCGCGTCCAGCACCGGCGAGGGTCGCGCGTCGCACGCGGCAGCCGTCTCTTTGGAGCTCTCGTCCGTCGCACCGGCCAGCCCGAGGGCCAGTACGCGCAGCCCCGCGATGCGCGCGGAACGCGGGTTGCGGGCGCGCACGGTCCCCAGCCGCCGGGCCCCTTCGGCGTAATCGCGGCGGGCCAGGGCGTCTGCGGCGAGCAGGAAATCGGCCATTGACCCCGTGGCTCCGGCGGCGGCGGCCGCAGCCGCCAGCCGTACCTCGGATTCCTGTGTGTCCATGATCCAGAGCGGGAGCGTGCGTGAGGACGTTCGCGTCAGGGCCGTATACAGGGTCTCCAGCCGGTGGTGAGGGGCAGCCTCGGACATGAGGTAGGTCGCGTTCAGGATGCGCTGGTATTCGAAGGACTCGGCTGTCCGCGCTCGCAAGGCGTCCGGCCAGTAGCGCCGGATGAAGTCGCTCATCTGGAAGCGGTGCAGCGCGGCATCGGCGTCGGCGACCGAGCGATAGTAGGCGAGAGTCATCGCCTGGTCGGCCGGCTCGGCCGAGATCCGATACGGACGGTCGTCCACGACGGGCGCGGCATCGCGGGTCAGCTGCTCGAGGAACGGCGCGTCGCCGATGAACGTGCTGCCCAGGATCTCGGGCGATTCCAGGCCCTCCGCGCGCAGGTTGGAGGCCACCACCGGATCCTGCCACTGTCGGCCGAACTGGTCCTCCGTCGCGGGAGCGAATCCACCGCGGCTGCCGACAAGCATCCAGTTGGTGGCAAACCCCGACCAGAGCGAGCAGTCGTCGAAGACGGAGCAGAAGGCCCTGATGATCGACAGCGTGTCCCGAGGTAGGAGCGAGAAGACCGGTAACCAGTGGGTGGTGATCCCACCCTCGGCCAGCCGGCCGTGCACGAGCTGGAAGTACTCGCGCGAATAGAGGTTCACGATGCCGGCATTCTTGGGAGGGGGCGGCTCCGCGGTGATGAGGTCGAAGCGGCGGGGCGTGCTGGCCAGGAAGAACCGGCCATCCTCGACGTGGACGGTCACGCGCGGATCCTGAAGAGGCGTCCGCCCGGGCGGAGGGAAGACCACCGGCGCCATGGCCAGGATTTCCCTCGATATGTCCACCACGTCGATGGTGCGCAGGCCCGGCGTGTCCGCCAGCGCGCGGGCCGTCGTGCCCGCGCCGTAACTGATGAGGAGCGCGCGTTCCACCCTCGGGTGCACCGCGATCGGCCAATAGACGAAGAGCTTCATGTAACGGTCCGACGTCATCCCCGTGCCCGACATCGAGAAGCCGTTCGTGACGAGCCGGTAGGATACGGGCCGGCCCAGGACGTCCCTCTGCATGATGAGCACGGTCTCGGTGAGGCCTTCCTCGAGGGCGGCCGGGCGTGAGCCGTCGGCCGCGTACCGCTGCACCACCCTCCCGATGTAGCGCTTGTTCATGAGGCCGAACGGAAACAGGGCCATGAACACCGCGAATCCCGCCGTGGCCGCCCCCACGAACAACCGCTCAGCGCGCGGGCGCGCGGTCTCCACGCTGCCGGCGGGCCACAGCAGCACGGCCACTCCGCCGTAGGCGGAACCCAATATGAAGAAGGATCGCTCCATGCCCAACGCCGGCAGCAATGCGAAGCCGGCCAGCGGCGCCCCGAGCATGGCCCCCGTGGTGTTGGCAAGCGTGAGCAGCCCCGTGGCCCGCGTGGCGTCCGGCACGTGGTCGCGCACGGCGCGTCCGGTCAGCGTGAAAATGAGCCCGGACAGGACGCACACGGCCAGCATCAACCAGGCTGATTCGACGAAGAGTGCGCGGGGTTCTTCCGAAAAATCGGCGCCGACCAGCGCGAGGGCCCGGTCGAAGGTGATGTAGGCCATGACGGTCGCCAGTCCCGCGAGCAGGGCCACGGCCGGCAACCAGCGATGTGCATGCGCGTCGCGTCCGGACCACACCGATGCCAGGAGCCCGCCCGCGCCGATCCCGAGCAGTACGACCGCCAGCATGCCCGCGAAGGCGATGCTCGTGCCGATGAGGAAGAGTTGCAGGAAGCGCAGCCACACGACCTCCAGGGCGAGCAGGATGGCCCCGGCGAGGAAGGCTCCCGCCAGCAGGCGCGTGGGCGCGATGCTCGGCCGCAGGAGGGGGGCGCGGGCCTCCGCCGGTCGGAGCGCCTGGCCACGACGGGAGAGGGACAGGGCCAGGAGTGCGGCCACGATGTCGAGCGAGGCCGCCACCGCGCCCGTCCCACGCAAACCCAGCTGGGAGATGAGCGCGGCCTCGCCGGCCAGGGCCCCGGCCGCCGCGCCGAGCGTGTTCCAGCCGTAGAGGCGGCCGAGCGTCCGGCCGAAGCTGGCCTCGCGGTCGGAGAGGGTCTTGACCAGGAGCGGGAGCGTCGCGCCCATGGCCGTGGACGGGACCATCAGCAGGAGGAACGACAGGCCCAGACGAAGTCCGTTGAGGACTGCCTCGTGCTCGAGGAACGGGCGCAGCACGGGCAGGACCACCGCGGTGAGCGAGGGCAGCAGCAGGACCAGCGCGAGCCCGGTGGCGCCGATGACGACCTCGAGCATCGCGTAGGCGCGCAAGGGCCGGCGCAGGCGCGGGCCGTGACGCGCGGCCAGGGTGTTGCCGAGCGCCAGCCCGCCCATGAAGCTGGCCAGCACGACGCTCGCGGCCCAGACGCTGTTGCCGAAGACGAGGCCGGCCAGCCGGAACCACAGCGTCTCGAAGAGCAGGGCCGCCGCTCCGGACAGGAAGAAGATGAGGCAGACGGCCGCTGTCATCGGGGGATCCGACAGGCGGTGCCGCCCGCGCGCGCGTAGGCCTCGATGGCCGCGGGCCCCTGGCCCGCGCCGGCGACGCGGCGGAAGGGAGTGTCCGGGCCCAGCCACGCGCTCGGGACGTCTCCCGCTCCTCCCGGCAGCACCACGTGGCTCAGGCAGTGGCGGTCGAGGAGCGCCGTGCGGGCCGCCGGGGCGTCGCGCGCGTAGAAGTCCCGGACCTCGGCCGCGCGCGCCTCGAAGCTGGTGGTGGCGGGGTGGGACACGTAGGCGCCGCACCGCGTCAGTCCCCCGGCATAGAGTCCGATGTCCGGTGGGGACAAGACCACGTCGCCCGCACGGCAGTGCGGCCGCAGCGCGGCGGCGACCGCCATCCTCGGCGCCGGCACGAACCAGTACGGGTTGTCGGCCAGGGCCAGGCGCAGTGAGACGACGGCGTTCACCGACAACGCGGCCGCGACGGCCAGGGTCGCGGCAGGGGGAAGGCGGGCCAGCCCCAGGGCGCCCAGCGCCAGGAGCGGGAGGCCGATCCCGGCCAGGAACTGGAGCGAGAACGACAGCGGGCGGAAGGCCAGGATCAGCGCCCCGGCCGCCGCCCAGCCCACGAGATACAGCGCGGCCGTCCGTTGCTCGCCCGTCCCTCGCCGGCCCCACCAGGATGCGGCCAGCAACGCCGCCGGGCCCAGGGCCCAGACGAAGTCGCTGCGCGGCGGGAACTGGAACACGCGGCTCGAGAAGACGGCGAAGTCCGCGCTCGCGAAAAAGAGCCACGCGTCGTAGAGCACCACCGGCAGCAAGCCGGCGAGCGTCACGAGACGGGGCAGCCAGGCCCGCGGGGTCTCCGTGCACAGGACGACGAAGGAGTGGACGAACGCGACGAGGGCCAGGTCGTACGGCCGGACGAGGCCCAGCGCGGTGCCCAGCAGCGCGGCGCGCAGATGGCCGTCCCAGGTGCGCGCCCGGTGATACGCCCACAGCGTCCAGAGCAGGAGCCCGGTCCCGGCCACGAAGTGCGGGTTGGCGAACAACTCCACGAACGGGAAGAGCCCCGCGTAGAGGTCCGGGCTGCGCGCCAGCGGCCGCAGGCCCAGGGTCAGGAGCGCGCCGCCCAGGCCGCCGCCCAGGGCGACGAGCAGCAGGGCGGGCAGGCGGTGCGCCAAAGGCAATCCCGCCGCGGTCAGCCAGCGGTCCACGCCGGCGAGGAGCAGCAGCGCCGCGGCCAGGCCGAAGAGCCGATAGGCCAGCGCGGGCCGGCGTCCCACGGCGGCGGAGACGCGTCCCACCAGCCACCACTCGAGGTTGACGAGCCGGGCCGGGCGCGGCGGCGAGATGTCCTTGTTCCGCAGCAGGAACGCCCCGTCCTCAGCCTGCTGGACGAACGAGAGGTAGTTGTACGCATCGTCGACGTAGTAGAAGAAGCCCACGAAGACGCGGCCGGCCGGAGGCCGGGTGGCCGCGCGGACGTAGGGCAGCGAGACGAGCGCGCACACGAACAGCCAGGCCAGGATCACCGGCCGCCGGCCCGCGCCCGTCAGCGCGCCGGACAACCCGCCCGGCCCTCGCGTCTGTAGACGCCCAGGAGGAAGGGTGCGCGGCCCACGCGCGCCACCTGGCGGAACGGCGTCGCCTCGCCCAACCAGCTGCCCGGCACCCCGCCCGCGTCCGGCAGGACGACGTGCGTGACGCACTCGCGGTCCAGGAGCGCCGACCGCCACGCCGGCTCGGCCCCGCCGTAGAACTGCTGGACCTCGCGGTCGCGCGGCTCCGGGTCATAGCGGTCGGAGACGTAGGCCTTGCACGCGCTCAAGCCGATGGCGAAGAGGCCGACGTCCGGCGGGGCCAGCACCAGGTCGCCGCGGCGGCAGCTCGAGCGCAGGGCCAGCGCCGCGCCCATCCGCTCCGCCCGGACGAACCAGAGCGGCTGGTCGCTGAGCACGATCCGCAGGGCGATGAACGCGGTGCTGGCCATGGCGGCCGCCGCGGCCAGGGTGACCCAGGCGCGGAGGCGCGCCAGCCCCAGGGCGCCCAGAGCCAGGAACGGCAGGCCGATCCCCACCAGGAACTGGATGTAGAAGGGCACGGGGCGCACGGTCAGGAGCACGATCCCGGCCACCGCCCACGCCGCCAAGTGGGCCGCGGCCCGGCGGGCCTCGGGTTCCACCGGCCTCGCCCGCCAGGCGGCCGCGCCGAGGAGCGCGGCCGGACCGAGCGCCACGACGAAGTCCACGAAGGGCGGGGTCGGGTAGCCGGCGAAGAACGTCGCGAAGGCGCCGCTCCGATAGAACACCCAGAAGAGATAGACCGCCACCGGCGCCAGCCCGGCCAGCGGGAGCAGGAGGCGCAGCCAGCGCGACGGCGGCTCCGTGAACACCACGGCCAGCGCGCGTATGCCCACGAGCAGGACGACGTCGTACGGCCGGACCAGGCCGAGCAGCGTCCCCAGCGCGATGCCGACCAGCAGGCCCTGCCAGCTGCGCGCGAGGAAGAAGGCCAGTAGCCCCCAGGCCAGGAGCGTGGTCCCCGCCATGAAGTGCGGGTTGGCGAGCATCTCGAGGAAGGGAAAGAGTCCGGTCGTCAGGTCCAGCGAGCGCCACGCCGGCGGTCCCAGCATCGCGTAGCGGAGCCCTCCGAGCCCGCCGCCGAGCGAGACGAGGACGAGGGCGGGGAGCCGGTGCGTATCGGGCAGGCCGGAGAGCCGCAGCCAGCGATCGGCCCCCGCCAACAAAGCCAGCGCGCCGGCCAGGCCGAAGAGCTGGTAGGCGAGATTCGGCCGGCGGCCGAGCATCGCGGAGAGCCGGCCCACCGTCCACCACTCCGGGTTCAGCAGCAGGCGCCGCGAGTCGTGGATCTCGAGCTTGTTCTCGAAGAGGACCGCGCCGTCTTCCGCCTGCTGGACGTAGGTCAGGTAGTTGTACATGTCCGGCCGCCAGAAGAAGAACCCGGTGAAGGCCAGCCCGGGGGGCGGGGCCAGGTGCGCCCGGAGGTGGGGGACGCTGGTCAGCGTGGCCATGAGCAGCCAGGCCAGCAGCACGGGGCGGAAGCCGCCCGGCGCGCTATCCGCGACCGCTCACCGCCCGGTCCACGGCCAGCAGCCGCTTCAGGAGCTTCTCCAACCGTCCCAGCCGGTACGCGTTGGGACCGTCGGAGAGCGCGCGGGCGGGGTTCTCGTGGACCTCCATGAACAACCCGTCCACGCCCGCGGCCACTCCCGCGGGGGCCAGCGTGTCGATGAAGTGGGCGTCTCCGCCCGAGCGGTCGCCCAGGCCGCCGGGGCGCTGCACGCTGTGCGTGACGTCGAAGACGACCGGGAACCCGAAGGAGCGCAGCACGGGGAACGACCGCATGTCCACCACCAGGTTGTTGTACCCGAACGAGGCCCCGCGCTCCGTCACCATGATCCGCGGGTTGCCGGTGGAGGCCGCCTTGTCGAGGACCCCTTTCATGTCCCACGGCGCCATGAACTGTCCCTTCTTGACGTTCACGATGCGCCCGGTGCGCGCGGCCGCGACCACGAGGTCGGTCTGGCGGCAGAGGAAGGCGGGGATCTGCAGCACGTCCGCCACCTGCGCCGCGCGCTCCACCTGCGCGACCTCGTGGACGTCCGTGAGGATCGGCACGCGCAGCGTCTCGCGGACGGCGGCCAGGATCTCAAGGCCGCGCTCCAGGCCCGGGCCACGGAAGGAGCCCAGGCTCGAGCGGTTCGCCTTGTCGTAGCTGGCCTTGAAGACGAACGGCATGCCCAGGCCGCCCGTGATGGCCCGCAGCCGGGCCGCCACCTGCGCGGGATGACGCGGGCTCTCGATCACGCACGGACCGGCGATCAGGAAGGGCGCGCCGCCGCGCCGGGTGAGCGCGCGCCACAGCCCGTCGGGCGTGAGGGCCGCCCCGGCCCTCACGAGAGCGTGACGCCGACCCGGGCCACCGCGTCCTGGCCCGCCCTCGCCCTGCGGTTCTCCAGGCTGGCGCGCACGAAGTCGGCGAAGAGCGGATGCGGGACGAGGGGCTTGCTCTGGAACTCGGGGTGGAACTGGACGGCCACGTACCACGGGTGTTCCGTGATCTCCGCGATCTCGACGAACTTCCCGTCCGGCGTCTTGCCGGAGATCACCATGCCGCCCTGGGTCAGGCAGCTCTCGTAGTGGCGGTTGAACTCGTAGCGGTGGCGGTGGCGCTCGCGGACCTCGGTGGCGCCGTAGATGGCCGCCGCCCGCGAGCCGGGCAGGAGCTGGCAGACGTACGACCCCAGCCGCATGGTCCCGCCCATGTCCTCCACGCCCAGCAGGTCCTGCAGCTTGTAGATCACCTTGTGCTCGGCGTCCGGCTCCACCTCGGTGGAGTGCGCGCTCTTCAGCCCGCAGACGTTCCGCACGTACTCGGTCACCGCCCACTGGAAGCCGTAGCAGATGCCGAAGTACGGCGTGCCCGTGCGCCGCGCGTACTCCGCGGCGGCCACCATGCCCCCGGTGCCGCGGGTCCCGAAGCCGCCCGGGACCAGGATGCCGTCCACGCCCCGCAGCTTGACGTCGGCGTTGCCGTACTCCAGGTCCTCGGCCTCCACCCAGCGGCGCACCACGCGGACGTCGTTCCCGAAGCCGCCGTGGGTGAGCGCCTCGTTCAGGCTCTTGTAGGAGTCCTCGAAGGAGACGTACTTGCCCACGATCCCGATGACCACCTCGCCCCGCGGGTTCTTGATCTTCTCGACCAGCCGCTCCCAGGCCGACATGTCCCGCCCGCGGCTCTCCAGGCCCAGGACCTTGAGCACGATGGCGTCCAGGCCCTCGCCGGAGAGGACCAGCGGGACCTCGTAGATCGAGTCCACGTCCTTGGCGGTGATCACCGCCTCCTCGGGCACGTCGCAGTAGAGGGCCAGCTTGGACTTGATGTCGGGGGAGAGGAAGCGGTCGGTGCGGCAGAGCAGAACGTCGGGCTGGATGCCGATGGCCCGCAGCTCGCGCACGCTGTGCTGCATGGGCTTGGTCTTCAGCTCGTGGGCGGTGGCGATGTAGGGCACGAGCGCCAGGTGGACGAAGATCGCGTTGCCGCGGCCCACGTCCTGCCGGAACTGGCGCACGGCCTCCAGGAAGGGCAGGCTCTCGATGTCGCCCACCGTCCCGCCGATCTCAACGATGACCACGTCCACGGCCTCGCGCCCCACGGCGCGGATGGCGGACTTGATCTCGTCCGTGATGTGGGGAATCACCTGCACCGTGCGCCCCAGGTAGTCGCCGCGGCGCTCCTTGGAGATCACCGACCCGTAGATCTTGCCGGTGGTCACGTTGGACTCGCGCGAGGTGGTGCAGTGGGTGAAGCGCTCGTAATGCCCCAGGTCCAGGTCGGTCTCCGCGCCGTCGTCGGTGACGTAGACCTCGCCGTGCTGGTAGGGGCTCATGGTGCCGGGGTCCACGTTGATGTAGGGGTCGCACTTCATCATGGCGACCTTGTAGCCGTGTCCCTCCAGCAGGCATCCGATGGAGGCCGAGGCCAGCCCCTTCCCGAGGGACGAGACCACGCCGCCGGTCACGAAGATGTACTTGGGCAAGTGCTCGAGCGCTCCTTCCTTCAGTGTGCCGCCCCCGCGGCGATCAGCGCGCGCACGCGCTCCAGGTCCTCCGCGGTGTCCACCGCCGGGCCCGCGGCCCCTTCCCGCTCCACCACCCGGATCCGCATCCCGTTCTCCAGCGCGCGGAGCTGCTCCAGCCCCTCCGCCATCTCCAGCGGAGTGGGGGCCAGAGCGGCGAAGCGCAGCAGCGACTCGCGCCGGTAGACGTAGAGGCCGACGTGCTTGCGGGCCAGGCCGCGCGCCACCGCCGCGGCGGCCGCAGCCCGGAGGTCGCTGGACGCGCCCTGGCGCACCAGCGGCAGGGGGCTGCGCGAGAAGTAGAGCGCGTCTCCCTTCGCGTCGCAGACCACCTTCACCACCGAGGGCGAGAGCATCTCGTCCACGTCCCGCAGGGGCAGGGACAGGGTGGCCATGTCGAGGCCCGGGTCCCGCTCCAGGCCGTCCACCGCCGCGTCGATGCCGTCGGGGTCCACGAGCGGCTCGTCTCCCTGGACGTTGACGACGATCTCGGCGTCCGTGCCCCGCGCCGCCTCGGCCAGACGGTCGGTGCCCGTGGCGTGGTCGCGCGACGTCATGACCACCTCGCCGCCGAATCCGCGCACGACCGCGGCGATGCGATCGTCGTCGGTGCATACCAGCACCCGGTCCGGCCGCCGGGCGCGCCGGACGCGCTCGTGCACGTGCTGGATCATCGGCTTTCCGTGGATGTCCGAGAGAGGCTTCCCCGGGAGGCGAGTGGACCCGAACCGCGCGGGGATCATCGCGACGATGGCCAAATCGATGAGGGCCCTCGTGTACGCGGCATGGTAACGGCGGCCCCCCGCAAAGTCAACGGAATCCGCGGTCAGGCGCGGCGCCGCCCGACCGCCAGGAGGACGATGCTCACGGCCAGGGCCGCCGCCGAGGACAGGACCGACGGGCGCACCCACGCCGGCCGGTAGCGCACGACGTAGGTGCGGTCGCCTCCCGGCGTGGGCAGCGCCCAGTACCGCTCGTTCGCCACGAGCAGCGGGACCTCTCCCTCCGGACCGTCGGCGCGCCAGGCGCGGTGATGGCCCTCCAGCACCACGATGAAGCCGGGGTCTCCCCGCGCCGTCAGGCGGACGGTGTGGGGGTCGGGACGGTCCATCGACACCGACCCGGATGCGCCGGCAGGCGCGCCGCAGCGGACGCTTTCCGGCAGCGGATCGCGGAGGAGCACGGTTCCCGGGTCGAAGGCGGAGGACTCGAGTCGCGGCCATACCTCCGAGGAGGGGACGACCTCGCAGCGCGGCACCCAGAAGAGGCGGGGCAGGACGTCCCGCACCTCGTATAGGCGCAGCGGCTCCGCGACCTCGGGGAGCGCGACCTGCGCCCGCGGCTGCACCAGGTCCTCGGGCAGCGGTTGGAAGGACAGCACGAAGCGCACGCCGGCCCGGCGGAGGCGGCCGTGGTGCGCGCGGTAGAGCGAGGGCGACCGCTCCACGCCGGTCAAGGTCGCTCCGGCCGGCGCCCATCCATAGCGGTCCTCGTCGTAGGCCCCGTCCAAGCCGTCCAGGAACTTCGTGCGCGCCCACAGCGATTGGCGGTCCAGGTAATAGAGCCACACGTCCGAGTTGAGCCGCGCCACCTGCGGCGACCAGTGCAGCGGTGAAGTCACGACACCGTAGGAGAACCACCGGAATGGGCCCTCCGCGGCCGCGCTCCGCACCATCGCCTTCACCTCCGGCCGCAGGTCGTAGAACGCCGCCGGGGCCGAAGGATTGAGGCCGCCGTTCACGACGAGCAGGTCGAGCCCGGCCGCCACCGCGGCCAGCGGCGCCAGCCGGTCGGGGCGCAGGCAGGCCAGGCACGCCGCCAGCGCCAGGGATCCCGTGAGCAGCAGCGCGCCCGGCCAGGCGTGGGCCACGACGAACCGGGAGCGCGGGTCGAGCAGGGTCGGGACGAGGCCGCCCAGCGCGCGCGCGGGAAGGTCGGGCTGGACGAGCAGCGCGGCGCCCGAAGCGAGCAGGGCGGCGGGCACCACGAAGATCCAGACGCGCGGCCGCGCTCCGCCGCGGAGCAGGCGGTCCACGCCGAGCCCGCCCAGCAGGCACAGGCCGAGATGGGCCAGGAAGAAGAACTTCACCGGCGTCCGGAAATGCCGGAACAACGGACCGATCAGCCACGCCGCCGGCCCATGGCTTCCGAGGCTGACCAGCACGCCGACGGCGACCAGGGCCCAGAGCCTCATGGCCCGCGCCTGACGGCCCGCGAGCGCCGCCAGCAGCAGCACGCACGGGCCCAGGTACAGGCTCAGCAGATAGGGAAAGCCCTCCGGGAAGAACGGCTGGCCCCAGTAGCCGAGGTCGGAGAAGGTGTGGACGTCCCCGAAGAACCGCGGCAGGACCGCGTCCAGCAGGACCATTGGGCTGGCCGACCACGCCAGGGCCTCGCGCGGCGCGAACCCCGCGGCCCGCTTCGTCCCCTCGATGAGCGCGCGGGCCCCGAAGAGCGCCGGACTGGCCAGGGCCAGCGCGAGGACGCCCGCGATGGCGAAGGCCACCGCCACCCGCCGCGTGAAGAGCCGACGAGCGCCCACCAGGACCAGCGCCGCCAGCGCGGTCTGGACCACCACCTCGCCCGACAGCGTCGCCACCTGCGCCGCGGCCGCCAGGGCCAGGAGCGCGGATTGCCAGGGCGCGGGATCCGCCGCCAGCGTCACGCAGGCGGTCAGCACCCACGGCGCCCAGGCCGCGGCCTCGAACAGCTCCATGAGATTCACGGCCGAGAGCAGGAAGCCGGAGAGGCCATAGAAGAGGCCGGCCGCCCAGGCCGCGGCCCGCGCCGCGCCGAGGGCGCGCGCGAGAAGCGTGGCGCCGCACATCGCCAGCAGCACGTGGAGCGGGGGACCCAGCCGGAGCGCCCCCTTCGCGCCCGTGACCAGCAGCAGCAGCAGGTCCACGGGATACGCCAGCAGGAACGGGGCGCCGGCGTCGGCGGTGGGGTTCCACAGAGGCCAGATCCCCTGGCGCAGCGCCTGCTCGGCGAACGTGTAGTCGGGCACGTATCCCGCGGTGATGTCCCGGAAGAACAAGACCCGCCCCCCGAACAGCGGGCCCGCGAACAACCACAACACGACGGGGACGTGCGCCAGGAAGGGCCACAGCGCGCGCAGGCGCTCCTCCCTTGGCATCTATCGGTGGGGCGCCGCTCCGCGCCGATGGCCGGCCAGCGCTACGGCCAGACCGGCGAGCGCCGACGCCGCCGAGATCCAGAGCCCGTACACGACACTCGCGGGCCGATAGACCTGCTCCACCACGTGCCGCCCCGCCGGCACGCGCACGCCGCGGAACGCCACGTTCGCGCGCAGGAGAGGCTCGGGCCGCCCGTCCACGGTCGCCTTCCAGCCGGGATCGTAGGTATCCACCAGGACCAGCAGCCCGGGCTCGCTCAGCTCGACCTCTACGCGCACGCGATCCGGCCGCATGTCCACGATGCGGCTCGTCCCGGTGAAACCCGGCCCGGCCGCGAACGATCCGTCGGGAAGCACCACCTCCCGCCGGATGTCGAAGCCGGGGTCGAGCAGGACCCGCCGCGCGGCCTCGCCGTCGGCCGCCCGCGCGGTCCCCACCACGTAGGAGCGCGGCAGCGTCCCCGGGACCTCGAACAGGAGGATCGGGCGCGCCAGCAGGTTCGGGTAGACGCCCAACACGTCGAGGTCTTCGAAGCCGCCGTGGCGCCGCAGGGAAGAGACGTGCCTCACGGCGCCGAGGCGCAGGAAGCGGGAGTAGTCGCGCGTGCCTTCCGACTGCTCCATCCAGCGGACCAGCTCGGCCACGTGCGCCGGGTAGAGGCCGATGAGGTCGGGCTCGTAGCTCCCGAAAAGGTCCCAGCACCCGCCGACCGGCGGCATCAGGTACAGCCGCGCCGCGAGCGCGCGCCCCGCGTCGAGGGACATCCTCGGCGGATACCGCGCGATGCGGTAGGGGTCGTCGGCCCCGGGACCGGATTCCGGCAGGACCCCCAGGAGCGGGTAGCGGTAGACGAACAACCGGGAGAGGTCGGTCTGCCGGACCGCGTCGAGGATCGGCGGCCGGAAGCGGAAGAACTCGACGGGCACCGTCGGGTTCACGGCCAGGCCCGCTACGAC
>Ga0070673_100000794_pt1 | contig 17571 bp, 10 predicted proteins | sample KBSM23metaG_FD_65342 | JGI IMG/M metagenome (GOLD analysis project Ga0070673, IMG submission 65342) | Miscanthus rhizosphere microbial communities from Kellogg Biological Station, Michigan, USA - KBS M2-3 metaG | ecosystem: Host-associated > Plants > Roots > Rhizosphere > Soil ... | reverse complement strand
CACGTTCTCGACCTCTCCCTCACCGTAGTCCGGGGAGTGCTCATGGATGGTCATCAGCGAACTCATCAAGCCCTCGTCCGCGCTTGAGCACACGCCAAGCACGAGCGCTTCCTCGCAACCTTCGGCAGCCACGTAGGCGTGGCCCATGTTCGAATCGATGTAGATCCCTTCGCCAGTCTTCAGCGTGATCGGATCGTAGAATTCGGTGTGAACGAGGATGCTGCCCTCAAGAACATGGACATATTCCTCACCCGAATGACGGACGAGGTCGCCGAATTCTCCCAATGATTTCGCCCTGATCCGCGTCAGGACGGGGATCATGCGCTTCCGCCGAAGCTCCGTGCACAAATAATAATAGTCGTAGTTCGGAGTGGTCACGCGGACCGAATCGTCCTGGCGGCCAATGCTCCGCCGAGCAGTGACGCCCTCACCAGCGGCCTCGCCCTCGGCGAACAGCTCGGACATCCGGATCTGCAGCTTCTGGCTGAGCTGAAGCAGCTTGTCGTAGGTGAGAGTGAGGCGGTCATGCTCGACCTTTGACAGGGTCGAGACCGGAATCCCGCTCTTCTCGCTCATCTCCTTGAGGGTCCAGCCGCGATGATTGCGAAGGTCGCGCAGGATCGCGCCCAGCGTCGGGTGACTCATCGCGAGCGCTCCCGTAACGGATTTGACAATTTTCCAATCAGGCTCATTATGTCCCCATCAGGCGGCTGATGGCATGATAAGGCCATACCGGTACGATCGGCAAGCCACTGGGGAGAGGGGATAAGTTTGATGCGCAAGGCGGCTGCATTTCTAGCGATGATTCTCGGGATAGGCGCTCTGTCTGCGGCACTCGCCCAGACCCCGCAAGAGCCGCTCGCGCCGAAAGCCCAATCTGTGCCTGCGGCCAAGGTGCCGACCACGCCAGCGGCAACGGCCCAGGCCGCCCGCCCGCTTACCGCTGAAGACGTCAACGCCTGGCTCGACGGCTTCATGTCCTATTCGCTCGCGAAAGACGACATCGCTGGCGCGGTCGTCGTGGTCGTGAAGGACGGTCAGATCCTGACCCAGAAGGGTTATGGCTATGCCGACGTTGCCAAGCACAAGCCCGTCGATCCTGCAAAGACGCTGTTCCGCCCGGGCTCGGTCTCCAAGCTATTCACATGGACGGCGGTGATGCAGCTTGTCGAGCAGGGGAAGCTCGACCTCGACAAGGACGTCAACACCTACCTCGACTTCAAGATTCCGCCCTACGAGGGCAAGCCGATCACGCTGCGCAACATCATGACGCACACGGCCGGCTTCGAGGAGGTCATCAAGGATCTGATCCTCCATGATCCGAAGGGGCTCATGCCGCTCGACAAATATGTGAAGACGCACCTTCCGGAACGCATCTTCGCGCCGGGCACGACTCCGGCTTACTCGAACTACGCGACCGCGCTCGCGGGCTACATCATCGAGCGCCAGTCCGGCGAGACGTTCGACAATTACATCGAGCGGCACATTTTCACGCCGCTCGGAATGGCCAATTCGTCGTTCCGCCAGCCGCTTCCGGCCAATCTCGTTCCGCAGATGTCGACCGGCTACAAGCGCGCTTCCGGCGACGCTCAGAAGTTCGAGATCGTTGTGCCGGCGCCGGCGGGCAGCCTTTCGTCCAGCGGTGTCGACATGGGGCGCTTCATGATCGCCCATCTCCAGAATGGCGAGCTTGGTGGCAACCGCATCCTGTCGGCGGCCACGGCCGAGCAGATGCACAATACGCCGCTGACCCTGCTGCCGCCGCTCAACCGCATGGAGCTTGGGTTCTTCGAGACGAACATCAACGGCCGCGAAGTGATCGCTCACCTCGGCGACACCGAATATTTTCATACGTCGCTGCACCTGATGCTGAAGGAAAACGTCGGCTTCTACGTCTCCTACAACAGCCAGGGCAAAGAAGGCGCCGCGGGAACGCAGCGCCTCGCGCTCTTCGAAGACTTTGCGGATCGATATTTCCCCGGCCCGACTCCGACGACCAGAGTCCCGGCGAAGGTCGCCGCCGAGCACGCCAAATTGATGGCCGGCTCGTGGCAGGCCTCCCGACGTGGCGATACGAGTTGGGTCAGCGCCATCGGGCTTCTCGGCCAGACCAAGGTCGGCGTCAGCCCCAAGGGCGAGCTGCTGATCCCTAGCCTCAAGGGCTATGGGGGCGGGACCGACAAGTGGGTCGAGATCAGCCCATTCGTCTGGCAGCAGGTCGATGGCCACGGGATGGTCGCGGCGAAGGTTGAGAACGGCAAGGTCGTGCGCTGGAGCTTCGCGCTCGTCGCGCCCTTCACGGTTTATGACCGCGTGCCCTGGTACAAGAACGGGTCGTGGCTGATGCCGCTGCTCTACGCGAGCCTCTGCGCAATGTTGCTGACGGTTCTGTTGTGGCCGACCGCCTGGTTCGTGCGTCGCCGGTTCGGTGCGCCTCTTGAACTGGAGCGGAAGCAACTGCTTTCGCATCGCGCGGTTAGGATCGCCGACGCTGCGACGCTCGCCGTCCTCATCGGCTGGCTGACGTTCGTCAGCGTGATGCTCAAGGACCTTGAGAACTCGAGCGGAGCCGGGACTTTGATCCTGATCCTGCAGCTCGCCAGCCTAATCGTCTTCGTCGGCGGATTCCTGGTCGCGCTGTGGAATGCGTGGCTGGTGTGGAAGGGCAAGCGCCGCTGGCCGGCGAAGACCTGGAGCATCGTGCTGGTGATCGCTTCGCTAACCGTCCTGTGGGTCGCGCTCACCTTCCATCTGATCGGCTTCGGAACCCGCTTCTGATGGCGAAGCTTAGTCTACGGTTCAGGGTCGAGGCAAAGCAGCTCTCGGCCCCGTTCCGGATCTCAGGTTTCGTGTTCGAGACGTCGGACGTCGTCGTTGTCGAGCTTTCCGATGGAGAGTTCACCGGGCGAGGGGAGGCGGCCGGCGTCTACTATCTCGGCGACGATTCGAAGCACATTGTCGCCGAGCTCGAGGCGCACCGGCAGGTGATCGAGGATGGCCCCGATCGGGAGGACCTGCGCTCGCTTATGCCAGCGGGTGGAGCGCGCAACGCCGTCGATTGCGCGATGTGGGAGCTCGAGGCAAAGCGCGAGGGAACCGAGGCGAGGCGCCTTGCCGATCTCGGCGACCTGAAACCCCTGGTTACCACCTTCACCTTGGGCGCGGACGACGCGGAAATCATGGCCGCGGGTGCGCGCAAATATGCCGACGCGCGCGCCATTAAGGTGAAGCTTACCGGCGAGCTCGAGCTCGACATTGCGAGGATCGCCGCGATCCGGGCGGCGCGCCCGGACGTGTGGCTCGGAGTGGATGCCAACCAGGGTTACACGCGGGACTCGCTTGATCGCCTCGTTGAAGCTCTGAGCCAGCATCGGGTGTCGCTCCTCGAGCAGCCTCTGGCCCGGGGAGATGAGGCCGATCTCGACGGCTATCGCTGCCCGATCCCGATCGCCGCCGATGAAAGTGCGCTCGGCCTCGATGACGTGGCCGGCCTGGTCGGCCGGTTCGACGTCATCAATATCAAGCTCGACAAGTGCGGCGGCCTCACTGAGGCGCTGCTGATCGCCGAGGAAGCTCGCCGCCACGGCCTCAGCGTGATGGTCGGCAACATGGTGGGCACGAGCCTCGCCATGGCGCCCGCATTCATCCTTGGCCAGGGATGTGACGTTGTCGACCTTGATGGCCCGACGTTCCTTCGCGAAGATCGGACGCCCGCCTGCGAATATCGCGATGGCACCATCTGGTGCTCCGACGATGTGTGGGGCTCAAGGGCGGCGGCATGAGCGCTGCGTCCGCGCCTTCGAATTGGTTCGGCCAGCCGCGCGGACTTACGATCCTGTTCCTCACCAATATGTGGGAGACTTTCTCCTACTACGGAATGCGGGCGCTGCTGGTCTATTACATGACCAAGCAGCTGCTGATTTCGCAGGAACATTCGTCCCTAATTTATGGGGCGTACACGTCGTTCGCTTACTTCACGCCGATCGTCGGCGGGGCGATCGCCGACCGCTATCTCGGCAAGAAGAGAGCGGTGATCATCGGCGCCACAACGATGGCCGCCGGCCATTTCATGATGGCCTTTGAACCGCTCTTCTATTTCGCGCTGGCGACGATCGCGCTTGGGAATGGGCTGTTCCTGCCGAGCCTGCCGAGTCAGATCAACGACCTGTACGGACCGGACGACCCGCGGCGCGGCTGGGCCTACAACGTCTACTATGTCGGTGTGAACGTCGGCGGCTTCCTTGCGCCGCTCGTTTGCGGGACGCTCGGCGAGGCCTTCGGCTGGCACTACGGTTTCGGGGCCGCCGGCGTCGGAATGCTTGTCGGCCTGGTCATCTACTTGTCCGGTCAGCGCTACCTGCCGGTTTCAAATACTCCGGCGAGCATCGTCGAGCCAGAGATCCTGGGGCAGCGCGGGGGCAGTCGCCGCGACACGTTCATGCTGCTTCTCGCCGTTGGGCTCGCGGTCACCGTCTTCCGTGGCGCCTATGAGCAGGTCGGGAACACCGTCGCCCTCTGGATTGAGAACGCCGACCGCCACTTCGGCAATTTCGAAATCCCGATGACCTGGTTCCAGTCACTGAACCCGCTCCTCGTCATCGCCATGACACCCATTCTGCTCGCTCGCTGGCGGCGCAAGGCCGGTGCGGGCCTCGAGCATTCCCCGCTTCAGAAGATGGCGACGGGGGCGCTGATCGTCGCCGGATCCTACGCACTGCTCGCACTTGCGGCCGCGATCAGTCCGACGGGCGCGAGCTGGCTGTGGATCGTCGCTTACTTCATCGTCCTAACGCTGGGCGAGCTCTACATCCTGCCGACCGGCCTTGGGTTGTTCGCCCGCCTTGCACCGCCGAAGCTTGGAGCGACCACCGTCGCCGCCTGGTACCTCGCCATCTTCACGGGCAGCCTAGCAGCGGGCTTTATCGGCTCCTGGTACAGCAGCTTCCAGCGCCCGGTTTACTTCCTTCTGCTGACTGCTGTTGCTTCACTCGCAGCAGCGATCCTGATCGCGCTCGACCGCCGTGCACGCTCGGTCGAGGCAGCACGTATCGCCGAGCGGTCTGCGCTCGCCGCGGTGCCGGAAGGCCTCGCAGCCAATGGTTGATGTTTTCCAACAGTTTCAGCGCCTGCTCGGTGCGTCGCGGGGCACGATGCTTCGCTCAAGCGCAGGCACCAATCCAAGGGGAGAAGTAGAAATGAAATCGGCAGCTCGCGCATATTTGCTGGCTTCGGCAGTCTTGTTTGGAGGAGGTCTCGCCTCGCCTGCGCTGGCCCAGCCCGCTCCGGCCGCCAATGCAGCGCAACCAAACGCCAACCCGGACCAGACCAACCAGGAAGCGATCGTCGTAACGGCGCAAAAGCGCGCGCAGGTCCTGATCGACGTTCCGCAGTCGGTGACGGTCGTCGGCGGCGCCGCTCTCGAGCGTAACCAGGCAACGAATTTCCAGGACTATCTGAAGCTCGTCCCTGGACTTCAGCTCGCTCAGAGCAATCCGGGTGAGGGTCGGCTGGTCATTCGCGGCCTGAACACGCAGGGCGTGGCGTCGACTGTCGCCGTGTACGTGGACGAAACGCCGTTCGGATCGAGCACCGGGCTCGTCAACGGCGCTGTCCTCGCGGGTGACTTCGACACGTTCGACGTCAACCGAATCGAAGTGCTGCGCGGGCCGCAGGGTACGCTATACGGCGCCAATTCGCTCGGCGGCCTCCTCAAGTTCGTGACCAACGAGCCGAATACTCGGGCCTTCGTCGTGCGTGGACGGGTTGGCCTCGAAGCCACGAAAGGCGGCGATCTATCCACCCGCGCCCAGGCCGTGATCAACGTGCCGATCAGCAACACCATCGCGTTCCGCGCTTCCGGTTCTTACCGCTTTGACGGCGGGTTCATCGATTCCGTCGGAACGAGCGGCACTCCGGCATTAGCGAGTGGCCCCATTACGTCGGACGTAAGGAAGAACATCAACGACGCTAAGAGCTATGGCGGACGGGCTTCGCTCCTGTTCAAGCCTAGTGATGTCTTCAGCCTGCGTTTGAGCGCCGACCTGCAGAACATCCGCACGGACGCGCCGACGATCGTGGAAAGCGATCCGGTCACGCTGGAGCCGCTTCACGGCGGGCTGACGCAGTCGAGCTACATCAAGCCTTTCGGGAACCTCGATTATCGCGTTTACAATGGCCTGCTGAACTATGATTTCGGCTTCGCCACGCTCACCTCGTCGACCAGCTTCAGCAAGCAGAACCAGACGCGGCGGCAGGACGTGACCTTCAATCTGGGGGGCGTAGTCCCGTTCTTCATGACCCTCTTCGGGCTAACCCCGATTCCCGGCCGGGACATCACTCTCGATCAGAACACCAACGACAAGAAGTTCACCCAGGAAGTTCGGCTGGCATCCCACCAGAGCGACCGGTTCGAATGGCTCGTGGGCGGCTACTACACCAAGGAAGACGGGTTCATCCGCCAGCAATTTATCGGGTTCGATCCGGTAACCGAGGTTCCAACCGTCTACCCGCCGGCATTCACGCCGCTGGCTCTGGTGACTCTGGCTTCGGACTATAAGGAGATCGCCGGCTTCGCCAACGGCACCATCCATTTCGGCGAACGCTTCCACCTCGACGTCGGCGGCCGCTACAGCCACAATGACCAGACGGCCATCCAAACCACCGCCGGTCCCCTGGGCGGCGGTTCGAAGGTCTTCCCGAACCTTAAGTCCTCCGACGATGTCTTCACTTATTCGGTGGCGCCGAGGTGGGAGGTCAGCCCCAACGAATCCTTCTATGCGCGCGTGGCCAAGGGCTATCGTCCCGGCGGGCCCAATGCCCTTGCTCCGGGCGCTCCACCCGAACTCGCGTCGTACCGTTCGGACACGACAACCAACTATGAACTTGGTTTCAAGGGTCAGACGCCCAATCACCGGGCCAGCCTGGACGTTGCCGTCTATCATATCGACTGGAACGACGTTCAGCTGACACAGACTATCAACAACTTCACGGTCAATGCCAATGGCGGCAAGGCCAAGGTCGATGGTTTTGAGCTGACAGGGACAGTCCGACCGCTGGCGGGGCTGAACTTGTCAGCGAATGCGGCATATACGAACGCCCGCCTCGCGCAGGATTTGCCCCCGGTTGGCGGGGTCGTGAACGCGCGCGAAGGGACTCAGCTGCCGTTTACGCCGCATTTCTCCTTTGCGCTGAACGGCGACTATGACTGGGCCGTCGGTCCGGGTGCGCAAGCCTATATCGGAGCTTCGTACCGCTGGCTGTCGCGGCAGACCGCGAGTTATAGTGCTGCATTCGTCACGGCGCATGGTCACCAGCTGCAGGTGCCGGCCTATGGCGTGTTCGACGTTCGCGGCGGCGTCGACTTCGGACGCTTCAGCGTCGAGGCCTATGCCAAGAACCTGTTCGACTCTCAGGGCGTGACTTCTACCGTCGGCCCGACGGCGAACGGCTTCCCGCTCTATCCGGGCGGCGCGATCGGCACGGGCAGGATCAGGCCGCGCGTCGTTGGCATCAGCCTCACCGCTAGCAACCGATAGCGGATGGCGAGCAATCAGGGGGTGGGGACGAGCATGGCGCATGCCATAAGCGGCGGTGACGCCGCTCGGGTGACGCTCCCCTCGCCCTACCTCCTGTTTCTCGGAGACACGACCGAGCCGGGCTATGCGAAGACCGCTTTCGGCCTGCGTGACTGGGCCGCGGATCGCTGCATCGGGGAATTTGCAATTGCCGGCGCGACGGTCACGACGGGCCTGCCCAAGCTCTCGCCCGCCGAGGCCGTCTCAAAGGGCGCCAGGTCGCTCGTGATCGGTGTCGCAAATTCAGGCGGGTTCATCGCGGAAAGCTGGATTCCGGCGCTCAAGGAGGCGCTCGAAGCAGGCCTCGACATCGTCAGCGGAATGCATTCGAGGCTGACGGATATCCCGTCGTTGCGTGAGGCCGCAGCGCAAGCGGGGCGGCGGCTAATCGATGTGCGCGACCCGCCACGCGACATTCCGATCGGAACAGGCATCAAACGTAGCGGAAAGAGGCTCCTGACCGTCGGCACCGACTGCGCGCTTGGCAAGAAATATACCGCGCTGGCAATTGCGCGCGCCTATCACGAGCGGGGCGTCGACGCCGATTTCCGGGCGACCGGTCAGACGGGCATCATGATCGCTGGTGCCGGAATCCCGATGGACGCGGTCGTCTCCGATTTTGCCGCCGGCGCCGCGGAGATGCTTACGCCGGACGCCGCCGCCGATCACTGGGACATCATCGAGGGACAGGGGTCGATCCTTCACCCGGTCTATTCCGGAGTCTCCCTGGCGCTTCTTCACGGTAGTCAGCCGGACGTGTTCGTGGTGTGCCACGATCCAACGCGAGAGCGACTGCTCGGCGACGAGGATTTCGTCGTCCCGACCGTCGATGAGATTATCGATCTTACAGTCAGGCTTGGCCGGAGGACCAACCCCGATATCCGGGTCGGGGGCATCAGCTTGAACACAAGCGGCCTATCCGGTGCTGAGGCCCTCGCTGTAATGGCGAAGGAATCGGTAAGGCTCGGCCTGCCGGTTGCCGATCCAATGCGGGGCGGCGCAGACTTCGAGATGTTGATCGAGTCATGCCTGAAATAGAAAGCGATCGGACGAGCAGTAGATTCACGCGCTGGATACTTCCAGGCCTTGGCGTGAAGGCGGTCGTCATCGGTGGCGGCTACGCGACGGGCCGCGAGCTTGCTGAATTCTTCCTTTCGCGCGGCCCTTGGGGCGGGCTTTACGCGATCGTTTTCGCAACTTTTCTATTCAGCATCTTCTGCTCGCTGACGTTCGTTCTCGCGCGCCGTTTCCAGACGTTCGACTACAAGAGCTTCTTCAAGCGTCTCCTCGGCCCTGCGTGGCACTTGTTCGAGCTCGCTTATCTGCTCTTCGTCGTCCTCATTCTCGCTGTCTACGGCGCAGCGGCGGGGGCGATTGGCAACGCAGTGTTCGCTGCTCCTGTCTGGGTCGGCACCGTTGCGCTTGGAGCGAGTATCGCCGCGATCGTCGCCTTCGGAAACAAGGCGGTCGAGCGGCTGTTTCGCGATGTTTCCTATTATCTTTATGCGATCTACGCTGTCTTCATCGTCCTGGCATTGTGGAAGTTCGGTGACCGCATACCGGCGGGTTTCGCAGCCAATCCGCAAACGTCCGGCTGGGCGCTCAGCGGGCTGACCTACTTCGGATACAATATCGTCGGCGGGGTCGTGATCCTGCCGGTTTTGCGGCATTTGCTGAGCGACCGCGACGCAGTCGTCGCCGGGGTTGTCGCCGGGCCGCTGACCATGGTCCCGGCCTTGCTCTTCTTTATCCCGATGGTCGCTTTCTATCCCGCCGTCCAGGGTGCGACGTTGCCCTCAGATTACCTGCTTCAGCAGATCGGAATCCCCGCCTTTCACCTGCTCTTCCAGGCGATGATCTTCTCCGCATTGCTGGAAAGCGGAACCAGTTCGGTTCACGCAATCAATGAGCGGATCGATCATGCCTGGCAGGCCCGCAACGGCAAGAGCCTGAGCCACCGGCAGCGCCTTGCGATCGCCGCCTGCGTGCTGGTCGTGTGCATGATCCTCGCTGACCGCTTCGGCCTCGTTGCGCTGATCGCCACTGGTTATCGCGCGCTGGCGTACATCCTGCTCGCGATCTTCATCCTTCCGCTGGTCACCGTCGGCACCTGGAAGCTTGTCCAGGCTCCAAAGAAACCTGCGCCGCAGCCTTTTCCGATCAAGGAGTAATTCGATGTTGAACCAATGTGCTCGTGCCCTCACGGCGATGTCGCTGGTCCTTGCCAGTGCCGCGGCCTCTGCGCCGCCCGCTGGGTTCGATCAGCGCGTGGAGGAGCTTCGCAAGCAATTCGGCGTCCCCGGCGTATCCATCACCATCGTCGAGGACGGAAAGGTGACGTTGGCTCGCGGTTGGGGTGTGAAGGACATCACAACCAACCAGCCGGTCGATGCCGACACGATCTTCTTCACCGGATCGACCGGCAAGGCATTCACCAACGCCGCGCTCGCGACCCTGGTCGATGAAGGCAAGATCAAATGGGACGACAAGGTGATCGACCACATGCCCGACTTCCGCATGTGGGACTCGTGGGTCACGCGCGAGATGACGATCCGCGACCTGCTCGTTCACCGCAGCGGTCTCGGCCTCGGGGAGGGCGACATGCTCTTCCTCCCGAACAGCACCTTGACACGCAAGGAGACGGTGCGCCGCATCCGCTACCTCAAGCCGGCGACCAGCTTTCGCAGCGCCTATGCCTACGACAACATTCTCTACATGGCCGCCGGCCAGCTGATCGAGGAAGTCAGCGGCGAGACGTGGGAGCAATATGTCAAAAACCACGTGTTCGCCCCGCTCGGCATGAATCACTCGACCGATAGCGTCGCCGATTATCTGGCAAACCCGAACCACGCCCGGCCGCATAGCCGCAGCGGCGGTGCGATCCAGGGCCTCGGCACGCAGACGGCGCTGAACAATGACGCGACGATTTCCCAGAATGCTGCGCCTGCGGGCGGGCTGGCGATCAGCGCCAACGACATGGGCCGCTGGTTGCTGACGCAGCTCGGCCGCGGCAAGATCCCGGGCAGCGACAAGCGCCTCTTCTCGGAGGAGCAGTCCACTCAGATGTGGACGGGAGTGGTCCCGACGCCGATCCGGCCGTTCCCGGCCGAGTTCGCCGTCACCAATCCCAACTTCAGCCTCTACGCACTGGGCTGGAGCATATCGGACTATCGCGGCGCAAAGGTCGTCAGCCATGACGGCGCCGTGCTCGGATCGCAGGCGACTGTCGCACTGCTTCCGGGAAAGAACATTGGCATTTTCATCGCAGCCAACAGCCAGGACGGCGAGATCATCCTCGGGCTACGCGACGAGCTGCTCGACTATTATCTCGGCCTGCCCGCAGGCCAGTGGCCGGAGAAATTCCACAATTGGAAGATCGGGCGGCTGAATGCAGCCGCGAAGCAGGTTCAAACCGCCGAGGCCAAGCCGTCGGCGATTGGTCCGTCGCTTCCGCTGGATCGCTACACCGGCGAGTTCACCGACCCGTGGTACGGAACGATCAAGATCAGCCAGGCCGGCAAGGGTCTGAGGGTCGAATTCCCGCACTCGAGCGGCATGGAAGGCCCTCTCACGCACTATCAGTACGACACGTTCAAGACGAACCCGACGCTGAAGTGGGTTGAGCCGGCCTACATGACCTTCTCGATCGGTGCCGACGGCAAGGTGGACCGGATCACGATGAAGCCGGTCTCACCGGCAGCCGATTTCAGCTGGGACTATCAGGATTTGCTGTTCACACCCGCAAAGCCGAATTGAGATCGACTATAACGAGGCTTCGCGGTCCAGGGGGAGCTCAGAAGTGAAGAAAAGTTCAGCATTGCTTCTGGCCGTGGCTGGGTTCCTTGGAACATCGGCCGCGCCTGCGCCGCCGAGCTACAGCGTGCTCATCCACGGCGGCACTATTTACGACGGGTCCGGCGGAGCACCTTACGTCGGCGATGTCGCGCTGAAGGGGGACAGGATTGTCTATGTCGGCGCGCACGCGCCGGGCCATGCCGCCCGAACGATCGACGCAACCGGCAAGGCGGTCTCTCCCGGCTTCATCAACATGCTCAGCTGGGCGGTCGAAAGCCTGATCGCCGACGGGCGCGGAATGAGCGACAGCCGCCAGGGCGTCACTTTGGAAGTGTTCGGCGAGGGCGATTCCATGGGTCCGCTCACGCCGGAGATGAAGCGGCTCGCCCTCAAGCGCGAAGGCGACATCAAATATCCGATCAAGTGGACGACGCTCGCCCAATATCTCGAATATCTGCAGCGCAAAGGCGTTACTCCGAACGTCGCGTCCTTTGTCGGAGCCACTACCGTTCGCGTTCACGAGCTCGGCGAGAAGGATATCGATCCGACTCCTGCGCAGCTCAACCGGATGCGAGCTCTGGTTAAGCAGGCGATGCAAGATGGCGCGCTCGGCGTTGGTTCGGCGCTCATCTATTCGCCTGCGACTTATGCCGAGACGTCGGAGTTGACCGCGCTCGTGACCGAGGCCGGCAAGTGCGGCGGGATGTACATCAGCCATATGCGGTCAGAGGGGAACAAGCTCCTCGAGGCGATCGATGAGCTGATTGCTATCAGCCGCGATTCCGGCGCTCCGGCCGAGATCTATCATTTCAAGCAGGCCGGCCAGCCGAATTGGGGGAAGATCGACGCGGCGATTGCCCGCGTCGAGGCGGCCCGGGCGAATGGCCAGCGCATCACCGCCAACATGTACAATTACACCGCAGGCGCCACCGGCCTCGATGCGGCGATGCCGTCCTGGGTGCAGTCGGGTGGCTTGGAGGCATGGATCAAGCGCCTGAAGGATCCGGAGGTCAGGGCGCGGCTGATCAAGGAAATGCGCACACCGTCGAACGATTGGGAGAACCTGCTGCTGCTGAGCGGGAGCCCGGACCGGGTGCTTCTGGTTTCGTTCAAGAACCCAAAACTCAAGCCGCTCACCGGCAAGACGCTTGCTGAGGTCGCGAAAATGCGCGGCAAGAGTCCCGAAGAAACCGCGATGGACCTGGTGATCGAGGACGGCAGCCGCGTCGGCACCATCTATTTCATCATGAACGAAGACAATGTGAGGCGCGAGGTGGGCCTACCGTGGATGAGCTTCGGCTCGGACGAGGCCTCGCCCGCTCCCGAAGGTGTGTTCCTCAAGTCGCAGTCGCACCCGCGCGCGTACGGCAATGTGGCGCGGCTGCTCGGCCATTATGTGCGCGACGAGCATGCTACGACGCTGCAGGACGCGGTGCGCCGCCTAACGTCGCTTCCCGCCAGCAATATCGGGATCAAGCAACGCGGGTCGCTCAAGGCCGGCTATTATGCCGACGTTGTCGTGTTCGACCCGACAACGATCGCCGATCATGCGACCTTTGAGAAACCGGATCAGCTGGCGACAGGGGTGGACGACGTGTTCATCAACGGCGTGCAGGTCCTGAAGGACGGCAAGCACACCGGCGCAAAGCCGGGTCGCGTCGTACGAGGTCCAGGCTGGACCGGCTGGCCCGGGGGCGGCGCCTGCCGCAATGGGGGCAAGCGCAATTAGCTGAATGGCGGTACGGCTGCCCAACCCAGAGTAGAAATTGTCACGCAAATAATCTGACCTCCCTTTTTGTTAGCGCTACCGTAAAAGGCCAACTCGGCGCAGCGCAATTGGGGAGGGGGGCGTGTACCTAAGATCCGCTAGATGGATTGCTTCGGTTCCTGCTGCCTTCGCCTGGGCGCTCCATCCCGTGCCGGCAGCGGCCCAGCAACGGGCGTCGGTTCGGCTCGAAGTGAAGGCGGACCATCCGGGTCCAAAAATCAGCCGCGACATCTTCGGCCAATTCGCCGAGCATCTCGGCACCGGAATCTATGGCGGCCTCTGGGTTGGGCCTGGCTCGCCAATCCCAAACGTCAGAGGAATCCGGAGCGACATCGTTGCAGCGCTCCGCGCCATCAAAGTTCCCAACGTCCGCTGGCCGGGCGGCTGCTTCGGCGACAATTACCACTGGCGCAACGGCATCGGACCGCGTGCCCAGCGACCGCCGACGCTCAACCCCGACTGGGGCGGAGTAATCGAGCCCAACGGCTTCGGCACCCACGAATATTTCGACTTCCTATCGCAGATCGGCGCCGACGCCTTCATCTCGGAGAACATCGGCTCGGGAACCGTCGAGGAAGCCGCCGACTGGTTTGAATATATGACCTCGGACAAGTCGACCGCGCTCGCGAAAAGGCGGGCGGCGAACGGCCACCCGGCGCCCTATAGGGTCAACTACCTCGGACTGGGCAATGAGAATTGGGCTTGTGGCGGGGCAATGTCGGCCGCCCATTATGTGGAGGAGATGAAGCGCTTCGCCCGCTACACCCGCAATTACAATCCGGCACAGCAGTCGCCAGGGACCGCGATGAAGCGCGTCGCGGTCGGCTGGGACAGCGGCAACGACGATTATACCGACGCGGTCATGAAGGCGTGGAAAGAGAAGAACTGGGCCTGGGACATCGAGGGCATTTCGCTTCACGGCTACACCATCCCCAACCGCTGGGAGAAGAAAGGCCCGAGCGTCGGTTTTGGCGAGGACGAATATGTCAAGGGCATCGCCGCGACGCTGAAGATGAAGGAGTGGATCGCCAAGCAGTCGGCGATCATGGACAAGTACGATCCCGACAAGAAGGTCGGGCTTTATGTCGACGAATGGGGGATCTGGACCGATTCCAATCCCGGTACGAACCCTGGTTTTCTCCAGCAGCAGAACACGCTTCGCGACGCGGTAATCGCCGCGCTCAACCTCAATCTGTTCATGCGCAATGCCGACCGGGTGCACGGCGCCAATATCGCCCAGATGATCAACGTGCTCCAGGCGATGATCCTGACCGATGGGCCCAAGATGGTCCTGACCCCGACCTACCAGGTCTACCGAATGTATGTGCCGTTCCACGATTCCGCCGCGGTTCCGGTCACCTTCGATGCCGGCACCTATTCCTACCGCGATCTGCACCTGCCGAGGGTCGACACAGTGGCGGCGCGGGATTCGTCGGGCGGGTTGTGGCTCGCGCTCATCAATGTCGATCCGAACCAGCCGGCGTCCGTCGCGGCGACGATCGACGGTGCGGCAGTGCGCTCGGCGACGGGCCAAGTTCTGACCGCGGCCGCGGTCGACGCGCACAACAGCTTCGATCGCCCCAACGAGGTCGTACCGCGTCCGTTTGGCGGGCGGATCTCTGGCGGTCAGTTGCTGTTCGACCTGCCGCCGAAGTCGGTCGCGGTTGTGGAATTGCGATAGCGAAGGGGGCGACGTTGAAGCGAATGGGTTGGCGTTTCCTGGCCGCCGGGGTCGGTGCGGTGTGTGCGGGGTCAGTAATTTGTCCGTCGCTTGCAAAGTCTCCGGCCGGGCCGGCGTACCTCAACTCTTCGCTTGCGCCGCAAGTCCGTGCGGCCGACCTCGTTCGCCGCATGACGCCTCAAGAGAAGGCGTCGCAGCTCGTCAATCACTCCCGTGCCATCCCGCGCCTTCAGGTGCCCGCCTACGACTGGTGGAGCGAGGCGCTCCACGGCGTTGCGGTGGGCGGCACGACCGTCTTCCCGGAGCCGATCGGACTTGCCGCGACGTTCGATCCGCCCCGCATTCGGCAGATGGCCGACGCCATCGGCGACGAGGGCCGGATCAAACATGCCCAGGCCATGCGCGCCGGTCACTCGAGCACATTCCAGGGGCTCGATTTCTGGGCGCCTAACATCAACATCTTCCGCGATCCGCGCTGGGGCCGGGGCCAGGAAACCTACGGCGAAGACCCGTTCCTGACGGGCCGGATGGCGGTCGCTTACGTGACAGGGCTGCAGGGCACCGATCCGCGCTATTACAAAGCGATCTCCACGCCCAAGCACTTCGCGGTGCACAGCGGTCCGGAGCCGACACGACACATCGCCGATGTCGATGTCAGCAAGCACGACATGGAGGACACCTATCTTCCCGCATTTCGAGCGGCGGTGGTCGAGGGCCGCGCGGGCTCCGTCATGTGCTCCTACAATGCGGTGAACGGCGAGCCCGCCTGCGCCAGCCCGTTCCTGCTTCAGCGCACGTTGCGTGGCGCATGGCGCTTCGGCGGTTATGTCGTCTCCGATTGCGGCGCGGTGCACGATGTCTTCGAGGGCCACCATTATCGGCCGAGCCAGCCGGAAGCGGCGGCGATCTCGCTTATGCGCGGCATGGACAATGAGTGCATCACCTTCGGCGAGGTGGCCGGCCACGACGATTACCAGCCGTACATCGACGCCATGCGCAAAGGCTTTCTGCCGCAGAAGGCGGTCGATACGGCGCTCACCCGACTGTTCACCGCGCGAATGCGGCTCGGCATGTTCGATCCGCCGGCAACGGTCCCATACAGCCGCATCCCGGAGAGCGAGCTCGACAGTGCCGCGCATCGCCAGCTCGCGCTGAAGCTCGCCGAAGAATCGATGGTGCTCCTCAAGAACGATGGCATCCTGCCGCTCAAAGGTGCGAAGCGGATCGCGCTGGTTGGCCCACTCGCCGCGCAGACCGAGGTGCTGCTCGGCAATTATCACGGGACCCCGACGCGCGCGGTGTCGGTGCTCGACGGCATGAAGGCCGCCTTTCCCGATGTTCAAATCACGTATGTTCAGGGCACTGAGTTCTTGTCCCTCGATGGCGGCCCGATCCCCCCGGCATTGCTGAGCGCGAGCGGCGGGCAGCGCGGCTTCGACGCCGAGTATCGCGTAGGCGAAAACGTCGATCCGAAAAGCGCGCCGACCGCCGTTCGTGTCGAACCAGCTGTCATCGTTAACGGAAGCTCAGTCCCTGCGGCGGTTGAAGGCAAGGGGTTCGTCGCGCGTTGGACCGGCCAGCTGGCCGCGCCTGTGACCGGCGACTATCGGCTCGGCGCCAAGGCCAATGGGACTGCGCGCATCAGCGTCGATGACCGGATGATCGCGCAGACATACGGCGGATCGAGCATCGGCCGGATCCATCTCGAAAAAGGCGCGCCGGTGAGGCTTGTAGTCACCTACGAGCACAGGCCCGGCGGTGATCCTTCGATGCAGCTCATCTGGCGGCCGGTGAATGAGACGCCCGATCCCGCTGCCGTCGCAGCAGCGAAGCAAGCCGACGTCGTCGTTGCAGTTGTCGGGATTACGAGTTCGCTGGAGGGCGAGGAGATGCCGGTCAGCGAGCCGGGGTTCGAAAGCGGCGACCGCACAAACTTGCAAATTCCGGCCGCCGAGGAAGCGCTGGTGAGGGCGGTCGCTTCAGCCGGCAAACCGCTTGTCGTCGTGCTGATGAATGGCAGCGCCCTCTCCGCGAAATGGGAGAAGGAGCATGCCAACGCGATCCTGGAAGCCTGGTATTCGGGCGAGGAGGGCGGCACGGCTATCGCCACCACGCTGGCCGGCATCAACAACCCGGCGGGACGGCTGCCCGTCACCTTCTACGAAGGCGTTCACCAGCTGCCCCGCTTCGAAGATTATTCGATGAAGGGGCGGACCTACCGCTACTTCACCGGCACGCCGCTTTGGCCGTTCGGCTATGGCCTCAGCTACACGACCTTCAGCTACAGCGGCCTGGCCCTGCCACGGGCGCCCGTCAAAGCCGGCCGCCCCATTCGAACGTCGGTCACGGTCACCAACAGCGGCAAGATCGCCGGCGATGAAGTCGTCCAGCTCTATTTGAGATTCCCCAGCATCGCTGGTGCGCCAATCCGTGCGCTGCGCGGCTTCCGCCGAATCCACTTGTCGCCGGGGGCGAGCGAAACCGTCTCCTTCGATCTTGCTCCGCGCGACATCAGCATGGTGACCGACGCTGGCGAGGTCATCGTTCCAGCGGGCAAATACGCGATCTCGATCGGAGGCGGCCAGCCAGGCTCCGGCCTACCTCGAATTGGCGGCGAGTTCTCGGTAGCCGGGCAGATCCGTCTGCCCGAGTAGTTCCTTAGAGCTCAACGGATAGGCGATAGATCATCCGGTGATGGTATGGCTTTCCCGGATCGATCCGGGCGGAGCCGAACGCGGGCTGGTTGGGCGTGT